>Ga0307416_100001462_pt1 | contig 12865 bp, 11 predicted proteins | sample DK1Cmetagenome_2_FD_203821 | JGI IMG/M metagenome (GOLD analysis project Ga0307416, IMG submission 203821) | Maize rhizosphere microbial communities from greenhouse at UC Davis, California, United States - DK15-C-3 | ecosystem: Host-associated > Plants > Roots > Rhizosphere > Soil | place...
GACCACCATGCCGACGCCGCAGTTGAACACGCGGTGCATTTCGTCCGGCACGACGCGGCCGTTCCGGGCGAGCCAGTCGAAGATCGGCGGGCGCGGCCAGCGACGCGCGTCGATGCGCGCCTGGACCGCGTCCGGAAGAATGCGCGGAACGTTCTCGGTGAGCCCGCCGCCGGTGATGTGCGCCATCCCCTTGACGCGCATCTCGCCGATCAGCGCGAGCAGCGGCTTCACGTAGATCCGCGTCGGTTCCATCAGTGCGTCGATCGCGCGCATGCCGTCGTCGAGCGTCGCGCTCGCGTCGACGCCGGGCTCGGCGAGGATGCGACGGATCAGCGAAAAGCCGTTGCTGTGCGGGCCACTCGATGCGAGCCCGAGGACGGCATCGCCGGCGGCGATGTCGCGCCCGTCGATGATCGCGCTGCGCTCGACGGCACCGACGGCGAAGCCCGCGAGATCGTATTCGCCGTCGGCGTACATGCCCGGCATCTCGGCCGTTTCCCCGCCGATCAGCGCGCACCCCGCCTGCTCGCAGCCGCGCGCGATGCCGGCGACGACGCGTTGCGCGACGTCGACGTCGAGCTTCGAGCAGGCGAAGTAATCGAGGAAGAACAGCGGTTCGGCGCCCTGCACGAGGATGTCGTTGACGCTCATCGCCACGAGATCGATGCCGATCGTGTCGTGGCGGGCATGCGCGAACGCGAGCTTGAGCTTGGTGCCGACGCCGTCGGTGCCGGCGACGAGCACCGGCTCGCGCAGGCGCTGCCCGAGCGCGAACAGCGCGCCGAATCCGCCGATGCCGGCGAGCACCTCGGGGCGCATCGTCCGCTTCGCGAACGGCTTGATGCGCTCGACCAGCGCGTCCCCCGCGTCGATGTCGACGCCGGCCGCCCGATAGGTGAGGGATTCGGAAACGGAAGTCATGGGAACGCGCGCGAGGGACCGCTGGCGCGACGGGCAGCAGTCCGGGACCGGATTCTACCGGAGCGTCATCGCGCTCCCGTGCGGCGCCCGTCGTCGCCGATCGCCGTCGGTTGAGCGGCCGCGCCGGCACGGAGTAAAGTGGCGCGCCGCAAAGGACCCACATGATCCCCGAGCCCGCCGCGACGCCGTCGAAGGCTTCAGCCGTTCCCGCAGCGATGCCCGGGGAGATCGTCGCATCCGGTGCGGAGGTCGTTCCCCCCGCTCGCGTTCTCGCCCGTCGCCTGTTGCCGCGCCACTACCTCGGCGCGGTCGCCGCCGCCGTCGTATTCGCGCTCGCCTTGTACTGGCTCGGCCCGGTGCTGACGCCGTTCCTGATCGGGGCGATCCTCGCCTATCTCGGCACGCCGCTGGTCGACGCGACCGAGCGACGCGGCGTCCATCGCGCCGTCGGCACGACGCTGACCGTCCTGCTGTTCGGCATCGCCATCGCGGGCATGCTCTTCGTGCTGGTGCCGCTGGTGCAATCCGAGGTGGGCCTCGTGATGAAACGGCTGCCCGACGTGCTGGCCGTCATCAGCGAGCGACTGCTGCCATGGCTGAACGAGCGCTTCGGCATCACGATCGCGCTCGACTTCGCGACGCTGCGCGCCGTGATCGCCGACAACCTGGAGAGTGTCCGCGACGTCGGCCTGCGCGTGCTCGCGGGCGTGCAGCGCGGCGGGGCGCTGATCCTCGCGATCCTCATCAACCTCGCGCTGATCCCGGTGGTCATGTTCTACCTGCTGCGCGACTGGAACCGCATCGTCGAGCGCATCGACGACCTGCTGCCGCGCCGATGGGAAGGCAAGGTGCGCCAGATCGCGCGCGAGATCGACCAGGTGCTCGCCGAGTTCCTGCGCGGCCAGCTGATGGTCATGGTGGTGCTCGCCGTGTACTACGCGATCGCGCTGTCGCTCGTCGGGCTCGATCACGCGTTCGCCATCGGCATCCTGACGGGGCTCCTCGTCTTCATTCCATACGTCGGCTTCGGGCTCGGCCTCGTGCTCGGCATCGTCGCCGCGCTGCTGCAATTCAGCGGATGGCCGTTCTTCCTGTCGGTGGTCGCCGTGTACGGCGTCGGCCAGCTCGTCGAGAACTACGTCCTCATTCCATACCTCGTCGGCGATCGCATCGGACTGCATCCGCTCGCCGTCATCTTCGCGCTGCTCGCGTTCGGCCAGCTGTTCGGCTTCGCCGGGGTGCTGCTCGCGCTGCCGGTGTCGGCGGCGCTGCTCGTTGCCTTGCGGCACCTTCGCGCCGCCTATGCGGATTCGCCGCTGTACCGCGACGACTGACGGTGCCGAAGCAGCTGACCTTCGAGCTCGCAGCCGCGCCGCCTGCGAGCTTCTCGACGTTCGTCGCCGGACCGAACGCGGAAGCCGTCGACACGCTCGCGGCGCTCGCGCGCGGCGAGCTTCGCGAGACGTCGCTCGTCCTGTGGGGCGCGCCGGGCGCCGGCAAGTCGCATCTGTTGCAGGCTGCCGTGGCCGCTGCACGCGAGATCGGCCGCACCGCCGAGTGGTGGGCGGCGCCCGAAGCGGTTCCGGCAGCCACGCCTCCGCGCGGCGCGATCGTGGCGATCGATCGTGTCGACGAGGCGGACGCCGCGTCCCAGGCGCGGCTGTTCACGCTGTACAACGAGCTCGCGGCCGCGGGCGGCCAGCTCGTCGTCGCTGCGTCGGCGCCGCCGGCGCGCATGACGCTGCGCGACGACGTACGCAGCCGGCTCGGCTGGGGACTCGTGTTCGAGCTGCGTCCGCTCGACGATGCCGACAAGCCCTCCGCCGTCGCCGCGTTCGCGCGTGCCCGCGGATTCGAACTGTCGCAGGACGCGATCGACTACCTGCTCGCGCACGGCCGCCGCGACATGGCGACGCTGGTGCGCACGATCACCGCGCTCGATCGCGAGTCGCTGGCGATGAAGCGGGCGGTGACCGTGCCGTTCATCCGCGAATGGCTGCAGGGCGAGCTTCTGCCGCCGAAGGCCGGGTAAGCGTTCCCGGCACGCTCGCCGGCACGTAACGAAGCGTGTCAACCGGCCCGTCGGCGGCGCGTTTATGGCGGCGCAGCACCGACCTTCGCGACGATTCCGGCCCCGCCGGGCACGTCGCGAGGGCCGGTCTGGAACCCGACCCGATGCCCGTGGCCGCCTTGGCGAAGACGGCGTTGGGAGAGGACTGACCGCAGTCCACAGACGAGGATGAAATCGATGAACAAGCTGGTTGCCACGATCGTCGCCGCCGCGTTCGCCGCGTCGTCGACGCTCGCCGTTGCGCAGGGTGCAGCTCCCGCGGCAGCCGCCGCGCCGACCAAGGAGGCCGGCAAGGACACGATGAAGAAGTCGTCGAAGAAGAAGTCGAAGTCGACGATGGCCTCGCATCCGGTCGACAAGTCGGCGGCGAAGACCGCGGACAAGGCACCCGCCAAGTAAAGGCGGCGCGGGGGTGGCCGAGGTGCCGCCCCTTCGCTGCCGGTCGTGCAAGACAGGCGCCCGCGGTGGCCGCGCGCGGGCGGCCTGGGTCGAACTGCGGCGCCCGCAGGCCGGCACGCCGGCCTCAACTGGAAGCGGGACGCCGTTCAACGCGGATCGTCCTAGAACAATGAGGAGATGTCGGATGAACAAGCTCGTTACCGTGGCGCTCGCCGCCGCATTCGCGACCGTTTCGATGGCCGCGCTGTCGCAGGGCGCCACCCCGGCCACGCCGGCCACGCCCGCCACGCCGCCGGCGCCCGCCGCCGACAAGGCGATGGACAAGAAGGCCGGCGACAAGGCCGTCGCCAAGAAGGCCGGCGACAAGGCGATGGACAAGAAGGCCGGCGACAAGGCGATGGACAAGAAGGCCGGCGACAAGGCGATGAACAAGGCCGCCGACCCGGCCAAGGCCGCTGACCCGGCCAAGGCCGCCGAACCGGCGAAGAAGTAACCGGCCGTCGAGGCCGATGCAAGGCAGGGCCGCAAGCCCTGCCTTTTTTGTTTCCCGATTGGCCGCATTATTCGATCGATGACCGAGCGCTCCGCTGCCCGTCCTGCCGTTACCGTCGCCACGGTCGCCGAGCGCGACGGCGCGTTCCTGCTCGTGCGCGAGCGAACGCGTCGCGGCGTGTGCCTCAACCAGCCCGCGGGGCACCTCGAACGCGGCGAGTCGCTCACCGACGGCGCGGCGCGCGAGACGCTCGAGGAAGCCGCCTGGCGGGTCGAGCCGTTCGCGCTCGTCGGCGTCTACCGGTGGGAAGCGCCCGATACCGGCGCGACGTTCGTCCGCTTCGCGTTCGCCGCGCGACCTGTGACCGCGGTCGCGGGCCGCGCGCTCGACCGCGACATCGTCGACGCGCTGTGGCTCCCCTACGAGGAGATCGTCGCGCGGCGGAGCGAGCACCGCAGCCCGCTCGTGCTCCGTTGCATCGACGATTTCCGCACCGGGACGCGATGGCCGCTCGACGTCGTGCGCGAGGTGACCGGCGACGGCGCGGGACTCTTCCGGAGCGCCGGCGATGCCTAGGCGCGAACGCGTCGTGGTCGGCATGTCCGGAGGCGTCGACTCGTCGGTCGCCGCGTGGCTCCTGAAGCAGCAGGGCTACGACGTCGTCGGCGTCTTCATGAAGAACTGGGAGGACGACGACACCGACGCGTTCTGCACGTCGCGCGAGGACCTGGTCGACGCGGCGAGCGTTGCCGACGTGATCGGCATCGAGCTCGAGGCGGTCAACTTCGCTGCCGAGTATCGCGAGCGCGTGTTCGCGCATTTCCTGCGCGAGTACGAAGCGGGGCGCACGCCCAATCCCGACGTGCTGTGCAACAGCGAGATCAAGTTCGCGGCGTTCCTCGACCACGCGCGCTCGCTCGGCGCCGACCGCATCGCGACCGGCCACTACGCGCGCGTCCGGCTGCGCGAGGGCTCGGGCGAAGTCGAGCTCATGAAAGCCATCGACGCGAGCAAGGATCAGAGCTACTTCCTCCATCGCCTCACGCAGGCGCAGCTCGCTCCGGTGCTGTTCCCGCTCGGCACGATCGCGAAGCGCGAAGTGCGCGACATCGCACGCCGCGAAGGCATCCCCACCTGGGCGAAGAAGGACTCGACCGGCATCTGCTTCATCGGCGAGCGTCCGTTCCGCGAGTTCCTCGCGCGTTACCTGCCGCGCGTGCCGGGCCCGATCGTCACCAGCGATGGTCGCGAAGTGGGGCGCCACGACGGACTCGCCTACTACACGCTGGGCCAGCGGCAGGGGCTTCGCATCGGCGGCACGCGCGACGCACAGGCCGGGCCGTGGTTCGTCGCCGGCAAGGATCGCGCGCGCAATGCGCTGATCGTCGTGCAGGGACACGAGCATCCCGCGCTCGTACGCGAGCAGGTGCGCGCGGCGTCGATGCACTGGATCGGCGGGCGCGCGCCCGCGCTTCCACGTCGCCTCGCCGCGAAGACACGCTATCGGATGGCCGATGCCGCGTGCTCGGTGACGCTCGCGGGTGCGATGATCGAGGCGCGCTTCGACGTGCCGCAATGGGCGCCGACGCCGGGCCAGTACCTCGTGCTCTACGACGGCGACGTCTGTCTCGGCGGCGGCGTCATCGTCGAGCCGGCCGAGGAAGCCGAAGCGCTGGCAAGCGCGCACGCCGAGGCCTGAGGATGCCGGCCGCTCGTCGCCGACCCGTTTCATGCGACGATCGCGTCGCGTCGAAACGTCGTGAGGCATGATTGTTCACGTTCTATCAAAGGAGCGACACCATGACGATCCATTCCCTGCGTCGCGTCACGATCGCGGCGCTCGCCGCGACCGTTCTATTCGCCGCCAATGCAGGCGCGCAGCCGAAGGCCGATGCCGACATCGAGTTCGACATCTTCAAGGCGGGGTTCATCGTCGGCGGCAGCGGCGGCTCGGGCAAGCTCACCTACCAGGGCAAGTCGTATCCGCTGAACGTCGGCGGCGTGAGCCTCGGCGCCACGATCGGCATCACCAAGGCCGAGCTCGTGGGCCAGGTCTACAACCTCAAGCGCGTCGAGGACCTCAACGGCACGTACACGGCGACCGGTGCGGGTTTCGCCGTGGCGGGTGGCGAGAAGGTCGCCGAGCTCAGGAATTCGCGCGGCGTGCAGATCAAGGTGCGCGGGCGCCAGGTCGGCCTCGCGCTCGAAGCGGACCTGTCGGGCCTGCAGCTCGAGATCAAGAAGTGAGCGGGGCGGCCGCTTGACGCGCGGCCGCGCGGCATCGCGATCCGCGAGGTTGCGGATCTGCGGACGAACCGTCTTGTACGCCGATGCCGCCGGCGTGGCGCGCAATGCGCGGGGGCCGCATGACCGCGGCTGAGGGCGACGACCCGCCCCGGTCAGCGCTCGCGAGATTCCTTGCGCAGGAGTCCGCGGGCGGCGTGTTGCTCGTCGTCGCGGCGCTCGTCGCGCTGGCCTGGGCGAACTCGCCGCTGGCGCCGGCGTACGGCGCGCTGCTCGATCTGCCGCTCGTCGTCGCCGTCGGCGGGTTGCACCTCGCGAAGCCGCTGCTGCTGTGGATCAACGACGGCCTGATGGCCGTCTTTTTCCTTGCCGTCGGCCTCGAGATCAAGCGCGAGGTGCTCGAAGGCGAGCTTTCGAGCGTGAGGAAGGCGGCACTGCCCGCCATCGCCGCTGCGGGCGGCATGCTGTTCCCGGCGCTCGTGTACTTCGCCTTCAACGCCGGCGACGCAGCGCGCCTGGCCGGCTGGGCGATCCCGACCGCGACCGACATCGCGTTCGCCGTCGGCGTGCTCGCGCTGGCGGGTCCGCGCGTCCCCGGTTCGCTCAAGATCTTCCTGCTGGCGCTCGCGATCATCGACGACCTGGGGGCGATCGTGATCATCGCGATCTTCTACACGGACAAGCTGTCGACGCAGGCGCTCGCGCTCGCACTCGCCGGCATCGCCGTGCTCTCCGCGATGAACGTCCGACGCGTGACGGCGATCGCTCCCTATATGATCGTCGGCGTGTTCGTGTGGGTGTGCGTGCTGAAGTCGGGCGTGCATGCGACGCTCGCCGGCGTCGCAATCGCATTCGCCATGCCGCTGCGCGACCTTCGCCGCGACGGCACGTCAGCGGCGCGCACGCTCGAGCATTCGCTCCATCCGTGGGTCGCGTTCGCCATCATGCCGATCTTCGCGCTCGCCAATGCCGGCGTGCCGCTCGCCGGACTCACTCGCGAAGTCGTCGTCTCGTCGCTCACGCTCGGCATCGCGCTCGGGTTGTTCGTCGGCAAGCAGGCCGGCGTGTTCGGCTTCGCCTGGCTCGCGATCCGGCTCGGGCTCGCCGAGCGTCCCGCGGGCGCCTCGTGGATGCAGCTGTATGGCGTGGCGATCGTCACGGGGATCGGCTTCACCATGAGCCTTTTCATCGGAACGCTCGCGTTCGACGCGCCGGCGGACGCTGCGCCCGTGCGCCTCGGTGTGCTCGGCGGCTCGCTGCTGTCCGCCTTGGCCGGTTATGCCGTGCTGCGCTTCGCGTCGAGGGCGCGCCGCTAGCGTCGCTGCCACGAGCGCTGTGCGACACAGCGCTTCACGCTGCGTGGCGTAGCCGATGCGGCTACGCCCGCGCGCAGTGCAACGCTCAGAACGGAATGTCGTCGTCGAAGTCGTCGGTGTTCTTGCGCGCATTGCCGGCCGGTGCACCGCCGCCGCCGCTCGGGGCCCGGCGCTGCCCACCGCCGCCAGACGTCGCGCCGGGGCCGCCGCTCGAGAACTCCGCGTCGCCGCCCCCCGCGCCACCGCCGTCACGTGCGCTGCCGATCAACTGCATCCGGTCGCCGACGATTTCCGTCGAGTATTTCTCCACGCCGTCCTTGTCGGTGTACTTGCGCGTCTGCAGCCGCCCTTCGATGTAGACGGACCGGCCCTTCTTCAGGTATTCGCCCGCGATTTCCGCCTGCCGCCCGAACAGCACGACGCGATGCCATTCGGTGCGCTCCTGCTTCTCGCCGCTCTTGTCCTTCCACGTCTCGCTGGTGGCGATGTTGAGGTTGGTCACGGCGTCGCCGCCGGTCGTATAGCGGGTTTCCGGATCCCGGCCCAGGTTGCCGAGCAGGATCACTTTGTTGACCGAGGCCATCAGGATTCTCCGATCGAGGAATGGGGACGATACGGCGGTGGCGCCGTCATGAACGCGCTCACCGCGAGCCACACGAGCGTCAGGACGATGCCGAACACGAACACCGACGCCGCGCCCGCGTGCTGCGCGAGGGCGCCACCGGCAGCGGCGCCCGCGAACGTGCCGAGGAACTGCAGGCTCGAATAGATGCCGACGGCCGTGCCCTTGAGCGAGGGCGGCGCGAACTTGGACACGAGCGACGGCAGCGTCGCCTCGAGCAGGTTGAAGGCCGTGAAGAACGCCACGAGCCCGACGACCAGCGTCGCGAGCGACGTGCCGGCGAAAGCGAGGATCACCTCGGCGCCGGCGAGCACGACGACGGAGCCGACGAAGATGATCTTCGCGCGCTCGACCCGGTCCGCGCTGCGAAGGGCGGGCATGAGCAACGCGACCGACGCGACCATGACCGGCAGGTACACCTGCCAGTGATGCTCGACCGCGAGCCCGGCGTCGCGAAGCTGGAAGGGGATCTGCACGAAGAGCGCCATCAGGACGGCGTGGAGCGCGAAGATGCCGTAGTTGAGGCGCGCCAGATCGCGGTCGACGAGCACGCGCATCAACGGCCCGGCACCGCGCTCGGCCACCTCGACCCGCATCTCGGCCTGGGGAACCAGGCGAAGCAGCACGGCGATCGAGCCCAGGGCGAGCACGCCCGTCAGGACGAAGATGCCCGGCACACCGATCGCATTGCGAAGGAGCGGCCCGGCGACGAGCGACAGCGCGAACGTGCCGCCGATCGTCATGCCGATGACCGCCATGGCCCGGGTACGCACTTCGTCCCGCGTGAGGTCGGCCGCCAGCGCGATGACGGCCGCGGAGACCGCGCCGGCGCCCTGCAGCGCGCGCCCGGCGATCGTCCAGCCGATGTCGGGCGCCCACGCGGCGAGGAAGCTGCCCAGCGCGAAGATCACGAGGCCGAGCGCGATCGTGGGCTTGCGCCCGAAGCGATCCGACGCCCAGCCGAACGGCACCTGCAGAATCGCCTGCGTCAGCGCGTAGGCGCCGAGCGCGATGCCGACCAGCGTGTGGTCCGCGCCGCCCGGAAGCGCCTCGGCATAGAGCGCGAACACCGGCAGGATGATGAACATGCCGAGCATGCGAAGACCGAAGATGGCGGCGAGCCCGGTCGTCGCGCGCCGCTCGGCAACGGTCATCGCGTGCGTCACGACGCTCACGCCATGCGTGGCCTTTCGCTCGGACATCGGGGATGCGCGCGGTGCGCCCGGGGCCGCGCCCGTCACGGCGCGCGGCGGAGCCTCATCGAGCGTCGTCGCCCGCGCCGGCGCGTCGGCGATCGGGGCGGCGTTGCTGTGCATCGGGAATGAACCTGCGCTCGTGATCGGCAATCGAAACGCAGTATAGTAGCAGGTTCGCCTTCGCGGCCTTCATCCCGAAGCCGTAGGTCGAGCGTCGCCTTGCGCATCGTCAACGGTTGCGATCGCGTGGCGTCCCGACCGCAATCGGCCTTGAAATCGGGGCCCGGCGGCCGCATCTGACGCCTCTTGTCCCGCAGCACCTCGCGACCGCGCCGACCACCCGACATGGACCTGATCCGAATCCGCGGCGCACGCACGCACAACCTCAAGAACCTCAATCTCGACCTGCCGCGGCTCCGGCTGGTCGTGATCACCGGCCTGTCGGGGTCGGGCAAGAGCTCGCTCGCCTTCGACACGCTGTACGCCGAAGGGCAGCGGCGCTACGTCGAGTCGCTGTCCGCGTACGCGCGGCAGTTCCTGCAGCTCATGGAGAAGCCCGACGTCGACCTGATCGAGGGCCTGTCGCCGGCGATCAGCATCGAGCAGAAGGCGACGTCGCACAACCCGCGCTCCACGGTGGGCACCGTCACCGAGATCCACGACTACCTGCGGCTGCTGTTCGCGCGCGTCGGCGATCCGTATTGTCCCGACCATCCCGAGCAGAAGCTCGCGGCGATGACGATCTCGCAGATGGTCGATGCGACGCTCGCCATGCCCGAGGACACGAAGCTCATGATCCTCGCGCCGGTCGTCGTGAACCGGAAAGGCGAGCATCTGGACCTCGTCGGCGAGCTTCGCGCGCAGGGGTTCGTGCGACTACGCGTCGACGGCAACGTCTGCGAGATCGACGCCGTGCCGAAGCTCGCGAAGACGTCGAAGCACACGATCGAGGTGGTCGTCGACCGTCTGAAAGTCCGCGGCGAGTTCAAGCAGCGCCTCGCCGAGTCGTTCGAGGTCGCGCTGCGCCACGGCGACGGCCGCGCGATCGCCGTCGAGATGGACACGGCGCGCGAGCACCTGTTCTCCGCCAAGTTCGCGTGCCCGGTGTGCAACTACTCGCTGGCCGAGCTCGAGCCGCGGCTGTTCTCGTTCAACAACCCGCTCGGCGCCTGCCCGCGTTGCGACGGCCTCGGCTCGATCAGCTTCTTCGATCCGAAGCGCGTCGTCGGCTTTCCGCAGCTCTCGCTCGCATCGGGTGCGATCAAGGGCTGGGACCGGCGCAACCAGTTCTATTTCCAGATGCTGCAAAGCCTCGCGAAGCACGTCGGCTTCGATCTCGAGAAGGCGTTCGCGAAGCTGTCCGAGCGCGTGCAGAACGTCGTGCTGTACGGCAGCAGCGGCGAGAAGATCCCGTTCACTTACCTGTCCGAGCGCGGGCGGCCGGTGATCCGCGAGCACGCGTTCGAGGGCATCATCCCGAACCTCGAGCGCCGCTATCGCGAGACCGACTCGATGATGGTGCGCGAGGAGCTCGCCAAGTACCTGAACGACAAGCCTTGCCCCGAGTGCCACGGCACGCGGCTCAAGCGCGAGGCGCGGCACGTCAAGGTCGGCAACAGCGACGACGCGCGCGCGATCTACGAAGTGTCGGCGTGGCCGCTCAAGGACACGTCCGCGTTCTTCGCGCGCCTGTCGCTCGAAGGTCACAAGGCGGCGATCGCGGACAAGATCGTGAAGGAGATCGTGTCGCGCCTCGCGTTCCTGAACAACGTCGGGCTCGACTATCTTTCGCTCGACCGGTCGGCGGAGACGTTGTCCGGCGGCGAGGCGCAGCGCATCCGCCTCGCGAGCCAGATCGGCTCGGGCCTGACCGGCGTGATGTACGTGCTGGACGAGCCGTCGATCGGCCTTCACCAGCGGGACAACGACCGGCTGCTCGACACGCTGAAGCACCTGCGCGACCTCGGCAACAGCGTCATCGTCGTCGAGCACGACCAGGACGCGATCGAGGCCGCGGACTTCGTCGTCGACATGGGGCCGGGGGCGGGCGAGCACGGCGGACAGGTGGTCGCGCAGGGCACGCCCGACGAGATCCGGCGCTCGACGCAGTCGCTCACCGGGCAGTACCTCGCCGGTCATCGCCAGATCCCGATCCCGGCGCGCCGGCACCGCGCCGACATGACGAAGGCGCTCGTCATCACCGGCGCGCGCGGCAACAACCTGAAGGACGTGACGCTGAAGCTTCCCGTCGGGCTGTTCATCGGCGTGACCGGCGTCTCGGGCTCGGGCAAGTCGACGCTCATCAACGACACGCTGTACCACGCGGTCGCGCGCCATCTCTACGACAGCGCCGACGAGCCGGCGGCGCACGAGGAGATCGAGGGGCTCGAGCATTTCGACAAGGTCATCAGCGTCGACCAGAGCCCGATCGGTCGCACGCCGCGCAGCAACCCGGCGACGTACACGGGCCTGTTCACGCCGATCCGCGAGCTCTTCGCCCAGGTGAAGGAGGCGCGCGAGCGCGGCTACGGGCCGGGACGCTTCTCGTTCAACGTGAAGGGCGGGCGCTGCGAGGCATGCCAGGGCGACGGGCTCATCAAGGTCGAGATGCACTTCCTGCCCGATGTCTACGTGCCTTGCGACGTGTGCCACGGCCAGCGCTACAACCGCGAGACGCTCGAGATCCGCTACAAGGGCCGCAACATCCACGAAGTGCTCGACATGACGGTCGAGCAGGCGCACGAGTTCTTCGAGCCCGTTCCCGCCGTGGCCCGGAAGCTCGCGACGCTGCTCGACGTCGGCCTCGGCTACATCACGCTGGGGCAGTCGGCGACGACGCTGTCCGGCGGCGAGGCGCAGCGGGTGAAGCTCGCGCTCGAGCTGTCGAAGCGCGACACCGGCCGCACGCTCTACATCCTCGACGAGCCCACGACGGGCCTGCACTTCCACGACATCGAGCTGCTGCTCACCGTGCTGCATCGCCTGCGGGATCATGGCAACACCGTCGTCGTCATCGAGCACAACCTCGACGTGATCAAGACGGCCGACTGGATCGTCGACCTCGGGCCGGAAGGGGGCGCCGGCGGCGGTCGCATCGTCGCGGAGGGGCCGCCCGAGGCGATCGCACGCAGTCCGGAGAGCTACACCGGCCGCTATCTGAAGCCGGTGCTCGAGGCGTACGCTGCGCGCGCGCCAAAGGCCGCGAACGACGCGGCGCGTGGATCGCGCGCGAAAAAGGCCGCCGGCGACTTGCTCGGCTGACGCGCCCGGCGCTGCGGCACCGGTTCTCGCCCGATCCGCCTTCGACGCGCTGCAACGGCGCGTCCGGTCGATCGTCTTCCCCTGGCCGATGCGTGGCTGCGAGGCACCCGTCAGCGGCCACGCCGCGATCGGCGCGTCGCGCCCGGATGCCCGACACCATTCGCTGCCGCCGGAACGGCGCGCAACGTCGCGTCATCCAATGGGCGCCGACGACGATGCCCTCGATCGAATCGTCGGGACGGACCGCGCGCACCGCGAGCGGAGCTTCCCGTAAGCGTCGATGCCGCGTACCGACGTCGGAACATCGCTGCGTGGAGGGCTGTTCACGCGAACGTCGGTCGA
>Ga0307416_100001464_pt1 | contig 12860 bp, 11 predicted proteins | sample DK1Cmetagenome_2_FD_203821 | JGI IMG/M metagenome (GOLD analysis project Ga0307416, IMG submission 203821) | Maize rhizosphere microbial communities from greenhouse at UC Davis, California, United States - DK15-C-3 | ecosystem: Host-associated > Plants > Roots > Rhizosphere > Soil | place...
CGCTGCTGCCGTTCCACGCCAACCTGTTCGAAGCGGCCGTGGATGGCAAGGTGCAGGTGCAGCCTTTTGCGCTGACCTATGCCGACCCGGCGGGCCAGCCGCATCCTGCCGTGGACTTCATTGGGGATATGACGTTCGCGCAAAGCGTTGTCAACATCCTGGACGGCAAGCCGGTGCGCGCCCGCCTGGCGCTGCTGGCCCCCATTGACGGTGCCGGCGCCCATCGCCGCGAGCTGGCGCAGGCCGCGCACGACGCCATTGGCGCCGCGCTCGGGGTCGTGCCGGAGCAGGCTGCCGCCGCGCACGCCGGCTGAAAGCGCTCCGTCCTCGTGCGGCGGGCGGGTCAGGCGGCCCGGTACTGCGGGCAATCGATTTGCAGCAGGCTGCGGTCGTCAAGGCAGACGGCCGACAGCTTGCCGCCCCACACACAGCCGCTGTCGAGCGCAATCAGCCCCGGCCGGATCTGCAGCCCCAGCGCCGACCAGTGCCCGAATACCACCGTGGTATCGGCCGTGCGCCGGCCCGGCACCTCGAACCACGGCATCAGGCCGGTGGCCGGATCGGCATGCGCCGACTCCTTCATCTTGAAATCCATGACGCCTTCGGCGCTGCAAAAGCGCATGCGCGTCAGCGCGTTGACGATGCAGCGCAGGCGCGCGGTGCCGTCAAGCGAATCGTCCCAGCGGTCCGGCAAGTTGCCGTACATATCGCGCAGGAAATCGACCCAGTGCTCGCCGCGCAGTGCGGCTTCGACCTCGCCCGCCAGCGCCATGGCCTGCGGCGCCGTCCATTGCGGCAGCACGCCGCCATGCACCAGCAGGTTGCTGCGCGCCATCAGCGCCATCGGGCGTTCGCGCAGCCAGTGCAGCAGTGCGTCGCGGTCGGCCGCGGCCAGTATATGCTCGATGGTGTCGGAGCTTGACTCGGGACGGATGCCGTTGGCCACCGCCAGCAGGTGCAGGTCGTGGTTGCCCAGCACCGCGTCGATGCGGCCGTCGCTGCCCTGGCTGAGGGCCTGCACATAGCGCAGGGTGGACAGCGAATCCGGTCCGCGGTTGATCAGGTCACCGCAGAACAGGATGGCGGGCGGCGGGTTGCCGGCGGCATGTTCCACCTCCAGGATGCGCTCCACCAGGGCGACGGTCTCGCCATGGCAGCCCTGCAGGTCGCCGACAGCATAAGTTTTCATTCTATCTCCGAGCTTGTTTCACTTACAATCATGAGTGTTTACGACCAGACTACGCAAGGATACTAGATGATTTTCGTCACGGGCGGTGCCGGATTTATCGGCTCTAACTTTGTGCTGGACTGGCTGGCGCAGTCGGATGAAGCGGTCCTGAACTTCGATAAACTCACTTACGCCGGCAACCTGAAGAACCTGGTGTCGCTGCAGGGCGATGCGCGCCACGTCTTTGTGCGCGGCGACATCTGCGACCAGCAGCTGGTGCTGGCGCTGTTCCAGCAGCATAAGCCGCGCGCCATCGTGCACTTCGCGGCGGAAAGCCATGTGGACCGCTCGATCCATGGCCCGGGCGAATTCATCCAGACCAATATCAACGGCACCTTCAGCCTGCTGGAAGCGGCGCGCGCCTACTGGAGCACTTTGCCCGAGGGCGAACAGGACGGCTTCCGCTTCCTGCACGTTTCCACGGATGAGGTATACGGCACCCTGGGCCCGAACGACCCGCCATTCAGCGAGACCACGGCTTACGCGCCGAACAGCCCCTACTCCGCGTCCAAGGCCGCCTCGGACCACCTGGTGCGCTCCTACCACCACACCTACGGCATGCCGGTGCTGACCACCAATTGCTCGAACAATTACGGCCCTTACCATTTCCCGGAAAAGCTGATCCCGCTGATCATCGCCAATGCGCAGGCGGGCAAGCCGCTGCCGATCTATGGCGACGGGCGGCAGGTGCGCGACTGGCTGTATGTCAGCGACCATTGCGCCGCGATCCGCCGCGTGCTGGCCGAAGGCCGCGTGGGCGAAACCTATAACGTGGGCGGCTGGAACGAGAAGGCCAACCTGGACGTGGTGCACACGCTGTGCGATATCCTGGACAGGCTGAAGCCCAAGGCCGATGGCAGCAGCTACCGTGCCCAGATCACTTACGTGAAGGACCGTCCCGGCCACGACCGGCGCTATGCGATCGATGCGCGCAAGCTGGAACGTGAACTGGGCTGGAAGCCGGCCGAAACCTTCGAGACCGGCATCCGCAAGACCGTGCAGTGGTACCTGGATAACCAGCAGTGGGTGGCCGACGTGCAGTCCGGCGCCTATGCGACCTGGGTCGAGACCAACTACAACAACCGGGAGCAGTAATGGATGCAGTGAGCAACCGTAAAGGCATCATCCTGGCCGGCGGGTCCGGCACCCGCCTGTATCCGATCACCAAGGCGGTATCCAAGCAGCTGCTGCCGATCCACGACAAGCCGATGATTTACCATCCGCTGACCGTGCTGATGCTGGCCGGCATGCGCGACATCCTGATCATTTCCACCCCGCAGGACACGCCGCGCTTCCAGGACTTGCTGGGCGACGGCAGCCAGTGGGGCATCAACCTCAGCTATGCGGTGCAGCCTTCGCCCGACGGCCTGGCGCAAGCGTTTATTATCGGCAAGGAGTTTATCGGCAACCATCCGTCCGCCCTGATCCTGGGGGATAACATCTTCTATGGCAACGACCTGGATGCCATGTTGCGCAGCGCGGCCGAGCGCACGGACGGGGCCACGGTATTCGCCTACCATGTGACCGACCCGGAGCGCTACGGCGTGGTCGAGTTCGACCAGGACCGCAAGGCCCTGACCATCGAAGAAAAACCGGCCGTGCCGAAATCGAACTATGCGGTCACCGGCCTGTATTTCTATGACACGGGCGTGTGCGATATTGCCGCCAGCATCAAGCCTTCCGCACGGGGCGAACTGGAAATTACCGACGTCAACCGGGCGTACCTGGAGGCCGGCAAGCTGAAGGTGGAACTGATGGGCCGCGGCATGGCCTGGCTCGATACCGGCACCCACGAATCGCTGCTGGACGCCTCGCAGTTCATCGCCACCATCGAGCGCCGCCAGGGACTCAAGGTGGCCTGCCCGGAAGAGATCGCCTACCGCAAAGGCTATATCACTGCCGAGCAGCTGGCCCGGCTGGCCGAGCCGTTGAAGAAGAACGGCTACGGCCAGTACCTGCTGCAAATCCTCAAGGACAAGGTGATCAATCGATGAACGTCACGCCCACCTCGATCGACGGCTTGCTGGTCATTGAACCGACCGTGTTCGGCGACGACCGCGGCTTTTTCTATGAGAGCTTCAACGCCCGCCGTTTCGAGGAATTGACGGGCGTGCGTACCGGCTTCGTGCAGGACAACCATTCGCGCTCGGCGAAAGGGGTGCTGCGCGGCCTGCACTACCAGGTGGAGCAGGCGCAGGGCAAGCTGGTGCGCGTGACCAGCGGCAGCGTGTTCGATGTCGCGCTCGACCTGCGCAAGGCGTCGGCCACTTTCGGCCAGTGGTACGGGCTGGAGCTGTCGGCCGACAACAAGCGCCAGCTCTGGATACCGGCCGGTTTCGCGCACGGCTTCCTGGTCACCAGCGACTTCGCCGAGTTCCTGTACAAGACCACCGATTACTACGCGCCGGCGCATGAGCGCTGCGTGCTGTGGAACGATCCGGCCATCGGCATCGACTGGCCGCTGGCAGGGACGCCCCTGCTGTCCGGCAAGGACCAGAAGGGCGTGCCGCTGGCCCAGGCGGAAGTGTTCCCATGAAGATCCTGCTGACAGGCAGTACCGGCCAGGTCGGCTACGAACTGGAACGCAGCCTGCAAGGGCTGGGCGAGGTGGTGGCCGTGGACCGGCGCCGCATGGACCTGTCCAACCTGGACCAGGTGCGCGACGTGATCCGCGAAGTCAGGCCGCAGCTGATCGTCAACCCGGCCGCCCACACGGCGGTGGACAAGGCGGAAAGCGAGCCGCAGCTGGCGTATCGCCTGAACGCGGAAGCGCCGGCCGTCATGGCGGAGGAAGCGCACCGCCTCGGTGCGGCCCTGGTGCATTATTCGACCGACTACGTGTTCCCGGGCGACCAGCCGGGCGCGCGCCGCGAAGGCGACGCCACCGGACCGGCCAATGTGTATGGCGCCAGCAAGCTGGCCGGCGAGCAGGCCATCGCTGCCAGCGGGGTGCGGCACCTGATCTTCCGCACCAGCTGGGTGTACGGCATGCGCGGCAAGAATTTCCTGCTGACCATGCTGCGCCTGGCCAGGGAGCGCGACGAGTTGCGCGTGGTCAGCGACCAGCATGGCGCGCCCACCTGGAGCCGCACCATTGCCGACAGCACGGCGCTGGTGCTGGCGCAGGCGGCGGGGGACAGCTGGTGGCAGGACAAGGGGGGCATCTACCACCTCAGCAGCCAGGGCGAGACCACCTGGTACGGTTTCACCCAGGCTATCCTGGCGCAGGCGGGCATCGACTGCCGGCTGGTGCCGATCACGTCGGCCGAGTACCCGGTGCCGGCCAAGCGTCCGGAATTTTCCGTGCTGTCGTCGCAGAAGCTGATGGACAGCTTGTGTCACTTGCCGAGTTGGCAAGATGCGCTGAGGCTGTGCATGGCGCAGTAAATACGTATCGAATAGTAAGTGTCTGCCGGGCGGCCGGGCGGCCCGGCTACAATCCCCTACCGCAACCACAATGCCCCATCAATTTTCGCGGCGGCCCTATGAATCCGGTACAATCGCCGGTTAGCGCGTAGGCAAGATTTCTTGCTGCACTGCGATGCCTGAAGCTCCCTGATACTGATAAGAACCAATGTTTTCCTTCCTTGTGAGCTTTGTCGCGTCCGCTCTGCTGACCTTGCTGGTCATCAAGGAAGTGCGGCTGCATGGACCCGCGCTGGATACTGATTTCCACGGCGTGCAAAAAGTGCATGTCCATTCGGTGGCCCGCATCGGCGGCCTGTCGATTTTCCTGGCCGTGGCGCTGAGCGCCAGCATTTCCGTCTGGCGCGTGCCGGCCATGACCAGCTGGATGCTGTCGCTGATGGTGTGCTCCATGTGCGCCTTCGTGGGCGGCATTGTCGAAGACTACACCGGCAAGGTCAGCGCGACGCGCCGGCTGCTGCTGACCATGGTCGCGGCCATGCTCGGCTATTTCCTGCTGGATGCCCGCATCGACCGCATCGACTGGGTATTCGACGCCTTCCCCTTGCCTTATTTGTGGCTGACCCTGCCGCTCACCGTACTGGCGGTGGCGGGAATTGCCAACGCCATCAATATTATCGACGGGTTTAATGGCCTGGCCAGCGTGGTTACTATTTGCATGCTGCTGTCGCTTGGTTATGTCGCGCTGCAGGTCAATGATATGTTCGTGCTGGTGGCAGCGCTGATGGTGGCGGGCGCCACGGCCGGCTTCCTGATCTGGAATTACCCGGTTGGGCTGATATTCCTGGGCGATGGCGGCGCTTACTTCATTGGTTTTATGCTGGGCGAGCTGGCGCTGTTGCTAGTAATGCGCAATCCTCAAGTTTCTACCTGGTACGCGGTATTGCTATTAATTTATCCTGCCTTTGAAACCTTGTTCAGTGTGTACCGGCGCCTGTTTATTCGCGGGAAATCACCGGCCATGCCGGATGGTATCCATTTGCACAGCCTGATTTTCCGCCGCGTGGTGCAGTGGGCGGTGGGGCGCAAGGATGCGCGCGCCCTGATCCGCCGCAATTCCCTGACTTCGCCCTATTTGTGGATGTTTTCGCTGATGGCCGTGATCCCCGCCACGGTATTCTGGCGCTATACCTGGGTGCTGATGCTGTTCTGCCTGTTATTCATTGCCAGTTATGTCTGGCTTTATGTGCGCATTGTCCGCTTTAAAGCGCCGCGCTGGATGATACGCCACAGGAAAATCCCCTGAGCCGGAAGTAGTGTATATTTCTGGCAGAAACACCGTCATTTAATTAAAACGCTAAAGGAATGAAGATGGATCTGTCGAATATGGCGTCACCCGAATTGCGCAACCTGGCGGAACAGATTAAACGCGAATTAAAGCAGCGTGAAGGCGAGGATAAGCAAAAAGCCCGTGAACAGATTTTCGCCATTGCCCAGCAGGTCGGGGTGCCATTGAAGGATTTGCTGATCGGCTTCCCGGGCACCCGCAACAAGGGCGGCAAGGTCGAGGCGCGCTACCGCAATCCTGCCAATGCCAGCGAACTGTGGACCGGCCGCGGCCGCCAGCCCAAGTGGGTCAAGGACTGGGTGGACGGCGGCAAGTCGATGGACGACCTGCGCATCTGACCCGCGCTGGATTTCCCGGCGGCAGGCTTGCCTGTCGCCATCTTCAGCACTAACATACCCGTTTTGCCGGCCCGGCCGGCTTCCCTCGCTTGATATTCCCCTATGGTCGCTCTCTCCAAATCCATCTTCAAAGCCTACGATATCCGCGGCATCATCGATAAAACGCTGGACGCCGGCGTCGCCCGTTCGATCGGCCATGCCTTCGGCCTGGCCGCCGCCGCCAAGGGGGAGCGCAGTGTCGTCATCGGCCGCGACGGCCGCCTGTCCGGCCCGGAACTGGCCGGCGCGCTGGCCGCCGGCCTGCAAGCGGCCGGCATGGACGTGATCGACCTGGGCGTGGTGGCCACGCCGATGGTGTACTTCGGCACCCAGGTGCTGGGCACCCGTTCCGGCATCATGGTCACCGGCAGCCACAACCCGCCTGACTACAACGGTTTCAAGATGGTGCTGGCAGGCGAGGCCATTTATGGCGACGCCATCACCGGCCTGCATGCGGCCATCGAGGGCGGCCTGCAGCCGGCTGCCGTCGCGGGCCAGTACGGCACCCACGATATCCGCGCCGAATACCTGCAGCGCATCATTGGCGACGTGAAGATCGCGCGCCCGATCAAGATCGCGGTCGATTGCGGCAACGGCGTGGCCGGCGCTTTCGCGGGCGACCTGTATCGCGGCATGGGCTGCGAAGTGGTTGAACTGTTCTGCGAGGTCGATGGCACGTTCCCGAACCACCACCCGGATCCGGCCCACCCCGAGAACCTGCAGGACCTGATCCGCGCGCTGCAGGACACCGATGCGGAAATCGGCCTGGCATTCGACGGCGACGGCGACCGCCTGGGCATCGTGACCAAGGATGGCGAGATCATCTTCCCCGATCGCCAGATGATGCTGTTCGCGGAAGACGTGCTGTCGCGCAATCCGGGCGAGCAGATCCTGTACGACGTGAAGTGCACCCGCCACCTGGCCCCATATATCGAGAAATGCGGCGGCAAGGCGCTGATGTACAAGACCGGCCATTCGCTGGTGAAGGCCAAGCTGAAGGAAACCGGCGCCCCGCTGGGCGGCGAGATGAGCGGCCATATCTTCTTCAAGGACCGCTGGTACGGTTTCGACGACGGCCTGTACGCCGGCGCGCGCATGCTGGAAATCCTGACGAAGCACGCCGACCCGTCGGCGCTGCTGAACGCGCTGCCCAAGTCCGACAGCACGCCGGAGCTGCACCTGCACCTGCACGAGGGCGAGAACTTCTCGCTGATGGACAAGCTGCGCGCCGATGCGAAATTCCCGGGCAATGAGCGCATCATCGACATCGACGGCCTGCGCGTTGAATACCCGGACGGCTTCGGCCTGGCGCGTTCCTCCAACACCACGCCGGTGATCGTGATGCGCTTTGAAGCCGAATCGCCGCAGGCGCTGGCGCGCATCCAGGGCCAGTTCCGCGACGTTATCCTGGCCGCCAAGCCGGACGCCGAACTGCCGTTCTGATGAATATCCTGCTCGTGCGCGTCTCCTCGCTGGGGGACGTGCTGCACAACATGCCCATCGTGGCCGACATCAAGCGCCACTTCCCGGAAGCGAATATCGACTGGGTGGTGGAAGAGGGCTATGTCAGCCTGGTGCGCCTGAATCCGATGGTGCGCAACATCCTGCCGTGGGGCCTGCGCCGCTGGCGCAAGAACCTGCGCAGCAAGGAAGTGCGCGCCGAAGTGGGCGAATTCTTCTCCCGCCTGCGCCAGGTGGAATACGACTACGTGTTCGACACCCAGGGCCTGCTCAAGACCGGCGTGATCATGGGCGCCGCGCGCGGCAAGCACAAGATCGGCCTGGCCAACGGCAGTGAAGGCTCGGGCTACGAAGGCATTTCCCGCATCTTCCACAGCCGCAGCATTCCGCTGCACCCGCGTACCCACGCGGTGGCGCGCGGCCGCCTGGTGGTTGGTGCGGCGCTGGGGTTTGACGTGAACTACCCGGCCGACTTCGGCCTGCCGGAAGTGCCGGACAGCGAAGCGCGCCCGGACTGGATGGGCGAAGCACCGTACGCTGTGTTCTTCCACGGCACCGCGCGCGATGCCAAGAAGTGGGCGCCGGCCAACTGGATCGAGCTGGGCAAGGCGCTGGCGCCGATGCCGGTGCTGCTGCCGTGGGGCTCGGACAAGGAGAAGGCGGAGGCCGAGGCGCTGGCCGCCGGCATCCCGAATGCACGCGTGCTGCCCAGGCTGCCGATGGCCGATGCGGTCATGCTGGCGCGCCGCGCCGCGCTGGCAGTTGGTGTCGATACCGGCCTGACCCATATCGCGGCAGCGTTTTCGCGCCCGGTGGTGGAGATCTATGCCGACTCGCCGCGCTGGAAGACCGAGGGCAACTGGTCGCCGCGCATCATCAATCTGGGCGACAAGGGCGCGCCGCCCGGCGTCGCTGAAGTGCTGGCCGCGGCAAAGAGCCTGCTCTGACCATGCGCCGCTTCTATACGTTCATGTGGTGGCTGGCGATGCCCCTGGTGCTGGGCCGCCTCTGGTGGCGCGGCCGCAAGGAGCCTGGCTACCGCCAGCACTGGACCGAGCGCCTGGGCCTGTACGGCCGCCGCGCCGCCAACGACGAACCGGCCACGATCTGGCTGCATGCAGTCTCCGTCGGCGAAACGCGCGCCGCCGAGCCGCTGGTCGACGCGCTGCTGAAGCAATACCCGCAGGCGCGCATCGTCCTCACCTGCATGACCCCGACCGGCCGCGCCACCGGCAAGAGCCTGTTCGGCAAGCACGGCGCGCGCCTGGTGCAGGCTTACCTGCCGTATGACGTGCCGTCGCTGGTGCGGCGCTTCATTGACCATTTCGAGCCGCGCGCCTGCATCCTGATGGAAACCGAAGTGTGGCCCAACCTGATCCGCCAATGCGGCTTGCAGCAGGTGCCGGTGGTGCTGGCCAATGCCCGCCTGAGCGAGCGCTCGCTGCGCAAGGCGCTCAGGTTCGGCAAGATGATGCGCGACGCGGCGCAGGGAATTTCACTGGTGGCGGCGCAGACCGAGGCCGATGCGCTGCGCATCGGCGAGCTGGGCGTGGCCAACGTCAGCGTCACCGGCAGCATCAAGTTCGACGTGCTTGTTCCCCCGGCCGCGCTGGCGACCGGGGCCGCGCTGCGCCTGCAGGTCGGCGCCCGCCCGGTTTTGCTGTGCGCCAGCACGCGCGAAGGCGAAGAAGGCATGATCCTGCAAGCGTACCAGCAGGCGCGTGCCGCGCTGCCGCCGGACGTGCTGCTGCTGCTGGTGCCGCGTCACCCGCAGCGCTTCGACGAGGTGGCCGCCATGGTGGCCGAACACGGGCTGTCGCTGCAGCGCCGTTCCGCGCTGGCCGAACCGGGCAGCGTGGTGGCGCCGGAAACCGACGTGCTGCTGGGCGATTCGATGGGCGAGATGTTCGCCTACTACTCCGTGTGCGATGTTGCCTTCATCGGCGGCAGCCTGCAGCCGCTGGGCGGCCAGAACCTGATCGAACCGGCGGCGCTGGGCAAGCCCGTCATTGTCGGCGAACACACTTTCAACTTCGCGCAGGCCACCGAGGACTGCCTGCAGCAGGGCGGCGCCGTGCGTGTCCACAATAGCGATGGCCTGATGCAGCAGGCGGCCCGCTTGCTGGCCGACGGCCAGGCCCGCAAGGACATGGGCGCGCATGCCCTGACCTTCGCCAACTCCCACCGCGGCGCCACCGCCCGCACCGTCGCCCTTCTGCCAAGGCTGGACTGAACGCGGCGCCGGTGCTGACATTTGTCATGCCAATGTCGTGGCATTCTCCTCTGGCAGGATGCGAAAAAAACAAGGAAACTCTGTCCATCGCATACAAACCTGGAGGAGACACCATGAAAGTTGGCATGTTGAAGGCAGTGGCTTTGGCAGTAGGGCTGGCAGGCGCAACGACGGCGCTGGCCGACAGCTACCTGATCAAGGATGTCCGCGTATTCGACGGCAAGAAGGTGCACGCCAGGCGTTCGGTGCTGCTCGATGGCGGCAAGATCGCCAGCGCGGACTTCAAGGGCAAGGCGCCCGAGGGCGCCAAGGTGGTGGAGGGCGCGGGCCGCACGCTGATGCCGGGCCTGATCGACTCCCACGTGCACGCCTACCGCTACCTGGACCTGCCGTTGCTGTTCGGCGTGACGACCCAGGTCGACATGTTCACCAGCGTGCCCACCATGCAGGACATGAGCGGCCGCATGCAGCGCGGCCAGAACAAGGACCGCGCCGACCTGTTCTCGGCCGGCCACCTGGCTACCGTGCCCGGTGGCCACGGCACCGAATACGGCATCGCGGTGCCGACCCTGACCCGTCCCGAGGAAGCGCAGGCCTGGGTCGACGAGCGCATCGCGGAAGGTTCCCACTTCATCAAGATCGTGCTGGAAAAGGGCTTCCCGGGCCATCCGATGAACAGCCTCGACGTGCCGACCGTGAAGGCGCTGGTGGACGCGTCCCACAAGCGCGGCAAGCTGGCCGTGGTGCACATCTCCAGGCTGGAAGACGCCCGCGCCGCGCTGGAGACCGGCGCCGACGGCCTGGTGCACCTGTTCACAGGCGAAGCGATCGCGCCGGCGGACCTGAAGGCATTCGTCAAGCTGGCGCGCGAGCGCAAGGCTTTCATCATCCCGACCTTCAGCGTGATGGAGAGCATTGCCGGCCTGCGCGAAAAGGACATCATCGACGACAAAGGCATGGCCGCGCTGCTGGACAAGGAGCAGATGCAGGTGCTGCACGCCAGCCATGGCCGCGCACAGAAGCCGCACATCATGACGGCGCCCAACGCCGTGGTGGCGGCGCTGAGCAAGGCTGGCGTGCCGCTGCTGGCGGGCACGGATGCCGGCAACCCCGGCACCATCTACGGCGCCAGCATGCACCACGAGCTGCTGTCGATGACAAAGGCCGGCATGAGCCCGCGCGCCGCGCTGGCCAGCGCCACCTCGGTGCCGGCCAAGGCCTTCCGCCTCGGCCAGCGCGGCCAGATCGCCAACGGCTACAAGGCCGACGTGGTGCTGGTCGAAGGCGACCCGACCACCGACATCGGCGCCACCCGCCGCATTGTCGAAGTGTGGAAGGACGGCGAAGTGGTTTCCCCGGCGCGCAGCAAGCAGCAGCAACTGGTGGCGCAGGAACTGAACGCACCGAAAAGCACGCCGCTGGCGCTGCCGGCCGATGGCCGCATCAGCCTGTTCAGCAAGGACAAGCTGGCCAGCCCGTTCGGCTCGGGCTGGATGCCGTCCAACGACGCCTTCCTGGGCGGCAAATCCACGGTCAAGGTGGAGTATGCCGACGAAGCGGCGGTAAGCGTGCAGGCCAGCGTGCAGCCCGGCTTCGCCTTCCCGTGGGCCGGCCTGGCCTTCATGCCGGGCAAGGCGCCGATGGCGGCAGCTGACCTGAGCGAGGCCAAGGTGCTGCGCTTCCGGGTCAGGGGCGACGGCCAGCGCTATGCCGTCTCGATCATGTCCAAGGCGGCTTCGATTCCCGTCAACCTGCCGTTCGAGACGGCGGCCGACTGGCAGGAAGTGAGCCTGCCGCTGGCCAGCTTCAAGGGCGTCGATGCGAGCATGATCACCATGATCGCGTTCAATGCCGGCCCCAAACCCGGCGACTACCAGTTCCAGATCAGCGACGTTCGCCTGATGGCGCAATAACAGGGCAGGGGCAATGATGGAGAAGTTCAGGCGCGTATTGGCAGGTCCTTGGGTGCCGCCGCATTTCGGCAAGATTCCCTACCTGTGGCTGCTGTCCCTGAACTTCTTCTTCTGGAAGTACTTCTACATCACGCCGTCGTTGCTGGAACTGGCGCTGCTGGCCCTGTCGGTGCTGGTGTTCGTGCCGATGTACCTGGCCAGCTTCTGGCTGCGCAACCGGAAGGCGCTGCCCCTGCTGCTGGGCACATTCGCGCTCGGCATGGCGTGGGCGCCGTTCAATTTCGGCGCCTGCACCTTCTTCATCTTTGCCTGCTCGATGTGCGCCGCGTTCGAACAGCCGAAGCACGGCTACCTCGGCATGGCGCTGATCCTGGCCGCGGCGTCGGGCATTGCGCTGGCGGTGGACCTGCCGCTCAGCTTCCTGATGCCGATGCTGGCGGTCGGCACCCCGGTCGGCATCGCCGCCATCATGGACGGGCGCCTGTTCCGCTCCAACCAGCAGCTGCTGCGCAAGCAGGAGGAGGTCGAGCACATTGCCCGCATCGCCGAACGCGAACGCATCTCGCGCGACCTGCACGACCTGCTGGGGCACACGCTGTCGCTGATCGCCATCAAGGCCGAACTGGCAGGCCGGCTGCTGGAGCGCGACGCCGCCGCCACCGGCAAGGAAATCAAGGATATCGAGGCCACGGCCCGCCATGCGCTGGCCGAGGTGCGCAGCGCCGTCACGGGCTATCGCCAGACCGGCTTTGCGCAGGAGCTGGCGCAGGCGCGCGCCGCGCTGGCCGCCGCCGACGTCGAGCTCGACGTGGACGTGCATGCCTTTGCCAAGCCGGCCACGGCGGAAAACGTGCTGGCCCTGGCGCTGCGCGAAGCCGTCACCAATGTGCTGCGCCACGCCAACGCTACGCGCTGCGAAGTCGTCCTGCGCCAG
>Ga0307416_100001466_pt1 | contig 12856 bp, 10 predicted proteins | sample DK1Cmetagenome_2_FD_203821 | JGI IMG/M metagenome (GOLD analysis project Ga0307416, IMG submission 203821) | Maize rhizosphere microbial communities from greenhouse at UC Davis, California, United States - DK15-C-3 | ecosystem: Host-associated > Plants > Roots > Rhizosphere > Soil | place...
ATGCCAGTCGTCCGGATTGGGCGGCACGCTGCCATTGCTGTCCTGCTGCTCGCCGTCGCGCCGCACCAGCACTGCCAGCGCCTGCAGCGAACCGCTGTGGGCGGCGCCGGTCAGCGCGTGCATGCGCGCGTCGCTGGCGCCGTTGTAGCCGAACTTGTATTCGGCGTAGGCTGGACGTTCGGCGCTCACATAGTCCGATGGCGCCTTGGTGACGAATGCCACGGCGCCGCCCAGCCCCGCCGAGCCGGCGCCGGCCGGAGCGATGCCGGCGTTGATGCGCACTTCGCGGAAGGTCTCGGGATCAAAATAGTCGCGCCCTATGCCGAAGCTGTTCAGCGACGAGCCGTCAGGACGCGGCGCCGCGTCCGGCAAGGCGATGCCGTCCAGGTCAAGGCCGACGCGGTTGCCTTCCAGGCCTCGGATATTGAAGCCGGTGTTGCCCGCGCCATCCCAGATATTACCGCCGCCACTCAGCGCGGCCGGTACGCTGACCAGCGGCTCGTAGCGCGCGATCTGCGACATGTCGATGACGCCGCGCTTATCGAGCTCGCGCGCGTACAGCACCCTGGCTTCTTCGGGTTTGGCGGTGACGAGGATTTCGCCGAGGCGGGGTGTGGTGTCTTGGGCTTGGGCGTTGGCGCCCAGTGCGGCGGCCAGCAACAGCGCAAGGCGCTGCGGCCGCATGGCAGGTGCAGTCATGGTGGTCCAGTCGAGAGTCAGTCAAATGCTGGCTGACGGCTGGCATGAAGGATCACATTATAATGCGAATGATTCTCATTTTCAATGAGTTCGATGATGATGTGGGAATCCGCGCATTTTGCCGACTTTGCGCGATGCTATGCTGCATTCTTTGCCATAGTGCTGCCGCAATTAGACAATATGAAAACCACCGCCATCGCTTGTGTCGCTTTCGTGCTCCTCGGCCCCGGTCTCAGCGCAAGGTGCCACGCCCAGCCTGAAGCCGAATACGCTATCAAGGAAGCCATGCCGCGCACTGGCAGCCACATTCGCCTCAATATCATTGAGTCAAAAGGTGGCATCGCCTTGAACCAGAAGTACGCCGAGCTTAGTGCACAGGACAGGGGCAAGCTTCATACATTGTGGGAATCGATACCAGACGGCGACGAGCCACCATTCCCGGCCAAAGGCCTCAAGCCTATTCATGATGCGGTTTATAAGGCGCAGCAACAACTACTGGTCGAAGGTCCGCTGACCTTGATTGCGACGGTCAATCCGCAAGGAAAAGTGGACTCAGTAAAGGTCATTAATTCACCAAGTCTGGAAATGACGAAATTTGCAGCGTCGCTGGTTGCGCTCACGGAGTTTAAACCTGCAATCTGCGGCGGCACACCATGCCAGATGGACTTCCCTGTGTACTACAAATTCCTGATCAAGAAATGATCAGGGTTTGCCGGCCGGCGCCGGCTTGGCCTGGTCCTTGCCGAGGATCTGCACATAGATCTCGTTCTGCTTGATCATGCTCAGCTCATAGCGCGCCCGCTCTTCCACGGCGCCGGTGCCGTCCTTCAGGTCGCTGACCTCGGACGCCAGCTTGGCATTGCGCTGCTGCAGGCTGTCGTTCTTGCCGTGGGCGGCCACCACCTGCTGCTCCAGTTCGCCCACGCGCAGCCAGCCCCCCTTCCCCAGCCACAGCGGGTATTGGATCAGCATCAGCAACAGGACAAGGGCAACGGTAATCAGGCGCATGGCGTAAACGGAACCGGCCGGGAAGTCCCGGCCGGTGGGATTGCAATTACTTCAGATTATAGAACGCATCGCGGCCTGGGTAGGAAGCGATATCGCCCAGGTCTTCTTCGATACGCAGCAGTTGGTTGTATTTAGCCATGCGGTCGGAGCGGGACATCGAGCCGGTCTTGATCTGCAGCGCATTCAGGCCAACCGCGATATCGGCGATGGTCGAATCTTCGGTTTCGCCGGAACGGTGCGAGATCACGGCGGTGTAGCCGGCGCGCTTGGCCATTTCGATGGCGGCGAAGGTTTCGGTCAGGGTGCCGATCTGGTTGATCTTGATCAGGATCGAATTGGCGATGCCTTTCGAGATGCCTTCTTTCAGGATCTTGGTGTTGGTCACGAACAGGTCGTCGCCCACCAGCTGGACTTTCTTGCCCAGCGCGTTGGTCAGGTGCGCCCAGCCGGCCCAGTCGCCTTCGTGCATCGCGTCTTCGATCGAGATGATCGGGTACTTGTCGCACCAGGTCGCCAGCAGGTTGGTGAATTCCTCAGCGCTCAGTACCATGCCTTCGCCTTCCAGGTGGTACTTGCCGTCCTTGTAGAACTCGGACGCCGCACAATCGAGGCCGATGGCGATCTGGGTGCCTGCTTCGTAGCCGGCTTCTTCGATCGCCTGCATGATCAGCTTGATCGCATCTTCGTGCGAAGCCAGCGAAGGTGCGAAGCCGCCTTCATCGCCGACGGCCGTGTTCATGCCCTTCTTGTGCAGGATCTTCTTCAGGGTGTGGAACACTTCCGCGCCGTAGCGCATGGCTTCCTTGAAGGTCGGTGCGCCCACCGGGATGATCATGAATTCCTGGATGTCCAGGTTGTTGTCGGCGTGCGCGCCGCCGTTGATGACGTTCATCATCGGCACTGGCATCTGCATCGCGCCGGAGCCGCCGAAGTAGCGGTACAGCGGCAGGCCGGCTTCTTCAGCAGCGGCTTTGGCGACCGCCATCGACACCGCCAGCATGGCGTTGGCGCCCAGGCGGGCCTTGTTCTCGGTGCCGTCCAACTCGATCAGGGTGCGGTCCAGGAACGCCTGCTCATTGGCGTCCAGGCCCATGATGGCTTCCGAAATTTCCGTGTTGATGTTCTCGCAGGCTTTCAGGACGCCCTTGCCGAAGTAGCGCTTGGCGTCGCCGTCGCGCAGTTCGATTGCTTCGCGCGAACCGGTCGAGGCACCCGACGGAACGGCGGCACGGCCCATCACGCCGGATTCCAGCAGGACGTCGCATTCCACGGTCGGATTGCCGCGCGAATCGATTACTTCGCGGCCGATGATATCAACGATTGCACTCATGTGTTTTCTCCAAAGTTAAAGCGAATTCTGGGCAAAATTGTTGCAAGGATAACAGACGAGACCAAAAAAAGGCCGCACTCAAATGCGGCCCTTCGGCATGTCTTAATTGAAGTTGGATTCGAGGAAGCCTGCCTTCTTGGTGACGCGATCCAGTTCGATCAGAACGGACAGCAGCTCCTTCATACGGCCGAGCGGAACGGCGTTTGGACCGTCCGACAGCGCTTGTGCGGGAACCGGGTGGGTTTCCATGAACAGGCCTGCGACGCCGACTGCCACTGCAGCGCGCGACAGCACAGGCACCATGTCGCGCATGCCGCCGGACGAACCGCCCTGGCCGCCCGGCAGCTGCACCGAGTGGGTCGCATCGAACACCACCGGCGCGCCGGTTTCGCGCATGATGGCCAGCGAACGCATGTCCGAGACCAGGTTGTTATAGCCGAAGGATGCACCGCGCTCGCAAGCCATGAAGTTGTCTTCGTTGAGGCCCTTGGCCCTGGCGGCGGCGCGCGCCTTGTCGATCACGTTTTTCATTTCGTGCGGCGACAGGAACTGGCCCTTCTTGATGTTTACCGGCAGGCCGGATTCGGCGCAGGCGGAAATAAAGTCGGTCTGGCGGCACAGGAACGCCGGGGTCTGGATCACGTCCACGACGGAGGTCACCGCTGCGATCTCTTCCACGGTGTGCACGTCGGTCAGCACCGGCACTTGCAGCTCGCGCTTCACGTCGCCCAGGATTTCCAGGCCCTTTTCCATGCCCGGACCGCGGTAGGAAGTACCGGAGGTGCGGTTGGCCTTGTCGAAGGACGACTTGTAGATGAACGGGATGCCCAGTTCGGCGGTCATTTCCTTCAGCGCACCGGCGGTATCGAAGGCCATCTGGCGCGATTCGATCACGCAGGTGCCGGCGATCAGGAAGAACGGCTGGTCAAGGCCGACGTTGAAGCCACACAGTTTCATGCTGCATTCTCCTTGCTCTCGACCGCCTTCAGTGCAGGCTTGCCGCTGGCAGCTTTGTGCGCCAGTGCCGCCTTGATGAAGGACGTGAACAGCGGATGGCCGTCGCGCGGGGTCGATTTGAATTCAGGGTGGTACTGCACGCCCATGTACCAAGGGTGCGAGTTGTCGCCGGTGCGCGGCAGTTCCATGATCTCGCACAGGTTTTCATTCGGGGTGCGCGCTGCAACCACCAGGCCGGCTTCTTCCACGCGGCCCAGGTAGTGGTTGTTCGCTTCGTAGCGGTGGCGATGGCGCTCGGTCACGACGCCGCCGTAGATTTCAGCTGCCAGGGTGCCCGGCTTGACTTCGCAGGTCTGCGCGCCCAGGCGCATGGTGCCGCCCAGGTCGGAGTTGGCATCGCGCTTTTCGATCTTGCCGTCTTCGTTCTGCCATTCGTCGATCAGGGCCACCAGCGGCTGCTCGGTATCCGGCTCGAACTCGGTGGAATTGGCCTTGCTGAAGCCGGCCATGTGGCGCGCGTATTCGATCAGCGCAACCTGCATGCCCAGGCAGATGCCCAGGTAAGGAACCTTGGATTCACGGGCGAACTGCGCCGCCATGATTTTGCCTTCAACACCGCGCTTGCCAAAGCCGCCCGGTACCAGGATCGCATCGTACTTGGCCAGTTCGGCGGTACCCTTGGTCTCGATTTCTTCGGAATCGATGTACTCGATGTTGACGCGGCTCTCGGTGTGCAGGCCGGCGTGGCGCAGCGCCTCGGTCAGCGACTTGTACGACTCGGTCAATTCCACGTACTTGCCGACCATGCCGATCGACACTTCCGCTTTCGGGTTTTCCAGGTTGTGGATCAGCTTGGACCACATGGACAGGTCGGCCGGCGCCGGGTTCAGGTCCAGCGCTTCGCAGATGATCGCGTCCAGGCCCTGGTCGTGCAGCATCTGCGGCACTTTGTAGATGGTGTCCACGTCCCATACCGAAATCACGGCGCGCTCTTCGATATTCGAGAACAGGGAGATCTTGGCGCGTTCATCTTCCGGAATGGCGCGATCAGCGCGGCACAGCAGCGCATTCGGCGAGATGCCGATTTCGCGCAGCTTCTGCACCGAGTGCTGGGTAGGCTTGGTCTTCAGTTCGCCCGCCGATGCGATGTACGGCACCAAGGTCAGGTGAACGAAGGCGCAGTTCTTGCGGCCGGCGCGCAGCGACAACTGGCGCGCGGCTTCCAGGAACGGCAGCGATTCGATATCGCCCACGGTGCCGCCGATTTCGCACAGGGCGACATCGTAGCCTTCCGCGCCACGGCGGATGTAATCCTGGATTTCGTTGGTGATGTGCGGGATCACCTGCACGGTCTTGCCGAGGTACTCGCCGCGGCGTTCCTTGCGGATCACGGATTCGTAGATCTGGCCGGTGGTGAAGTTGTTCACCTTGCGCATGCGGGTGGAGATGAAGCGCTCGTAGTGACCCAGGTCCAGGTCAGTTTCAGCGCCGTCGTCGGTAACGAAGACTTCACCGTGCTGCATTGGGCTCATGGTGCCCGGGTCCACGTTGATATACGGGTCCAGCTTGAGCATGGTGACTTTGAGACCGCGCGATTCGAGGATCGCGGCGAGAGAGGCGGCGGCAATCCCTTTACCAAGGGACGACACAACGCCACCAGTGACGAAGACAAATTTGGTCATTGCGTGATCGGGCGCAGCTATGCGCGATGCGGGAAATTGAAATTATAGCCTATTTTGGCAGCAAATGCGTGTGCCAGCGAACAGACCGGGGCCCTGCTCGACTGGAAAATAACATTATTTCAACAGGAGGCCACCATGAGTCACGATCGCGACGCCTATGGCAACTATGTAGACACCGGCCACCAGGGGCCAGGCCCACGGCTGATGGGCGCGGACACCCTGATCGGCGACCATGTCCATAACCTGAAGAATGAACATTTGGGCACGGTCAAGGAAATCATGATGGATATGCAAACCGGGCATATCGCTTATGTGGTGATGGCGTCCGGCGGGGTGCTGGGCCTCGGCGAAAAGCTTTTTGCCGTGCCGTTCGAAGCCCTGTCGCTCGACACCACCAACCACCGCATGACCCTGAATATCGACAAGGACCGCATCGAAGCGGCGCCCGGCTTCGACAAGAGCCACTGGCCCGACATGGCCAACCAGACCTGGGCTACCGAAATCCACAACTATTACGGCACCAGCAGCGCCACCAGCGGCCCGAGCCACCTGGATCAAAGCTCGCGTTGAAAGTGAAGCCCGGCCACGGGCTTGACGTTTTATGCGCCTCGCTTGCCGGGGCGCTTTTTTATGCCGGGGGCGCCTCGCCCAGGCGCATGGGGATAAAGCGCAGGCCATGCATCTCGGCCATCGGCGCGGTGTCGCGAAAACCCAGTTTGCGATACACGTCCGCCGCGAAGACGGACGAGTTGACCGTGAAGCTGCCCGGGTTGCCGCGCGCCAGCGCATCGTCCCGCCCCGCCTCCCACAGCAGCTTGCCGACGCCCTGCCCGTGCCAGTGCTGCGCCACATACAGGCTGAACAGGTGGCTGTTATCCCGCATTGCCACCACGCCAGCCAGTTCAGCGCCGGCGAAGGCCAGCTGGTAGCGGTAGTTCTGCGCCTGCAGGTTGCGCCGGATGATGTCCGGCTGCAGTGTGACAAGGAATTCTTCCGCGCCGGCGCCATCCGGGTTGATGGTCAGGAATGGCAGCAGCGACAGGATCAGCGCGCTGATCGATTGCGCATCATTATCGGTATCGGCAGCGGCCCTCAGTGTGAATTGCGTCAATCAGGTCTCCGGAAACGGTTAGTTCACCCAGAACAGGCGGCGCAGGAAGCGCATGCCGACTTCGGCGCGGGCATTGCCGCGCTCCGCGTACTGGCGCATGAAGGCCAGCAGGCCGGAAGCCGGATGGGCGGCGTCGATCTTGCGGCAATAGCGCCGCGCCCCGCCGTCCGTCATATCCAGCAAGGGGCGCTTGGGCGGAGATTCAAAAAAAGCCTTGATGCTGAAGCCCTCGCCGTCCGCGCAGACGCGCGCAGCCGGCGTAAAGGCAGAAGGCGTGCGCTGGTCCAAGGGCATCAGCGTCCTTCCTTCAAACAGGGGAATCGACATGCCCAGCGCCTTGCCCCAAATGGCAAAATCCTCGTCATCCAGCGCCAGCGGGAAAGCGCTGTCGCGCTGGCGCGGGTTGGCCAGCCACTCCTTGCGGTCGTCCTTTTCCGCCAGCACGCTGCGTCGCATTTTGTCCGAGACGCGCAGGCCCTTGACGATCAGCTGATGCGCGCGCTTCATGCCTGCCGGGTCGCGCAGTACCACGCTGCCGCTGTTAAAATTCTCGCCTTCCAGGCCATACGACAACAGGATCTCGGGCAGCGCTTCCAGGAAGTAGTGGTAGCTGAGCATCCAGTAAATATCAGACTGGTCCAGCTCGATCACCGCGTCGCGCTGGAAACCGCTGCTTGCGCCATGGCCATCCGTGCCATGCGCGCGCGCCGGGATGGCAAAGAAATCCTCTTCCCAGCGTGACAGGCTGCCGTCGCCGTTCAAATCGATAACCCAGCTGCCTGGCTTGAGCGCCAACCCTTCGCCCGGCCGCAACTGGATCCGTTCCAGCATCTGCCGGCTAAGCCGCATCTGGTCGCGCATATAGCCAAGCTGCGCACGCAAGGCGAAACTGATCTCGCGGTGCGTGTACTGCGAGCCCTGGTATCGCTTGCTCGCGCCATCGACGAAGGTGCTGACCTGGCGCACCAGCGCTATGTCATTGCAGATGACGAATGCCTGCTGCTCCTGCGATGTCATGCCGGCCGCAGGCTGCCGGATCGCGGCACAGGTGTCGCTCATGCCATGCTGGCTCAGGAATGCCGGTGGTGCGGCGATGGCGCCCTGGCAGGCCGCGGCGCACAGCAGCGCCGCCATCAATGAAGTCTTGGTCATGCTGCGATTCTAGCATCGCGGCAGCAGCTCAAAAATCAACAAAAATCACGGCTGCTGGTCGGCAGCTCGCCCAGCATGTGGGACAGGTCGACCAGGCGCTTGGCAACCAGGTGGCGCACGATGCCCTCCTGCTGCCACACGCCGTACACGCCCAGCAGCGACGCGCCCAGCACTTCGCGGCGGAATTTTTCCACCAGGTCGGGCCAGACGATGACGTTGACGTTGCCTGTTTCGTCTTCGATCGTGATGAACAGCACGCCGTTCGCCGTGCCGGGCCGCTGGCGCACGGTGACGATGCCCGCGCCGCGCGCCAGTTGGCCGTCGCTGAAGGTGTTCAGCACTTCGGCCGGCAGGAAGCGCTTGTCCAGCAAGGCCGGGCGCAGCAGCGCCAGCGGATGGCGGCCCAGCGTCAGCCCCTGCGCGCGGTAGTCGCCGATGATTTCATCGCCCTCGCTGGGCGGCGCCAGTTGCGGCGTCTCTTCGTCGACATGGGTGGCGCGCAGCAAATCCTTGTCCGGCTCCGCGCCCACCGCTTCCCACAGCGCCTGGCGGCGGTTGCCGGCCAAGGAATGCAAAGCATTGGCGCCCGCCAGCACCTGCAGGTCGTGGCGATTCAGGCTGGCGCGCCGCGCCAGGTCGTTGACGCTGCTGAACTGGCGCTGGCTGCGCGCATCCTCGATGCGCTGCGCCGCCTCCGCGCGCATGCCCCGCAGCAGCGACATGCCCAGCCGCACCGCAGGCTGCGGCCGCGGCGCGCCAGGCGCCACCTCGAATTCCTCCAGCGCGGACTCCCAGCCGCTGACGGTAATGTCGACCGGCCGCACGGTGACGCCATGCCGCTTCGCATCCGTCACCAGCTGCGAAGGGCCGTAAAAACCCATCGGCTGGCTATTTAGCAGCGCGCACAGGAAAGCGGCCGGCTCATGGCATTTGACCCACGAACTCACGTAGGTCAGCAAGGCAAAGCTGGCCGCGTGCGATTCGGGGAAGCCGTATTCGCCGAAGCCCTGGATCTGCTGGCAGATCTGCTGCGCGAACTCCAGTTCATAGCCCCGCTCCAGCATGCCGTCGATGATGCGCTGCTGGTACTTCTGCATGCCGCCCTTGCGCTTCCACGCCGCCATGGCGCGCCGCAGCTGGTCCGCCTCGCCGGCGGTAAAGCCCGCCGCCAGCATCGCCACCTGCATCACCTGCTCCTGGAAGATCGGCACCCCGAGCGTGCGCGCCAGCGCCTGCTCCAGGCCGGGCGGGTAATTCACTGGCTCCAGGCCCATGCGCCGCCGCAGGTAGGGATGCACCATGCCGCCCTGGATCGGGCCGGGACGCACGATCGCCACCTCCACCACCAGGTCATAGAACACGCGCGGCTTCATGCGCGGCAGCATGCTCATTTGCGCACGCGATTCGATCTGGAAAACGCCGATGGTGTCGGCCACGCACATCATGTCGTAGGTGGCCCGGTCTTCGGCCGGCACATCCTGCATGCGGAAGATCTCGCCGCGCCGCTGGCCGATCAGGTCGAAGGAGCGGCGCAGCGCGCTCAGCATGCCCAGCGCCAGCACGTCCACCTTCAGCAGGCCCAGCTCCTCCAGGTCGTCCTTGTCCCACTGGATGACGCTGCGCTCTTCCATCGCCGCGTTCTCGATCGGCACCAGGCGCGACAGCTTGTCCTGCGAAATGACAAACCCGCCCACGTGCTGCGACAGGTGGCGCGGGAAGCCCATCAGCTTACTGGCCAGCACGGCCCACTGGTGCGCCAGCGCCGACTCGGGATCGAGCCCGCATTCGGCAAAGCGCGCCAGCAAGTCATGCTTGTTGTCGAACCAGTGATGCGACTTGGCGACCTTTTCCACGATGGCCAGGTCCACGCCGAGCGCCTTGCCGCTGTCGCGCAGCGCGCTCTTGGTGCGGTAGCAGATCACGGTCGCGGCCAGCGCCGTGCGGTGGCGGCCGTACTTGTTGTAGATGTACTGGATCACTTCCTCGCGCCGCTGGTGCTCGAAGTCGACATCGATATCGGGCGGCTCGTCGCGCTCGCGCGAAATGAAGCGCCCCAGCACGGTATTGCCGCGCGCCGGATCGACCTCGGTGATGCCCAGGCAATAGCAGACCGCCGAATTGGCCGCGGACCCGCGTCCCTGGCATAGGATATGTTCCGAGCGCGCAAAGCGCACGATGTCGTACACGGTGAGGAAAAAGTACTCGTAGCGCAGCTCGGCCACCAGCGCCAGCTCCATCTCGATCTGCTCCTGCACGCTGGCGGGAATGCCGCCGGCGTAGCGGCCGTGCGCACCGATATAGGTTTCCTGCCGCAGGTAGCTGGATGGCGTATGGCCGGGCGGGATCAGTTCATGCGGGTATTCATAGCGCAGTTCATCCAGCGAGAACTGGCACATGCCGGCGATACGGACGGTTTCCGCCAGCGCCTGCGGCGGATACACGTTGGCCAGCCGCAGGCGCGAACGCAGGTGCTGCTCGGCGTTCTGCGACAGCGCATAACCGCACTCCCCCACCGCCTTGCCAAGGCGCGTCGCAGTCAGCACATCATGCAGCGGCTTGCGCGAACGCACGTGCATGCAGACCTGGCCGGCGGCAGCGATCGGCAGCGCATGCTGCGGGGCGACTTCCTCGATCGCAGCGCGGTGGGATTCATCGAAAGCGCGCGCAAGCTGGGTCAGGCCGATCCAGCAACGCCCCGGGAAAGTAGCCGCCATCCAGGCCGCCTGCTGGTGCAGCAAGTCCACCGCCGCCGGGTATTCCGGCAGCAGCAGCAGCAGGCAGTCCGGCAGCCCTTTCAAGTGTTCCCGCTCCGGCGGCGGATGGGCGAAATCGTCGGGATGCAGGAGGTAGCTGCCCTTTTCCGCACGGCGCCGCCCAAGCGTGATCATTTCCGACAGGTTGCCATAGCCATTGCGGTTGGTGGCCAGCGCCAGCAAGGATAGGACCGGGCTCCCATCACCGCCCGGTCGGGTCAGGTGAAAGTGAGCGCCAACCAGCAACTTCAAGCCAGCCTCCTTCGCTTCGCCATGCGCTCGCACCACGCCGGCCAGCGAACATTCATCCGTGATCGCCAGCGCCGCATAGTCCAGCTGCAGCGCACGCGTCACCAGCTCTTCAGCGTGGGAGGCGCCTTGCAAAAATGAAAAGTTTGTCAGGCAAAACAGTTCCGCATAAGCGGGAAGGCTGGCCGATGATGACTGTATGGGCATACAGTATTTTACACCCGCAGGCGGCCCCGGCCACAGTGTTGTATCCTGCCCCGATGACAATTTACGAACTGAAATGCTTTGGAACCCGGCCAGGGGAAGGCAACGCCGCGCTGGTGGTGCCGGGAGACCGGGCCGATGCCGCTGGCCGGCAGGAATTCGCCAAAAAAGCCAACAGAAGCGCCTGCGTGTTCGTCGATCCCGGCGCTGGCGAAGCCGGATGGACGCTGGACTATTTTTATCCGCACACGCGCTCGCCCCTCTGCCTGCACGCCACGCTTGCCGCCGCACGCGTGCTGCTGGCCGACACAGCGGCCCCCCTGCGCGTGCAAACCGCCATGCGCGGCCAGCAACTGCTGCTGACGCGCAGCGCTGCAGGCACCTTCGTCACCCTGGCGCGCCAGCCAGTCGCCGACCTGGCCGCGCCGGATACTGCCGACATAGCGCGCCTGCTGGCCTCGCCCGGCCTGGTGCCGGCATCGCCGCCCGCCATCACCTCCGTCGGCAGCCCGAAACTGCTGGTCGAAATAGCCGACAGCCGAACCCTGCAGGCCCTGTATCCCGACCTCGCCGCCATCGCCGACTGGGGCCGGCAGCAAGGCGTCAGCGGCATCTACGCCTGGTGCCGCCGCCCCGACGGCAGCTACGAAGGGCGCAACTTCAACCACCTCGACCCCGCCCTGGAAGACAGCGCCACGGGCGTCGCCGCCGGCGCCCTCACCGTCCACCTGGGACACGCCCTCACCCTGTACCAAGGCGCCAATGTGGGCCAGCCCTGCCTCCTGCGCAGCCAGCTGGACGGCGACCGCATCCTGATCGGCGGCGCCGCCGAGTTCGCTCCCCTGGACGCGCTCACATAAGCGAACAATACACAAATGCAGATTCGTATAGAATGTTAGGCAATTTTTCCTTGGAGTAAGAAATTGTCCCGCCATTCGATCCTGCATAAAGCCATCCTGTCGGCGCTGTACGGCGCCGGTGCCATCTCTACCCTGCCAGCCTTCGCGCAAACGCCATCGCAGCCGGCGGCCGGTGCTGACAACGTGACGGTCGTGAATATCGTCGGTTCGCGCCGCGCCACCAGTTCGACCACCGATACGGTGGCGCCGATCGATGTGATCCCGCTGTCGAAGGCCGCTGAACAAGGTGCCCAGTTCGACCTGGCGCAGACGCTGACTTACATCTCTCCTTCCTTCAACTCGACCCGCCAGACCGGTGCCGATGGCGCCGACCTGGTGGATTCGGCGGCCTTGCGGGGCTTGAGCTCGGACCAGACCCTGGTGCTGGTCAACGGCAAGCGCCGCCATACGTCGGCGCTGGTGAACATCTTTGGCGCGCGCAATCGCGGCGCGACCGGTACCGACATGAATTCGATCCCGACCATGGCGATCAAGGATGTGCAGGTGCTGCGCGACGGCGCGGCGGCGCAATACGGTTCCGATGCCATCGCGGGGGAGATGGATATCGGCCTGAAGAAAAACGTGGGCTGCGAATCGGCTGTCGGCTATAGCCAGTACAGCGCCGGCGATGGCAAGAACTGGCTGGCTTCGGCCTATTGCGGCTTTGCAGTGGCGGGCGGCACGGTCGGCATTACCGGCGAATACCTGGACCGCGGCCGCTCCAACCGCGCCGAACCCGGCAACCCGCGCACCATTGGCGATTCCAAATCCGAGAACCAGACCGTCTACGTGAACGGCGAGATCCCGGCCGG
>Ga0307416_100001469_pt1 | contig 12841 bp, 6 predicted proteins | sample DK1Cmetagenome_2_FD_203821 | JGI IMG/M metagenome (GOLD analysis project Ga0307416, IMG submission 203821) | Maize rhizosphere microbial communities from greenhouse at UC Davis, California, United States - DK15-C-3 | ecosystem: Host-associated > Plants > Roots > Rhizosphere > Soil | place: USA...
GCCGATAGCCTCAAACGTTAGTGTGACTATCACGATACGCGAAATGAACGATATCACATTGCTGATGCGGTTGCTGCTGATCATATCACCCAACGCCAGCTGATTTTGGATGGATACTGACCCAAGAACGAGAAAGGTTATCATTCCGGCGAAGGTCATTATACCAAGGCCACCTATTTGAATGAGCAGCAGGATTATCACCTTGCCAGTTGTGGTGAACGCGGTAGCGGTGTCGACCACACTTAGCCCAGTGACACAGACGGCGCTCGCAGAAGTAAAAAAAGCGTCCAATGGTTCAATGCCTCTGGTAGTGGCATTCGGAAGTAAGAGCAGGAATCCGCCTAAAACTATAAAAGCGACAAAACTTGCGACGAACAGCAGCGCGGCATTAACGCCGCGCCGGTAAATGAATCTGAGAATGTGTGATACTTCGGCAAAAAAGAGAAAGACAATCCCTGCAAATAACGCAAGCTTTTTCGTTATAAGCTCCACTGATTCGGCCTCAAGTGAAGGGATCTCCTCTGCAAGACTTTTGAGATAAAATACGAGTACTACCAGCGCTGCATTGAAGGTCCTTGCTCTCCACCGTGTTACGTGTGGCAGCATGATGATAAACCTGAGACTGAACAGCAAGCAAAGAGCGAGGAGAATAACCTGATGGACGCGATATGCGGTCTCGAGCTGCTGATAAAAGTCCTGGTAGCCGACGGCGTAAATGATTACCGTTAAAGAAACGGTTAAGAGGATGGGAATGAGCAAAGAAGCTGCCCGAAGTCCCAGATCGGCAGCGGATGTAAGCAGTTTGGTTGTCTTTTCAGGCAACTGCTCCGCTAGCAGACTGCCAACAAAACGGATGCGTCTCCCGAAACTTTTAACTCTGATCCTGAAACTCATTCTTTTTGCCGGCGGTCAATGGTTAAGTGGATCAAGCGCACAAGAAGGATCCCTCGTTAAAGTACGGTGAACAATTATTTAACACCAGGGTGTAATAATGATTTTTCATCGAGTATTTCTTCACTGTTTATTACGGCGCCTCCCAACCCGACAACTTCTTTCTTCGCGTTTTTAAAACCTTCTTTGTTGATCGGACGGGTTGCGTCTTCAACAAGAAAGGTCTTGAGGCCATCCTTAAGCGCATCCCGGACAGTAAAGAAGACGCAGTAATCTGCGGCCAGCCCGCAAACATATACTTCCTTCACATCGCGCTCTTTCAAATATCCCCGAAGGCCTGTAGATCGTTTATGTCCATTGTCATAAAAGCCGCTGTAGCTGTCGATTTCCGGATCCATGCCCTTTCGAAATATTGCCTGCACCTTGTTCATGTTCAGCTGTTCATGGAAGTCAGCACCACGGGTGCCCTGTACGCAGTGATCGGGCCAAAGCACCTGTTCAAGTCCGTTGAGTGATATGATCTCGAATGGATTTTTGCCGGGGTGGTTCGATGCGAAACTCTTATGGTTGGCGGGATGCCAGTCCTGGGTTGCCACGACGAGATCAAAGTGTTCTGTAAGCGTGTTCACGAGCGGGATGACCTGCTCGCCGTTTGGTACTTCAAGCTTTCCACCGGTCACGAAGTCGTACTGAATGTCAACAATAATAAGTGCGCGCATACTATCTCTTATGGTGTTGTTTCAGGTCATTCCTGAGATCCCGTAGTCGGGTGCTTATTCCTACTTTGTAGATATGGGGATTATCGAATCGCTTGTGTTCAGGCGCAAGTCTGCCGAGGCGTTCCTGGCAGTACGCGGCAATATCCGCGAGAGACGGCAAGGGTTGCGTTATTTTTCCGTTACTCATCATCTGATGAAGCAATGGCTCGCGTCTCATACGGTTTAGAGAAAGTGATTTGTCAGCATCGGCGGGATGATGCATTACCTCCGTCTCTCGTTCATTATCGAGGGCTATGAGATCGGCTCCATAAAAATGCCCATCTTCATTAAGCAGTCGATATACTTGCTTCCGGCCTGGAAGTGTGAGCTTAGCGAGATTTTCCGAGAGCTTAATCCTCGGTTTACCATCGGCGAAAGCCAGCTTGTATACTCCGTCGAGCGCCGCATCAGGGGGGCATGTTACCAGGCTCGTCCCGACTCCAAACACGTCAATAGGAGCTCGCTGATCCTGAAGACTTTTGATTACGTATTCGTCGAGCTGGTTTGAGGCGGTGATGGTTACGTATTCAAGGCCCGCATCGTTCAACATTTTTCTTGCCTGACGGGAAAGGTATGCCAGGTCGCCACTGTCGAGGCGGATGCCATAAAGTTTTTGACCTCGTGCTTCCATTTCGTTTGCGACCTTAATTGCATTTGGAACACCGGATCGAAGCGTATCGTATGTGTCTACAAGTAACACGCAACGGCTTGGACGTTTTTCGGCGAAGTCGCGGAATGCGGATAACTCGTCGTCATAACTCTGAATAAAAGAATGAGCCATGGTGCCGGCGCTCGGGATTCCAAAATCAATCGCAGCCTTCACGTTGCTCGTGCTTTGAAATCCCCCCACTATAGAGGCTCTTGCGGCATGATAACCGCCGAGCCCCTGTGCTCTTCGCAAGCCAAAGTCGCTGAGTATTTTGTTTCCGGCAACAGATCTGATCCGGGCAGCTTTCGTGGCAACGAGCGATTGGAAGTTCAACAGATTGAGAAGGACCGTTTCAACGATCTGCGCTTCGATGATGTTTCCTTCCACCCTCACCACAGGTTCGTTCGGAAAGATAACCTCACCTTCTCTTGCAGAACTGATCGTGCCCTTGAAGCGAAAATCTTTCAGGTATCCGATAAAATTCTGATCGAATCCTATTGACCGAAGGTACTCAATATCCGATTTTGAAAAGTGGAGGTCTTCAATTACAGGCAGGAGATCACCGAGCCCGGCAAAGATGACATATCCTCCACCAAATGGTAATTTGCGAAAGAAGTAATCGAAGATAGCCTGCTTTTTCTCATAGCCCTTCAGATAGTAGACCTGCCCCATTGTCAATTGGTAGAGATCGGTATAGGTCGCCGTTATCGAAAAGTCGTGCATGTCTTGTATGCCTTATATCTATTGGCTAAAGTTAACCTTAATAATCGGACCACGAAGCTCTTGCCAGTGCTCCGGACGGCGCAGCTACGATGCGGCCCGAGCCCGAACGGACGCATTGGCAGCGCCCCTTGTAAGGCGATGAAGGGGAGTCGCCGGAGGCGTTTCCCGCCGTCCTTATTTTGTTTAATTTTATGAAATGCGTGGGAAGTTTGAGGAAATTCGCATTTTTTGTCGTCGGTGATAATGTCCCCATGAAAAAATCCATTCTGATTCTTTTGATTTTTATCACAGGTATTTTACCTGGACACGCGCAAAAAACTGAGCCGGCTTTTTTAAAATTTACGCATAGCCACTGGGTTGATTCAGTGATGGATCGCCTTAGCCCTGAGGAGCGTATTGGCCAATTGATCTTTATAGCCGCCTACTCAAACCGCGGTCCGGAACACCGACAGGAAATACTGGAAATGATCCGTGAAAAGAAGATCGGCGGGTTAATTTTTTTTCAGGGAGGACCCGGTCGACAGACTTCGCTTGTGAATGAATACCAATCGAACTCCGAAGTTCCACTGTTGATCGCGATGGATGCGGAATGGGGGCTTGGGATGCGTCTTGACAGCACTGTGAGTTTCCCTTACCAGATGGCGCTCGGCGCCATTCAGGATGATCAAATGATCTATGAGATGGGCGCTGAGATCGGCCGTCAGCTCAAACGTGTTGGCGCCCATATCAATTTTGCTCCGGTCGTGGATGTCAACAACAATCCTGCAAATCCCGTGATCAACTACCGGTCATTTGGGGAAAATAAGCTGAATGTCGGATCAAAAGGCATCGCTTATATGAAAGGTCTCCAGGATCAGAACGTACTCGCTACTGCGAAACACTTTCCCGGACACGGAGACACTGATACCGACTCACATTACGCGTTGCCTAACATCGGCCACTCACGCGAGCGTCTCGATTCTCTTGAGCTTTTTCCTTTCCGCCAATTGATACAGGCCGGGGTGGGTGGGGTCATGGTCGCTCACCTTAACATTGCAGCGCTTGATCCATCCGGTGAACCATCCACTTTGTCCAAACCCATCATCACTGAGTTATTAAAGAATCAGCTTGGCTTCACAGGTGTTACCGTCACCGATGCGATGAATATGCGCGGCATAACGGCTTCAAGGCCTCCTGGCGTGGCAGATAAAGACGCGATCGTCGCTGGCAATGATATCCTGGAATTTACCGAAGACGTGCCACGCGCCATTGCGGAGATACGGCAAGCGATCAAACAAGGCCTCATTTCCCAAAATGAAATTGATCATAGGTGTCGCAAGGTACTCGCGCTTAAGCAGTGGGTTGGACTAGAGACCATCGCGGCCATTCCGGTGACAGACATTACTAATGATGTAAATACTCCGGAGGCAAGATTGCTCCGCCGTAGACTGATGTCCGCCGCGCTCACGGTGTTAAAAAATGAAAATAACCTGATGCCGATACAAGGTCTCGATACTGTGACAATGGCATCTGTTTCATTCGGGAGGGACACCGTTACCGCATTTCAGGAAACGCTGAGTCTATATGCTGATGTTAGGCATTTCCAACTTTCAGTTGAAGCTGACGAACAGGAGATCGATTCTATCAGAAACATATTGAAGGAACATGATTTGGTTTTTGGTGCGATCCATGATAACAGCGTCCGGCCGTTAAACAGGCTTGAATTCCCGCCCGTGTTAATGGATTTCATAGCTGAACTTAACATGCGGGAAAATTTCATTTTGACCTTATTCAAAAATCCGTACGTCGCCGCGGGCATTGGTGACATCAGCGGCGCTGATGGCCTCATCATAGCTTATCAGGATGATCCGGAAACAGAGAGTCTGGTTGCACAGTTGATCTTCGGAGGAATAGGGGCAAGCGGACGACTCCCGGTAAGTATCGGAGATATTTTTTCTGCAGGCGACGGCGTTGACTTGAAAGGTGGTATCCGTTTCTCCTACACGATACCCGAGGACGCCGGCCTGGATTCGGACATCCTCATCCGTGGCGTAGATTCTCTGGTAGCCCAGGCGTTGGATGCGAAAGCCATCCCCGGATGTCAGGTCCTCGTTGCACGCGACAGGAAGGTCATTTTGCATAAAGCTTATGGCTTACACACCTACAGCGACACTGTGAAGGTAAAGCTTACAGACCTTTATGACCTTGCGTCCGTCACCAAGATCTCCACTTCCATGGCCGCATTGATGAAAAACTACGACGAGGGCAAGTTCCGTCTGAATGCCACCCTGGGGGATTACCTGCCGAAGTTCAGGCGTTCGAACAAGCGCGATATTCCAATGACTGATATTCTTACCCATCAGGCAAGGTTCATACCTTTCATTCCCTTTTATCAGAAGACGTTTAGAAAAAACGGGAGTTACAAGTGGGCGACAATCAAGAAGGACTCATCACAGCGTTTCCCGATCAGGCTGAGGGATCATTTGTATCTTCATCGAAAGTATCCGGACAAAATGGTGAAAGGCATCCGGAAGTCTCCCCTACGCGATGAAAAGAAATATGTGTATTCAGACTTCTTTTTCATGCTTGCGCCGCGTGTCGTTGAAAGTATTACAGACGATTCTTTTGAGGATTATCTTCAGAAAAATTTTTATCGACCGTTAGGCGCTACCACTGTTACTTTCAATCCGGTCAGGAAATTTCCGGGAAGCAGGATAATACCCACTGAGAACGATTACCTGTTCCGGCGTCAGCCCGTGCATGGCACAGTGCACGATGAGAATGCTGCCATGATGAACGGCATTTCGGGCCACGCAGGACTGTTTGCAAATGCAAATGATCTGGCGAAAGTCATGCAGATGTATCTCGACATGGGCACCTACGGCGGACGCCAATACATTCGTGAAGAAACGCTGAGGGAGTTCAGCAGAACACAGTTCCCTGAGAATGACAATCGCCGGGCGCTGGGTTTTGATAAGCCAAACCTGGAGTATCGCGGCGTTAACAACAACACGGCAAAAGGTGCGGGGCCCAATAGCTTCGGACATACAGGCTTTACGGGTACGTTTGCGTGGATGGACCCGGACACCGGTTTGCTTTATATTTTTCTTTCGAACAGAGTTACGCCGACGCGTGAGAACACCAGACTTTACCAACTTAATACTCGCACTCAGATTCAACAGGTGATGTATGATGCTCTTGATGCATACAACGCAGGTTCCAACATGGAAACTCTTCGTGAGCAATAATGCGAAATGGTTGTTAACATTCTTTGCGGAAGGTGCAATGCTGGATGACAGGTATATGAAATATGTGATGCTTTTTTGTTTATCGGTAGTGCTCACTAGTCCGATTCGTTCACAGGACCTCATAGAAGTTAGTTCGGAGAGCTTGCCTTCCCATCCGCGGATATTGTTGTTGCAGGATGAAGAGAAGATGATCCGGTCTGCCATAACTGCAAATAAAGTATGGTCGCATATGCACGACGCCATCGTTCAGGAATCGGAAAAGATGCTCGAACTTCCGGCACTCCAACGTGTTCAGATAGGCCGGCGCCTGCTGGATAAATCCCGCGAATGTCTTCGTCGGGTCTTTTACCTTTCATACGCATACAGAATGACGAGTGAGAAAAAATACCTTGACCGTGCCGAGAAAGAGATGCTGACCGTTGCGAAATTCACTGACTGGAATCCTGACCATTTTCTGGATGTCGCCGAGATGACAATGGGAATGGCGATCGGCTACGACTGGTTATTCAATGTTCTGTCAGAGGAATCGAAAAAGGCCATAGGTGATGCTATTGTCTTTAAGGGACTGCTTCCATCGTTTGACAAGAGATACAATAGCTGGCAGCACAGTACGCACAACTGGAATCAGGTTTGCAACGCAGGTATGGTTTACGGTGCGCTTGCTGTAGCAGAGCGTTATCCCGGTATTACCCAACAGGTATTCGATCGCGCGTTTAACACCATCCATTTGCCAATGGAAGAGTACCAGCCGGATGGCGCCTATCCTGAGGGTTATATGTATTGGGATTATGGTACTTCCTTTAACGTCATGTTGCTCAGCGCCGCAGATAAAGCCTTTGGTACTGACTATGGTTTGACAAAAACGGCAGGTTTCCTCCAAACCTCGCGCTTCTACCAAAATATGACTGGCGTTACGGGCATGCCCTTCAACTGGGGAGATTGTGGACCGGACGCGAGCCTCAGTCCTTCGATGTTCTGGTTCGCGCAAAAGCTAGATGATCCCTCATTGTTATGGGTGGAAAAGAGTTACCTCCAAACAGATGATTTTTCCCGGTTTACGCATGACCGTTTGCTGCCTGCGATCATGATCTGGGCCAAAGATACGTCTCTGGACAAGATCACGCCGCCAACCGCTTTGACATGGACCGGGCAGGGAGCGAACCCCGTCTATATGACACGCACTTCCTGGACCAATCCTAATGCGCTTTATCTTGGATTCAAGGCCGGATCTGCATCGGTGAATCACGGACATATGGACGTAGGGTCCTTTGTTTTTGAGGCTGACGGCGTCCGCTGGGCCGAAGATTTCGGGATGCAGAACTACGAGTCGCTCGAGTCGAAAGGCATTGCACTTTTTGGACGAACGCAGGATGCGCAGCGCTGGACTGTATTCCGGTTAAACAACTTCGTGCACAACACTGTGACAGTAAACAACCAGTATCAGCTCGTAAACGGCTACGCGAAGATAAACCGATCGTCTGATAAGGAAGATTTTCTCTTCGCCACGTCAGATCTTTCTACCGTTTACAAGGATCGGCTGGCCGGTATAAGACGCGGTGTGGCCATCGTTGACCAGAAATATCTCGTGGTTCGCGACGAGCTAACGGCACGCGACACGACTACCACAGTGAGGTGGACCATGCTCACCGCCGCTGACGTAACGATTTCGGGAAACAGGGCGACCCTCAAGAAAGATGGTAAAGAACTTTTGCTAAGCGTAACAAGCCCGGCGAAGGTGAAGTTGAAAACATGGAGCACAGCACCTGCCACTGATTACGACGCCCCAAATCCCGGAACGACACTGGTTGGTTTTGAGGTGCAGGTCCCGCCCGGTACTTCACAGGTGTTGCAAGTGACGCTCATTCCATCGTCTGCAGGCAAAAATGTGAAAAAGAAAATACAGCCACTTGACAAGTGGTGATGAGCTCCAAGCGGGAAGCGATCAGTCGAGTTCGCTAAACAGATTGGGATAGTCTGTGATAATGCCATCTACTCCCATCGCTTTCAGCTGATGCATTTCATCGAGAGTGTTGACCGTCCACGGGACGAATTTCATTCCACGGGCATGTGCATTTTCAATGAGTTCCTTAGTGGCAAGCTTGTAGTGGGGGCTGTAGATGTTGGGTGTGAACCCGATGTTTTTAAGGTTATCATCGAGCGATGCCTCCTTGTTACTGGTAAGAAATCCAGTAACGACACCAGGGTATCGATTATGCACTTCCTGGATCTGGCGGATATCGAATGACTGAATGTAATAGCGGTTGCCGATATCTTTTGACTTGACAACTTCCATCACAAGGTCCATCAACTCCGCTGGTGCGGGTTGAGTAATGCCGTCCTGATCGGGTCGTGCTTTGATCTCTATATTGTAGATGATGGGTGCTAGACTCTTTTCCTTCGTGAAATTTTCCACTGAGTCAATGAGTTCGCCGAGCAGTGGTATATAAGCCTTGATCTTCTTCTGCTGCGGGAACTCGCTGTGATACCTGGACCCTACGTCAAACATGCGAATCGAGTCATAGGGCATCTGGTAAAGAATATATTTACGAGCATCTTCTTCCGGGATTTCTTCCCCGTCAGGAAGCAGCGAAATGTGACGATTAATGTGTGGGTCGTGCGCTACCATTACCTTATTGTCTTTGCTGATCTGAATATCCAGCTCAATTATATTGGAGCCGTCTTCGATGGCTTTTTTCATTGAGGGGATAGTATTCTCCGGCATGAGCCCGCGTGTTCCCCGGTGACCTTCTTTGTAGAATTTGGGAAAGTGATCCATAGCGACATTTTGAGTTGTAGTTGTGGTGTGCGCGCATCGCAGGAGCAGTAACGCAGTCATCAAAAAGATCAAAGATTTCTGTGATAGCATGAGAGTTGAATTTACCGTAACGGACTCCGGCCTGTTCTCCTATCAGTTCAGATTGACAGACTCCGGTTTTTTTGCGGGCAATATAGAATATTTCCATGACCATAGCCGAAAGCTTTTCCTATGTAGAGTTGTAACTGAAATCTGTGTTGTCCCGGAATTGTGCAAGAGGCCGTTGATCATCTTTAGATGACATCCATATCCGTGGTTATTGTAAATGTCCTGAGACTTTTGCAACTTCTCTTCATATTATTAAACGTCCGCTATAATGAACGTCAGCTACATCCGCTATACCATCATTGTTGTTCTGGTTGGTTTGTCCGGCACGGTGTCGGCGCAGCATGAACACCATGGACACGAAACACGCCAGGTCGATGCTCAGCCATTGCTCGCGCAGGCAATTCGCCTTGCCGAAGCGCTGGACTTTGTGGGCAGTCCTTTGCGTGATGAAGAGGTCACCCGTTTGCGTAACCTTCACCACGGACATGCTGGAAAGGAGACTGCTGATGAGATCCAAAGTATACTGGATCCATATTGTCTCGCAGTCGTAAGTATCAATCCCGAAGCCCGCGTAAAAGTGACGAGAGGACAGGCACCTGCCGAATTGATACAGGGTGGCTGGACGAGCTTCCTTGTGAAGATTCACAATGACGCGAATGTGACGGCGAAGATTGAAGTGGAGAGCCCGAATGCGCTTGCACCTGTTCATGCCCCCTCTTCCAACCCGCGGGTGAAGAAAGAGGATGTCATCGCTCCGGGAGAAGCATCAAACCGGTTCCTTGAGATGCAGATATACAGGAATCGACCTTTGCTGCCTAACTTGTCAGGACTTTCCCTGGAGTATGCCGTGGTGCAGATCTACAGCAAGGATGCCGGGCGTCGCGAAGCGGAGATCGGCTTCAACGTCGGGCAAGGCACGCAGGACATTGGTTTCCGGAACACCATCCCGATCCTCTTCGACGTTAGTCCATCGGTCAAAGTAACGCTGGAAGTTAAGGATGATGATGGATCTCCAGCGATGGCCTCCTTCCTCATTACAGATGGCATTGAACGCATCCAAAATGACAGCAGCACGAACTTATGGAAGGTTGACTTCCATCTGGCTGCGGCCCGAAGAGAATATCATGAACCCGGTATTCCCAAAAAATTAAGGGGCATTTATCCGCTCCCGTCCCGAAGAGTGGCTGCCTACGATGAGTTTCCGGATTTTTTCTTCCAGCCGCAGATCTATCGCAGCAACGGTGAGCACGTCATGTTGCCAGCGGGAAAATACAACGTGACGTTTACACGCGGACCGGAATACATCCAGCAATCGAGGGAACTGGTGATACCAGAAGGAGTCGCTGAATTCAAGGCATCTTTCCAGTTGAAAAGATGGGTGAATCTCGCAAAGCTCGGATGGTATAGTGGTGATCACCATATTCACGGCGCGGGTTGCAGTCATTACGATAGTCCCGAGGAAGGAGTTCCACCGGCTCATATGTGGCGTCAGGTCGTGGGTGAGGACTTGAACGTTGGCGCGTCGCTCGCGTGGGGACCTAGCTGGTATCATCAAAAAACTTTCTTCACAGGGAAAGATGAACCTTTCTCCACGGCAAAAAATATCATGAGAAACGATGTGGAGGTCTCGGGTTTTCCTTCTTCACATGCCGGCCACATTGTGCTTCTCAAGTTAAAGGAAGACGATTATCCAGGAACGACACTGATTGAAGAATGGCCCAGCTGGACCTTGCCTGTATTGAAGTGGGCAAAATCCCAGGGCGCTGCTGTCGGCTATGCGCATTCCGGCTGGGGCCTTGAACCGCTGGAAGCAACGAAAGCATTCCCGAACTACATCATCCCCAAGATGGATGGGATAGGGGCGAACGAATACATCGTTACGGTCACGCAGAACGTCATCGATTTTTACAGCGCCGGAGATACGCCCCCTGCGTGGGAGCTTAATATGTGGTACCACACCCTAAGTGCGGGCTTCCGCACAAGACTGAGTGGCGAAACGGATTTCCCTTGTGTGTATGATGAGCGTGTCGGACTTGCAAGGAGTTACTTCAAGCCAGAGGGTAAATTGAGCTACGAAAATTATGTCGCGGCCCTGCAAAGTGGACGTTCATACGTAACGGATGGAGCATCACACATTCTTGATTTTTCCGTCAACGGTCTGGAAGCTGGAACGAAAAACAGTGAGCTGTCGGTAAAAGAAAATCAATCTCTGAAAATTACCGCGAAAGTTGTTGCCAGGCTTCCGAAGGAACAGAGCGAGGAAGGTGCGGCAATTGCGGCAAGGGCATTGGATGCACAACCATACTGGCATGTTGAACGCGCGCGTATCGGCAAAACACAGAACGTTCGTGTGGAATTGATCGTGAATGGTGAAGCCGTTGAGTCCAGGGAAATCGCCGCGAACTCAGAGTGGAAGGATGTTTCTTTTAATTACACGTTGAAGCAGTCTGCATGGGTAGCGCTTCGTATCTTCCCGAGTGCACACACCAATCCGGTATTTGTTCAGGTTGGAAACAAGCCCATAAGAGTGGCGAAAAGTATCGAATGGTGCCGGGCCGTTGTTGATCAATGTTGGAAAATGAAAAAGCCGAATATCCGGGAAGCCGAACGCACCGCTGCGGAGGCCGCGTACAATGACGCCCGCAGGATCTATGACAAGATGCTTGCAGAGATAAAAAAATAGTCTTGGAAAGTGTATTTGAACGAACCCAATATGCACTACTTAACTTGTCGCCCTGCGAAGTACCGGGCGTATGTTCTTTCGCCTTGAAAAGCTTAAACGTGGATTACCGATGCGACGGAAAGTGTGTCAGTCAACGACAGGCAAGTAAACGTGGAACGTTGCGCCCTCGTTTAAATGGCTTTCGCCGAAGATGAAACCGTTATGGTTTTCAATGATTTTCTTACAGATAGCGAGCCCGATACCAGTGCCGCCGTATTCGGTTCGCGCATGTAATCTCTGAAATACTTCAAATATCTTTTTGCTGTATTCCGGTTCGAAGCCGATTCCATTGTCTTTAAAACTGATATGATAATGGTCTATCGGCAGGAGAGGATGCGCGTCTGGCAGCGTGTGGCCTTGCGCCCGTTCGACTTTAATCACTACTCGTGGTGGAACACCTGCCTTTGAGAATTTCAATGCATTATTGAGCAGGTTGTTAAATAACTGCTGTATCTGAAACGGGATCACTTTGATTGTGGGCAAAGGATCACTGACAATCGTTGCATGCTTATCGCTGATCATTACCTCAAGCTCACTTTTCGTATGTGCAAGTAAATCGTTCAGGTCAGTCAGCTCGAGAATTTTTTCTCCGGTTGTCATGCGGGAATATGCAAGGATGTCGCGGATGAGAGTCTGCATCCGTGCTGCGCCCGCCTGCATACGCAAAAAATAATCCTTGCCTTTTTCCGAAAGTTTTTGGTACTCCATTTCCCTGATACGATCGGAAAATGTTTGGATTTTCCTAAGTGGTTCCTGGAGGTCGTGGCTGGAGATGTACGCGAAGGAGGAAAGCTCTTCATTGATCCTCTCGAGCTCGCGGTTCTTTTGCTGTAGTGCGATGGAGGACGCGACTAATTGCTCCTCTGCCAATTTCTTTTCAGTGAGGTCGCGGGTGACTTTCGTGAAGCCAACGACAGCCCCTTCGTCATTATGTAGTGCTGTAATGACGACGCTCCCCCAGAACTTTGAGCCGTCCTTCCGGACACGCCATCCCTCATGCAAGGCTTT
>Ga0307416_100001470_pt1 | contig 12838 bp, 11 predicted proteins | sample DK1Cmetagenome_2_FD_203821 | JGI IMG/M metagenome (GOLD analysis project Ga0307416, IMG submission 203821) | Maize rhizosphere microbial communities from greenhouse at UC Davis, California, United States - DK15-C-3 | ecosystem: Host-associated > Plants > Roots > Rhizosphere > Soil | place...
CTGGCCATAGCCCTGCAGCATCGGCAGTCCCATCGCCTGGAAGAACAGGCCGACGTCGGTGTTGAGCGGAGCGCCGCCCGAGACCATCGCCTTCATGCGGCCACCGAACTTCTCCTTCACCTTCTTGCGCAGCGTTAGGGAGAGGATGCCGTCCATCGGCAGGTCGAAGGGATTGCGCCTGCCGGCGTAGCGCTTGGCTTCGATGGCGATGGCGCGGTCCATAAGATAGGCCTTTAGCCCGCCGTCCTTCTCGATCGCCTTCATGATCTTGGTGCGCAGCATCTCGAACAGCCGCGGTACCACGACCATGATCGTCGGCTTCACCTCCTCGATGTTGGCGGCCAGCTTCTCGAGGCTTTCGGCGTAATAGATCTCGGCGCCAAGCGCGACCGGGAAGTGCTGGCCGCCGGTATGCTCGTAGGCGTGGCTGGCGGGGAGGAAGGACAGGAAGATCTCCTCGTCCCAGCCAAAATCGTTGGCGATGATGTCGATGCAGCCCTCGACATTGTGCAGGATCATGCCGTGGTGCTGCTGGACGCCACGCGGGGCGCCGCCCGTGCCCGACGTGTAGATCAGGCAGGCGAGATCGCCGCGCCCGACCTTGTCCGCCTCGGCGGCCGTGGCGCCGATGTCGGCAGGGCCGTCGACCAGCTCCGCCCAATGATGGAACTGGGCGACATCAGGCGCCTGGCCGGTGCGGATGTCGTCGATGCCGATGATGTGGTGGCATTCCGACGCGAACATCACCGCCGGGACCAGAGTCGTCGCCAATTTCTGGGTCGAGACGATGACGGCGCGGGCGGCGCTGTTGCCGAGGATGTGCTGGTGATCGCGCGTGGTGTTGGTGGTGTAGGTCGGAACGGTTACGCAGCCCGCCGCCATGATCCCCAAATCGGCGATCAGCCATTCGGGGCGGTTCTCGCTGACCAGCATCACCCGGTCGCCCTTGTCGAGCCCCAGTCGGCGCAGGCTGGCCGCCAATGCAGCAACCTGGCGCGCCGCCTCATTCCAGCTGATCGCCTGCCAGCGTCCGCCTTGCTTCGCCCAAAGGAATGGCTTGTCACCCTTGTCTCGGGCGCGCGCGAAGAACATGGTGACGAGGTTCGGAAAATGTTCGAGTTGCAGCGCCATTCCTCTCCCCTCGGAATGCGCGCTTCTTAACTCATCCACCGGGAAGCGCCACCTTGGATGGGCGCCGCGTCTGGGCTAGGCGCAGCGCGATGCGCCTTACCCGCCTGTTGGCCTGCCTCGCCGTCGTCGCCAGCCTGACCTCTTGCGCCCCGTTGCCGGCCGTGGTGCCGGCTGCTCAGGCCGGGGCTGAAGAGCCGTTCGTCATCGCCGCCAACCCGCTGGCCGCCGAAGCTGGAATCGAAGTGCTGAGGCGCGGCGGCAGCGCGATCGACGCCGCCATTGCGGTCCAGGCGATGCTTAGCCTGGTCGAGCCGCAAAGCTCCGGCCTCGGCGGGGGTGCCTTCCTCAATTACTTCGACGCTCGTACCGGCTCGCTGACCATATACGACGGCCGCGAAGTGGCGCCCGCGCAGGCCAGCGAGACGATGTTCCTGCGCGCCGACGCGACGCCGCTTCCCTTCGGCGAGGCGGTGGTCTCCGGCCGAGCCACAGGCGTTCCAGGAGTGGTCAAGCTGCTCGCCATGGCTCACGCCGACCACGGGCAGCTGGCCTGGCCGAGCCTGTTCGGTGCGGCCGAGCGGACCGCCGAGCAGGGCTTCGTCGTCAGCCCGCGGCTGGCGCGAATGATCGCCGGCAAGTTCCCGCAGAATCGCACGCCGGACGTCGTCGCCTATTTTTCCAGCCCCGACGGAACATTGCTCAAGGCCGGCGACCGTCTGGTCAACCAGCACTATGCCGCTTTCCTGCGGCGGCTTGCGGCGGAGGGGCCGCAGGCGATGTACGCCGGATCGACCGCGGCTCGGATTGTGCAGCGGACGCGGGCGGCGCCGCTCGGCGGAGCGATGACCCTGGCCGACCTCGCCAATTACCAGCCCATCAAGCGCCACGCCTTGTGCAACCCGTACCGCATCTACCTCGCCTGCGTGCCGCCGCCGCCGTCTAGCGGAGTTGGCCTGCTGCAATTGCTGGCGATCCTCGAGCGAACCGACATCGCCCAGCGTGGGCCCGCAGACCCGCAGGCCTGGTTCCTGTTCGCCGAAGCCAGCCGCATCATGTACGCCGACCGCGACCGCTACGTCGCCGACCCAGGATTCGTGAAGGTGCCGGTCGAAGGATTGCTGGCTCCTGCCTATGTCGCGGAGAGAGAAAGGTTGATCGGAGCGACGGCGGGCCCGCAGCCCCAGGCCGGCAATCCATCGGGCGCGCTGGTGGCGGGGCGGGACTCGACGCTGGAGCCGGCCGGCACCTCGCATTTCATCGTTCGCGACGCGGCCGGCAATGTCGTGTCGATGACGACCACGGTCGAAAGCATCTTCGGGTCGGGCCGGATGGTCGACGGCTTCTTCCTCAACAACCAGATGACCGATTTCGCCTTCTCGCCGCGCGATGCCGAGGGGCGGCCGGCAGCCAATGCCGTCGCCCCGGGCAAAAGGCCGCGCTCGTCGATGACGCCGGTGATCCTGCTGACTCGGGACCGGCGGTTCGCCGGAGCGTTCGGCTCGGCCGGCGGCAATGCAATCCTCGCCTTCGTCGCCAAGTCGATGGTCGCCGCGATCGACTGGAAGCTGCCGGTCCAACAGGCCATCGCCGCCCCCAACCTCGTCGCCCGCGGCGCCAATTTCCAGGGCGAAGTCGACAAGTTTTCGCCGCAAGTGCTGGCGAGATTGCGGGCGCGCGGGATCGAGCTCCGGCCCGGCCAGGGCGAGGACAGCGGCGTCCACGGCGTGATGATCCGCGACGGCCAGATCGACGGCGGCTTCGACCCGCGCCGCGAGGGCGTGGTACGGAGCCTGCCCCGCTAGGCCTCGCTGCCGACGGCGTCGGCAATGCTGGCGAAACCATGCTCGGCCAATTTGCCGGCGAGGCCGGCGGCGATGCGGCGGCCGATGCCCGGCCCTTCGTAGACCATCGCCGAATAGAGCTGGACGAGGCTGGCGCCGGCCCGGATGCGGGCCCAGGCGTCGTCGGCGGTGGCGATGCCGCCGGCGGCGATCAACGGGATGCCGCCGCCGCTGGCAGAACGGAAGCGGCGCAAAGCGTCGAGAGCGAGCGCCTTCAACGGCTCGCCGGACAGGCCGCCGGCCTCGTCCTTATGGCGCGAGTCGAGGTGCGGCCGCGAAATCGTCGTGTTGGCGACGATGATGGCGTCGATGTTGTGTTGCATGGCGACGCGGACGATCTGATCGGGCTCGCCTTCGCCGAGATCGGGAGCGACCTTCAGGAAGACTGGCGGGCCGCCGACGGTGCGGGCCTCGCCGACCGCCGTCAGCAGAGCGCGCAAGGCGCCCTCGTCCTGGAGCTGGCGCAGCCCAGGCGTGTTGGGTGAGCTGATGTTGATGGTCAGATAATCGGCGACTGGCGACATGGCCCGCACGCCTTCGGCATAATCTGCGATGCGGTCCGGGCTATCCTTGTTGGCGCCGATATTGACGCCGACGATGCCGCGGCTGCGGTCGCCTTTCGCCAGCCGCTCCAGCGCATCGGCCTGGCCGCGATTGTTGAAGCCCAGGCGGTTGATGATGGCACGGTCCTCGGCGAGGCGGAACAGGCGCGGGCGCGGATTGCCCGATTGCGGCAAGGGCGTCAGCGTGCCGACCTCGACGAAACCGAAGCCAAGGCCGAGCATGGCTCCGGTGACTTCGGCATTCTTGTCGAAGCCGGCGGCAAGTCCGACGGGGGAAGGGAAGCCCAAACCGGCGATGCTGGTTGTCAGCGAGCCATCGAACGTCGGCGGACGACGCTTCGGCAGAAGCTTCACGGCGGCGATGGTTAGACGATGCGCCCGTTCGGCATCGAGCCGGAAGACCAGGGGTCGAAGGAGCGGGTAGATGGGCATTGGCTCTCGTCTGTCATTGCGAGCGCAGCGAAGCAATCCAGCGGGCGCGAAACTGGATCGCCGCGCAGACTGCGTCTGCTCGCAATGACATTGTCTTTTTTGGTCAAATCGCCTAAATCGGACTGGAAAGCTCCGATTAACATGAGACTGACCCACCTTGCCGACTATGCGGTCGTGCTGATGACCGCCGCCGCCCGCCGCGACGCGGGCGAGCGCCTGAGCGCGACCGAACTGGCAACCGAGACCGGCGTGCCGCTTCCGACCGCGCAGAAACTGATGGGCCTGCTCGCCAATGCCGGCCTGCTGGCAAGCATGCGCGGCCAGCGCGGCGGCTTCTCATTGAACCGCGACGTCGCCGACATCAGCCTGGCCGACATCGTCGAGGCGGTCGAAGGGCCGTTCGTCATGACCATGTGCGCCGACGGCGTGAACCACGCTTGCCTGCTCGACAAGCATTGCCGGGTGAAGCCGCACATGGGCATCATCGGCGAGCGGGTGCGCGGCGCGCTGGGCGCGGTCAGCTTGCAGGAGCTGGCGCAGTGAACGAGGCCGTCAAGAACCGCGAGCTGCGCGAGAAGGTCGCCCAGGATTACGAATGGGGCTTCTCCAGCGACATCGAGCAGGAGTTCGCGCCCAAGGGCCTGAGCGAAGACACCGTCCGCTTCATCTCCGCCAAGAAGGACGAGCCGGAGTGGATGCTGGACTGGCGGCTGAAGGCCTACCGCGCCTGGCTGGAGATGGAGGAGGTCGACTGGGCCAAGCTCGACATCCCCACGATCGATTACCAGGACGCTTATTATTACGCGGCGCCCAAGACCAAGCCGAAGCTCGGCAGCCTCGACGAGGTCGATCCGGAAATCCTGCGCGTCTATGAAAAGCTCGGCATCCCGATCGAGGAGCAGAAGGTGCTCGCCGGGGTCGAGGGGGCGCGCAAGGTCGCGGTCGACGCAGTGTTCGACAGCGTCTCGGTCGCCACCACCTTCCGGGAGGAATTGAAGAAGGCAGGCGTCATCTTCCTATCGATCAGCGAGGCGATCCGTGAGTATCCGGAGCTGGTCCGCAAATATCTCGGCAGCGTGGTGCCGCAGCGCGACAATTATTTCGCCTGCTTGAACAGCGCGGTCTTCTCCGACGGCACCTTCGTTTACGTGCCCGAGGGCGTCCGCTGCCCTATGGAATTGTCGACCTATTTCCGCATCAATGCCGAAAATACGGGCCAGTTCGAGCGCACTCTGATCGTCGCCGACAAGGGCAGCTACGTCTCCTACCTCGAGGGCTGCACGGCGCCGATGCGCGACGAGAACCAGCTGCATGCGGCGGTCGTGGAGATCTTCGCGCACGAGGATGCCGAGGTGAAATACTCCACGGTCCAGAACTGGTATCCGGGCGATGCCGAGGGCAAGGGCGGCATCTTCAATTTCGTCACCAAGCGGGCGCTCTGCTCGGGCGACCGGTCGAAGGTCAGCTGGACGCAGGTCGAAACCGGCAGCGCCATCACCTGGAAATATCCGAGCTGCATCTTGAAGGGCGAGGGCAGCGTCGGCGAATTCTATTCGGTGGCGCTGACCAACAACCGCCAGCAGGCCGACACCGGCACCAAGATGGTGCACATAGGCGCCAACACCCGCTCGACCATCATCTCCAAGGGCATCAGCGCCGGCAAGTCGAACAACACCTATCGCGGGCTGGTGCGGGTGCTGCCGCGCGCCGAGAATGTGCGCAACTTCACCCAATGCGATTCATTGCTGCTAGGCAGCGAATGCGGCGCCCACACCGTGCCCTACATCGAGGTCAAGAACCCGACCGCGACCATCGAGCATGAAGCGACGACGTCGAAGATCAGCGAGGATCAATTGTTTTACGCGATGAGCCGCGGCCTGGATCAGGAAGCGGCAGTGGCGCTGATCGTCAACGGCTTCGCCCGTGAGGTGCTCAAGCAGCTGCCGATGGAGTTCGCGGTCGAGGCGCAGAAGCTGCTGGGGATCAGCTTGGAAGGAAGTGTCGGCTAGTGCTGCAGATTGAAAACCTCCACGCGACGGTTGCCGGTAAGCCGATCCTGAACGGCGTGATGCTCAGCGTCCCGGCGGGCGAGGTGCATGCGATCATGGGGCCGAACGGATCGGGCAAGTCGACACTCGCGTATGTGCTCGGCGGTCGGCCGGGCTATGAGGTGAGCGAAGGTTCAGTGACCTTCGACGGCCTGGACCTGCTCGCCCTCGAACCGCACGAGCGCGCGGCGCAGGGCCTGTTCCTCGGCTTCCAATATCCAGTCGAGATCCCCGGAGTGTCGTCGCTGCAGTTCATCCGCGAGAGCCTCAACACGCAGCGCCGGGCGCGCGGCGAGGCGGAGCTTTCCGGCGCCGAATTCATCAAGCTGGCGCGCGCCGAAGCCGCGGAGCTCGGCATGGACGCAGAGATGCTCAAGCGGCCGGTCAACGTCGGCTTTTCCGGCGGCGAGAAGAAGCGCGCGGAGATGGTGCAGATGGGCATCATTCGGCCGCGCTTCGCGGTGCTCGACGAGACCGACAGCGGCCTCGACATCGACGCGCTGCGAACCGTCGGCGCCGGCATCAACCGCATCATGCGCGCGCCCGACAAAGGCGTGCTGCTAATCACCCATTACCAGCGGCTGCTCGACTATGTGAAACCGGACAAGGTGCACGTGTTGTCGAAGGGCCGGATCGTGCGCTCGGGAGGGCCGGAGCTGGCGCACGAGCTGGAGCGCGAAGGCTATGCGGAGGCGGCGGCGTGACGCGCATGATCCTCGCCGGACTCGCGTTGGCGCTCAGCGCCTGCAGTGACGATCGCGCTTCGCCTGCCGCCAATCAAGCGGGCAATTCCGAGACTGACGCGACGCCGGCCGAAGGCAAAGCAGCCGAAGCCCGGATCCCGGCAAGTTTCCGCGGCCTCTGGGCCGAAGGCCGGGCCGCCTGCGCACAGCTGTCGCACCCCAGCCGACTGATCATCTCCGAGAGCGTGATCCGTTACCCGACGTTTGTGTTGGTCAGCGAACGGGTCGACCTCGCGACTGATTTGAGCTTTGCGGTCAAGGGCCAAAACCAGCGCACGGGAGCGCCCGCCGAAGCGCATTTCTCGATCGATGCGACCGGCAGCGTATTGACGGACCAGGCCGGCGGCGGCGCGGTGCGCATGAGGTGCCAGTGACCGCCCTCCCAACCCGCAAGCTGGAGGCGTATCGCTACGCCGACATCGATGCCCTGGCGTCGGTGTGGACGCAGCTTGCCGCGCCGCAACGCGTGGAAATTGCTGCGCAGCAAAAGGTGCAGCAAATCTGGCTGCCGAGCGGCGAGGAGATCGAGGTTCGGCGCGTCGAAATCACCCTTGAGCCGGGTGCGGAATTTGCCTTGTTCGTGCTCAACACGGCGCGGGACTATGGCCGCGTTGAACTCAACGTAACGCTGCGCGAGGGCGCGCGTTTTTCGCTCAATGCCGCGAACATCGGCACCGGCACTTCGACGCTCGAAATCGTCACGATAGTCCGCCACGACGAACCGTCGGCCGTGTCGCGCCAGACCGTGCGTAGCGTGCTCGGCGGCAAAGCGGTTGGGTCATATCTCGGCAAGGTCTCGGTGGCGCGCGATGCGCAACAGAGCGACGGCGAACAGTCGGTGAAAGCGATGCTGCTCGACCGTGGCGCGACGGCCAATTGTAAGCCAGAGCTGGAGATTTACGCCGACGACGTGAAGTGCGCGCACGGCGCCAGCGTGGGTGAATTGGACGCCAACCAATTGTTTTACGCTATGAGCCGCGGACTGGACCCGGCGGCCGCCAAGGCGCTGCTGCTGGAAGGCTTCGTCATGGGCCTGTGGGACGACGCCGAGGACGGCGATGCGATCCGCGAGGCGGCGCGCGCGGCGCTGAGGTCGGTAACATGAACGTCGCCGCCAACATCACTCCGGCCCTGTCCGTGCGCGGCGAGTTTCCGGCCATCGCCGGCTGGCATTATCTCGACAGCGCTGCCACCGCGCAGAAGCCTCAGGCGGTGATCGACGCCATTACCCGCGCCTATGACACCGACTACGCCACCGTACATCGCGGCGTCTACGAGCGCTCGGCGGTGATGACGCAAAGCTATGAGAATGCGCGCGCGGCGGTGTCGAACTTCATTCGTGCGGGGTCAGCGAACGAGATCGTCTTCACCCGCAACGCTACCGAGGCGATCAACCTGGTCGCGCAGTCGCTGCCCAAGGAAGGCCGCGGACGCGTGCTGCTATCTGAGCTCGAACATCATTCTAACATCGTCCCCTGGCAGCTGGCCGGGTACGCGGTCGACGTCGTGCCGATCACCGCTGATGGCAAGATAGACCTCGACGCCGCCGCGCGGATGATTTCCGACCAGCATCGCGTCGTCGCCTTTGCGCATGTGTCGAACGTGCTCGGCTCGATCCTCGACGCTAAGCGGGCCGCGGAGATTGCGCATGGCAAAGGCGCGCTGCTGCTGCTCGACGGTTGCCAGGCGGCGCCGCGCATCCCGGTCGACGTCGCCGCCATCGGCTGCGATTTCTACGCCTTGTCGGCGCACAAATTGTACGGCCCGACCGGCATTGGTGTCTTGTGGGGCCGCGGCGAATTGCTCGACGCCATGCCGCCTTACCAGGGCGGCGGGGCGATGATCGACAGCGTCAGCTTCGATCGCACCACCTTCGCTCCGCCGCCGCAGCGCTTCGAGGCGGGGACGCCGCATATCGTCGGCGCGGTTGGCCTGCATGCGGCGATCCAGTGGGTCGAAGGCATCGGGCTGAACACGATCCATGCGCACGAAACGGCCCTGGTCCACGAATGCCGCAAGGCGCTGCGCCGCATCAACAGCGTCCGCCTGTTCGGGCCGGAGGACAGCGCCGGCATCGTCAGCTTCGCCATCGAGGGGGTTCACCCACACGACATCGGCACCATATTGGACGACGAAGGCGTCGCCATCCGCGCCGGCCACCATTGCGCCCAGCCGTTGATGCAGGTGCTGGGCGTGCCGGCGACGGCGCGGGCGAGCTTCGCGGCGTTCAGCGATTCGAGCGATATCGAGGCACTGGTCGAAGGCATCCACAAGGTTCAGCGGATTTTCGGGTCATGATGGGCGAGGAAAAGAAGATTGCGGTCGAGGAAGTCGAGCATGTCGAGACCCCGCCGCGCGCCCGCGTGACCCCCGAATTCGAGCGCAAGCGCGACTATCTCGCCGGCTTCCTCGCCGAACAGCCGAAGGATGTGCCGGGGTCGAACCAGGAGCTGGTGGATTCCGTGGTCGAAGCGCTGAAGTCGATCTACGACCCGGAGATCCCGGTCGATATTTACGAGCTCGGCCTGATCTACGACGTCGCCATTTCCGATGACGGCGATGCCGTCGTCACCATGACGCTGACGACGCCGCACTGCCCGGTCGCCGAGTCGATGCCGGCCGAGGTCGAGTTGCGCGTGCTGTCGGTGCCGGGCATCCGGGACGCGGAGGTCAAGCTGGTCTGGGACCCGCCCTGGGACCCGAGCAAGATGAGCGACGAGGCGAGACTAGAATTGGGAATGCTGTGAACAAGGAAAGCAAGCTTCGCGCCCGTCCCGCGGCGATCATCCTGACCCCTGCGGCGGAGGCGCGAATCGCCGAGCTGATGGACCGGGCGCCCGACGGCGCGATTGGGGTCAAATTGTCTACTCCGCGGCGCGGCTGCTCTGGCCTCGCTTACTCGGTCGATTACGTCAGCGAGGAAAATGCGTTCGACGAGAAGATCGAAACGCCCGGCGGCGCTTTCTATGTCGACGGCGGCTCGCTGCTCTATTTGATCGGGTCGACCATGGATTGGGCCGAGGACGATTTTGCTGCCGGCTTCGTGTTCGCCAACCCAAACGCCAAGGGTGCCTGCGGCTGCGGCGAAAGCTTCACCATCTAAGTTCGCTAGCGGGCGGCTGAAACGCCCGCCAAATCATGATATCAATGCTCCGACTCATTCGATCGGGGGAATGATTGATGTCACGCAGCCTAACCATGCTTTTCGCATTGGCCGCCTATGCGATCTTCTTCGCAACCTTCCTTTGTCTGATCGCTTTCGTCGGCAATATCGCCGTCATCCCGCGCACGGTTGACATCGGTCCGGCGGCGCCGGTGCCGAGCGCGGTCGCGATCGACGTCGCGCTGATCGCCCTGTTCGGCCTGCAGCACAGCATCATGGCGCGCAAGGGCTTCAAGGCCTGGTGGACGCGCGTCGTTCCCGAACCGGCCGAGCGTAGCGTGTATGTGCTTATGGCCAGCGCCGCGCTGATCATCCTGATGGGCTTCTGGCGGCCGATTAACGTAATGGTCTGGTCGGTCACCAACCCCATGGGTGAAGCCGCGCTTTGGGCGTTGTTCGCGCTGGGCTGGGGAATCGTGCTCTTGAGCACCTTCCTGCTCAACCATTTCGAACTGTTCGGGCTGCAGCAGGCCTGGCTGCATATGCGTGGGCGCCAGGCTGAGCCGCATCAGCTGCGCCAGCCGATGCTCTACAAGTGGATCGCGCACCCGCTTTATTCGGGCTTTTTCCTGGCTTTCTGGGCGACGCCGCACATGAGCTACGGCCATTTGCTTCTGGCGGCCGGCGTCTCGGTCTACATGCTGATCGCCATCCGCTACGAGGAGCGCGATCTCACCAGTTACTACGGCGAGGACTACACACGCTACCGCAGCGGCGTCGGCATGATCTTTCCGCGGTTCGGACGGCGCGCGTCCTAGAAGCCGAGCGTAAAGCGGATGGCGGCGCCGACGTCGGTGTCGGCCGATTTGATATGTCCCGGCTGGCGGCGGGCGAAGGCGTTGGCCCCGATCCAGCCGCCGCCAAGCGACGTCGCGTAGCTGAGCTCGGCATCCACTTCGCGGCCGCTCGGGCTGAGTGAGAAGGTCGACCAGCTGCTGGTCGCGCTCGCGGTCCCGTAGTCGTAGGCGGTCGGAAGCATCAGCGCGAGGCCGCCCTGCGCGATCCGCAACGGCTGGGCGATGCGCAGGCCGGCGCGATCGCCGGCGCGCAGGAATCCGCGCTTCTCAAGGTCGAGCGCATAGGCGCCGCTGGCGAACTGGCCGCCGGCAAAGCTGGTCCAGCCGCGACGGGCGCTGAGCGTGGCGAGAATGCCGCCGCCCAGCTGCCGCCGCGCTTCGAGATCGAGGAACAGGCTTTGCGAGCCGCCGCCGCCGAAGGCTTCGCCGAGCCGGCCGCCGAGCAACGTCCGCTTCTCGTCCAGCCTCGACAGGCCGGCCGACAGCCAGGTGCCGCCAAAGCTGCGGTCGAACGAGACGCCGGCCATTTTGTAGGGCGAGCCGGTCGCCGCCGTGGCGATATCCTGCCAGACTTCCCCGCCTTCCATCGCCACCGTCATGGCGACCCGGCCGAGGTCGCGGCGCAGAGCCATGCTGCCGTTGCGCCTGGCGGCGAAGCCCGGATCGGCACTGATGTCGCGCGCGATCAGGAAGGCGCCGGCTTCGGCGCCGTTAAGGCGGCGCTGCAGGGCCTTGGCGCCTTCGGAGAAACCGAAGGCTGCCGCCGTCTTGCGGTCGAGTCGGGCAATGGCGGCGCCGGCGACGAGACGCGCCTTTTCGGCATCGTCCGGACCGATGCCTAGACGTTCGGCTTCGAACAGGCCCTTGCGGTTGGGCCGCTCGGCGACGGTCATGGCGATCGTCAGCGGGCCGGCCGAAGCGGCCGAGCTGCGCACTGCGCCGCCGCCGATCGCCCGCGCCAGCGGCATGGCGGCCTCGGCGCGCCGAAGCGCGGCGGCGAGGTTCATGGTGAAGGCGCGTGAATAGCCGTCAATGACGATCGCCCCCATCGTCCCGCTGGTGCCGGCGTCGCCGGCGGCTTCGGGCAGGTCGCCGCTGGTGGCGGTGCCGATTTCCGTGCCGGTGCCGGCAAGCGAGGTCGTCCCCTGCGGCTGGAAGGCCCGGGTGAGGTTAAGCCGCCCACGGCCAAAAATATTGTCGGAGCCTACCGCGCCGAGATCGTCGGCCGTCGTGAACAGCAGGCTGAGGATCTGGCCGGCCGTCAGGTTCGGAAAGGCCTGCGCCAGCAGTGCGACCGCGCCGGCTATGGTCGGCGCCGCGAAGCTGGTTCCCGACCAATAAAAGAGCGCGCCGGTCTGGTCCGGCGCGACGTTGCGGTAACCGAGCGCCGCCAGGTAATTCTGGGCGCCGGTTCCCGCCTTGTTGGAAAAGCTCGACAGCTGGTTGAGGTTGGTTCCGCCGGCGCCGTCAGCGACCCCGACCGAGCCTGCGATAATGACGTTGTTGGCGAAATGCTGGGCCGGAGTCAGCGCGAACGGGTCGGGATTGACGCCTTGCACCTCGGCCCCGTCGTTGCCGGCGGAAATGACCAAAACGATGCCGGCATTGACCGCGCGCTGGATGGCGTTGAGCAAGGTCGAGTTCGGGGTCGAGCCGCCCAGCGACATGTTGATGACCCTGGCGCCGGCGAGCCGCGCAGCGTCGATGCCAATGGCGATCGAGCTGTCGGAAAACTGGCATTCGTCGCTGCAGGTGCCAGGACTGTCGGCCCGCAAGGCGACGACGGTCGCGTCGAAGGCGACGCCGTGTATGCCGGAATCGTTCCTGGCGGCGGCGGCGACGCCGGCGACGGCCGTGCCGTGCCCGTCATCGTCGCCCAGCGGCCGGGTGCCGGCGACGTCGCGCGAAGCCGGATCGATTTTCCCGGCAAAGTCGGCCAGCGCCGGGTTGATGCCGGAATCGATGACGGCGAGCTTGACCCCCGCGCCCGTCGCGCCCGCTTGGTAAGCGGTAATCGCGCCATGGGAATTGGCGCTGTTCGACCTTTGATATTCCAGCGTGTTGTAATTGGTGCCCGGCGTCGGCGTCGGCGTCGGCGTGGGCGTGGGCGTGGGCGTGGG
>Ga0307416_100001471_pt1 | contig 12836 bp, 10 predicted proteins | sample DK1Cmetagenome_2_FD_203821 | JGI IMG/M metagenome (GOLD analysis project Ga0307416, IMG submission 203821) | Maize rhizosphere microbial communities from greenhouse at UC Davis, California, United States - DK15-C-3 | ecosystem: Host-associated > Plants > Roots > Rhizosphere > Soil | place...
GCACGCCGGCGAGCGCCGCGCCGAGGAGCACCGCTGCCTCCGTGCGCCGTGGATCGGGCTTGGGCACGCTCACGACCGTAGCCGCGTCGCGGATCACGACAGCCGTCGCCCCGCGGGGATGGGACAGTGGTCGGCCGGCGGGTCAGCCTCACGCGCCGGCCGGCCCTGCCGTCATTCCGCCCGCAGCGCGATCGACGGATCGACGCGCGCCGCGCGCCAGGCCGGCACCGAGCACGCGACGCCCGACACGCCGACCAGCAGCGCGATCACGCCGAGATACGTCGCCGGGTCGAGCCGCTGTACGCCAAACAGCAGCGAGACCAGGGCCTGGCTCGCGGCCACCGCGCCCGCCAACCCGATCACGACACCGAGTGCGGTGAGCGTCATCCCCTGCCGAACCACCAGCCCCAGGATGGTGCCGCGCGACGCGCCGAGGGCCGACCGCACCCCGATTTCGCGCTTTCGCTCGGCGACGCTGCCGGAGAGCACGCCGTAGATACCAGTGGCCGAGAGCACCAGCGCCGCGATGCCGAACGCCTCGAAGATGATCAGCGCGAACCGCCGCTCGGCCGCAGCCCACGCGACCAGTTGGGGCATCGTCGCGACCCGCACGATCGGCTGATCCTTGTCCACCGACCAGACCGCCCTCCTGACGTCGGGCGCGAGCGCCGCCGGTTCACCGCGCGAGCGGACCACCAGCGACATCCGCCCGTCCACCCAGTGCCACTGGGTAGGCGCGACGTACACCGCGTCCGATTGGACCAGGCCGAGCGACGCTTGCTTGACGTCCCCGACCACGCCGACGATAGTGTACCACCGCCCGTCGTCGGGACCGAAGTGCAGACGCTCGCCGATGGGATCCCCGCCTGGGAACCGGCGCTTCGCAAACGATTCGTTGATGAGCACCACCTGCGGCGCGCCGGCGACGTCGTGCGCGTCGAGCAGGCGGCCGCGGCGCAGCGGGATGCGCATCGCCTCGAAGTAGCCCGGCGTCACGGCGTAGCGGAGCGCGGCTTCGAGCGCGTCCGCGCGATCGCGGTCGCGCTCGAAGTGGACGCCGTAGACGTCCAGGTCTCCGCTCAGCGGCAATTGGCTGGTGAACGCCGCGGCCTGGACGCCGGGCACGCGGCGTACCGCGTCGAGGGCCTGTTCGAAGAACCGATAACGGACGCTATCCACATCGAAGCGGTGGCCGGACGTCTGCACCTGCATCGTGAGCAGCCGCGACGCGTCGAATCCCACGGGCACGCTGAACAGACGCTGGAGACTCCGCAGCAGCAGGCCCGCGCTCACCAGCAACACGACGGCCAGCGCCACCTCCGCCACGACGAGCGTGCCCCGCGTCGACGCGTGAGTGCCGGCCGTGCGCCGTGAGCTCTGCTGCAGGCCGACGCCTAAACCCGCGCGGGACGCCTGCAGCGCCGGGATCAGTCCGACGACGAGGCCGGTCAGGGTGACGATGCCGAGCGCGAAGACGAAGACGGTGGCGTCGAGGTGAATCGCGCCCAGCCTCGGGAGCCCTGGTGGACTGAGCACCACCAGCGCGCGGACGCCGAGCTCCGCCACGACCATCCCGAGGACCCCGCCGAGGACGGCAAGGAGCACACTCTCCGTCAGCAGCTGCCGGATCAGCCGTGGGCGCCCCGCACCGAGCGCGGACCGTACCGCGAACTCGCCGCGCCGCTGCGCGCCGCGCGCCAACAGCAGGTTCGTCACGTTCACGCACGCGATGGTGAGCAGCAGTATCACCGCGCCGAATACGGCTAGCAGCGCCGGCTTGACGCCGTAGGTCACGTCGTCTTGCAGCGAACTCACCGTGAGCCCCTGCTCGAGGGACGCCCATGGGACGCGCGGAAACTCCGGCACCGGGGTGCGTGCGATCGCCGCCAGCTCCCCAGCGGCTTGCTCGCGTTCCACGCCCGGCCGCAGCCGCCCGACCAGGCGCAGATGGTGACCCCACTCCCTGCTGTCGGGTGCGAACGATTCGCCGTACTGCAGCGGCGCCCAGAGCTCCGCCGAGGGCTCCAGGACGTTCTCGAACGCGCTCGGCATCACGCCGATCACGGTGTAGGAGTTGTCATCGAGCGTGACGAGGCGGCCGACGATCGAGGCGTCGCCGCCGAAGCGCCGCCGCCACAGCCCGTGGCTGAGGATCGCGACCTTGGGGCCGCGTACCCGGTCGTCCGAAGGCTCGAAGGCCCGCCCCAGCACGGGCGGCACGCCGAGCGCGCGGAAGTAGCCGGCGCTGACGCGCTGTCCGTCGAGTCGCTCCGGCTCGCTCGCGCCGGTCACCGTCGGCTGCCACGGCTTCACGACGGCGAGCGCGTCGAAGGCGCGACTCCGTTCCGCAAGCTCGTGATACGTGCCGAACGTGACGTCCAGGCGCGAGCCGCCGGGACCGACGTCCGAGATCCTGAGGATCCGCTCGGGGTGCGGATAGGGCAGTGGCTCGAAGAGAATGGGGTTCACGGCGCTGAAGATCGCCGTGCTCGCGCCGATGCCCAGGGCGAGGGTGAGGACGGCGACCAGGGTGAAGCCCGGCGCCCGCACGAGTGACCGGAGGGCGAAGCGGACGTCCTGGTGGAGCCGGTGGAGACTTTCGCGGAATCGCACGCGTTCCTCCCGCCGCAGGGCAGAGTCGTACAGGTACTCGCGCACTTCCCCGACCGTCGCGCCGCCCAGCCGCCGCAGCGCCTCGGCGCGTGCGGCGGCTGGGTCCATGCCGCGTGCGATCAGGTGCTCCGTCCTCGCCTCGAGGAAGCTCTCGAGCTCCTCGTCCACGTCGGCGCGGACGCGCGCCTTGCTCCGGAGCGGGAGGCGGAAGATCCGATGGACGCCCGGGCGAATACCACGGTCCGCCATGCGCGTTGCCCTAGTCGGCGGCGGTGCGCGCCGCGAGGATGGTGGTGAGGGCGTCGACGTAGGTGGTGAGCCGCGCCGTCTCGGCCTTCAGGTGGGCGCGTCCGGCCGACGTCAGGCGGTAATACCGAGCCCGGCGCCCCTTCTCGGTCGTCCCCCACTCGGCCGTGAGGAGGTCGCGCTCCTCGAGGCGGTGCAGCGCCTGCATCAGCGCCGCGTCCTCGACGTTCAGCCGTCCCGCGGACCGACCTTCGAGCCACGTGGCGATCTCGAAGGCGTGCATCGGCCCCCACGAGAGCGTCTTCAACACGAGCACGTCGAGCGTGCCTTTGAGGAGTGCCATGCTCAGCCGGCGCCTGGGGGTAGACGTTACCCCAAGACTCTACCCCCAAACTCGAATCTTCGCAAGAGGCAGTCGCGCGGGCCACCGCTGACTGCGGCCCGCCGGCGCCCGCGGTCGATCCACCGGTGGGTCGAGGGCGCCCCCCGGCCGGCTGGGGCCGAAGGCCGGCGTGGCTGCACCCGGACGATCGTTAGGTGATCCGCTCGTAGCGCAGGTCGAAGTCGTGCTCCCAGGTCGCGCCGTCGTGGGAGCGCTCCCAGCGCCCGGTGATCGTGTTCCCGTCGGGGCTGAACCTCCCCGACCAGCGTTGGCGGAAGTCGAGCGGCGAGAAGTCCGGCTCGCTGCGCGTCAGCGTCCAGACGCCGTCCGCGAACCCCATCTCGTAGACGCGGGCCACGCCGCGGGAGTCGAACTGGTGCTGCACGTAGGTGCCGCGGTCGCGGTGGAAGCCGGTGACGGCCAGGCCGTTGGGTGCGGCCGGAAAGGGGACCTCCCACCGCTCGACGAGGAAGCCGCCGCCCGGCAGCCACTCGAACGTGACGCGGCCCCGGACGTCCGTGCGCGGCGCGTGCGGCACGATGGCCTCCAGACTCCACGCGCCGAGGAACAGCTCGAGATCGTGCAGGGGATCTTTGGTGTGGGGTGACATGGGTCGGGACCTCCTGGGAAATGGCTCGGCGTCCGCGCGCTCGTCGCCATCCGCGTCAACTCGGCGCGGCCGCCGTGCCCGTCGCCCGGCGCTCAGCGCAGCACGCGCGCCCCCAACGAACGGATCTCCGCGCGGCGGTTGTAGGTGATTGCCCCGGTCGCGATTAGGACGTGGGGTGGTGGGCAGCACGATCCAGTCGCTTGGCAGACGGCCCCTTTCGCGCTACGCTCATCGTGCGTTCTCTTGTGGTCCGCCCTTCCCGCGGGCGCCGCCCGCGCTCGCGCAAGAACTCGCTGCGGCGGCTCTCCCTCCCTTCGAGGGCAGCCCAAGGCCTCCGGCGGTCGAGTCGCGGAAGTCCAACTCACACCAGGGAGCCGAATGAACGGAGCGCAGCCTCTCAGACCCGCCAGACCCGCGGCCGTCGCCCTCGTAGTCGGCGCCGCGCTCGGCGTGGCGGGCACGTTCACACCCTCGGTCGCCCTCCGGGGGCTGGCGTGGGGAGTCGACGGGACCGCGCTCGTCCTCGCGAGCGCCCTCCTTTTCGTTCACCACCTGACGCGGGGGCGCGAACTCGTCGCGGCGGGGTTCCTGGTCTTCGCCATCGGGCAGGGCTTGGTCCTGTCGGTCCCGGCGGCAGAACTGGCCGCCAGCATTCCGGCATTCGGCGCCGGCACAGGGCTCTGGGCCGCGGGCCTTGCCCTGCTCAGTTATCCTGCCGTCTTCCCGGCGGCGGTCCGCGCACTCGGGGCGCTCGCGGCACTGCTGATGGCGGCCGTGGCGCTGCGGATCTTCATGGGCGCGCCGTTGACCCCCCTGGCCTCGCCGCTGCCGTTCTTCGCGTACCCTATCTTCGCGGCAGCACTGATCGGCCTGGCGGTCGTGCACTGGCGTGAGCCCGGCGTCGGCAGGCGTGCACCATGAGCTAAGCACGATGCAGTGATCGGGGGCGGGGCGGGCTGCTCCGAAGGCGGAGCGCCGTGGGCTGCTCGCTCTCATAGTTCGGGTCGAAGCACGCGACGAAGGCGGCGAGGTCGTGCGAGTTCATCGCGACGTGCAACTCCGCCAGCACCTGTGCCGGCGCGCCCTCGGATCGCGCTGCCATCATCGCCCGGGTCAGAAGATCGTGTAGATGAAGGGTGCCAGCGCCGAGCCCTGCGCGAACGCGATCAGGACGCCCACCGCGAGCATGGCGACGATCAGGGGCAGGAGCCAGAGCTTCTTGCGCACGCGCATGAACGCCCACAGCTCGCCGAGGAAGGATCGCCTGGCCATCTGGAGCACGCGAAAGGGAACTGTCAGAACTGCCGGCGCAGGTCGCCGCGCCGCGCCCCGGCCGGGCGGTCGACCCAGAAGGTGCTCGCCTCGCGCCGGCGCGCCAGCGGTCGCCGGCCGAACAGCCGCATCGCCACGCCGAGCGGCGCGAACATGCCGAAGTAGAGGAGCCCCATGAAGACCGGGGTGGTGACGCGCGAGATCGCGAGCGCGAGTGCCATCCACCCGCGGTACACCGGGCCGACACGGCCCGGCACGAGTACGCCGGCCGCGACGAGCGCGGCGCCGACCAGGGCGAGCGCCGTGGCCGCGCCCGCACGACCGCGCCAGTAGAGGACGCCGCCGAGCCCGAGGAACGCCACGCCCACCGTCCCCGCGAAGCGCCGGAACTCGCGGACCGTCGGCGAGGGGGGAATGTCGAGTTGGCTCATGGGATCGGGGAGTGATGGTGACGCTACTCTCGGCTCACGGCTCTCAGTTCACCGCGGCCGCCGCATCCCCGCCAAGCCAGCCCGCGCGACCAGCTGCTGATACGTGACGAGCCGGATATTCCCCGACCGCACCAGCTCGGCCAGCTCCGGCGACAGCATCGCCTCCAGTTCCGCCTTCCGGTGCGCGACGACGCCGGCGTCGGGGGCGTTCTGTTCCGGCGCGTTCATGTCGAAGATGACCTCCATCTCCGGCGTCCGCTCGGCGACGTGCACCTCGATCATGTTGACCGAGTCGCGCGCGGGGTTGGCCAGGCGCGCGAGGAGCGCCGACTTCTTGGACCCGACGGGCTCTCCCCACAAGCTGAAGTACGCCTCGCCGAAGTACGTCGAGATGCCGAGCCCGTACTTCTTCGCGAGCCGCTCCGTGACCTCGCTGAGCTGGGGCGTCGCCATGGCCGCCCCCATGTGCGCGTCCACGTACGTGATCGTGAGCCCCGAGGCCAGCGCGCGCTCTATCTGGGCGCTCAGCTCCCGCTCCACCTCGCCCAAGTCGTACTTGCTCGCGAGGAATTCGTCGTTCGACGGGAGGAAATAGCCGACGCTGTCGACGAGCGACGGGACGCCTCCCTTGCCGAGCACCGGCCCCCACCGGTAGCCACGCCACTCCGAGTTGAGCGCGAGGTGCACGCCCACCGTCACGTGCGGATTCTTCTTGAGGATCTCGATCGCCTCCTGATACCACGGACAGGCGAACAGCACCGACACCGAGAATGGCATCCCCGTCGCCGCCACTCTCTCGATCGCCAGATTCACCGAGTGGTTCATCCCCACGTCGTCCAGACGGAGGAGGACCTCGGCGGGGGGGCCGGCGGAGGGCTGGGGAGTGGGCGTGCGCGGCGCACTGCGCGGCGCACAGGCGATCGCGGCGGAGACGAGGAAGGCCGCGACGAGGCGATGAAGGCGAGTCATGGCGGGCGGATCACGGGAGAGGGAAGGTTTGAGAAGCATCACGCGCCCACGCCGCGCTCTTCCCGCGGCTCATCACAGTGCACCGCCCGACCTTCCCGCGCCAGGCGGCGAACCTCTGGCGCGGGAAGCAGGCGCTGTGGCAGCGCCTGGTCGGCCAGGTCCGGAGCGACGACCGCCCGTAGAACCTCGACTCGGTCCCGGTGCCCGTCTGCCGCTGGCCTGCGGCCCACGCCCGCGGCCTGGTCGTGCTTGCGTCCGCTCACCCCGCCATCATCTTTGACGGGGCCCGACCGCTTGCCGGGCGTGCTGCCGCCAGGAAGCCGATGCCGCCAGCGCGGTCGCCCCGCCGGACGGTTCCCGCTCGCAAGCCAGCGCCCTTCCCCAGATCGGCCGCACCCACCGCGGCGCATGCAGCAGCGGGCGCATGCATGCGGCCCAGCGGCGCCGGCCGTCCGAACCCCCGCGCCCGGAACAGTGCATGGCTCTCACCCCACGAGTTCACTCCCGACTCTTCCGAGCCCTGTCCGCTCTCGCAGCCGTCGGCCTCGTGGCGTGCCGCGACGCGGAAGCCGACCGCACCGCGGCGGCGCCCGCTGCGGACGGCCGACTCTTCACGCAGCTCCCGTCGAGCTACACCGGCGTCCGGTTCGAGAACCGGCTCACCGAGAGTCGCGAGATGAACGTGTTCACGTACCGCAACTTCTACAACGGCGGCGGCGTCGCGATCGGCGACCTCACCGGCGACGGCCTGCCGGAGCTCGTGCTCACCTCGAACCAGGCCGGTCCGCGGCTCTACCTCGGCGCGGGAGACTTCCGCTTCCGCGACGTCACCAACGCGTCCGGTCTCCGGAGTGCGGCGGGCGCGTGGACCACCGGCGTCACCATCGCGGACGTGAACGGCGACGGACGGCTGGACGTCTACCTCTGCAAGGCCGGGTCGGGGCCGCCGGCCAGCCGGACGAACGAGCTCTGGATCAATCAGGGCGCCGGCGCCGACGGCGTGCCGCACTTCGTGGAGCGGGCGAAGGCGTACGGCGTCGCCAACGAGGGCTGGTCCACACAGGCCGCCTTCTTCGACTTCGACCGCGACGGCGACCTCGACCTGTTCGTGCTCAACAACTCACCGCGCCCGGTGAGCGGCTTCGGCGTCTTCTACGCGCGCCTCACCCCCGACAAGTACGGCGGCGCGAAGGTCTACCGGAACGACGGGCCCAATGGCACCCCGCACTTCACTGAAGTCACCCAGCGATCTGGCATCTACAGCCCCGAGAACGCGTTCGGGCTCGGCATCGGTGTCGGCGACGTGAACCGCGACGGCTGGCCCGACATCTACGTCGCCAACGACTTCTTCGAGCGCGACTACCTGTACATCAACGAGGGGGACGGCACCTTCGCCGAGGCGCTCGACCGGCAGATGCCCGTGATCAGCTACTTCTCCATGGGGCTGGACGTCGCCGACGTCGACAACGACGGGTGGCCGGACGTGTATACGACCGACATGCTCCCGGAGGACGAGTACCGGCTGCGGACGACGTCGGCGTTCGAGGGGTGGGACGTGTACCAGGCGAAGGTGCGCAACGGCTACCACCACCAGCTCATGCGCAACATGCTCCAGCTGAACAACGGGGACGGGACGTTCAGCGACGTCGGCCAGATGGCCGGCGTGGCGCGGACGGACTGGAGCTGGAGCGCGCTCATCGCCGACCTCGACCTCGACGGGCGGAAGGACATCGTGGTGACCAACGGGCCGGCCCGCGATAACACGTCGCAGGACTTCATCGCGTACCAGGCCAACGAGCGGGTGGGGGCGCGGCCGGCGGCGCAAGGCACGGCGGGCGCGGGAACCGACTACCTCGCGCTCACCCGGGCGATGCCCTCCACGCCGGTGCCCAACTACGCCTTCCGCAACGAGGGCAGCCTCGCGTTCACCAACCAGGCCGCGGCGTGGGGCCTCGACACGCCGAGCTTCTCGAACGGCGCGGCCTACGGGGACCTGGACGGCGACGGGGCGCTCGACCTGGTCGTCAACAACGTGAACGGGGAGGCGTTCGTCTACCGCAACAACGCGCGCAAACTGCGGAAGGAGAACCACTACCTCCAGGTGCGGCTCGAGGGCCCGGGCAGCAACCGCTTCGGCGTAGGTACGCGCGTGACGCTCCGCGCCGACGGGGAGACGTTCATGCAGGAGCAGTTCCCGACGCGCGGCTTCCAGTCGAGCGTGGACCCCGTGCTCACGTTCGGGCTCGGACCGCACGACCGAGTGGATTCGCTGACGGTGGAGTGGCCGGACGGGCGCGTCGGCACGGCGACCGGCCTGGGCGCCGACCGGCGCGTGACGGTGCGCCACGCCGACGCCCGCGCAGGTGGCCCCCCGGCACCGGCGCGCCCGCTCCTCCCGCCCCGGCCCGCTGAGGGGGAGCTCCTCGCGGCTGTGGACAGCACCGCGCTCGATGTCAGCCACCGCGAGAACGATTTCGTCGACTTCGACCGGGAGCGGCTCGTCCCCAAGATGCTGTCGACCGAGGGCCCGGCTGTGGCGGTGGGCGACGTCGACGGCGACGGGCTCGACGACGTCTTCATCGGCGGCGCCAAGGACCGGGCGGGCCGTCTCATGCTCCAGAGGCCCGACAGTCGGTTCGCGCGGGGCGATTCGGCGGCGTTCGGGCCGGACGCCGCCTCCGAGGATGTCGGCGCGGCGTTCTTCGACGCGAACGGCGACGGGCGCCCGGACCTCTACGTCGTGAGCGGGGGGAGCGACTTCCCGGGGGAAGCGCCCGCGCTGCAGGACCGGCTCTACCTGAATGACGGGCGGGGGCACTTCCGCAAGGCGACCGGCTGGCTGCCGGCGGAGCAACAGGCCGGGTCGCGCGTGGCCGCTGCCGACTACGACGGCGACGGCGACGTGGACCTCTTCGTGGGCGGGCGCGCCGTGCCCGGGCGCTACGGCGTCACCCCGCGGAGCCTCCTGCTCCGGAACGATCCCTCGCCTGGCGGCTCGGGCCAGGCTCGCCGCTTCACCGACGTCACCGACGAGGTGGCGCCCGGGCTGGCGCACGTCGGCATGGTGACCGACGCCGTCTGGCAGGACGTGGACGGCGACCGCCGGCCCGACCTGGTGGTCGTCGGCGAGTGGATGCCGATCACCGTCTTCCGCAACGCCGGCGGCGGTCACCTCGCCCGGCGCGACGTCCCCGGGCTCGCCGGGAGCGAGGGGTGGTGGAACAGGATCGTCGCGGGCGACTTCACCGGCGACGGGAAGGTCGACTTCGTCGTCGGCAACCTCGGGCTCAACACGCGCCTCCACGCGAGCGCGGCCGACCCGATGGTCATGTACGTGAAGGACTTCAACGACAACGGCCACGCCGAGCCGGTCCTCACGTTGGCGGATCCCACCGGGCGCCGGCCGCTGGTGCTACGGGACGACCTGATCCGCGCGTTTCCGCCGCTCAAGGCGCGCTACATGACCTACACGAGCTACGCGCGGGCGACCGTGGACAGCATCTTCCCGCCCGACGAGCGGTCGGGCGCGATCGTGCGGACGGCCAACACGCTCGCGACCACGCTCGTGCGGAATGACGGGGATGGAGGCCTCACCCTCGTGCCGCTCCCCCCCGAGGCGCAGCTCGCACCGGTCTACGGGATCCTCGCCGACGACGTCGACGGCGACGGGAAGACCGACCTCCTGCTCGGCGGCAACTTCGACGGCTTCAAGCCGGAGATCGGACGCGCCGCCGCGAGCTACGGCCTCCTGCTGCGCGGCGATCCCTCGCGCTGTCGCACTCAGGACACGCTCTGCGTGCCCTTCACGCCGGTCCGCGCGGCCGAGAGCGGCTTCTTCGTGCCCGGGCAGACGCGCGACATCCGGCGCGTCCGCACGCAGGGCGGCGCCCTGTACCTCGTCGCGCGGAACAACGACCGCGTGCTGCTGTTCCGCCGGACTCCGCCCGAGCGCCACCCGACCGTCGCTACCGCGCATTAATCGGCCCTCGGCTCTGGGCTCTCGGCTGCGGCGGTAAGGAGGAACCCCTCGGCGTCAGGCGGACGTGCCTGACGCCGAGGGGTTCCTGTTGTTCCGCAGTAGCCGAGAGCCGAGCGCCGAGCGCCGAGCGCCGAGAGCCGCTCTTCTACCAGCCTTGGTTCTGCGTCAGCTGAGGTTCACCATTCACCTTGCTCAGCTCGATCTGGACGGACGGGATCGGGTAGAGGTGATGGCGCTCGGTCACGGCCGCGGCGGCCGCGAGGTAGCTGCGCCGGGTCCTCTCTAACGTCAGGTAGTCGTTGAGCACCTGCTGGAAGATGCCCCAGCGCCGCAGGTCGAAGAAGCGCTGGCCCTCCATCGCCAGCTCCAGCCGGCGCTCGTAGCGGACGGCCGTCCGCGCCTCGTCCTGACTGGCAAACGGGGTCGTGTAGAGGCCGACCTTGTACGTCGCCCAGGTGATGGACGGATCGTCGATCGGCACCGCGATGTCGTTCTTGCTGGTCCCTGGGCCCTGGACTCTCGCCGCGGCCCGCGTCCGGATGTCGTTCACGATCGTCCGTGCGTTCTCCAGTGATCCGACCTCGACCTCCGCCTCGGCCAGGAGCAGCAGCATGTCGGCGTAGCGGAAGATGTGGATGGGGACCGCGTTCTGTTGCGTCGGCGCCCACCCGACGTTGCTCTGGGCGCCGCTGGCTATCTCGTGGACGTTCTTCTTGGGGCTGTACGGCCCGCCGTAGGCTTCCTGCCGGATCCACCCCGACGCGTGCGGCCCCCAGTCCTTGTAGGGGACGCCGTCGCGCCCCACCGTCCAGTCGAGCCGCGGGTCGACGGGCGTGGTCGCCCCCGCCTCGAATTCCTCGTTGTTGGCGTTCCAGTTCGGGTCCGTGAGGGCCAGCGGGAGCCCGGTCGTGGCGTCGACGGCGTAGAAGTTGACCAGGTTCTGCGACGGCTGGTGGAAGCCGCAGCACCCCTGTAACGGACTCCCGGAGTGCGGGAAGTTGAGGCGCTCGCCGTAGTTGGCGTTGTTCCCATCCGGGTCTCCATCGTTCGCCGTGGCCTGGTAGGCCAGGATGGTCTCCTTGCCGTTCCGGCGCTCGGGAAAGCCGGTCCACACGAAGTCGAAGCTCGGCTCCAGCGCGTAAACCCCGCTGGCGCGGACCGACTGAAGCGTCACGAGGGCCTGCGGCCACTGGTTGGCGTACGCCTGAACGCGCCCTTTGTACGCCGTGGCCGTCCACCGCGTCACGCGGCCGGCGCTCCCGCCCCGTGGGGTCTCCGGCAGCAGGGCGATGGCCGAGTCGAGGTCCGTGAGGAGCTCGGTCACCACCGTCGCACTGTCCGAGTTCGGCTTGCGGAAGTCCGTGTCGTCGCCGCGGAAGTACGGAATGTTCGCCCACATCCGCCACGCCGTGAAGTGGTAGTGGGCGCGGAGGAAAATGGCCTCCCCCGCGATGCCGGCGGCGTCTGCGTCGGAGATCAATCCCGGACTGTTCTCCTGAACGCCCTTGAGCAGGCGCAGCGTCGTGTTCGCCCGGGAGATCCCCTCGAAGGCCCCCTTCCAGGCGTCGTTCAGGTATAGGTCGGTGCCGTTCGTCGTCCAATTGTACAATTCGATGTCGGTGACTCCCGGCTGGTCGCTGGCCTCCGACCCCTTGTAGGCGTCGTCGCTCGTGACACTCGCCCACACCCAACTGCTGGCGGCCCACCCCCAGCTGTCGAAGGCCGCGCCGTCGAACCAATCCAGGGCGCGGTACGTTGCGATCAGGCTCGCCTCGACGCCCTCGGGGTTGCTGATGGTCGACGGGTCGAGCGTCCCCTGGGGTTCGGCGGCGTTGGTCAGGGTGTCGTCGCAGGCGTACAACCCGAGCGCCAGAAGGACCGGAAGTGCCGTCCCGACGAGCAGCTTGTTCCTCGATGCCTGTTTCATCGACTCGCCTTCTCTGTGAGGGACGGGTTGCTAGAACTCGGTCACGATGCCGATGCTGAACGTGCGGCTGGTCGGATAGACCCCCTCGTCGACCCCCCGGAACTGGTCGCGGGTGTCCGCGGTGGCGCCGGTGAAGTTCGGCAGGGGCAGCGCCGGGTCGAGGCCGTCGTAGCCGGTGATGGTGAACAGGTTCTCCCCCTGCACGTAGACCCGCGCCCCCGGCAGGAAGGCGGCCGTGCTCGGCAGGGTGTAGCCGACCTGCAGGTTGCGCAGCCGGACGTAGGAGCCGTCCTCGACGTAGAAGCTGCTGATCTGCTTGCTGAACGTGTCGTTGAGGTCCAGCCGCGGGTACTTGGCGTCCAGGTTGTCCGGCCGCCATGAATTCGCGAGCAGGTCCTCGCGGACGT
>Ga0307416_100001472_pt1 | contig 12830 bp, 11 predicted proteins | sample DK1Cmetagenome_2_FD_203821 | JGI IMG/M metagenome (GOLD analysis project Ga0307416, IMG submission 203821) | Maize rhizosphere microbial communities from greenhouse at UC Davis, California, United States - DK15-C-3 | ecosystem: Host-associated > Plants > Roots > Rhizosphere > Soil | place...
AGATCATCGTCGACATGCGCACGCAGTTGGTGAAGGCCAAGCAGCAGGTGGCCGCCGCCATCGCCGACGAGAAGCGACTGCGCGACCAGGCCGACGGGGAGTTCCGGCAGGCCGAGGAGTGGGAGCGTCGCGCGGTGCTGGCCGTGCAGGAGCAGCGCGACGACCTCGCGAAGCAGGCGCTCGTGCGCCAATCGGAGCACCTCGAACACGGGCGGCAGCTCGAGACGACGTGGGAGGCGCACCGGCAGGAGACGGAGCGGCTGAAGACCTCGTTGCGCGACCTGAACGACAAGATCGAGGAGGCGAAGCGGAAGAAGAACCTCCTCCTGGCGCGCCAGCGGCGCGCGCAGGCGCAGAAGCGCATCGCCGAGACGATGTCGTCGCTCTCCGACAAGAGCGCGTTCGACGCGTTCGCCCGGATGGAGGAGAAGATCGAGCAGAGCGAGCGCCAGATCAAAGCCTCCACCGAGATCGATGAAGAGTTCTCGGGCGACCGCCTCGCGAAGGACTTCAAGCGGCTCGAGCGCAGCGCCACCAGCGGCAGCGCCGAATCGCAGCTGCTCGCGCTGAAGCAGAAGATGGGCATGCTCCCGGCGGGCGCGCCGCCGGCGGGCAAGCAGCTCGGCGCCGGGCAGCCGGAGGGGCAGCAGGTCACGGAAGAGGTGCTGGCCGCGGAGATCGAAGCGCTCCCCGACGAGCAGAAGCCGCGTTGAACCCCACCCCAGCGCCAGCGACGTCGGACTCGACGCAGGACGCCCCGCCGGAGGTCCCCCCGGGGCGCCGCCTCCGCGTTGCGCCGGTATTGACGGCGGCCGTCCTGACGGTCCTGCTGCTCTGGCTGTTCGGCGCCGCCGCGGAAGTCTTCCTGCTCCTCTTCCTCGGCATCCTCCTCTCGCTCTATCTCGGGGCCGTCACCGACTTCTTCACCCGGCGGCTCCGACTCCCGCGCGGGCTCGCGTTCGTGCTCGCTGCCGTCGTCTCGCTGGCGGGCATCGTGGGGCTGTTCTGGCTCCTCGTGCCGCCGGTCATCCAACAGACGCGGCAGCTCGTGGGCGTCCTGCCCAACTATCTCACGGCGTGGGAGGCGCGCATCCAGGAATTCGCGGCGCGCTTCCCGGCGCTGCAGGACGTCGTGCGGCCCGGCGACCACCAGCTCGTCGAGGCGGTGTACGGGCAGGTCACGAGCTTCTTCGACGGCGCGCTCCCCAAGCTGGCCGCGGTGCTGCACGTCGGCATCAACGTGTTCTCCGTCGGCGTCATGGCGATCTACTTGGCACTGCACCCCGGCGTGTACCGCGAGTGGCTGATCGCGCTCTTCCCGCCGGTGCATCGGGACCTCGTGCGCGACGTCCTCGGCGACCTCGGGAGTCAGCTCCGGAGCTGGATCGTCGGCCAGCTCTTCGCGATGTTCACCCTGGCCTTCCTCACGGCCATCGGGTTGTACCTGCTGAAGGTGCCGTACTGGCTCACCTTCGGGATCTTCACCGGCGCCGTGGCGATCGTGCCGTTCTTCGGGACGCTCGTGTCCACGATGCTCCCCGCGCTCTTCGTGCTCGGCGGGCCCGGCATCTGGGGGTTCGGGCCCGGCGGGCACGCGCTCCTCGTCGCGCTGCTCGGGGTGGTCATTCACGCGCTCGAGAGCAACATCGTCATCCCGCTCATCATCGCCAACCGAGTGCACCTGCCGCCGGTGCTCACGATCATGTCGGTGCTCGTGGTCGGGAAGCTGATGGGGCCGACGGGCCTGCTCGTGGCGGTGCCGACGCTGGTCGTTCTCATGGTCGTCGTGCGGCGCATCCTCGTGAACCGCATCTACGAGGGGCAGGGATTCCGCAAGGCGACCCGCGACCGCGTGCTCCTCCTGCGTGTGCCGGCGCCCGAGGGCGGTGTGACGGTCGCCGACGGCGTCGAGATCGACCCGATCGACGAGCCCGCCGGTGGCGGCGAGATTCGCGTCGAGCGAAAGATCGCGTGAGACTGGTGACTGGTGCCGGCCGGCCGGTCACCGGACTCGGGGCACCCGGGTAGGAGTATCACACCAACGCAGTAGTTCCGCCCCCAAGGGCGCGCGAACGATGGCGCGCCTTGCGCCTCGGTGTGGCACCGTGCGCGCATGCCCCTCGCGCTCGAGATCCGCGGGCTGTGGAAGCGCTACACTGCCGGCGCCGGCGGATCCACGATCACGGTGGAAGCCCTCCGCGACGTGGACTTCACTGTGTCGCGCGGCGAGGTGGTGGCCGTCGCGGGCTCCTGCGGCGCGGGGAAGACCACCCTGCTGCTCTGCGCCGCGGGCCTGCTGCGGCCCAGCGCCGGTACCGTCGCCTGGTTCGGTGCCGCCCGCCGCTCGTGGACGGCGCGCGGCGGGCTCCCACCCCGACACGTCGCATACGTCCGTGCCGCCGGCGCGCGCGAGGTCGCGCCCGCGGGCGCGGGATCAACGCTTCGCGGCTGGCTCGAGCACGCCGCCCGTCGCTGTGGGCGGCTCACCCGAGAGCGCCGGCGGGCCGTGGACGACGGACTGATCGCCGCGGCGCTCGCCGACCACGCCGACGCAATTGTTGCCGAGCTGCCCCCGGCAGCTCGGCGTCGCGTCGGCCTCGCGCACGCGCTCCTGGACCGGCCGGCGCTCCTTCTCGTCGACGACTTGATTTCCGGGTCGATTGGAGTCTCGCGGGCCGGCCCGCACGATCCCGGCGACGGCGACGCGCCGGTCGTGCGCTGCTTGCATGCCCTCGCGGAACGGGGCGTTGCGGTCGTTTTCGCCGCGCCCGAGCTGGGCAGCGCCACCCGGCTCGCGTCGCGCACCGCCGTGCTCCGGGACGGCCGCCTCGGGGCTTCGCCGACCATTCGGACGCCGAGCGGTGCCGGCTCCGCGGGTTCCGGTTCGCCGTGCCTGGAGGCGGGCGTCCGCGTCGCCGAGCGCGCGCAGGGGAGCCCGTCCTCGATCGCCGCCGGCCGCCTGCTCCGTTGACCGGCCGTTCCGCGGCCGCTTAGCTTGCGCAGTTCGGCGATGCTCAGCGCGCACGGACGGAGGACGGACCGCATGACCGACGACACGGTCGAGTTTCGGCTGTACAACACGCTCACCCGAAGCGTCGAGCCCTTCGCGCCCGCCGACGGGCACACCGTGCGCATGTACACCTGCGGCCCCACCGTGTACGACCCCGCGCACATCGGGAACTTCCGGACGTTCCTGTTCGAGGACCTGCTCCGCCGCACGCTGCGCCTCCGCGGCTGGGGCGTCGAGCAGGTAATGAACCTCACCGACGTCGACGACAAGATCATCAAGCGCGCCAACGCGCAGGGCAAGCGGATCACCGAGGTCACCGAGCCGATCGTCGAGATCTTTCATCGTGATCGCGAGTACCTGCGCATCGAGGCGGCGGAGCACTACCCCAAAGCCACCGAGTACATCCCGCAGATGATCGCGCTCGTCGAGCGCCTGGTGGCGCGTGGCGTCGCCTACCAGGCGGACGACGGCTCGGTGTACTTCGCCATCGCGCGCTTTCCCGCGTACGGGCGGCTCTCCCGCCTCGACACGCGGGAGATCAAGGCCGGCGCGCGGGTCGCGCAGGACGACTATACCAAGGAGAACGCGCAGGACTTCGCCCTCTGGAAGGCCGCCAAGGACGAAGACGAGCGCACCGGGGCGGCGTGGGACTCCCCGTGGGGGCGCGGGCGCCCCGGCTGGCACCTCGAGTGCTCGGCGATGGCGATGGCGCTCCTTGGCGAGACGATCGACCTGCATTGCGGCGGGATCGACCTGATCTTCCCGCACCATGAGGACGAGATCGCCCAGTCGGAGGCGGCGACGGGGAAGGTCTTCGCCCACGTCTGGTGCCACGGCCAGTTCCTGCTCATCGACGACGCCAAGATGGCGAAGCGGGTTGGGAACGTGCGCACGGTGAAGGGGCTGCGCGAGCAGGGAATCTCCGCCGCCGCGCTGCGGTACGCGCTGTTCCAGACGCACTACCGGCAGGAGCTCAACCTCGTCGAGGACGCGCTCGTGGCGGCCGCGACCGCCGTACGCCGGATCGCGGAGTTCGCCGACCGCCTGGCCACGGCCGACGGGGGGACGCCTGGCCTTGCCGAGGCGGCGGACTCGCTCGCGCGCAAGGCGCGCGAGGCACTGTTCACCGACCTGAATGCGCCGCAGGCCGTGGCCGCCCTCCGCGAGTTCATGACTGACGCCAATCGAGAGCTCGACCGGGGTGGGAATGACGGAGCGGCTCTGGCGAAGGCGCGGGACGCGTTCGCGGAGGTGAACGGGGTGCTCGATCTCGTGCCCGAGCGCGAGGAGGATGATCCGGAGGTCCGGGCGTACGTCGAAGAGCGGATCGCGGCCCGGAACGCGGCCCGGGCGCGGCGTGACTTCGCCGAGAGCGATGCGATTCGGGCCGAGCTCGACGCGAAGGGAGTGGTCCTGGAGGACACGCCGACGGGCACCCGATGGCGCCGGCTCCGCCAGCCGCTGGGTGAGCCGAGCTAATGACGCTAACTGCTGGACTCACTTGCACTTGACACTCTAGTCGGGCGGGGGTATCGTCAAAGCTTCCGCGAAACGGGGAAGTCGGCAGCCAGTCGCCACGCCACCGCGGGCCGTGGGGACTCGGGCTGGCGGCGGCTTCGGCCCGGTCGCGCTGGTGTAGCTCAGCTGGTAGAGCAGCCGCCTTGTAAGCGGCAGGTCGCGGGTTCGAGTCCCGCCGCCAGCTTCGCGAGATTGCACGGGGTTGGGCAAGACAGTTGACTACGGACCCCGGTCTCGACTAAGATACTTGGCTCCATTGCGTTGCAGCACCGAGGTCTCGGACCGCGCGAACCACTGGGACGCGACGCAGTCAGGTGGGGTACCCAAGCGGCCAACGGGATCAGACTGTAAATCTGACGGCGCAAGCCTTCGAAGGTTCGAATCCTTCCCCCACCATCATGGCGCACGCAGTTGCGGCGCGGGGCAGCAGTGCGGGAGTAGCTCAGTTGGTAGAGCGCAAGCCTTCCAAGCTTGATGTCGCGGGTTCGAGCCCCGTCTCCCGCTTGCTGGTGCAGTGGCTGGTGGACGTTCGCAGGAGCTGACGAGCGGGGTCGTCGGCCCTCGGTTGTGGAAAGTGGTCGCTCGCGTAGCTCAGTTGGTAGAGCACACCCTTGGTAAGGGTGAGGTCATCGGTTCAATCCCGATCGCGAGCTTGTAGGTGTGGGTGGGTCGATCGTGCTGACGCCCTCGGAACCAGTCCGGGCGTCCAGGGACACCGGCTGAGTGCTCCGTGCTGCGCGCTGAGTGGACGGGTTCGCCCGGCGCGCAGCATTCGGCGTGTGCAGCGCCGCGAAGGCGGCCCCGGCATCACAAGGCATCACGGGGCATCACGCAGTCGTCGGGCGTCGTCGGCGCACCATTCTCCGTCGGGATCGCGCAGTCATGGCCAAGGCTAAATTCGAGCGCACGAAGCCGCACGTCAACGTGGGGACGATCGGCCACGTCGACCACGGGAAGACTACGACGACCGCAGCCCTGACCAAGCTGTCCGCCGACAAGGGGCGCGGCACGAAGTACGTGCCGTACGACGAGGTGGCGAAGGCGAGCGAGTCGCAGGGCCGCCGCGATGCGACGAAGATCCTGACGATCGCCACGAGCCACGTCGAGTACGAGACCGATCGTCGCCATTACGCGCACGTCGACTGCCCGGGCCACGCCGACTACGTCAAGAACATGATCACCGGCGCGGCGCAGATGGACGGCGCCATTCTGGTGGTCAGCGCGATGGACGGCCCCATGCCGCAGACGCGCGAGCACATCCTGCTCGCCCGCCAGGTGAACGTGCCGCGCATCGTCGTCTTCCTCAACAAGTGCGACGTGGTCGACGACGCCGAGCTCCTCGACCTCGTCGAGCTCGAGGTGCGCGAGCTCCTCTCCGCGTACGGCTTCGCCGGGGACGAGGCCCCGGTGATCCGCGGGTCGGCCACCGGCGCGATCAGCGGCGACCCCCAGTGGGTGGCGAGGCTGGAGGAGCTCTACGACGCGCTCGACACGTACATTCCCGAGCCGCAGCGCGAGATCGACAAGCCGTTCCTCATGCCCGTCGAGGACGTGTTCTCGATCACGGGGCGCGGCACGGTGGCCACGGGGCGCATCGAGCGCGGCGTGGTGAAGGTCGGCGAGGAGGTGCAGCTCGTCGGCTTCAATGCCGAGAAGCGCAGCACCGTGACCGGGGTTGAGATGTTTCGCAAGCTCCTCGACGAGGGGCGCGCGGGTGACAACGTGGGGCTCTTGCTGCGCGGCGTGGCCAAGGACGAAGTGGAGCGCGGGATGGTGCTGGCGAAGCCGGGCAGCATCACGCCGCACACCCGATTCGAGGCCGAAGTCTACGTCCTGAACAAGGACGAGGGCGGCCGCCACACGCCCTTCTTCAAGGGGTACCGCCCGCAGTTCTACTTCCGCACGACCGACGTAACGGGCTCGATCGAGCTCCCCGCCGGCACGGAGATGGTGATGCCCGGGGACAACGTGCAGATGACGATCGAGCTGGTGACGCCGATCGCCATGGAGGAGCAGCTCCGCTTCGCCATCCGCGAGGGCGGCCGCACCGTCGGCGCCGGCGTGGTCACGATGATCTTGAAGTAAGACCAGGGTCCGAGGGTCTACGGGTCTGGAGGGCTCCTCGAAGCGCCAGACCCTCTGACCCTGAGACCCTCAGACCCTAGTGGAAGGACGTTTACATGCCCCGCGACAAGATCATTCTCGGTTGCACCGAGTGTAAGAACCGGAACTACTTCACCACGAAGAACAAGCGCCTCCACCCGGAGCGCGTCGAGTGGAAGAAGTACTGCCCGCGCTGCAACAAGCATCAGCTTCACAAGGAAACCAAGTAACATGGCCGTCCAGGCTGCTACCGAGAGTCTCCCCAAGCGCGCCGTCAGCTTCTATCACGAAGTCGTGACGGAGATGAAGAAGGTGACCTGGCCCGACGTCGGGCAGGTGCGCCAGGCGACGATCGGCATCATCGTCGTGGTGCTGCTCGTGGGCGCCGTCATCGCGCTGCTCGACGTTGTGCTCCAGTCGGTGCTGGTTCGCGGGATCCCGGCGCTCTTCACGGGGCGCTGATGGTGACCACAGTGACCGCACACCGCTGGTACGCGATCCAGACCACGGCCGGGCACGAGAACAAGGTCCGGTCGCTCATCCAGCGGAAGATCGACGGCGACGCCGCGCCGGCCGAGCAACGCCTGATCCGTCAGGCGTTGGTCCCGACGCAGGAAGTCGTCGAGATCAAGAACGGGAAGAAGGTGAACGTCGAGCGGAAGATCTACCCCGGATACGTGCTGGTGGAGATGGTCATGAACCAGGCGACCCTCCACACCATCAACAGCATCCAGGGGGTCATCAAGTTCGTCGGGCACGACAAGCTCCCGATGCCGTTGCGCCCGGACGAGGTCAACCGCCTGCTCGGCATCGCCGACGAGACGGAGCACGAGGAGCCGAAGGAGGAGATCCCGTTCCTCGTCGGGCAGGCGGTGGCGATCACGGAGGGGCCATTCACCGACTTCAACGGCACCGTCGAGGAAGTGATGCCGGACAAGGGGAAGGTGCGCGTGAGCGTAAGCCTCTTCGGCCGGCCGACGTCGGTCGAGCTGGATTACCTGCAGCTGAAGGCGTACTGACGACTGACGCTGCGGAGCAGCGTCCGTACGCCGGCGTCGATGGGAAGTCGCGCGCGACGCGCACTCCTGATCCTCGCGCAGGACCCGCAGTTCCCGTCGGCGACCACTCCGACGTAAAGCGACAGTGGGAGTCTGAGGCGCGCGCCAGCGCGCACGGTACGCAAGGAGTAGTGCTATGGCAAAGAAGGTCACTGGGTTCGTCAAGCTGCAGATCCCTGCAGGCAAGGCGAATCCGGCGCCCCCCGTCGGTACGGCCCTCGGGCCCCAGGGGATCAACATCATGGCGTTCTGCAAAGAGTTCAACGCTCGCACGCAGGGCCAGGACACGATCCTCCCGGTCGAGGTCACGATCTACGCGGACAAGTCCTTCACCTTCATCCTCAAGACGCCGCCGGCCGCGGTGCTCCTGAAGAAGGAGGCGGGGATCGAGAAGGGCTCCGGATCGCCGAACAAGACCAAGGTCGGCTCGGTGACGCAGGCGCAGATCCGCAAGATCGCCGAGATGAAGATGGCCGACCTCAATACCGACTCGATCGAGTCGGCGATGGCGATGGTCGCCGGCGCCGCGCGGTCGATGGGCCTCGAGGTGAAGGGCTGATGCGTACTCACGGCAAGAAGTACCGCGAGGCCGCCAAGCTCCGCGAGCCGGGCGTCGGCTACCAGCCGCGCCAGGCGCTCGAGGCCGTGAAGAAGGGGGCGTTCGCCAAGTTCGACGAAACCGTCGAGGTGGCGGTGCGCCTCGGCGTCGACCCGCGGCACGCCGACCAGGTGGTGCGCGGCACCGTCGTGCTGCCGGCCGGCACGGGCAAGAGCGTTCGCGTGCTCGTCATCGCCGTCGGCGACAAGGCGCGCGAGGCCGAGGCCGCGGGCGCCGACTTCGTCGGTGCCGAGTACATCCAGCGCATCAAGGACGGCTTCCTCGACTTCGACGTCATGATCGCCACCCCGGACCAGATGGGGCAGGTCGGCCAGCTCGGGCGGGTGCTCGGCCCGCGCGGCCTGATGCCGAACCCGAAGGCCGGTACGGTGACCTTCGACGTCGGCCGTGCCGTCCGCGAGGTGAAGGCCGGCAAGATCGAGTTCCGCGTCGACAAGAGCGGCAACGTGCACGCGCCGATCGGCAAGGTGTCGTTCGCGGTCGACGCCCTGGAGACGAATTTTACGGCCTTCATGGACCAGATCGTTCGCTCCAAGCCCGCTGCGGCCAAGGGCGTCTACGTGCGAAACGTCGCGGTGTCGAGCACGATGGGCCCGGGCGTCACGGTCGACACGACCCCTTACCGGTAGCGCCATGAACAGGACCGAGAAGCAGCAGCTCGTCTCCGAGCTGACCGAGAAGATCAAGGGCGCCAAGGCGCTCTACTACACCGACTTCACGGGGCTGAACGTGAAGCGGATGACCGAGCTGCGCCGGCGCCTTCGCCGCGCCGGCGTGGAGTACGTGGTCATCAAGAACACGCTGGCCCTCCGGGCGGTGAACGAGAGCGGCCTGGTGGGCGAGCGGCTGCGCGGCCCCACGGGGCTCGTCGTCGCCTCGGACCCGGTGGCCGGGGCGAAGGTGTTGGCCGACTTCGCCAAGGAGAACGATCAGAAGCCCGGCATCAAGGGCGGGATGTTCGACGGCCGGGCGATCGACACCGAGCAGGTGAAGAAGCTGGCCACCATGCCGTCGCGCGAGCAGATGCTCGCCGAGTTGGGGGGCGGCCTCATGGCGCCGCTCGCCGCCTTCGCCGGGGCGATGTCCGGCATGCTGTCGATGATGGTGGGCGCCCTCGAGGCGCTCAGGAGTCAGCGCGAGGGCGCTGCATAAATCCCAGGCGTAGACCGCGTGCGCCGCGACCGGCCAGTCCTCAGGGTCGCGACCGGCGCCGCCGCCTGATCACACGCCAGCGCGTTCCAGGAACGCCTGGGTTTATCTAGGAGAATCGAGCAATGGCAACGACGACGCTGACCAACGAAGAGATCCTCGAGGCGATCGGCAACAAGACGGTGTTCGAGCTCGCCGAGCTCATCGAGGCGTTCAAGTCCCGCTTCAACGTGACGATCGCGGCGGCGCCGGTGGGCGGCGGCGCGCCGGCCGGCGGCGCGGGCGGTGGGGCGGCACCGGTGGTCGAGGAGCAGACGGAGTTCGCCGTCAACCTCAAGGAGGCCGGCGCCAAGAAGATTCAGGTCATCAAGGTGGTCCGTGAGATCACGGGCCTCGGCCTCAAGGAGGCCAAGGATCTCGTCGACGGCGCGCCGCAGACGGTGAAGGCGGGCGTGTCGAAGGACGAGGCTGCCACGATTCGGGCGAAGCTTGAGGAGCAGGGCGCGACGGTCGAGGTCAAGTAACGGCCGGGGAGGCCGCTGGCCGGTCCCCAACGACCGATCACCAGCAGTTCTTCGGGAACTTCGCACGGGAGTTGCGCGTAGAACCCGCCCTGGTCGTCTTCGACCTCGCCGCGATAGTGCCTACACTCCGTCGCACGACAACTGAAGTTTGAATGCTCCGCTCCCGCTCCCCCGCGAAACTTTTGGCGGGGGAGCGGGGTCGGGGCGCTTTTCGCCTGCGAGCGGGTGATACGGGTGACACGGGTGACATATGTCTGACACAATGAAGCAGATTTCCTTCGGTAAGCTCGACACGGGGATGGGGATGCCCCACCTCCTCGACATTCAGACGCGCGCCTTCGAGGCCTTGCTGCAGCTGGATGCCGCCTCCCAGAACCGCGAGGACATCGGCCTCGAGCGGGTCTTCAAGGACTTGTTCCCGATCACCGACGTCCACGAGAACTTCTCGCTGGAGTTCGTCCGCTACACGCTCGGCGAGCCGAAGTATTCCGTGGAGGAGTGCATCGAGCGTGACATGACCTTCTCCGCCCCCCTCAAGGCGACGCTCCAGCTCGTCATCTTCGAGGAGATCAACGGCGAGAAGCGCCCGCGCAACATCATCGAAAAGGAAGTCTACCTCGGCGAGCTCCCGCTGCTCACCGGCCTCGGCACGTTCGTGATCAACGGCGCCGAGCGCGTCATCGTCAGCCAGCTCCACCGCTCGCCCGGCGTCGTCTTCGAGGAGTCGACGCACCCGAACGGGCAGCGGCTGATCTCCGCGCGCATCATTCCGTTCCGCGGGTCGTGGGTCGAGTTCACGGTCGACATCCACGACGTGATCTACGTCCACATCGACAAGAAGAAGAAGTTCCCCGCCACCGCGCTGCTGCGCGCCTTCGGCTACGGCACGAACGCCGACATCTACGGCGTCTTCTTCGGCACGCGCGAACTCGACCTGACCAAGATCCGCGAGGGGCGGCAGGAGCTGCGCGAGATCTCCGGTGCCGTCATCGCCGAGGAGCTGCGCCTGGCCGGCAAGGAGAGCGACCCGGACGCGCCGAAGCCCAAGACCAAGAAGGCCCGCGCCGAGCGCGAAGCCGCCGAGGCGGAGCTGGTCGTCTCCGAGGGTGACGAGCTGACCGACGCCCTGTTCGAGCGCCTGCGCGAGAGCGGCATCAAGCGGATCAAGGTGTACGCGTCGTACATGACCGCCGACCTGCGCGACGAGCAGGACGCCATCGACCGCGGGGAGCGGGAGGGCGCGGAGGGGGCGCGCGTGCTCGCCCGCGACGTCGTGGACGCCGAGAGCGGGGAGATCCTCGCCGAGGCCGACCAGCAGCTCAAGCCGGCGCTCATCAAGCGGCTACGCTCGGCGGGCGTGAACAAGGTGAAGGTCTTCGCCCCGAGCGGCCGCGTGGAGAGCGCGCTGATCCGGAACACCCTCGGCAAGGACCCGACGCATTCCGAGCGTGAGGCGCTGCAGCAAATCTACTCGCTCCTGCGGCCGGGCGAGGCGCCCAACCTGGAGACGGCCCGGCAGGCCCTGGACCGCCTCTTTTTCAGCCCCAAGCGCTACGACCTGGGGCGCGTCGGGCGGTACAAGATCAACCAGCGCCTCGCCCTCACGACCGACGCCGGCACGACGGTCCTCACGAAGGAGGACTTCGTCGAGATCGTCCGCTACCTGGTGGAGCTCCACGAGGGGCGTGGCTACACCGACGACATCGACCACCTCGGCAACCGCCGCATCCGCTCCGTGGGCGAGCTGATCGCCAACCAGTTCTCCGTCGGCCTCTCGCGCATGGCGCGGCTGGTCAAGGAGCGCATGTCGATCAACACCGACCCGGAGAAGATCTCGCTCGACGACCTGGTGAACGCGCGCACGGTGAGCGCCGTCATCCAGGCGTTCTTCGGGTCGTCGCAGCTCTCGCAGTTCATGGACCAGACGAACCCGCTGGCCGAGCTGACGCACAAGCGCCGCCTGTCGGCGCTCGGCCCCGGCGGCCTGACGCGCGAGCGCGCCGGCTTCGAGGTCCGCGACGTCCACTACTCGCAGTACGGGCGCATGTGCCCGATCGAGACGCCGGAAGGGCCGAACATCGGGCTGATCACGTCGCTGGCGTGCTTCGCGCGCGTCAACGACCTCGGGTTCGTGGAGACGCCGTACCGGGTCGTCCGCGACGGGCGCGTCACCGGCGAGATCGCGTGGCTCGACGCCAACCGCGAGGAGGACGCGGTCATCGCGCAGGCGAACGCGAAGCTGAACCCGGACGGGACGTTCGTGGACGAGCTGGTGCTCTCGCGCCAGCAGGGCGACGTGCCGCTCGTCGCGCCCGACCGGATCGACTACATGGACGTCGCGCCCGAGCAGCTCGTCTCGATCGCCGCGGCGCTCATCCCGTTCCTCGAGCACGACGACGCGAACCGCGCGCTCATGGGCTCGAACATGCAGCGCCAGGCCGTGCCGCTCCTCAACCCGCGCACGCCGGTGGTGGGCACGGGGCTCGAGGAGAAGGTGGCCAAGGACTCGGGCGCGGTGATCATCGCCCGCCGCTCGGGCGTGGTGACGCGCGTGACGGCGGACGAGATCATCGTCGACGCCGGGCCCGCCGAGCGGCAGACGGACGACCGCCGCTCCGACGACCGGCCGCTGCAGCGGCTCACGCAGCACGACCGGTACCGGTTGAAGAAGTACTGGCGGACCAACCAGGACACGGCGATCAACCAGCGCCCGCTCGTGCGGCTCGGCCAGCGCGTGCAGGCCGGCGACGTGCTGGCCGACGGCGCCGCCACCGAGCGGGGGCAGCTCGCGCTGGGCGCGAACGTGACGGTGGCGTTCATGCCGTGGTACGGGCACAACTTCGAGGCCG
>Ga0307416_100001473_pt1 | contig 12820 bp, 16 predicted proteins | sample DK1Cmetagenome_2_FD_203821 | JGI IMG/M metagenome (GOLD analysis project Ga0307416, IMG submission 203821) | Maize rhizosphere microbial communities from greenhouse at UC Davis, California, United States - DK15-C-3 | ecosystem: Host-associated > Plants > Roots > Rhizosphere > Soil | place...
CGCCCCTGACGAGCGCCCAGACTACAAGCCGTCCACAACCTCACTGGAGTGGCCCAACGGCTCTACGGCCCTTCTGCTGTCCTCTGAGAGTCCTGACGGTGCCCGTGGTCCGCAGTTCCACTACGCTGTTGGTGACGAGTTCGCTGCGTGGAAGACGACTGAGGATTCATCCGGCGCTACCCTGTTCTCCAACCTTATCGCTGCTACCCGTCTCGGTGAGAATCCACAGCTTCTGCTGGCAACGACGCCGAAGCGAACAAAGGTTATGCGTGACCTGATGGAGGACGCTAAAGATCCTGCCCGTCGTATCAAGATCGTGCGTGGTTCGACGTTCGACAACTCTACTCTATCAAAGAACTACATCGATAACCTAGTGGGCCAGTACGGTAATTCTGATCTGGCAAAGCAGGAACTCGATGGCATGATGCTTGAGGACAATGAGGGCGTGGTCTTCTCCCAGCAGATGATTGACAACGCAACCGACCGTACAGGGAACCCTCCCTACATGCCACTGCGCTTCGTGGCGGTTGACCCGTCTGTGGCTGAGAACCCCAATGACGAATGTGGCATTGTGGTCATCGGTGTCACTCAGGAACGTGACCTCACTAAGCGTACAGCATACATCCTTGAGGACTACTCAATCAAGGGTTCCCCTGACGTGTGGACCAAGATGATTTCCAAGGCCGCTAAGGACTGGAACACGAAGTTCGTTGTCGCGGAGCGCAACCAAGGTGGCAAGCTCGTGGAAATGGCGATCAACGCTCAGGATCAGGATCTGAAGGTCTTCACAGTTGTCGCTACCAAGGGTAAGCAGACTCGTGCGGAACCTGTCGTTGTTGCTATGCAGCAGGGACGCGTGAAGTTCAACGGTGAGATGCCTGACCTCTTTGACCAGTGCGTGTATTGGGATCCAGAAGCGTCACGCTTCTCCCCTGACCGTATGGATGCCATGGTCTGGGGCGTTATCGCCGCCATGATCACGCCTCCTCCGGGCCTCAGAGTGGGTACCTACGGCGCTACGACTGCCTCCCACAGGAAACTACCTGCCGGACTCGGAAGTGGCATAGGACGCAACACAGGAAGCCTGAGGTACAACCAAAGCCGTAGCGGAATCTACGGTCGAGGATAGGACTAAAACGAAAGACCCTCTCCAAATCGGAGAGGGTCTTCGTTATTTACGACACTCGAAGCTTCCGTTCCGTGTGTCTGTGACCGGATTACCTCCGGCCTTGATGCATTCGATTGACAGGTCCACGCCCTGTTTCCTGCTGTCGTGAACTGCGCTGCCAATCATGAACCCTCCGAAGAGGACCATGGTTCCGACAACTACAATAGCTATTATCCACTTGGTGAAGTCACTCACTGGTTACACTCCTGCCAGAAGTTCTCGATCCGTTGTTACTGTCAAGCGGCCACCTGTCCCCGGATCTACCGATGCAGCGACATTCAGGGCTTCACCGATGGTGCCACCGGCAGCTAGGGTTCCGAAGGCGTATGGACTTCCGGAGCCGATTGCGTAGATACCATCTGTTCGGCGGTGCCATCCGGTGTCGCTGGAGATCTCGTACACCTTGCCCTTGATGATGACGAGGATCTGCATACCGAATCCGTCATTCTCGCGGCGAGGTGCGATCTTGTCGAGGATTTCTCGGATCTTGGGGACCAGACGGGCGGTAAGCCACTTTTCGACACTGACGTTGGCTGGAGGTACAGGGAGGTCGGCGTACTTGAGTTCCGTTGCAATGAGCAGACGGCCTGCTACGCCGAAGATCATACCAGCGTTTACGAAGACCTTCTTCTGTTCCAGATCAAAGGCGTCGTATCCGGTGCAGAGGGAGTCGAACCCGATCTGGACGCCGGTTTCTGTTTCCTTGGCTAGGATTGTTGTCATATATTTCCTTACTCTACTTCCGCTGCTTTCGTCTGGATTCGGGCAAGAGCTTCCTTGTCCGCAGACTTGATGGTGATGATGGGGAAACGACGAAGAATGTTCTTCGCATCCGCGTCATAGGTGACCGGTTCATCCCCGATGAGATCCAACATGACCTTCCGCCAGTTCTGCGAGTTCGCTACGATAGCGACGTTGGTGGAGTGGATCTCAGGCTTGGTGGTGCTGGTAGTCAAAAACTTTCCTTTGCTTTGTTAGGGTAGGTAAATAAAGTGTCTGTAGTTCTCATGGTATTGGGAGTAACCCATGGACTCAAGAGCTTTTACGGTTGGGTTGAAGGCGTACGGGTCAACAAGAATGTGGACCACTTCTTCCTTCTCGCTCAATGAGCTTACCACTTCGAATGTTCGCTTTGCAACTTCGCGGTAGGCCTTCGGATACATGAATTCACTCCACCAGAAGTTGAATCCTGAGTACTTGTAGAGTAGCAGCAGCCGGATGATAAAACCGTACGTGTTGTTGTGGTCCATGGAGCCGTCGTAATCGTGGAAGGCTTTGGACGCTTTCTCCAGATTTCTGACGTGATGCTTCTTGTTGCGTCCCATCAGAGGCAGGAGTTCAGACATGGACAGGTGTGCAGGCGTATATTCCTCATAGGGAATAGCTTCATCGAAGACCACATGTCCTGAGATGTGGGCTATGTCGCTCCAGTATCCGTTTCCGATTGCTGAGGAGTCGGACTTGCTTCCAAAGTCATCCACGACTGTTGCATTCAAGATGGTAGCACCGTGTTTGGCCTGTTCCTCAAGGCGATTTTTCAGATACATATAGTCTTCGCTGCGTCCGATAATGGGGACGGCGTGGACCTCGACGGATCTATACTCAGACCCGTACTGCTCAAGAACGGCATGCGCAAAGCGCAGCGTGCCGTAATCGTTTCTTACTACTCTCATTTTTTCCTTTCTTAAGAAGAAAGGCGACCCCGCAGGAGCTAAGCTACGACTGCGGGATCGCCCCCGATCCGGGTACCAAACCGGATCTATGCCTGTAAGAGTAGGAGGTCTCTTACTGGCTACCAACAATGACTATTCTACCTCATAGGGTGTCTGGTGTCAAATCTTCTTTCCGCCGACCAGCATGAAGATACTTCCCTCAGGCTCGGTGCAGGAGTACTTTCCGGGACGCTGAATCTTTCCGGTGAGTCCGTTCTTCATCATCCGCACTTCGAGGGTGCAGGCCTTCTTGAGCTTGTCCTCATCAATGACCTGAACGGGTCCGGTGTAGGTCCGCAATGCTGCGTCCCCAGCGGAGGGGGAACAGGCGGTCAGTCCGAGGGACAGGGCTACGACGCCGAGTACGACAATTTTCTTCAACTTAAAATCCTTCCTTTGGCGATCTGCAAGATCTCCTTCTTATGAATGTGACTGAGCTTTGCTGCCCCCTTGTAGTCATCAATGGGGGTAGTCAGGGGTGTGGAGAGTCCGGAGAGGGTCCACACCAGTAGGGAGACGGCGTACGCCTTTCTAGCGGCTTTCTTCAAACGGACCCTATCGTTTCCCGCTCATCTTCGGTGATGGCCTCAAAGAACCAGCCGTCATCAATGCTGACGACGAACCCGATGGCAAGCCAGTCATCGTAGGACCGGACGACAATCTTCTCAGGGAGGTCCAGAAAGTTGTCCTTCTGAAGCTCGTTGAGCTTGTTCAGGGTACGGGAGACGGCGATCAGGTCTTCCGGGCTGAGCGTGTACAGTGCAGGGCGTTCTACGCCTCCGGTCTCTGCCGGTGTGTTGTTCTCTGTCATGTCTTTATCCTCTCATGGAGAGAGGTCCGGTTTCCCGGACCTCTCTGTTAGTCTACGGTCTTGTACCAGTTCTTGCGGTAGAACTTGGTTTCGGTCAGGTACTTCGCGGCCAGCTTCGGCCACTTCTTGATGAAGTCCTCAACGTCCTTCGGGTAGTACCGGGACTGCGGCGTACGGCCAACAACCGGGATGCCGTCCTTGGTGGTCAGGAGGTTGACACCCTTGCGGTCCAGTTCGGCGTCAACGAATGCCTCGATGGGCTTCAGTTCGGCCTCCAGAGAAGCAATCTGCTTCTTGAGGTCTCGGGCCTTCTTGACCTTTGCCTGAGTTGCGAGGGTAGCGACCTTGCTCTTGACGGGCGTCTTCGTGACGACCTTCACCGGGACGGTTGCCTCTGCGGTTGCTGTTGCCATTTCCTTGATCCTTTCCTTGGTGACTTGCTATTGAGTCTACCCTAAAGGGTAGACCGGGTCTATGTCAAGACCACTCCGATATATTTTTTCGGGACGAGGAGAGGAATAGGGAATCCGCTTACCTTGACCCCAACCATAAGATCTGACTCAGCCGTTACGATTCCAACTCTAGGACAGTCTTCGGGTAGGGGGCACTCCCACGAGATCCTTACTCTAGTACCTTTCAAGCTTCCCCGCCGAGAGCCATGATGATGTCAACAAGCTCCTGCTCATCTTCGGGTACGGAGAGGTCTTCCTCAACCACTCGGCCTTCATCGATCTTCAGGATCGTGATGGTGTCCGAGTCAAGGTACCAGCCGTTTTCGTCCTCTTCCCAGAAGAGTTCCGAGACCTCAATAGTGTGGTCCCCCACCTGTGTGCGGAATGCGTAGACAAGGTGTTCGGGGTCTGGTAGGATCTCCACGTCACAGCCGTGCTCCCACAGCAGTTCCTCAATCGTTTCACCGGACAGTTCGGCCATTAGGTATTACTCCATTTCTTAGTGATTGTAGTGCATAAAGCAAATGCCCTGCTTGACAGGGCAAATGCTCAGTATCCAGCCGCTAGAGCTTGGACACCATTGTTTCCGTACATCCTCCGGTACTCGGGGGTGACCGTGAGGTTTGAGAACCGTTCCATGCCGTCATGGATGACCGGTTCCCCATACATGCTGGTGATGTCCTGAACGAACACACGAAGGGTCATGGGGCGCTTCTCGCCTGTCATGGCAATCCAGATCTGGTAGCGCTGGTAGGCGTCCTTGATCGGGATGCAGTAGCTTGCGTCTGCTCCCTGTGTTTCCTCCATCAGTCCGTCCTTCTGAAAGTCACGAACCCAGCGGAGTGCAGTTGAGGCCTCGATGACGAGATCCTGCTGGTGCTGCTTGACTTCTGCTGGAGGGTTGATCTTGCGTCCGCCCTTGACGAACTTGAACATTCCGGCGACAACCCACGCTAGCACGCGCTGGCGGTCCTGCATAATCAGATCTTCCAGACCCGACACCATTTCCTCTTCGGGAGGGACTCCGGGTCCGGGCTGCTTGAATTCGATGGGGAATTCAATCATCTGGACACGTTCCACGATGGCTTTATCACGGCTGTTGATCTTCAGTGCCTTGTTGGAGGCAACGAAGACGACACCCTGAGGCACCCAGCCGGAGGACTTGACATTCAGGGTACGTGTTTCTACCCATTCGTCACCGGTAAATTTCTTCAGGAACTCGTTGTCGATGGGGTCGCCCATGGGAGGCTCAGAGATGCCAATGAATCGGCGTCCCTTGTAGCTGTCCTGTTCGAAGTTCTGTCCCGAAACTTTTGTAACTGACTTGGAGTCAGGCATGCAGGAGTATCCGGCACCGCCCTTTCCGAGCTTGAAGAACGTACCCACGTAGACCGACTTACCGGACCCCGGAGGGCCGTGAAGGTTCAGGATGGTACGCAGCTTCGATTCTCCCATGAAAGCCGCTCCTGTGACAATCTGGAGGTGCTCACGGGATGCTGCACAGGGGATTGACTTCTCAAGGAAGCTGTCCCAGTGTCCGAGGTTGGCATTAGGATCGTAGGTTGCGTCGAAGAACTTGGTGACTGGTCGTGAAGGGTCGTGGTCAAACAGCATCCACTTACCTTTACGCATCTCATCAAGGTCAAGAACGTAGTCCCTCATAACGAACCATCTCTGGTCGTTGTCGAAGTATTCCGCTCCAACGTCACACTCGGTCTTCAACATACGCATCAGCGCTGTCAGACCTGCGTCTGTGGAGATCTTATCACGGAATCTCTTGTGCTTGGAGATCTCTCCCTTGTCGTATGCTTCTCGGCATTTCTTGGCATCTGCGGCGGCGTTCTGTCCGCCTGCTGCCTCGATCTTCAGTGCTTCCTTCTCGATGAACGACTTCACAAACTCTAGCGCATCCGCGATAGCGTAGTAAAGCTGCTTGCCGATTTTCATTGCGACTCCATCACCGTCACACGGTGTGTGGATTCGTCCGTCCCAGAGGTACCATTGCTTGCGTGCCTCAGTGTAGGACAGGATGTTCTTGAACTTGGCGTGTACAGCCTCAGCAGCCTTGATTTCGGTACGCGGAATCGTGTCGATTGCCTTCTGAAGGTCAAAGTTGTTGAAGTCGGGTGTCTGACCGATAAGGTCATGCCACCAGTCACCTATACGCTCTTCAAAGAGATCGTCTAGTATTTCTGTCTCGCCCATATCTTACCTTTGTATTGTTTAGTTGTTGACCTTAGTATAGTATTCTTAGTCTAAAGGTATTTACGGGGACCGCTGTATGAGGCTTGGTTGACGTTCTTCGCAAAGCCGTCCTTGCCGATCTTCATCTGGACAACTCGGGTAGCGCGAGGCTCTTCAGCCTCTTCCCAGTAGCTTTCCTGCTTCTCGTCGTCCCATACGTGGGCACCCTGTAGCTCCTGAATGGAGAAGAACTGGTTGCGCTCATGGGGATCAGCGGCGATCTGTACGTGCTTCCAGACCTTCTTTTCGCTGGGGGCGTAGTCTGGGTTGGTTTTCTTTTCTGTCATTGGTAGTTCCTTGTATTTCTTTAGTGGTAGAGCTTGTCAAAGCGACCATACTATGATATCACACTTTTGGTGTTCTAGCTAGAGGCGTGATGATGTCCTCGAAGATGAGTGATTTCTGGATGTCTTTGATGTTCACGAGACCAACAGGCATGTTGCGCTCACCGGCGAAGAGGATGTACATCTCGTGATTCTTGAGGGAGCCGAAATAGTCTACGTTGCAGACCTCCAGCATGGCCTTGATAAGTTCAAGGGTGTAGGGTTGGCTCACGTAGACACGGTCTTTGGACTCAACGTTGTAGTCAAGGCATGTGTCCAGATTGAAGGAGCCGAAGGTGTAGACACCCCAATCATACTTCATCTTCATGACGAACATGCCGTGAGACTCGTATCCGATGTCGGCGTCAATCTTTCCGCGCCTTACGTTGAATTCTCGACCGTCGTCCATGGAGAACTTGATGTGGAGTTCATTTCCGTACATTTTCTTTTTCCTTCTTTCGCTTGTGGCCCAGCAGCGAGCCTGTTGATGAGTTGTGGAAAGCGCACATCGGCCTGATGTTTCCGCGCTTGTAGGTGCCGCCTTCACATCCGGGAATCGGATAGCGGTCAATGGTGATGGTCTCGAAGGTCAGTTCTTCTTTACATCCCAGAAAGCTACAGAAGGCTATGAGTCCGTTGCCGAAGACATCGAGAACCCACTGCTTGCGGGTACGACGGGAAGCTGCTGATCCCCTGTCGTTGGTGTTTGAGGTACCGCGTGTTACTGTTATTGTCTTTGCCTTTCTAGAAACAGGTAAGTCCTCCCGAAGGAGGACTCACCTATTGTTTACCGGTAGGGTCCGTGCTTCTTGATGTAGTTCACGTTTCGTCGGTAGTCGTGGTACCGTTCGGATAGCTGCCATGCACATACCTCTAGATAGCAGTAGGCGTAGAGCATGGCGTCGTAGATTTTCTTGATGGTTACTCCTAAATGATTCCGTCTGCTTCCAGACGGGTCTTGAGATATTCAGCCATGGCGTTCCTGTCGTCGTTGAAGTGCAGACGAAGGTAGACACGGAACTTGGTCAGCGGAACGTGGGCGTCCTTCAGGTCAAACAGTCCTGTCTCCTCAGCGAGTGAGAGCAGCGACATGACAGGGGAATCCTCGTAGTCCACAACAGCGGACTTCTCGTTGCGTCCCGGACGGGCAACCTCGCGGCCACGGTCATCAGAGAGCGTACGAAGGAAAGTCCAGCCGTGAGGCTCAAGGATTTCATCCCACGTGACGCGCTCGTTGACATAGTCTTCGAGTTCTGATAGCGCCCGCCACATCTTCCACCTGTTGCCGCCGAATCCTCCCAAGAGGTTGTGGGCAAACATGTCCATATCCAGATTCTCGTTGTACTCTCTGGAGAGTACTGTGCTGCGCCTCTGATTCTTTGAATCGTAGGCTGTTTGCGAGATGGAGATGAACTGCTCTGAAGTGTAGGTCTGGTCACTACAGTGTAGCAGACGGACAGAGCCTGTCTTGCCGTTCGATCCTTCTTTGGGGAAGTACACGGAGCCGGGAAGCCTCAGGATGCGGGTAGCGTCGATCAGTTTGTCAATCGATTTCCCCTCTCCTGCTTCCTCGTCAAGGTAGCTCCACCAGCGTTCAGTGAGATCCTTAGAGCCTTCCTCTCCCCATGAGAGCTTCCAGTACGCGTGGACGCCTCCGGAACCTGAGGAGACGATAATGGACGGAGCAAGGGCAAGCCTGTTCAGGAATTCGATGATCTCGGCCTGTGACTTGAAACCCTTTTCCTTGACATCGATGTCCGCCCATACTCCGGGAAGGTAGGAGACGTTGTCTTCCTTGCCGCGCTTGAAGAGTTCAACGTCTTCCTTCACCGGCCCTACCCCGAAGTACAGGTTGTACTGCTCAGCCTCACCGAAGATGAGTCCGTTCAGCGTGTCGTCATCCATTCCGATGAAGTCTCGTGCGACGATTGTTTGTGAGATGGTATTGAACTTGCCGATCTTTTTGGACTTACGCCCAACGATGGCAATCTTGTCGTCAGGACGGAACCACGCCTTTACAAACGTGATAGCGTCCTGAGACGAGACTTCCATCTCTCCGAGGTAATCAGAGAGCTTCATTCTTTCCTTTACTGTAGAAATGCCTTGACTTTGTTAAGATCCTGTGTAACAGGAGATCCGAGGGACTTGACCCCGAGGGATGAAGTCTTGTAGACCTGAGATGTGGTGTCCATGGCCCTGAAGTCCAGAAGAGCGACAACACCCTTGCAGCCGGAAGACCGGATCAAGCGTCCTGCTGCCTGCTGGAAGACCGTTAGAGCCTCGCGCTCGTACCACTTGGAGAAGCCGCGAGATCGCCAGTGTGTGATCTGCTGCTTGCATTCGGCAGAGAAGCGCGGAAGAGGGAACTTTGCCAGAGCCACGACGGAAAGAGCCTCGCCGGGAACGTCCACGCCGACGAAGAAGCTCTTCGTGGCAAGGAGGATCGAGTTCACATCACGCTTGAATTCTTCTGCCAGCTTGTCCTTGTTCGCGTCCTTGGTCTGTACCAGAACGTTGTAGGGTAGCTGCCCTGATGCTCTCAACTGTAGCATCATCTCTGCCGCGTAGTCAAGCTCCTTTCGGGAAGTGAACAGAATGAGTGCACGTCCTTTGGAAACGCTGACAAGATCGAAGAGTTCACTGAAGCTGTAGCGTGCCCCCTCCACGACAGTCCTGTTGGCAGGGGTGACGTAGATAAGCTGCTGGGTCTGGAGCGAGAACGGAGTATCAACGTCCACTTCCGGACCGTCAGGGAATCCGATGCACTGACGTGCGTAACGGAAGGTTCCGTCCGTGAGGTCAGTCAGGGTTGCCGACAGGAGAATGTTGGACTGCGCTCCGGGAACGCCCCAGATGAACTTGGCACGTGCCGACACATCCAACGGTACCATACGCAGCGTCATTCCGGGAGTACCGTCACGCTTCTCCCAGCCGTCCACGAGGACGCCGAAAGTGCCGTACTGGTTGATAATCCCGTCCTTGGTCTGGATGGCCTGCTGAAGCAGCAGAGCGGTTTCCCAGAGGTCTCTTGTGGCGCGTAGACCCTTGGAGATCTTCCGGACCCCCTTGACCTTCTCATCCTTCGCCGTCTGGAGAGCTACGGACATGTACTTCGCCGTCTTGGTAAGCTGGTCGATGATGAGTTGTAGTCGCTTAGGGTTCTCTTCCTCATATTCGGTCATAGCCATAGCCATAGCCGCTGAGGGCATGCCCATCGGGTACTTCAGGGACAGCGCCTGACATGCTCCCTGCCATTCTCCGCCGTTGTTGGCTTCCAGAAGCATGAAGAACTTCTTGATATTCTCCAACATGGCACGGTATGCGTCAAGTGCGAAGTCCGACTCGTAACCGATGGTGCTGTGAGAGACAGCCGCCTGAGCATGGGAGATTCCTTCAGCCACGGAGCTTGCCATGGTTTCAAGCTCACGCTCTGTGAGTTCCTTGGTCCACTGGGATACGAGGACAGGTTCAAGCTGGTGCCCCTCATCCACGACAAGGCAATCAATGCTGCCCAGCAGCCCGTCCCCGTCCACAGATCCTGCCTTCATTTCAACGTCTGTGGCGAGCACAGCGTGGTTGACGACGACAAGGTCAGCGGTCAGGGCTTCCTGACGTGCTTTCGTAGAGTAGCATAGATCCCCTGAGCACTGGTTGTCAGCACAGAACGCGGAAGACGACGCAATACGCGACCACTGGTCGGCAGTAAGCTCACGTCCGAGGACGCGTTCAACATCTTCCTGTTCACCGAAGCCGAGGTTCGACTGGCGAGTCTTCAGCTTCTCCACGAGGGAGGACATGAAGATGTCTCCGATTGCGGCCTGATCAGCGACGTTGAGGCAGAGGTAGTTGGTACGTCCCATCAGCTTCTTGTAGGTGAATCCCTTATACAGGGTTGCAAGAAACGGGAGATCCTTATTGAAGATCTGTCTCTGGAGTGTTAGCGTTTCCGTAGAGATTACACCACGGAAGGTTTTCTTCTTCTTACCGGCGTTCTGAATAGCGTTGATCATCGGGATCAGAGCCGAGAATGATTTCCCCGTTCCAGTGCTCGCCTGTGCCACGAGGTTTCCCTTAGTCTCGATGGCATCGATGATGCCCTGTCCGAGGGTTGCCTGCCCTGTGCGGATTTCGCGGCCTTGTGCCATAACGGGTGCAAAAATATCAGCCCATTTAGTTGTCAAAATATTGTCCTTATCTTATACAGATTCTTATCTTACGTCAGGTGTCTGACTCTGTCAAACAGAACATACAGTCATCAGAGGTTATTCCTCTGTTGGCATGCCATCTGACATGTCTACCCCTATTGGGCTTCCCTTTCTTAGACTCTGAAAGCTTACGTTTAGTTTTCTCAGACATCGGTATTCCTCGATTATGTGCAGGCTTACCGAAGTGTGGGTTCTTTTCTCCAGACATTGACACAGACATCTTGGCTCTGGTTTCTTCAGAGCGGGTGATTCCTGTAAGGGCTTCAGAAACTTTTTTCTTGGTCTCCTCAGTGTGCTTCCGTCCGTAGTTGTAATGAGTCTCCCCGCCTGTCCCGAATGCCCAATGACTCTCACCAGATTTGGCGTCAGACATCTTCTTTCTAGTTTCTTCCGATATTTCCCTGCCGAAGTTGGGGTGACTCTCACCACGAGGACCGTACTCTTTCCACCAATTCGATATCTTGTCTTTGGTTTCTTGGGTCTGGACCTTACCTGTACGTGCTTCAGACAACTTCCTTCGTACCTCCGGGGACATTGAAGTTCCACGCTGACCGCCTGAGGTCTTGTTCAGCAGTCTGTGTCCTCTATCGGAGAAGACATCTATCCACATTCTCTCATAGAAATCAATCTCTGAGTCAGAAGAACATACGTTGAGTGTGTCAAAGGTTACGTGAAAATAGTTGTCCCGAATCCATGAAGACTTATCTGACCGGTAGTTAGGGTTGTCAGGATTTCTAGCGTCCTCAATATGCTCCCTGAAGCGTACACTTCCTCGACTAGTTAGACCTACATACCTATACTCATGGGTAGGGTCGAAAGTTGCTCTGATAGCATACACTATATAGGGGTAATCACAAATTAGACTTGCGCTCATTTATTCCTTTTCTTGTGACAAAATGTAGTCCACAGACTGAACACTCTAGGTGGGTTCTCGTTCGCTTACGATCAAGAATCTCCAGTTTGTCGGTGGAGCCGGGACCGCAGTACGAGCAGAATATAGGAGTCCGCTTGTAAGTTTGCTGCTCCCCAAACTCATTTATGGATTGGTTCTGTCGAAGCTCTTCCTCATCGGCTGACCCCCAAACACCATATCGTTCTTTGTTGTCGTAGGCGTACTGTAGGCACTTTAGCCTAAAGGGGCAAGTAACGCAGACGGCCTTGGCCCTCTCAACCTCTTCCGGATCTTCTGAGAAGAAGTCAATGATGCGCGGAGCATCAGAGTCATCCGTTATGGTGAGTTGGGCGCAAGGCGCGTCTTTGATCCAGTCAGTATTACTCATTTACGATGAGTCCTTCTAGGATCTCACCGGTATCTTCGATGAATTTGTCTGTTCTCTCATAGCTGGTGATGCCGACTTTTTCATAGCCGCCAAGCTTCCCGATCTCTCGGGCTACTTCCATGAGGTCTTCTGGTGTTTCAATTTCGTGGTCAGTGTTGATCGGAATCGTACCGATTCCCATAGACTGGTCACCCGGACGCAGACCGCTCTGAGGGAACTCAAAGGCGTACTGGATCACATAATTGAAGGACTCTTGCTGAGCCGTGGGTTGGGGAGAGGACATAAATCTGTCTTTCTAGTATAGCTGTTTCTAACAGTATACAGCAAAGAGACAGACTTGTCCAGTCTAGCTTACCTTTTCCAGTTCTGTCAAGACCTTCTCGGTGACCAGTTTCACAATGTCATCCGCTGCTTCCTCGAAGTTCGGCACGTGCTTGCGTACTTCACCCATCACCATAGCAGACGTGATGCCGTCTTCAGGTGTGATATGGGGCAGGTCTTCAGGGACGTGTTCCATTGCGTACATGCAGAGCTTGCGAAGCTGGCTGTCATCCATGGCCGACAGGCTTTCCTCCAGATCAACGCGTCCGGGACGGATGATCGCCGGATCGAGCGTCTCACGGTG
>Ga0307416_100001474_pt1 | contig 12820 bp, 16 predicted proteins | sample DK1Cmetagenome_2_FD_203821 | JGI IMG/M metagenome (GOLD analysis project Ga0307416, IMG submission 203821) | Maize rhizosphere microbial communities from greenhouse at UC Davis, California, United States - DK15-C-3 | ecosystem: Host-associated > Plants > Roots > Rhizosphere > Soil | place...
CCCGAGGTTGAAGCCAATGTGCTCAAGCAGCGCTTGGCCGACTTGCACGACAACCACCCGGGCGAGGCGAGGCTGATCGCCGATATTCTGCAGACGCTGGACTATCAGAAAACCACCATGCGCAACGCGTTACAGGTGCGGGCCATGGTGATTGCCTTGGGCTATACCTTGTCGCAAAAAGGTGCGTCCGGCTTGCCTGGCCTCAGGTCGGGGTTAGGGGAGTTCGTGAACCAAGGTGCGTTGAGCCCCGAGCAGGCCGCCACCTTCACGGCGCAAGCGGAGAGTATCTGGTCATGAGCGCCTGCGACGAATTGAAACGACACGACCCGTTGGCCGCGTTGAAGCTGCCGACTGCGGTGCATTTCCGAGCCTACAAACTGCTGAGCAGTATTACCCAGGCGAATACGGTGGCCGATACGCTGCATGCCTCCGACCGGGCCGAAGGCTTCGCGTTGGGCATCGAGACGGTAAAGGCGCTCAACCCGGCGGCGATCGAGGCGCTTTATTTGGTATTCGATCACGCATCACAAGCGCGTCAGGCGGAGCTGGACGAATGATCGGCGAAGGCATTCATGAAGAGGTGTTGCGCGCCCTGGTCGAACAACACGCGGTGCGCGACTGCATGGTCGCCAAGATTGAAGGTGGCCCCGATTGGGGCCTGTCGATCCGCCTGGGCGGCAGCGGCGCACGCTGGGTGCCGGTGCGCTCGCGGCGTGAGCAGCTGCGCACCTGGGCCAGCTTGACCGCGGTGGGCCGTTTCGCCGACAGCATCGGTCTCAAGGGTTTCACCGTGGAGTTATGAGCGGTTTTTGGCTGTGTAATCGGCCCATCGGTGACGTGGCGCCAAGGCGGACACCGGGAATCACTCGCCTAGTGATGATCTGAGGCATCGTCACCCTGCTGTCTTGCAATGCTTTCACCCGCAAATTCTCGCCGCAGTCTGGAACATTTGGCCGACGCTTTTGATCCACTCATAAAGACAGAGCGTACGAGTGACGTGGATACCGTGAGAGATATCGTAGTGATCGGTGGATCGGAGGGCAGCTTCGGCCCTCTTCGTCAGATCCTTTCAGGATTGCCTGCAGACTTCCCTGCTGCCGTATTGATCGTTGTGCACACAGGCTCCTCCAGCCCCAGATTGCTTGCATCGATATTCGATTCTTGGTCAGCCTTGCCCGTTGCCTACGCAGACGAAGGCGTCCGCGTCGAAGCGGGTCGTGTCTATGTGGCCCCGCCAGGACGACATCTTGAAGTGGTTGAACCGGGGCTTATGCATCTCAGCGATGGACCGAAACTGCATTTCTCCAAGCCTGCCGTGGATCGGTTGTTTGGCACCGCCGCGGCGGTGTTTGGAAGAAGAGTCATCAGCATGATCCTTTCCGGCAACGACGGAGACGGCGCCGCCGGGGCTGCCGCTGTGCGGGCGGCCGGTGGAGTCAGCCTGGTGCAGGACCCCGGCGATGCGCTGGTGTCCAGCATGCCGATCAGGGCAATTGAGAAAGATCATCCGAACAGCTTGGTTCGCACCGACGCGCTACTGGAAGCGCTGATCCATTGCGTCACGCCTCTCGAACTAGAGCGAACAGCCGCGGGCGATAGAACTTCGTCTGTCGACCGCTGACTGGTTGCAATCTTGCTCACCGCGAACACAACTGGCCTACCGATGGCGTTAATGATCGTCAGACTTTTTCTCTGAATTATCTTCAGCGCGCAAAATCACTTATTCATGAGCGATAGGAGGTCTCGTGAAGCCAACTGATTTGTACGTCATCGATTATCAACTCCATGGTGAGCCAAAAAGCTTCGTCATCAGAACGAAGCGGATGAACAACGCGGAGGCCTGGCAGTGGGCGAGCTGTGATGCGGGCCTCGCTCCGATACCCAAGCCGGGGCGTCCACCACTGAAGCGTTTTTCTAAACCGATGGCGGAGCGTTTCGGCTTGACCGACGTGATATGGCGGGAGTCCGTCACAGTCGTCTGGGAGGAGGATCATGCGTAAATGATCGGAGTTGAGTTTCTCACTCAGCTACGGTGGTGGTCCCGTCAACCGCTCGGCCATCGAGCACAGGCATCGGGTCGATCTGAATGCCTGGGAGGATGGAGACCCACGCGGCATAGGCTCGCTGCTGTCGAACCAACGCTTCTTCCCATCGAGAGCCACTGACTTCATGTGATACGACCAGCATCATGAGGTGATTGGTGGTTGCATCAAGGTCGAGCAACAAGTGATGGGCATTGAATCGAAAATCATCGGTCGAGAGCATGGAGTCACACTGTATGGATGGAGGGAAGCGCACATCTCTGCTCCCACATGACATCATTATGACACTAGCCAAAGAATACGACCGCTCGGACCGACAACCGGTTGCTAGGGTAACTGACTGTCAATCCAGCGTTCGGCAGCCGCCATCGCGTCAGCGAGCGCACATGGATAATCCGGCCATGGGCCTGGCAGTTCCGCAACCGTATCAGCGAACCCGTGCACCCCGCTCTCCGCCAGCACATGCGCCGCTGTCGGCGATGGATCGTTTGGCCTATTCCAATCAAATTTTACGACCAGCTTATGGCCGCGATATTCATGCGTGATGGGAACGTCTAAGCCATGGGACATCTGTCGAACCCTTTGCCACTGATCAATGCCTTCGAGTTTTAACGCAATTGAGCCAGCAGCACTATCGTGGCGCTTCGCTATCGGAGCGGAGTGCGCCACCCCGCTCCGGACGGAGTAAGTAAGCCCGAGACTCCTCAAAACAAGCCGCCCAACGATTCTGGCGCCCAGTTCATGATTACCAGCTCACCGCTGACCTCGGCTTTGCCTTGCCGCTGGTTGGTTGTGGTGTAGCGGATGTCTAAGGTTTCGAAGTGGAAACCGTCGAACACACGGCGGATATCCGGATGGTCGTTGATGCTGACCATGACTTTGCCTTTGCAGCGGCGCATGAAGTCGGCCATCCGTTCGTAGTTCTCAAACGGAAAGTCCACGCCATAGCCCGCGGTCTGCCAGTAAGGCGGATCCATGTAGTGGAAGGTGTGAGCGCGGTCATAACGTTCAGCGCATTCAAGCCAGGGAAGGTTTTCGACGTAGGTGCCGGACAGGCGCTGCCACGCGGCCGAGAGGTTTTCCTCGATGCGTAGCAGATTGATAGCCGGGGCAGTCGTCGCCGTGCCGAACGTCTGCCCCGAGACCTTGCCGGCAAAGGCATGGTGCTGCAGGTAGAAGAACCGGGCGGCGCGCTGGATGTCGGTGAGGGTTTCGGGGCGGGTCATCTTCTGCCACTCGAACACCTGTCGCGAGCTGAGCGCCCATTTGAACTGGCGCACGAACTCTTCAAGGTGGTTCTGCACGACGCGGTAAAGCGTGACCAGGTCGCCGTTGATGTCGTTGAGGACTTCGACCGGCGATGGCTGGGGCTTCATGAAGTAGAGCGCGGCACCGCCGGCAAAGACTTCAACGTAGCATTCGTGTGGCGGAAAAAGCGGAATGAGGCGGTCGGCCAGGCGGCGTTTGCCGCCCATCCAAGGGATGATGGGTGTAGACATAAAAAGCAAGACCTTTACTGTATGGATAAACAGGTGCTAGGCTCGCCGCGCTTTGTGCACGGAGCAAGAGCCTTGGCTGGACTTGCAGGGACCATCTGCAGGGACGGCGGTCGATCCGGATGTTGACGCATCTGGACCGGCCGCTCTTTTTCACTTCGGTGTTGAGACTTCTTTGGCGTACGCCTGGCAGGCCGCGAGGGCAATTAGCCCCCGGTCGCCGTCATCGGTGACGCCGATAATTCGCCGAGCATGCGCTGGGTCAAGTTCGGCTCTTGCGGGGCCATGAACCACGCCGCCGGCGCTGGCAGGGGCTGACACCCCGTCACAACGGCCGGCAGCGCTGCCGGCGTTGAGTAGGACTGACAGCCGGACATCAGCAGTGGCAAGGCGATCAGACAGGCGTTGCTGAGCTGTTTGCGCATCGGATAGATCCTTGTAGTGGGTTTTGTCGTTGTCTTTCAGGCGCTGCTCCAGCGCCAGGCGCTTGTCCTGCTCGATCACCAGCGCCGCCACCGTCGCCTCGGCGGCCGCCCGGGCCACGTCGGCGGACTGGCGGGCCTGCTCAGCCAGCGCGTTACCGTAACGCCAGTCCTGTATCGCCCAACTGCCGGCAGCACCGGCGCCGGCGATCGACAGCAGTACCAGGGCGATCGCCCAGGACCGCACCGGTGCCGGGATCAGATCGAGGATTGACATAGCACCGCCTTGGCCTTGGCCCACAGCTCGCGGCGATCGGCCAGACCGACGTCGCCCCCGTTGATTTTCCGGCTGATGCCGTCGAACAGGCCGGCGTCGGCCAGATCGTTAAGGCCTCGATCCCACCAGTACCAGGCCGCCGACAGCGCGGCATATTCCGGCTGCTCCAGCAGCTCCGGCCGATCGAGCAGTGGCAGGCCCAGCGCTTGCCCGCACAGGCGGTAGTTGTCGCGCCCGGTGATCTGGATCATGCCGCGCCCTCGATAGCGGTAGCCATCGCCCGAGGCCTCGGGACCGTTGCCCATGCGATTGGCATAGACGCGGTTGGCCAGCTTTTCCGAGTTGCACAGATACGCCTTTGCGGCCTCGATCTCGGCCGGATCCGCTCGGCCGTTACGGTTGTCATCGAAACCCGACTTGAACAAGCGCGCGACGCGCTCGGCGTCCCGGTAGTAGAGGCTTTCCGACAACTTGGTAAGGTGCTGCGACTCGTGCCCGCACTGGGCGAGAAACGCCGCCTCGCGCACCGGCGAGGTAATGCGAAACCGCGCCATGGCCGTGACCAGCGCAGACACAAAAACGCCCGCGACTGGGCGGGCGTTGGGGAGGATCTGCAGCAATTGCTGCTGAGTGATCGGCATGCAAACTCCAGGCACAAAAAAGCCGCTCAAGGCGGCGGGATGGGGTGCGCTCTCGCGCTATTTGAGGCTCACGACCTTGACCGGCTTGGCGGGCTTTTTGCCCTTCTTGCCTTTGGCTTTGGCCTTGCCATTCTTGCCGCCGTTGCACTCGACAACGGTGGTCCAGCCGGCTTGGGTGTAGGTCTGCTGCACCGACTCGGCCAGATACTCGCCATCGAGTCCAACCTTGAAGCCCTGGGCGATGATCGAGCGTTCGGCAAACAGATCGGTACGCCCGGCCATTTCCAGCCGCACGCCGGCGGTGGACCGGTTGAACGCAGCCAAGCGGGCTTTCGCCGCAGCCTCGGCCGCCGTCTTGTTCGGGTGAATATGGCGATCGGTATGCACCGCCGGCAGACCGGCCGGGGCGTCGTCGTTCTCCAGCGACACCACAGCAAGCTTGCCGGTCTTCTTGTCTTGATGCTTGGCCCCGACCGCCTTGTGGCTGCTGCGATCGCCAAGGTGGAACTGCCAGCGGCTGACGTCTTCGCGCGTGATCACGATCGGCGCAAAGGCCTTGCCGCTCGCACTCTGCCCGCCCTGACGGGGCATCACCAGCAGCTTGCCGTCGGCGACCTTGGCCGTGCAGTCGTACTGCTTGGCCAACCGCGTGATGAAATTAAAATCGGACTCGCTGAGCTGATCAGCGCGCACTACTTTCGTGTTGACCGGACACACCGGCGCCCAGCCGTTGCGGGCCGCGACGTCGGCGACGATCTTGGACAACGGCACGTTTTCCCAGCTACCGCTCCGAATGGTTTTGCCGCTGCCGCGCATGTCGCTGGCCTTGCCCGTGATCACGATCGTATCCGGCGGACCGGACACCGTGATTTCATCAACCACATAACGGCCCAGCCGGGCCAGTGACGTCTCCAGATAGCCCAGGTAAACCTCGATCCCCGCGCCCCGGGACGGCAGCACCACCAGCCCGTCACGGTCATCAATGCGCAATTCGAACTCGTCGGACTCCATCCCGACTTTGTCGGTGACACTCAACTGAATCAGGCGATCGTTCAGCAGCGCCGTGATGTCGTTGCCATCGGCAACAATTCGGAATCGGGGGGTCATGGATTTTTTCCAAAAGAAAGCCCGCACAGGGCGGGCCAAGGATCGAAGCGTTGCGCGTAACGCGAGATGACGCCGGCGGCGTGTCTGGACGGGATCAGTCCCACAAGGTCACGGCCTCGGTGACCGGGTGCGGCAGATCCGGCAGCACGATCACCACGCCGGCGCGGTAGGGCTGCTCCTCGTCGGCCAACCCCTGATTGGCGCCGAGCACCGCCTCGACGCTGCCATTCAAGTGCCCGTAAAAGTTGTGACAGATGGTATCGAGCAGATCCCCGTCAGACGTTCTGCATGTCGTCGCCATAGCGGACAAACTCCAAGGTAAAGGCCTGTTTGCGTGGAATGCCGCCCGCCATCAGCGAGCTTTGTTCCTCGTCGACGCTCTTGAGGCACCACGTTCCCAGCACGTCGCCATAGCCGGTGGTCAGTGTCAGCGGCTGAAGCTGGGCGCCCAGCGTGCGCAGCGTGTCGAGCTGCTTCAAGCCGCCCTTGAAGCCCGGGAAGATAACCCCCTTGAGCGTAATTTTCTCGTCGCCCATGCCCACGCCCTGCTGCGCCGGCCGCCGCCCCAAGCGCTCTTGCGAGGCCCAACGGAACTCGGTGGAACGGCGCAGCTCGTCAAACGCAGCGGTGTCGAGGTTGAACGTGTACTGCGGCGCCTTCGGGTCCTGCGGCTGAATGATCAGCAAGTGCGGGAACGGCTTCACCGCCTCCGGTGCCGGCGTCTGATCGGTGGCAAACGCACCGGTGGGCACAATGTTGGCCAACGCCGGACTGGCCTTGCCGGCGATCTTGTTGATAGCCGTGGCGGCGCGCCCGGCCTGTTCCTTCAGCACCCCCAGCCGCTCGTCAATCTGCGCCACCGCGCGCGTGGCCGTGCCGTACATCGACACCACCCGCCCGACTTGCGCCTGGGCGGCATTGATCCCGCGCATGGCGCGCTGAAGCTTGGCCCCGATCGCCGGACCGACAAAGGGCAAGCCCTCCAGCTCGGACGCTGCGCCGGTGATTTCCCCGATCGCGCCATTAACCGGCGCCATCATGCCGTCAAGGCTGCGCCGGCCCGTCTCCCCGGCCGAGGCCAAGTATTTAATCCCCGATTGCAACTGCCCCAATGCTTCCATAATTTCCCCTGATCACACGTGCGGCGCATCGAACAGATTGCGGCTTTCCTGCTGCTTGGCCATCTCGCGGTAATACTGATCGAGCTGCGGTTTGATCTGCGCGAACAGTTGATTGCCGTCCTTGACGTCACCATTGACCGTCAGTGAGAACGGCGCATTGATCGCCACGTTAGACTCGACCTTTGGCGCCGGCGCACTGGCCGGCGCCGCCTTGGCTAACGGTCCCAGCTTGGCGTCGGCACTGGCCTCGGGCAGCATCATCGAGCGGGCCACATCGCCGGGCTTTGTCGCCTCACCTGCCGGCGTGGCGGCAGGCGCAGGCTTAGTCATTGACGCCCCCTTGCCGTCTGTGCCGGCATCAGGGCGCAGCATCGTTCGGCCAACATCGCCAACCTTTGCCGGATCCTTCGCCGCCGGCGCACCCTCTGGCGCGATCGAGGGGGCCGCCATCATCAGCGGCGTGGCCGGCTTGGCGAATGACTTGGCGATATCGCCCATCACCGGCGCAATGTCCTTGCCGGCGTTGGCCATCATCAAAGGCCCGGCGTCCGGCATCTTCTTCGCGGCGTCATCGGCACCGAACAGCGACTTGCCGACAAAGCCGCCCAGGGAGTCGCCGCCCATGTTGCCCAGCACGCCACCGATCAAGGCGCCGATCGCCGTACCGATCACAGGCACGACCGAGCCGATCGCCGCACCAGCGGCCGCACCGGCGAGCGTGCCCGCCAAACCGCCTGCCGCCGAGCCGTAGCCCTCGGCTTTCTCGTCCTGAGTCTCGGCGTTCTGATAGGTGTCATAGGCCTTGAAACCAGCGTCAGCCACCGCGAGAACCGCCGTGCCTTTGACCGCTGATCCGATGCCAATGCCACGGCCGAAACCGCGACCGCTGCCCTTGCCTTTGGCCTTGCCGCCCTTGCCCTTTTTGCCGTCGCCGGCATCGACGTCGCCGCCGTCCAGCCCACCACCCGCACCGCCTGCCGGCAGGTTGGTCACGATTACTTTTTGCGGGATGTTCGGGTTACCCATCAGCGAGCCACGGCCGATGTTCATCAGCCCCTTGGCCATCTTGAGGCCGCTCATGGCCGTCGACAGCCCAAGGATGCCGGCAGTGGCCAGCCCGATCGCAGACACCAGTCGCGGCGACTCGTCGGACAGCTTGGCCAGCCCGCGCGCGACAGAACCGATCCCGTCTACCACGGCGTCCGTCACCGGGCGCATGGCGTCGCCGATCGCGCGCATCGAGTCGTCGAGGCTCTGCACCATTTCCGACTGTTTCTGCGCCGACGACTGCCGGCGTTCTTCCAGGTTCTTATCCAGAATCCCGGCCGCGTTGGCCGATTCCTTTTTCAGCTTGTCGTAGAGGTCTTTATTCTGCATGTATGCGGTCAAGGCGCCCTTGACCTGCATATCTGCGAACAGGTCGCCGGTACGCAACGCCGACTCCAGCGAGGCGATCATGGCCTTGGCTTTCTCGGGGTCGGCTTCCTGGCTGATCGCGGCCGTCGCCTCGGCCATCTTGGCGGCCTTCTTGGGGTCGGTCGCCTCAATGTATTTTTGGGCCAGCGCAAAGCTGGATTCCAAGGTGGACTTGCCGTTTTGCAGCCCGGTATTCATCGAAGCCTGATAGTCGATGCCGGCCTTTTCGTAGGCCTTCACCGTGTCACCGGAACCGATTTTTTCCATCCAGTTCTTGAGGTTGTTCGCCGCCTCGTCGGAACCGCCGGCCGTCTTCATTTGTACCTGAAGCATCGAGCCGAGCTGCGTCACCGAGTCCATGCCGGTAATGCCCAGCTTGCCCATACCCGCGAGCAGTTCAGGGAACCAGCGCGCCATGTCGGCCGCCTCAAAGCTGCCCGCCTGCCCTTGGTAGGCGATCGCCTCAAGCGCCTTTTGCATCATTGCGGGGTCGGTGATCTTGGCGTTTTGCCCCAAGGCATTGATCATCTTGGCGGTTTCGGTGCCGTCCGAACCCTGACCAACGGAGAACTTGGCCGCTGTCGGTGCGTAGGCCAGCGCCTTGTCCAGCTCCATGCCGGCGCCCACCAGGGCGTTCACCACCTCGGCCACCTGATTGCGCGCCATGCCGGTATCGCGCGACGTGTCGATCACTGTCTTGGACAGCTTCGCCTCTTCGGGCGTGTTGGCAATGTTGGACTTGATCGCAATGTCACGAATGATCGCGCCGTAGTCCGCGCTGATCTTCGTCGGGACGGCCATCAGCGCCGTGGCGGCCGTCGCCCGCCCGATACTGCTGCGCATCTGCTGCTTGCCTTCGTCGAGCTGCATGTGCCCTTTGGCCTTCAGCTCGGCGCCCTGCGCAATCTTGCCCATTTGGCTGTAAGCCTTGCCGAGGTTGCGAACCTCAACGCCCTGCTTTTTCAGCGCGGCCAAGTTAGCTTCCAGCTTCTTGCGCAGATCCTCGGCACCCTTCTCGCCGGCCATGTGCGCCTTTCGAAACTCGGCTTGCAGGCGCATGGTTTCGCCAATGGTCTTTTCGAGAACCCGGGCCTTTTTGCCGGTCTCTTCCAGCTTCTTGATTCGGCCGGTGGCGTCCTTGAACGCCGCTCCCAGCGTCGAACTGACAGCCCCGCCAATCACCAGACCGAGCGCTAGTTTCTTGCTCATGTGCGTGCCCTATGTTCGCCGAGTTAAAAGCGGCTCAATCCCTGAGCCACCACAGCATCCGGTCAAAGGGCATAGCCTCAATCTCGGCGGCAGAGAAACCCGTCTCTCTCGCCAAGGTCTTGGCCGCTACCCGTTGGGTCTCGGTGTTAAAGCTCGTCCTCTTCGACCAGGCGAAAATAGCCAGCCTGCAAGCGGTTGTAGTTCCGCTGAGTCAGGGCAGCAATTTCCTTTTCGGTCGCACCGAGCAGACTGCACAGAATGTTGATTTCGATCTGCTCGTAATCACCCTTTGCCGTGGCAGTTGCCGCACGCGTGTCACGCACCGTCGGCGCTCGCATGGTCAGCTTGTCGACCTTGATGCCGCCGAAGTCGGCGGCCCCCTTCAAGGTGATGATTGCGCTGTCGTCACTGATTTCCAGCCAGGACGGGACTTTCTGTTCTGCGTTTTCTTGGGTCATGTTCTATTCCTTACAGGCCGAGGGCCGAGCGTTCGGCGGCCAACTGGTCGACACCGTCGACAACCATGATCATTGCGAGCGGGTCGATCTCGTACATCAGGCGACCGTCGATTTCGAGCTTGTAATACGTGAGCTTCACGGCGTGCTTGATTTCGCCCACGGTGGACGGTTTCCAGTCGCCCATGTCCACCTCTTTCACGCCGCCGCGCATGGTGACGATCACCGGCGTAATGCGGCCTTTCAGATCCGCGAAGGCGCCGCGAAACGTCAGGCTCGTGGCCGTCTGGTCAGCCAGACCAAAGAACTTCAGCGCCTCGCGGCGCACGCCATTGGTGGTAAAGGCCGATTCGATCTTTTCCATGCCCACGGCAAACTCGATCGGGGCGAACATGCCGCCGCCCTGATAGTCCTCGGTCTTCAGGGTCAGTTTCGGCAGGGTCAGGGTGGGCACGTCGCCGGAAAAGCTGACGCCGTCCACAAACAGGTTCATGTTCTTCAGAACTTGAGGAATCATCGGTAAGCCCCCTTAGGCTTCAAGCACTTCGGTCAGCCACTCGTTGGTGACCTCGATCAGGAAATTCGGGTTTTCAGCCGGCGGTACGTCGGTGAAACGGATGCGCCAATAAACCTTGCCCTGTTCGAGCTGGCTGGCCGTGTTCATTTCGGTGTCCGGGTAGACTTCAAAGTTGATGATCGCGCCGGCGTTCTTCTGGTCGCGCATGAACGCTTGCAGGCCTTCGGTCACGTCCTTGACGTAGGTCTTGGTGATCGAGCGGTCGACCGCCCATTTGTGCCCCGCCTGGATCGCATCCATCAGGATGTCGCAGGTACGAACGCGGGTGACAAACGACCATTTCGGATCACTCGACAGCGTGCGGTTGCCCCACAGGCGATAGCCGCCGTCACGAATGATCGTGCTGACATTGGCGTTATTGAGCAGGTTGGCCCGGCAGGTTTCGTCGCCGTCCAGGAACTCGATCGGGCGAGTAGTGCCGGTGATGCCAACAAACTCTTTGTTGGACGGCGACGCCCAGTAGCCGTAAGTCGCATCGGTCCAAGCGAACAGGCCCGCCACCCAAGCTGAACCCGGGGCATCGATCGTCGCGCTGGTCACGGTGTCCCAATACTGCACACCCGGATCAACCAGATAAACGCGCTTGCTGCCGAACTCCTGGGCGTAGGCCAGCACCGCCTCGTCGGTCGTGTTCGGACCGTCGACAATGGCGATCGCGCGCAGCTTGGCGGCCAGTGCGTCCATGGCGGTCGCCACGGCCTGAGTGGCCGAATGTTTCGGCGCGATCAGTAACTTGGGTTGCGCGTTGTGCTTGCTCTTGCCGTCCAACAGCGCTTGCAGGCCGGTACGCTGACCACCAGCCAGAACGCCGCCGATGATCGCTGTGGTTTGCAGCGCCGCATCTTCCAGCACAGGCACACCGACGGCGACGATCACCGCCTTGGCGCGCACGTAAATCGCCTGGGCGGCCTTGGTGATCGCCGAGTCGGCACCGAAAGCGGCGATCGCCTCGCGCTCAGACGTGAGCAGCACCAGCTCGCCGGCCTTGGCCGTGCCGCCGCCGACAACGCCCGGCTTAAAGGTGTCGCAAAGACCGATGATCGAGGACGACGGCAGCGAGATAGTGCGCGCACCGGTATCAATCAGCGTGGTCGTCACGCCGTGAAAAAAAGAACCAGCCATATGGGTCAATCTCCAGAAACGAAAAAACCCCGCATAAGCGAGGCTGTGAGGGTGTTCGTGTTACGCGTAACGGAAAAGAAAACGCCCCGTCAGTGCGGGGCGTCTATTGGATCTGCTCGATCAACCAGGGCGGCGCGATCGGACGATGATCAATCAGTGGGAATTGATCCCCTTGCGGCCATTCGCGCAACAGCCGGCGGTAGCGTTGCAGGTCGGCATATTGCTCAGGCGTGATCGAGGTCAACCCGCCTTCTTCGACTTCGTCGCGATGGCGGGAAACCAGAGGGTCAGTTAAGAGTAATTGCGAATCGCGCCAACCACGCTCCTCAGCAACCTGCGCCTCGTAAGTTGGCAGGGGCTTATCGATCAACTCCGGGCCGCTGACAGGCGTGAAGTCAATCAACTTCCCCTGTGACTCGCCCTTCAGTAGTTGTGCATGGCGCTCAGCTGTAATCTCGATCACGTCATCCGGCATCGACGAATGAATCGAAGGATCAAAAAAACCGCACTTGGACGGTGAAGCGAACATAGATATTTCTCCTCAGTAGCCCACGGCAAACCATGCGCAGGCTGACGCGACCGAAGCGATTACTGCCGCCGAACCCTTGTTCAACGCTCCGATGTTGTGCGCCGTGAAGCCGCTCCCTGCGACAGTGAAAGTCCAAATCGATACGCTTGGTGCCCCGCCATTGTCTTGGCTGCAAATCCACGCACAGCGGTTTGGAAAGGCCACCGGGAAGGTGGCGCCTACCGACGTCGTCGTGACGCCCGTCGACCCCCACTGAAGAATAAGGCCGCTTGGAAGCTTCTGATAACCGCTAGGTAAAGAGGCCATGAAGGCCGCACTGTGTTTAAGCGCTGCCGTTCCCGAGCCAATCCAGTTGGCACCAACCTTGACTAATTGCAGGTCTTCGCCGGTGCCAACTACGATCGAC
>Ga0307416_100001477_pt1 | contig 12800 bp, 10 predicted proteins | sample DK1Cmetagenome_2_FD_203821 | JGI IMG/M metagenome (GOLD analysis project Ga0307416, IMG submission 203821) | Maize rhizosphere microbial communities from greenhouse at UC Davis, California, United States - DK15-C-3 | ecosystem: Host-associated > Plants > Roots > Rhizosphere > Soil | place...
TCGCCGCTGTGACGGTGTGGTGGCTATTGCGCGGCAGGTCGGAGCGTCGATAGACGAGACGACTTGCGCGCCGTCTGGCAGCGATGCACTGTAGGGACCATTCCAGCAAGCGCATTCCCCCATAGGTTTTGGAGGCGCCATGACTCTGCGCGTGTGCGGCACAGCCGGATTGTTCTTGATCCTCAGCGTTCAGCTTGGCGCCGGTCAGGTTCGGCAGATCAGCGGGCGCGTCACCAACACCCAGACCCAACAGGGGGTGGCCGGCGCAACCGTGGCGGTCAGCGGGACCGCAATTGTGGCCGAAACGGGCAATGACGGCAACTACGTGCTCAATGCTCCGGCAGGTGATGTCAGTCTCATCGTCCGGGGCATCGGCTACAGGCGGCAACAGCTGGGGGTTTCGGCATCGCAGACTACTGCGGACGTAGCCCTTGAGCCCGATCCCTTCAACCTGGAAGAGATCGTCATAACGGGCCAGGCCAGCGGAGTGCAACGACAGAATCTGCCGAACGCGGTCTCAACGATTTCGGCCAGCGAGCTGAACCGGGCACCGTCTCCGACCTTGGAGAGTGCGCTCCAGGGCAAGATCCCCGGTGCGTATATCCAGGCCAACTCCGGCGCTCCGGGCGGCGGTTACCAAGTGAATCTGCGTGGCGTGTCCACCATCAACGCAAGCGTGGATCCGCTGTACGTGGTAGACGGGATCGTCGTGAGCAATGCTGCCATTCCGAACGGGCAGAATGCGGTGAGCTGCGCCCAGTGCGGCGGCAATCCGCGCAACCAGGATAACCCAGTAAACCGAATTGCCGATCTCAATCCCGAGGACATCGAGCGAATCGAGGTCCTTAAGGGGGGTTCGGCCGCGGCGATTTACGGCTCCAAGGCCACCAACGGGGTTGTGGTCATTACCACTAAGCGGGGACAAGTAGGAAAGCCCCAGTTCAGCATTTCCCAGAAGCTGGGCTTCTTCTCCCGGGCCAACACTCTGGGCTCTAGGAGTTTCAATACCCTCGACGAAGCGCTCTCGGCCTTCAGTGACACCGCAGCAGTGACGGCCGCATTCCAGCCGGGAGTATCATACAACTTCGAGGACCAGCTGTACGGCCGGGAAGCGCTCTCTTATGAGACAAATGCGAGTGTGAGCGGAGGGACTGAAAACACCAAGTACTACGTCTCAGGGCTGCTGAAGAACGACGAAGGGATCGCTATCAATACTGGCTACAAGAAGCAATCGTTGCGCTCCAACCTGGATCAGGAGCTGGGTGGTGGTTTCCAGCTCCAGGTCAATCTCGACGGAACCCACAGCCTCTCCAAACGAGCTCTGTCCAACAACGACAATAGCAGTACTAGCCCGTTCATGATTTTGCCGGCCACCCCGAGCTTCATCAACCTGTTCCCTACGGGCGGTATTCGTGACGATATAACCGCGGCCGACTTCCCCATCAATACGTTCGGCGCGAGCAACCCGCTGCAAACGTTCGCTCTGCTCAGAAACGACGAGGATGTTTGGCGGGTACTGGGCACCACCACACTGCGCTGGTCCCCCCTCCGAACGGCCCGCAGCACGTTGCAGTTCATCGGCATCGGTGGCGTGGATTACTTCCAGCAGGACAACGATCTCGTATCACCTCCAGAGCTCCAGTTTGAGAGTGCGGACGGCCAACCTGGAACTGTGGTCACCAGCAGATCCTCCAACCGGAATCTGAACGCCGCGCTTAACGTGAGCCATGTGTTCAACTCGTCGGGGTCCGACGAGGGGACCCAGTTCACTACCTCGGCGGGGATTCAGTACGAGGACCGCAAGTTGAACGCGACCCAGGTTTTGGGGCGAACGTTGCTACCAGGCCAGGAGAACGTTCAGCAGACCACCAGCCAAACCGTGTCCTCCCGCATCGAGCCTGTGCGCGACCTCGGCATCTTCGGGCAGGAAGAGGTGCTGCTGGCTAATCGGCGCCTGTTGCTCACTGCTGGAGTTCGAGCCGACCGGAGTAGCGCCAACGGGGAAACCGACAAGTTCTTCTTCTATCCCAAGCTGGCGGCCTCCTACCGATTCGTGCAGCCATTCGGTGGTGTAGATGAGTTCAAGCTGCGAGGGGCATACGGGCAAACCGGCAACCGGGCACTCTTTGGAGCCAAGTTCGTCACCGACACCACCGGAACCATAGGTGGGCAGTTCGGTACTTACATAGGGAATCGCGCCGGCGATCCCTTGATCAAGCCTGAGCGCCAGGAAGAGTTCGAGGGCGGGTTCGACGCCGCATTCGCGGGCGGGAGAGCCGAGCTGACCCTGACGCTCTATCAGCGCAATATTCGCGATCTTATCCTGGAGCAGACAGTTGCGCCGTCTGTCGGCCAGGAACTCCGGATTTTCGGTAATGGTGGCAGCCTTCGGAATCGAGGCGTCGAGGCATCGCTGACGCTGCAGCCGGTGCAGAGCCGAAACATTAACTGGATTTTCCGGACGACGTTCTTCGCCAATCGGGCGAAGATCACTGAATTGAACGTGCCGCCGTTCCAGACCGGTGGGTTTGCACTGTCGCTGGGGACATTTCAGATCGAGAAGGACAGCTCTCCCACACAAATCTTCGGCACAGTCGGCACCGACGCGGCCGGAAACGCCCTTGCAGGAAAGGTCGGAGACGCCAACCCCGACTTCCAGATGTCGTTCTCCAACGACATCGACTTCCACCGGTTTACGCTCGGCTTTCTCTTCGACTGGAAGTATGGGGGCGATATCATCAACCTGACCGAGTTCCTCTACGATGCCACCGCAAACAGCGTGGATTATCTCGAGGACGATGGGGGATCCGATCGGATAAATCGCTGGGGTGCCGGATTTACCGAGCCCTACGTTCAGAACGGATCGTATCTCAAGCTCAGAGAGGTGAACCTCTCATACAACTTACCGGAATCGATCACCGCGGGTCTCTTCGGGCAGGCGGTCCGCTATGCGCGCTTGTCTCTGACCGGTCGGAATCTTCTGCGGATCACGCCATACAGGGGCTTGGACCCCGAGGTCAGCAACTTCGCCAACCAAGCGATCGTGCGGAACATCGACGTGGCTCCTTTCCCGCCGAGTCGCAGCTTCTTCTTCTCGATCGACTTGGGGTTCTGACCATGAAATGGACCACACTCACGAGACTGCTGCTGCCGGTTCTCGCCCTGTTCGGAGCCGGCGCGTGCGACTATGACATCGCGAATCCCAACAGCCCTGCGGTCATCGGAGAAAATCCTTCGGCTTCTCAGGTGGGCGCCGCCGCCAACGGTATCCTGATCGCCACTCGGCAGGATCAGGCGGACTGGGCGCTAGACGGCGCAATCTTCGGGCGGGAAGCATTCCGCATCGACCCCGCGGATCCCCGATTCACCACTGAGATGATGCAGGGCCCGCTGGATCCCGGGAGTCGGGCCTTCGGCGGCGATCATTGGCTGGAGCCGTACTCCGCCATTCGGAGTGCCAACGATCTCCTCGCGGTGATAGGCACGGCCAGTTCGCTGACACCCGAACAGCAGAGTGCCACCAGCGGGTTTGCCCGCACGCTCCAGGCATACAACTTTACCATCATCCTGAGTTCCCATACCCAGGATCAGATCCCGATCGACGTTGGAAGGGATGCCAGCGCACCGCCGGCTCCGCTTGTCACGAACGCGGAAGCATGGGATCACGTCATAGCTTTGTTGGACCAGGGCGCCAGCGAGCTGGTGGGAGACGCCTTCCCCTTTACGCTGCCCGCGGGGTTCGCTGGGTTCGCGACACCTATCACCTTTCGTCAGTTCAACCGGGCCTTGCGCGCACGGGTGGCAGTGTACCGTGGAGACTATGCGGGGGCCCTTACGTTCCTGACCGAGTCCTTCCTGGACCCTGCGGCGTCGATGGATCTCGGCGCCTACATAGATTTCGGAACGGGAGCCGGAGACGTAGCGAACCCGCTGGCCGTGAGCTCTCAAACCAGCGAAAATTTCGGGCATCCCACACTTGAGACGCAGGCGCAGCTGCAACCTGGGGGAGCTTTGGACCAGCGTTTTCTCAACAAGCTGGTGAAACGGCCCCCGCGCTCGGGCGGAACCACGAACACCGACCCGGTGCAGACGTTCAGCTCGGACCTCGGCTGGATCCGCTACCCCAGCCCGAACACTCCGATCCCGATCATCAGGAACGAGGAGCTGATCCTCCTCCGGGCTGAAGCCTCGATCGGCTTGAGCGACTTAGGCACTGCCCTAACGGACATCAACACCGTTCGTTCGATCTCAGGGAACCTGACGCCCCTTGGTGGTTTTGCCGATGCCGCGGCGGCTTTGGACGAGCTCCTGTACAACAAGCGGTACTCACTGATGTATGAAGGTGGTCACAGCTGGATTGACTATCGGCGCTACGGCTTGACCGGTAATCTGCAGGCGATCGACCGTGTGGGGCCTCCGCCTGACGTGATTTTCCCGACGCTGCCGGTCCCATCGGCAGAGACGCAGCCCAGGACTTGATTGTCCTCGACGAGGAGGATTCCCGATGACTCGCACATTGTCTCTCGTGGTCCTTACGTTGCTTCCGTCGCTGCTCGCCTCCTGCGGTGGAGAGGGCGGCAGGTACGCCGGCAGCTGGAAGCGGGATCTGTACGGGGAGGGTGAGGTTCGCATGAACCTGGCCTCCAACGGCGGAGTCGAGCTGACTCTGCCGTCGAAGCGATGGGCCGACTCCGTGATGAAGAGCCGCGCGTCTTTCAAGGGTGACACGTTGTTGTTCCAGGCGGATACCAGCGCCCTGGCGTGTCAGACGGCGGCTGCCCGGTACGTGGTGAGCAGAACGGACGATCAGCTTCAGATAGCGGGAATCGGTGCCGACAGCTGCGGAGGGCGCCGGGCGGCCCTCGTGGGGACCTGGCAGAAGTCGTAAGAAGCGGAAAGAAAAAGCGTAAGCGGTAAGCGGTTAGCGGGAGAAGCCGGATCTTCCCAGCCACGCTCCCCGTTTACCGCTCACGCGTTTCGCTGTTCCCGCTCACGCTGTTTGTAGATGGCCACTGCTGGGTGACGCAGTGAAAGGCGCCCAGCCCCCAGACCAGGTCAGTGCAATCGATGCCGACCACTTCTCGGTCGGGAAAGAGCGACTGCAGAGTCGCGAAAGCTTCACCGTCCCGATTGGGATCGTACGTTGGCAGCAGCACGACGCCGTTGGCGATGTAGAAGTTGGCGTAACTGGCGGGTAGCCTTTGCCCCTCATGGTGCAGCGGCCGAGGCATCGGCAGGGATACCACTCGAAGTGGCTGCCCGTCCTGATCGGTCATTCTATTGAGCCGCTCCAGATTATTCTGGAGCGGCTCATAGTTTGGATCAGTTGGATCATCCTCGACGACCGTTACGACGGTATTCGAGCTCACGAACCGGGTCAGGTCATCAACATGTCCGTCAGTATCGTCGCCTTCAATTCCTTCTCCGAGCCACAGGATGTGTGAAACACCGAGATATGCGCGCAGATACTCCTCGATAGCAGCTCGGTCCAGATGCGGGTTGCGGTTCGAGTTCAGGAGGCATGCCTCGGTCGTGAGCAGCGTACCCCGGCCGTTCACGTCTATCGATCCGCCCTCCATCACGATTCCGGGATCGAACAGAGGCAGGCCGAGCTCCTGGGCGATTCTGGTGGGGACGACATCGTCCAGGTCGTAGGGCGGATACTTGCCGCCCCACGCGTTGAAGTCCCAGTCGATGACGGCCTGTGGCTGATTGGGTGTCTCGCGCTGGACGAAAATTGGGCCATGGTCGCGGCACCAGGCGTCATTCGTCGGATGGTAGTGGAAGAAGATATTGCCGCTGCCGGCGCCCTCATCCGCGAGCAGACGCCGCACGTCGTGCTCCATCTCGCTGCCGGCGACGTTGATGTGGACTTCTTCGTGGTCTGCCAGGTGGCGTACCATGGCGGCGAAGATCTTCGGCACCGGTCCGAACTTACCGGGCCACGAGGCTTCCTTGTGGGGCCAGCTCAGCCAGGTGCCGCGATGCGGCTCCCACTCGGCGGGCATGCGATATCCGAGGGCAGATGGCGTTTCGATGGTTGTCATGGGGGCGTGAACAGTAAACGGTAAACAGTAAACGGGACGGGCCGATGAGGGTCCCGTTTACCGTTCACCGTTGGCGTTAATCCAGATACCGCTTCGTGATGTCCGCGTAGGCGTCGATGCGCCGGTCTCGCAGGAAGGGCCAGTGGGTCCGGCTCGCGTCCACCTTGCCCAAGTCCAGCGTGGCCGTGAGCACCTCCTCGCCGGTGCCGCCCTTCACCAGCACTCGGCCGCCTGGGTCTGACACGAAGCTGCCGCCCCAAAACTCGAGTCCTCCGGTTGGCCCGGCTTCGTACCCGACGCGATTCACGGCGCAGACATAGACCCCGTTGGCTATGCCATGGCTTCTCTGGATGATTTCCCACGCAGCCTGCTGCTGGGCACCGTGTTCCTCCTTCTCGCCCGGCAACCATCCGATGGCCGTGGGGTAGAAGAGTATCTGGGCTCCGCTCATCGCCGTGAGGCGTGCCGCCTCCGGATACCACTGGTCCCAGCACACCAGGACGCCAACACGGCCAAAGCGCGTGTCCCACGTGCGAAATCCGAGATCACCCGGCGTGAAATAGAACTTCTCGTAGTACTGAGGATCATCTGGAATGTGCATCTTCCGGTACTTGCCGAGAAACCGGCCATCGGCGTCTATGACGGCAGCCGTGTTGTGATACAGTCCCTCCGCCCGCTTCTCGAAGAGGGAGGCGATGATCACCACACCCAGCTCAGCCGCAAGCCGCCCCAGGGTTTCGGTAGACGGTCCTGGCACCGGCTCGGCCAGTCCGAAAAACGTGTGGTCCTCGGTCTGGCAGAAATATGGGCTCAGGAAGAGTTCCTGAAGACAGATGATCTGGGCGCCACGTTTGGCAGCGTCCCGGATACCGTGGACGGCCTTCTGCATGTTGGCCTGGGGCTGATCGGTGCAGCTCATCTGCACCAGGCCCAGTGTAACGGCGCCGCTCGCAGCAGGAGTAGTCATGGGCGGATAATAATTCCCCGTCATATGAGAGTCATCACTGTGCCGTGTAGTGACCTGCGTCACCTAGCATTCCGAACTCACGCGCAATCTTTCGTTGTCAGCGGTCGGCCCTCCAGGGCCTCTAAACCCCCGAAAGGAATGAGCCCATGCGTGGTGGTCGCCCCTGGTTCGTGTTACTAAACATTGCCGGCGTCTCGATGTTCCTGGGCTGCGGTGAGCGGCGCACCGGCGACGCACCGGCAACAGATACAGTGCCGGCTGTGAGCCCCGCTCCCGACACTGCGGCGACGCTTCAGGACACCGGCCGAGCTGTTGCGGACAGTGCGAGGCCCGCTACTCGGGGCGACTCGACACCGGCTCCTACCAGGGCCGCCGCCCCTGCTGTGGCTCCGTCCCGTGAGAACGCGGGGGCTCCCAAGCGCGTCACGACTCCAAAGCCGATCTTACGGCCCACCCCGCCGCCTGCAACACAGCGTGACACGCCACCGGCAAGCACACCCACGGCAACTTCACCGGCGCGCGACACCGGAGCGGCCGCCAACCCGCCTGCGCAAGCTCCCGACACTGCCACGGCAGCGGCCGCTCCGCCGGCGACCACCGATACCGCTTCAGCTCAGGCTAATGCACCCCTGCGTGACCAGTATCATCGTGCTCCCCTGGATACCGTTTCCCAGCAGGTGTACGACGGCTGGAAGCAGTACAACCTGAACTGTGCGCGCTGCCACGGAGAGGACGTTCTCGGCAGCACCATTGCTCCCCACCTGATCACCTCGTTGAAGCCCAACGGGCCGATCAATACAAAGGAATTGTTCGTACAGACTGTCTGTGCCGGCCGACCGGCGAAAGGAATGCCGGCGTGGTGCCCACTCGGAATGGAGATGGATAAGATCGAGGCGATCCATGCCTACGTGAAAGGCCGGAGCGACGGGAAAATTCGCCCCGGTCGTCCTGCCGTGAAGTCGGAGGGCTGACCGATGGCACGTCAGAGCTCAGCGCCTCTGGCCGGATGGGGACTGGCCCTGATTCTGACATGTGCGTTTGCGGCGTGCAGCCGCGGCGCAGAAGAGACCGAGACCACGGCCGGCGCGCCGGTCGACAGTGTGCCCGGTCAGGGCGCCCGCTCCGATACCTTGGCGCCGGCGGACACATCGGGCGCATCACTGCCGCGGCCGGACGTGGCCACACCTCCGATCACACCTCCGGCAGAGGCTCCCCAGGACACCCCTCCAACCACGGCGCCCGCTCCTGCTTCTCAAGGTGGTGGAGCGGGACCACAGGTGAGTCAGGCCGAGTATGAGGGATGGAGACAGTACAGCGTGAACTGCGCACGGTGCCATGGCCAGGACGTTCTGCCTAATCCAGTGGCAGCCAACCTGCTCATATCGCTGGGTGCGGGTGGCCCTATCGATACGGAGCAGAAGTTTTTTCAGGTTGTGAGCGAGGGACGTCCGGACAAGGGCATGCCGGCGTTCAAGGATATCATGAGTGCGGAGCAGATCCGGTCTGTTTATGCCTACGTGGATAGCAGAGCAGAAAAGCGGCTCCCCCCAGGCCGTCCCGCCCGGCCGCCTGCCTGACCCGCGTATCCCTTCTCGAGATCTGGAGCCGTCCTCGATGCCCGCGATGACATCGGGCCGGCTGGGGCGTCCGCCAAGGACCTCCTGGGGTGCGTAGTCGACGTCGTTCGCACGGTACGGACGGTCTCAACAGTGGAGTGTGGCCGGTACAGACCGCCCACCTCATCACTCCGACCGTACATTTCTTCACCCGCAGTCATGCACCCACTCCGTTAGTTGACTTCCGTACCTGGCGGCTCGAGGTCGGCGGATTGGTTGAGCGCCCCACCCGATTTTCACTGGCAGAGCTGACTCGAGAATTCCCGACGCAGGAAGTGACTGCCACAATTGCTTGCGCCGGGATCCGCCGAGAAGAGTTCCTTTCTTTGGGCCCGTTGCCCGGTGAGCTGCCGTGGGGTCCTGAGCCGATCAGTACCGGCCGCTGGTCCGGCGTTTCCCTCGCGGCGGTGCTGGACGCGGTGGGTGTGTCGAGCCGTGCGCGTCACGTTGAGTTCGTCGGCCTGGATCAGGTCGTACGCCACGGACACACATTCGGCTTCGGCGGGTCCATCGACATGATGAAGGCGCTCCAGGGTGATGTCTTGTTGGCAACCGGAATGAACGGGTCACCGCTGCCTCGGCAACACGGCTACCCCTTGCGGGCACTCGTGCCGGGCTGGATCGGCGCTCGAAGCGTGAAGTGGCTCGGGCGGATCAATCTGCTGGAGGAGCCATCAGCGAACTACTTTCAGGCCAGGGCCTACCGGTCTCAACGGGATATTGCCACGGATGATGCACGCGATGTCAGCCAGGGTGTGGCGCTCACTGTCGTCCCCGTGAACAGCGTCATCGTGGATCCGGTCCAGCAGGCCCTACTCCAATCCGGATCACAACGGGTCAGAGGTTGGGCGATGGGGTCCGACGGTGAGCCCTTGCGTTCGGTTGAGGTATCCGCTGACGGCGGGAACAGTTGGTCACGGGCGGCGATAACATTGACAGGAGAGAAATGGACGTGGAGCTTCTGGGAGGGTGAGGTGACGCTGCCGCGAGGATATCATGTGCTGGCTGCACGAGCCACGGACACTCGTGGTACGACGCAGCCGGCAACGCTGCACGAGACATGGAATGTGAAAGGGTACAACAACAACGCCTGGCACCGTGTGCCAGTCACTGTGCAGTGATCCGGGGTTCGCCTACTGCTTGACCCAGGTTGGCCGTAAGTCGCGCGTCACATCGGTCACCAGCTGACTGACAACCTCCCCGTACGCCTCTTCCTTGTCGCGCATGGCAATCGAAGGCAGTGCCCCGGACATCGACACACGGCCGACTGTTCCATTCGCGACTGAGCTCGAACGCCAGACCGTTCCGCCTGTCTTGGTTGACAGCAAGCGAACGGTGAGCTCCGCCGACACCGCAGCACGCACATTCACGCCCGACATGCTGAGCTTACCACGCGGCTTGACACCAGAGACCTTCAGCTGCCCTACGAAGACAGCGGGAACATCCTTATCGCGGCCCAATGCCTGAGCCAGCGCGGTGCCGTCACCGTTGGCGAGAAAACCCTTGAGGGAGGAGTCGCCGGCGGTTAGCTCGAGAAGCTCGATTCCAGACTGGCTCTTCAACAGCGCTTCGGCAAACCGCTGAGTAGCCAGGGCGCTCATTCCGCTATTCTGTTGGTCGGTAGAAAACGCCACCACTGCAATGCGCCCGTACGGTGCGAGATCCAGCCGGGCCGGCACGACGGCGTATTTCGACGAACAGGCCGCGAGCACGACCACCCCGCAAAGAGCGATCGCGTATTGCATTCGGACAGGCTGAAGTGCGCTGTTAGCGGGCATGATCGCCATATCGGTAGAGGATAACCCGCTGTGGGCAAGAGGCGCGCCACGGACGGCCCCGCGATTGCTAGCACCAGCCCAGGATCTATCACGTCACATAGTGCCAGCCTTCGAGCGCCTGCGCGCGGAGCGGCTAGCCACCACGCTGGCGTACGCGAAGAGGCGCAGAACTGCCGAGGTGAAGAGCGGATATAGCGTGGCGAACGAGGTCAAGTCAGGTCGGTCAGCACTTGCTTCGCGGCATTATAGCCACACATGCCATGCACGCCCGCGCCCGGGTGAGCATAACTGGAACAGAGATACAGCCCGTTAACGGGCATGCGGTAGCGGAAGTAGGGAAACATCGGCCGAAACAGGAGCTGGCGGTGCCACGCGCTCGACCCGCCGCCAAGGTCGCCTCCCACAAGGTTCGGGTTCATGGCCTGCAGCCGATCAGGCGACATGACTCGACGAGCAAGGATGCGGGACCGAAAGCCGGGGGCCAGGCTCTCGATGCGTGCGTCGATGCGGTCGCCGAATTTCTCCTCCGCCTCGGCCCACCCGCGGTCGAGCTTCGAAGGTACGTGCGTGTAGGCCCACAGTGTATGGCGGCCCGGCGGGGCTCGCGTAGGGTCGACGAGACTCTGCTGTCCGATCACCAGATAAGGGTTATCGGGCAGAGCGCCCCGGCGTACCTGCAGCGTAAATCTCCTCAGGTCTTCGATGCTGTCGCCGGCATGAACGACGGCGCTCTCGCCCGCGGGACCGACTGACCAGGGTACCGAGCTCTGCAGAGCCCAATCCACCTTGAACGTGCCCCAGCCGCGTGGGTATCGGCGCATGAAGCTGGCGACCCAGTTCGGGACATCACCGCGTTCCAGCAAATCGAGGATCAGTGCACCGACATCAGTGTCCGCCAGAATTACTCTTGCCGAGATCTCCTCGCCACTGGACAAACGCACGGCAGCGGCGCGCCGGTTTCGAACCACCACGCGGGTGACGCGGGCGCCCAGGCGCAGACTTCCGTTGTATGCACCAAGACAGTGGACCAGCGCGTTTGCAAGTGACTTGGCGCCACCCTGGGGAACCGCATAGCCGCCAGTTGTGGCGGTCATGCCAAGCATGAAGCCCACGGCGGCACCGAACCGGTCGTCCGGACCCACGTCAGCGTGCAGCGCGAGTCCGGGTAGAACTCGACGCGCTGCCCCGCTGGTGAACCAGCGCTCGGCCAGCGCGCGCTCGCTCGAAAGAAAGATCCTTGTCAGTTTCAGAAGATGTTGAGGGCCAAGCCGAGCGACGGGTCTCACGGCAGGAAATGTTCCGAGCAGGCTGTCGATGAGGTGGGGCTCGATGGAGGCGTACCAGTCGGCTACCCGGCGCCAACGCTCCCCGTCTTCAGGATGGCCGAAATGCCGGGCCGTAAGATCCTGATCCCGGGCGATACAGGCATAGCTGCCGTCCGGAGCGGGATGACAGCTGTCGAAGGTGGCCCTGTTCCAGCGCAGCCCATAGGGCTCGAGTGATAAGTCTCGAAAGGCGGGGCTGAGCGCCGCCCAGGGAAAGAATGCCGCGCCAACATCGTGAGTGAAGCCGGGGAGCGTTCCTTCCTCGGAACCAACGGCGCCGCCTGCTCGTCTCTCATCTGCCTCCAGCACCAGCACCTGAAGCCCGGCACGGGCAAGGACGCACGCAGCAACCAGCCCATTGGGGCCTGATCCGATGACCACTGCGTCCGGATCACTCAACGAACGCGGGAACCTTCGTCGCCAGGACGACTGCTGCGCGCCCCAGGTGCGCCGGCCAGCGAAGCGTCACAGACTGTCCCTGCCTCGTGCGATCCAGCCCCCGTTCTGACTTGGCGACAGTCTCGATCGCGAAGCTCCACTGTTCTGCTGCCGGATCTGATCGGATCTGCAAGGGGGCAAAGAGCGACAACTCGGTTGTGAAGAGATCATCAGGCTGTCCGCTGGATGGATCCCATTGGAACGAGACGCCGATACTTCCGTCCGCGGCGAACTCGACTCGCTTCTCCAAGCCAGGTTGTCCGGGGAAGGAGCATATCACCGCAACCGAGTCTTGGTGTCGCTCGATTGTAAAGCCACACGGCACCTGGGTCCAGGACCGAACGGGCCAGTAATGCCCCCAGGCGTACTGCTCCTGGGTGACGCCGTGCGGGATTATTCGTTCCAGAAAGAGTGCGCGCGGCTCCGCGTCCAGTGGTGGCATTTCATCGAGCCGGACTCCTGCTTCGATGTCGTGGATACTGGGCGCGCCTCCATTCGCTGCGGCCTCGTCCGCGTGCAGCTCGAGGGCGGTGTCGTGGTAGGCCTCCCGCCGGCGAGTCAGCGTATTCGCGTAGTTGGTGCCGACTGCAAAGACCGTGTATTCCTCTACCGCAGCTCCGCGTCGGGGA
>Ga0307416_100001478_pt1 | contig 12788 bp, 11 predicted proteins | sample DK1Cmetagenome_2_FD_203821 | JGI IMG/M metagenome (GOLD analysis project Ga0307416, IMG submission 203821) | Maize rhizosphere microbial communities from greenhouse at UC Davis, California, United States - DK15-C-3 | ecosystem: Host-associated > Plants > Roots > Rhizosphere > Soil | place...
GCTGCTCCGGGCCACGCCGAGCTCTCGACGTCCCTCCTACGGAACTACGAGCGCCTGCTCGAAGGCGTGGACGTGCGCCTCGGCGAGCACGTGGAGGAGCCGCCCGATGCCGATGCGGTCATCCTCGCCACCGGCGCCCGCCCGTACGTCCCCGACCTTCCCCTCTCGGAAGGATTCTCGACCGCCTGGGACGTTCTGCGAGGAAGCCGGCCCGAGGGAAAACGCGTGGCGGTCGCGGACTGGGGCGGCGACGCCTCGGGACTCGACGCGGCAGAGGTCCTGGCGGCGAGCGGGTACGAGGTCGCGCTGGCCGTTGGGTCGGCGGCATTCGGCGAGACCCTGCACGCCTACCAGCGCAACCTCTATGCAGCGCGTCTCTACCGGGCCGGAATCGCGGTCTGGCACCACCTCGAGCTGGCGGCGTGGGACGGCGGCGGCGCCAGCTTCACGAACATCTTCGCCCCCGAGCTCGAAGCGGTCATGGAGGCCGACGCGCTCGTGCTCGCGCTGGGTCGTGTGCCCGTCCGCGAACTGGAAATTCAGGGAGCGGTCGAGGTCGGCGACCGGCTCTCGCCGCGCTCGCTGGAGGAGGCGATTCTCGAGGGGTCGCTCGCCGGCCGCTCGCTCGAGTAGAGCTCGGGCCGCAGGTCGCCGACGACGTCATTGAGCTCGCCCCAGGCCTTGCTGCGCGCTCGCCCGTAGTCGCACTCCGCGTGCAGGATTCCCGTGCCGTACTCGTCGACCGGCCCGGCCGCGAGCCACCCGTCCGGGTCGACGATGCAGCTTGCGCCGGTCCAGTGGACTCCGCGCTCCGGCTTCTGGCCCGCGCGGTCGCAGACCGCCACCCAGACCTTGTTCACATGCGCGGTCGCCTGCGCCAGCGCTATCTCCACCGGCCGCTCACCCCTCGGGCGAGGAAAGAGCGGGAGGTTTGCCGGAACGACGATGACGTCGGCGCCGGCGAGCGCGAGCCCGCGCGTCAGTTCCGGGAAGTAGAGGTCGTAACAGACGGCGACGCCGATCTTCCCGAACGGGGTTTCGACCACAGGGGCCGGCTCGGGGCCCGGCGTGAACCAGAGCTTCTCGCGGTCCCAGAGGTGGGTCTTGCGGTAGACGTCGATCAGCCCGTCGGGCCCCACGACGGCCGCCGAGTTGTAGAGCGCTCCGTCGTCGCTGAGCTCGGCAAACCCTCCCACGATCACCATGCCGTAGTCGGCGGCGCCTTCGGCCCACAGGGAAACCGTCGGTCCGTCCGCCGGCTCGGCACACGACCTGGCCTCTTCCAACGAGTCGAAGACGTACCCGGACGACATGAGCTCCGGAAGGACCGCGATTCGGCACTCGTAAGCCGCCAGGTCCCGGATAACGGTCTTCGCGAGCTTGCCGTTGCCCTCGAGATCACCCACCCTGGGCGGGACCTGGGCACACCCGATCCGGACGCTCGACACAGATCCCGGTTTACCTCGACCCCTCCGACACGTCAAGATCACCCACCATGGTCGTGCCCGAGCTTCCGCCCGACATCGCCGAGCTGAAAGAGCGCGTCGGCCGCTTCGTCGCCGATGAGGTGTTCCCGCTGGAGGAGAAGATCGCCGCCGCGGGCGAGATCGACTTCGCCGCCGTCGACGAGGTGCGCAAGCAGGCACGCGCAGCAGGCTTCTCGATGCTGAACATGCCCGAGGAGGCCGGAGGCGCCGGCCTCAGCATGCTCGGCCAGGTGGCGCTCGAGGAGGAGTCCGGCAAGGCGACCAACGGGCTCGGGTTCGCCGTCGTCGACCGCGGCCCGGCCGAGCTCTGGGAGATCCTCACGCCGGAGCAGCGAGACCGCTGGATCGTCCCGATCCTGCGCGGCGAGTACCGCGAGGCCTGGGCGGTGACGGAGCCCGGCGCCGGCTCCGACGTGAGCGCAGTCGCTGCGACGGCCGTGCGCGATGGGGACGAATGGGTGCTGAACGGCGAGAAGTGGTTCGTGACAAGCGAGGGCGACCCGGGCTTCTACATCGTTCTCGCGGCCGTCGACGGCAAGCAGACGCTCTTCATCGTCGAGCCCGGCACTCCCGGCCTCGAGCTCACGCGCGTCCCGGGCTTCCTGCACGACCCCTACCTGGACCACCATCCCGAGATCGTCCTCCGCGATTGCCGCGTCCCGGACGAGAACCGCGTGCCGGCGGGCGGCAACGAGGGTGCCAAGGAGTGGTTCCTCGTGGAGCGCCTGTTCATCGCGGCGCGCTGCTGCGGCGCCTCGGAGCGCGCACTCGGCATCGCCCGCGACTGGGCGCTGGAGCGTGTCGCCTTCGGGAAGCCGATCGCCGAGCACGAGGGTGTGTCCTTCCAGCTCGCAGACTCTCTGGCCGAGCTCTTGGCGGCACGGCTCCTCACCTACCACGCGGCTCACGCGTTCGACTCCTACGAGGACCGCAAGATCGTCCACGGGAAGGTGGCCGCGGCGAAGCTCTTCGCCTCCGAGGCTGCCGGGCGCATCGTCGACCGCTCCCTCCAGATCCTCGGCGGCCGCGGCTACATGACCGAGAACGCGGTCGCGCGCTTCTGGCGTGAGGTCCGCGTCGACCGCATCTGGGAGGGGACGAGCGAGATCCAGCGCCTCATCCTCGCCCGCGGCCTCCTGAAGCGCGGCGTGGAGCCCTATGTCGACTGAGCGGTGGCGGACCGCCCGGATCACCGAGATCCCGCCGGCCGGGCTCGCCGGCGGGCCCAGCTACTGGAAGGAGTGGACCGACGACGAGGGCTACGGGGCCCGCTGGCACTCGGTGCGAGAGCACTTCGGCATCGAGGCGTTCGGGGTGAACGCGTGCCACGGGGAGGCCGGCGAGGAAGTTGTCGTCCCGCATGAGGAGGTCACCTTCGGCGGGCAGCAGGAGCTCTATGCCGTTGTTCAGGGACGCGTTCGCTTCACCTGTAACGGTGAGGAGATCGAGCTTGGCGCAGGCGAGCTGCTCTTCCTCGAGCCCGACGTGCAAAGGGCCGGAACGGCTCTCGAGACGCCGACGCTCGTCCTCATGATCGGCGGCGTGGCGGGCAAGCCCTTCGAGCCGGACTGGGAACCGCTGGAAAGCTGAGCCGCCAGGGCGGCGGGTTATGCTGAGAGGGATGTTCAGCGAGATCAGCGAGCGACTGGAGGCCGGCTACACGCTGCCCGCGGGCTGGTACTCGGACAGCGCCATCCTCGCGCTCGAGCGCGAGCGGATCTTCAAGCACACCTGGCAGTACGCGTGCGTGACGACCGAGGTGTGCGAGCCGGGCGACTACTTCGCTACCAAGGCCGGCACCATCCCGGTCGTTCTCGTCAGGGATAAGGACGGGGAGCTCAAGGGCTTCGTCAACGTCTGCCGCCATCGCGGCCACGTCGTCATGCAAGGCTCCGGGCACCGCGAGACGCTGCAGTGCCCCTATCACGCGTGGACGTATGGGCTCGACGGCTGCCTGCTCAAGGCGCCGCGCTCCGAGCGCGAGCCAGGCTTCGACGCCGACAACTACTCGCTCTTCCCGGTGCAGGTGGACACGTGGGGGCCGTTCATCTTCGTGAACGTGGACCTCGAGGCCGACTCGCTCGGCGAAACGCTGGGCGTCCTGCCCGAGACAGTCGCCGAAACGGGCATCGACCTGGACAGCCTCAAGTTCCACCACCGCGGCGAGTACGTCATCGAGGCGAATTGGAAGATCGCGGTCGAGAACTACCTCGAGTGCTACCACTGCCCGGTCGCGCACCCCGGCTTCTCGTCGGTGATCAACGTCGACCCGGACTCCTACGCACTCGCCTCCTCCGGCTACGTCTCGACCCAGAAGGGCCCGGTTCGGAGCTCGGTGCTCGAGGGCAAGAAGGCCGCGCCATACGACGCAACCGGCGACATCAACCGCAGCACATCGGTCTTCGTCTTCCCCAACTTCACCCTCGACATCATCCCCGGCCCGCCGAACATGAACGCGGGCGCGTGGTTCCCCATCGACGAGCGGCGCACGCTCGGCACGTACGACTACTTCTTCTCCGAGGGCGTGCCCCAAAAGACGATCGAGGAGATGATCGCTTTCAACGAGCAGGTGGGCCTCGAGGACAACGGGCTCGTCGAGTCGGTACACGCCGGCCTCGAGTCGGGCATGGTCGAGCACGGTCGGCTCCTGCCCACGAGCGAGCACCTGATCCAGCATTTTCAGCGTCTGATCTACGGCTATCTCAGCTGATTGCCGCACGTCTCACTTGAAAGGCGCACACTTTTCATGAGACAGTGCGCCACCCCAGCGGCCCACCGAATTCAGGAGGGGACTCGATGACGCACCATCCGAAGGAACGGTCCGGCTACCTGAGCAGGCGCGACTTCCTCGCACGCGCCGCCGGCGCCACATTCGCCGTCTCGGGAGCCGGCGGCTTGCTCGCCGCCTGCTCCAGCTCGACCGAGGTCGCCCAGGAAACGAGCACGACCGGCGAGCTGCTCGGTCCGGGCGGGCTTCCCCTTGCGCGGCCGGACAAGCGCGTCACGCTCCCGCTCTGGGAGGACCCGATCGAGTCCGGTCTCGAGCCCGAGACGGGCGGGACCTTCACGGTCTTCAACTATCCCGACTACTTCTACAAGAAGCTCCTCAAGGAGTTCGGCGAGAAGTACGGCGTGGAGGTCCAGTACACGGCGTTCGACAACATCTCGTCCGGGATCAAGCGCCTCGCCTCCGGAGCCGTGCAGCCGGACGTCATGGAGATGACCCCGGACAACCTGGACCTCGCGGTCGCCGGGAAGCTGATCAAGCCGCTCAACCTCGACTACATCCCCAATCTGCAGACGAACGTCTGGCCCGAGCTCGTCGACCCATTCTACGACGGCGGCTCGCACTACACCGTGCCCTACACGTGCTACGCGACCGGGATCGCGTGGCGTACGGATCACGTGAGCGAGGACATCGCCTCGATGGAGCAGCCGTGGGACATCTTCTGGGAGGCACAGGCGTACAAGGGGAAGACGGCACTCCTGTCCGAGTCGCGAGAGACGATCGCCATGGCGCTTCTGCGCAAAGGCCACACCGACATCAACACCGAGGATCCGGCGCTGATCAACCAGGCCGTCGCCGACCTGAAAGAGCTGTACGACGTCTGCAACATCAAGGTGGGCGACATCCAGTACCAGTCGGTGCCCGAAGGAACGAGCTGGTTGAACCAGGCCTGGTCGGGAGACATGATCGCCGGCTACATCTACTACCTCCCCAAGGGGACTCCCGCGACCGCTCTCGCGTACTGGAAACCGGACAAGGGCAAGGTGCCTATCCAGAACGACTGCTTCTCGATCTGCGCGACGACGAAGAAGCCCGTGCTCTCGCACCTCTTCCTCAACTACCTGCTCGACAACGGCGTCGCCTACTCGAACTTCGTCAACTTCAACGGCTACCAGCCGCCCATCGAAGAGATCGACCCCGAGTCGCTCGTGAAAGACGGTGTCGTGCCGGAGAACCTCGAGAACAGCGTCCTCACCAAAGACGACTTCGGACCTGACTCGCTGCAGTTGATGACGCTCACCGCCAAGGGCCAGCAGCTCTGGGAGGACGGGTACTCCGACTTCCTCGCCGGAGGCGGCAGCTAGACCGACCGTGTATCGCCGCTGGCTCTGGCCCAGCCTCTCGTTCCCGGGCGTCCTGTGGCTGATCGTCCTCTTCGTCGTGCCGTTCTACGCCGTGCTCGCGGTGTCGCTCGGCACGGTCGACCCGATCCTCTTCCAGCCGGTTCCGATCTGGAACCCGCTCGAGTGGAACGTCGGCTGGCTCCAGGAAGCCCTGCAGAGGCTCGCGCCGGGCGGGATCTGGTTCGACGTCGGCATCCGGACGATCGTCTACGTCGCGCTCTCGCTCGTGCTCTGCCTGCTCATCGGCTATCCGGTTGCCTATTACACGGCCCGCCATGCCGGCCGGTGGAAGGGCCTGATCCTGATCCTCATCATCCTGCCCCTCTGGATCAGCTACATGATGCGGATGCTCGCCTGGGTCAACTTGCTGCAGGCCGACGGCTACATCAACCGCTTCCTCATGTTCACCCACGTGCTCAGCCAGCCGCGCGACTGGCTCGGCGGGAGCTCGTCGACGGTCATCTTCGCCCTCGTCTACGGGTACATCCCGTATCTGATCCTGCCGCTCTTCGCCTCGCTCGACCGCATCGAGCGCAGCCACGTCGAAGCGGCCCGTGATCTCGGCGCGAGCCCGTGGTCGGCGTTCCGAACAGTGACACTGCCGCTCTCGAAGACCGGAATCCTGGGCGGCGCAGTACTCATCACGCTGCCGATGTTCGGCGACTACTACACCCCGAACATCGTCTCGATGTCACCGAAGACGTCGATGATCGGCAACCAGATCGACCTGTACTTCCACGGCGGCCCACAGCCCACGCTCGGGGCGGCCCTCACCATCATCCTCGCCGTCTTTCTCACGTTCCTCATGGCGTACTACATGTGGAGCATCCACCGAGCCCAACGGGACGTCGGGGCGGTGGGAGCCCTGTGACGACCGTCGCAGAGCAGAGGCCGGCAGCGGGCTTCTCCACGTCGGCGCGACTGCGTGGGTGGCTGCGCAACCCCTGGGGAAAGCCCCGCTTCCTCGTCCTGATCACGTGGGCCTACATCCTCTGGTCGATCGTCCCGGTCCTCATCGCAGTGCAGTTCTCCTTCAACGAGACGCGCTCGCGGACCGTCTGGGACTCCTTTTCGACGCGCTGGTACTGGGGCGATCCGGTCGACTCCGTCTGGCACGACCCCACGCTGCGACACGCACTCGTGCAGACCTTCAAGCTCGCGGGCGCGGACGTCCTCATCGCCGTCCCGATCGGCGTGCTGCTCGCGCTCGGCCTCGCCCGCTGGCATGGACGAGGCTCCGCTGCCTCCAACTTCATCATGCTCTTCCCGCTCGTCACGCCCGAGATCGTCATGGGGGTCTCGCTGCTCCTCGTCTTCAGCGAGCTCTTCACGTTCATCCACACGGGCACGACCGCCCAGATCCTCGGCCACGTGACCTTCTCGATCTCGTTCGTCGTGGTGATCGTCCGCGGGCGCCTGTTCTCGATCGGGCGCCAGTACGAGGAGGCCGCCGCCGACCTCGGGGCCTCGCCTTTCGTGGCGCTGACGCGCGTCCTGTTGCCGCTTCTCACTCCTGCGATCGTCGCCGCCGCAGCCGTCGTGTTCGCGATCTCCGCGGACGACTTCGTGATCAGCCAGTGGCTCTCGAGGGGCGGCGACACCGACACCGTCCCGATCAGGATCTACAGCGCGACCAGGGCCGCCCCCCTTCCGTCCGTGAACGCAATCGCCACGATCATGATGGTCACCACGCTCCTCATCGTCACGCTCGGCTTCCTCACGTGGCGGGCGTTCACCCGCGGCGAGAGCAAAGCGGGGACGGCGGCTGAGGACTTCGGCACGGCATTCAGGCTCTGAGGTAGCTTCGGACACCATGGCCCGCGGAGAGATCGAACTCACGAAGCTGACGAAGGAATTCGCCGAGGTGCGCGCGGTGGACGCCATCGACCTGCACGTGCCCGGTGGAGAGTTCTTCTCCCTCCTCGGTCCCTCGGGCTGCGGGAAGACGACGACCCTGCGAATGATTGCGGGCTTCGAGCGGCCGACCTCTGGCCAGATCGTGCTCGACGGAACCGACGTCGCCTACACGCCGCCACACCAACGCAACGTGAACACCGTCTTTCAGAACTACGCGCTCTTCCCGCACCTGAACGTCTACGACAACATCGCCTTCGGGTTGAAGCGCGCCAAGCGGCCGAAGGCCGAGATCCGCGACCGCGTCGGCAAGGCGCTCGAGCTCGTGCAGCTTTCCGGCTATGAGCGGCGCAAGTCCTCGCAGCTCTCGGGTGGCCAGCAACAGCGAGTCGCGCTCGCCCGCGCATTGATCCTGAACCCCGCCGTACTGCTGCTCGACGAGCCGCTGGGGGCACTCGACGCAAAGCTTCGCAAGACCCTCCAGATCGAGCTCAAGGCGCTGCAGCAGGAGGTCGGCATCACCTTCCTCTACGTCACGCACGACCAGGAGGAGGCGCTGACGATGTCCGACCGCCTCGCCGTCATGAATGCCGGCAAGGTCGAGCAGGTCGGCAACCCCCGCGACGTCTACGAGGATCCCGAGACGCTCTTCGTCGCGGACTTCCTCGGCGTCTCGAATCTCATGGCGGCGCAGATCGTCAGCACCTCGACGAGCGCGTGCAAGGTCGCCGTCGACGGCTACGAGCTCGAGACGCGGGGAACCGACCTCGACGTCACCGGCGAGGCGAAGATCGTCATCCGCCCCGAGCGAATCGAGCTCGAGCCCCACGGCTCGCAGTCGGGGCCGAACCGCATCCCGGGAATGGTCGAGCGCGTGGTCTACGTGGGCTCCGCGATGCAGGTGATCGTGCGCGCGGCCACCGGCGAGTCGCTTCAGGCCCTGGTGCAGAACACGGGCTCGGCAATTCCTTACGAGCAGGGGACTCCGTTGCAGCTCCATCTCCCGGTGGACGCGGTGCGCGTCCTCCCCTCCGGGATCGGCGACGCGCCGTCCCTCAAGGGTGAAGAGCCGGATCCGGAACCGGCCGCTGCCGGCTGAGTCCTAACGCGGCGTCTTGCCGAGCGCGGGCATGTAGGAGTCCTGCTCCAGCCAGTGCCCGCCGTCGATCGTGAGTGTCTCGCCGGTGATGTAGTCGGCGTACGGCGAGCAGAGAGCGGTCGCCCACCACGCGACCTCCTCGGGAGTGGCCAGCCGCCCCGCCGGAACCGTGGCAGCCACCCGCTTCCGGTCGTCCTCCGTGGGCCAGAGCGCCTGGCCGGCGCCCTCGGTGTCGGCCGGCCCGGGGCAGATGCAGTTCGTGCGGATCCCGTGCGGAGCCCATTCGACGGCCAGAGTTCGGGTCATGGCGACGAGGCCCGCCTTCGCTGCGGCGGAGTGAATCGTGCCGGGGCCGCCCGTCCACGCGTAGCTCGCGATCACGCTGAGAATCGCGCCGCCGTCGCCCTGCTCGATCATCTGCCGGCCCACCGCCCGCGAGCAGAAGAAGCTGCCGTCGAGAACGATCGAGACCACCGCGCGCCACCCGTTCGGCGACAGCTCCTCCGCCTTGACGACGAAGTTGCCCGCCGCGTTGTTCACGAGGACGTCGACCCGCCCGAAACGGTCTATGGCGGCGACGACGAGGGCGTCCACCTGCTCGGGGTCGCGAACGTCGGTCGGCTGCGCCAGTGCCGTGCCGCCCTGGCCCTCGATCAGCCCGACGGTTTCGTCCAGCGGCTCCGGTCGCCGTCCCGCGACGACGACTCCGGCTCCGAGACGCGCGAACTCGAGCGCAAAGGCGCGCCCGAGGCCGCTGCCCCCGCCGGTGACGAGCGCGACCTTCCCTTCGAAGGTTCCCTCAGCGAGCATCGGCGCCATTCTCCCCGCTCAACGCGCGCGCATCGAGTGCAAGCGCTTCCTGGGGCGTCACGAGCAGCGGGTTGATCTCGATCTCGGTCAGGTCGGGACGAGACGCCGCAAGGCGCGAGAGCGCAGCGACCGCCCCGGCCGCGGCCACCACGTCTACCGGCGGCCGTCCCCGGGCGCCGGCCAGGATCGCCGAGCCGCGGAGAGAGCGGATGAGCTCCTCGGCCTGCGCAGCGTCGACGGGAGCGAGGGCGACCGCGGTGTCGTCCAGCAACTCGGCGTAGACACCACCGAGGCCGACGAGGACGACGGGTCCGAACCGCGCGTCCTGGATCGATCCCGCGATCAGCTCGACGCCGACCGGTGCCATCCGCTCGACGGAGTATCCTTCGGCCGATAGTGTTGCCATCTCTGCCAACGCCTCTTCGAGAGCCATCTCGCTCTCGACGCCGAGTGCGACGCCGCCGGCGTCCGATTTGTGCAACGGCCCGAGCGCCTTGACGACGAGCGGATAGCCGAGCTCGGTCGCAGCCGCGCACGCCTCGTCGAAATCCGCCACTCGCCGGGCGGACGGAAACGCGATGCCCGCGGACGCAAGCAGCTCACGCGCTTCCCAGTAACCCGCGGGCGGCGGACCGTCTACGGGCGATGGAAGCTCGGGGACACCGCGTGGGGGCTGCTCCGCCTGGTCCGCGAGCCGCGCGAGGACCCACGCAGCCGCCTCGATCTCGCGGTAGACGGGCACGCCGGCCTCCCGCAGCGCGACGAGCGACGGCGAACGCGGATACATCGACTGGACGACGAGCGCGCGGCCGCTGTCCGCCGCCGCGCGCGCCATTCCGAGCGCGACCTCGGTCTCCTCCGCCTGGAACTCGTCCGAGAATTCACTGTAGCCGCCGAAATAGCCCGTCACGAGGGCGGCGTCGACCTCGCCGGACTCGAGGAGAAGCCTCGTCACGTCCTCGAAAATGGTAAGGAACTGCTCGCCGGCACCCGCGAAGTCGACGGGATTGCGCGTAGGCGCCGCATCGGGAAGGTGCGGGGCGATCCGTCCCTCAAGCTCCTCCGACAACGGTGGCAGCTCGAGACCCTCGGCGGAGGCGATGTCGGAGGCGACGATCCCATGGCCTCCCCCGTCGCCCACGATGACGACGCGCCGCCCGCGCGGCCGAACCCGCGCGAGCTCGGCCTGAGCGAGGTCGATGAGCTCGCGCGGCGAGCGCACCCGCTGCATTCCTGCCGCGCGGCAGGCGGCTTCGACCGCCGTGGCACTGCTGACCATGGCGCCCGTGTGGGACCTCGCCGCCTGCGCGCTAACCTCGCCGCCCCCGACGGTGAGGAGCACCACGGGTTTTCCTGCCTCGACTGCTTCCTGCGCGGCCCGGGCGAAGGCCCGTCCGTTGCGAAAGTCCTCGCAATAGAGGGCGATCACGCGGGTCGGCTCGTGGTCGATCAGGCTGCGCACAAGCTCGCCAGCTTCGAGATCGGCCTGGTTCCCGAGGGAGGCGAAGCGCGAGAAGCCGAGCCCGTAATCCGCGGCCAGCAGGGCGAGCTCGAGCGCGAGGTTGCCGCTCTGGGAGACGAGGCCGATCGAACCGCCCTGGAGCTCGCTCCAACCGAGATCGAGGCTCGTCGCGGAGTCGAAGATCCCGAGGCAGTTCGGGCCGAGGAGGACGGCGCCCGCCTCTCGAACGCGCTCGACGATCGCGGCCTCGCGTGCGCGGCCCTCGTCGCCCGTTTCGCCGAGCCCGGTCGTGATCCCGACGAGCGCCTTTGCGCCCGCGGCAAGCGATGCCTCGACGGCGTCCTCGAACCCCTCGGCCGGAACCGACAGCACGACGAGCTCCGGCGCCTCGGGGAGGTCTGCCAGTGTGGGGTAAGCCTGCCGCTCGAGGATCTCGCCTCCGTTTCGGTTCACCAGGTAGACGGCGCGGCTCCCCTCTCCGCGAAGGGCGCCGAGCGCAAGCCGGTTTCCCCACTTCGCAGGGTCGTTCGAGGCCCCGAGAATCGCGACGGAGCGCGGATTGAAGAGCGCCCGGAGGTCCCGGCTCAAGACTCGAGGAGGCGTCGCGAGATGATGAGGCGCTGGATGTCGGACGTGCCTTCCTCGATCTCCTCGAGCTTGGCGTCCCGCATCCACTTCTCCACCGGGTACTCGCGGGAATAACCCCAGCCGCCCAGCGTCTGCACGGCGGCCCAAGTGCACCACATCGCCGTCTCGGAGGCGAAGAGCTTCGCCATGGACGCCTCGAGGGAGGCAGGCTCGCCCGCGTCCAGCCTGCGCGCGGCCCGCCAGACGAGGAGGCGCGAGGCGTCGACGCGCGTCGCCATGTCCGCGAGCCGGAAGGCGACGGCCTGGTGCTCGGCGATGGGCTTCCCGAACTGCTCGCGGGACTTCGAGTACTCGACGGCGTATTCGAGCGCCGCGCGCGCGAGGCCCGTCGCGGCCGCAGCCAGCGTCACGCGCGAGCGGTCGAACGTGTGCATGAGCCCGTAGAACCCCTGGCCCTCGTCACCGAGGCGCCGGTCGGCGGACAATTCCACGTCCTCGAGGAACATCTCCGCGTTCAGGATGGCGCGCTGACCCATCTTCTTCATCGGTGCGCCGAAGCTGACTCCCTGGTCGCCCTTTTCGACGACGAACGCAGTCACGCCCTTCGAGCGCGTGCCGGGTGCAACGGTCGCGAAGACGACGTAGAAGTCCGCAACCCCGGCGTTCGAGATCCAGCTCTTCTGCCCGCGGAGGACGTAGCCCTCGCCCGACTTCGTCGCGGCGGTCTGGATCGAGGCAGCATCGGAGCCGACGCCCGGCTCTGTGGTGGCGAGCGCTGTCAGCCCGGGCTTTTCGCCCGTCAGCGGCTCGATCCAGCGGCGCTTCTGCTCCTCGCTTCCAAGCGCGAGCACCGGCTCGGCGAAGAAGCCGCCCGACGTGACGAGGTTTCCGATCCCGGAACACCCCCAGCAGAGCTCCTCCTGGACGATGCAGCCGGTGAGGCAGTCGGTCATGCCCCCGCCTCCGTACTCCTCCGGGAGCATGAACGATGTGATCCCAACGCCGGCGGCCTTGTACCAGACCTCCCACGGCATCTCGGTGTCCGCCTCGTCGACGGCCTGGGAGATCGGGCGGATCTCGCGCTGCGCGAACTCGCGGCAAAGCGCCTGAATCTCGCGCTGCTCGTCGGAGAGGCCGAACGGCTCGGAGGCGACCTTGCTCACGGCCTCATCCTAAGCCGTGGGATTTCACCAGAGGCCGCCGAGCGCGACGGTGACACCTTCGCCGTTCACCCCGCTCGCCGCGTCGCTCGCGAGGAAGGCGATCACCTCCGCCACCTCTTCGGGCGTCACGACCCGGTTCCCGGGATAGGCAGCGGCCCGCTCGGCCCACACCTCCTCCACGGTCGCGCCACGCC
>Ga0307416_100001481_pt1 | contig 12776 bp, 11 predicted proteins | sample DK1Cmetagenome_2_FD_203821 | JGI IMG/M metagenome (GOLD analysis project Ga0307416, IMG submission 203821) | Maize rhizosphere microbial communities from greenhouse at UC Davis, California, United States - DK15-C-3 | ecosystem: Host-associated > Plants > Roots > Rhizosphere > Soil | place...
GCTGAAGGGCGCGCCGCACATCATGTGGCCGCTGCGCTTCGTCATGCCGCACGACCCGTCGATGCGGCCGGTGTGGATGATCCGGCTCGGCCTCTTCCTCTACGACCATCTCGCCCGCCGCGAGGTGCTGCCGGCGTCGCGGACCGTCGACCTGCGGGCGCACGCTGCCGGCGCGCCGCTGAAGAGCGAGTTCCGCCGCGGCTTCGTCTATTCCGACGGCTGGGTCGACGACGCGCGCCTGGTCGCGCTGTGCGCGGTCGACGCCGCCGAGCACGGCGCCACCGTCCTCACGCGCACCACCTGCGTCGACGCGGTGCGTGGCGCCGACCACTGGCAGGTGCGGCTGCAGGCCGCGCGCGGCGGCACCCTGCAGGTCGCCGCGCGCAGCCTCGTCAACGCGGCCGGCCCGTGGGCAGCCGAGTTCCTGAGCGCGCATGCGCACACCGGCGGCCCGGTCCAGCTCCGCCTCGTCAAGGGCAGCCACATCGTCGTGCCGAAGCTGTTCGAGCACGATCACGCCTACATCTTCCAAAACGCCGACCGGCGCATCATCTTCGCGATTCCCTACGAGGGCGAGTTCACGCTGATCGGCACGACCGACGTCGAGCACGACGGCGCGATCGGCGACGCCCGCGCCGAACCGGTCGAGATCGAGTACCTGTGCGAGCAGGCGAGCCGCTACTTCGCCAAGCCGGTGACGCCGGCGCAGGTCGTCTGGACCTACAGCGGCGTGCGGCCCCTGCTCGACGACGAGTCCGGCAACCCGGCGGCGGTGACGCGCGACTACCGGCTCGAGCTCGACAGCGGCGCCGGCGCGCCGCTGCTGTCGGTGTGGGGCGGCAAGATCACGACCTTTCGCAAGCTCGCCGAGGAAGCCGCCGAGCTGCTCGTCGCGGCGCTGCCCGAGGCGCCGTCGCGCGGCGCCTGGACCGCCGACGCGCCGCTGCCGGGAGGCGACCTGCGCGAGTTCCTCCGCGAGCGCGCGCCGCCCGCGGCCGCGCTCGGCGCGCTCTTCGAGCGTTTCGTCGAAACGTTGCACGATCGCCATCCGCAGCTCGCGTCGACGCTCGTCGCGCGGCTCGCCCGGCGCTACGGCACGCGCGCCGTGCCGCTGCTCGCGCGCGGGCTCGGCGCCGAGATCGCGCCCGGCGTGTTCGCCGGCGAGCTCGCCCACCTGCGCGCACACGAGTGGGCGCGCACCGGGGACGACGTGCTCTGGCGGCGCACCAAGCTCGGCCTCCATCTCGACGCCGCGGGCCGCGCCGCGGTGAGCGCGTGGATGGCGGTGCAGGACGAGGACTCGCGCGCCTTCGGCACCGAAGACGTGCAGCTCGGCTGGCCGGCGGCGTGACGGCGGGCCAGCGCGCAGCGCGTCAGGCCATCAGCGCAGCAAAGGCGCGTCGGGCAGCTCGTTCACGTCGCTCTCGCCGGATCGCGCAACGAAGTGGCGCACGAGCAGCGCGTCGACCGTGTCGATGGCGCGCAGCAGCCCGCCTTCGAAATCTCCTTCGCGGAACGCGTTCTTCATCGACTCGGCGATCTGCGCCCACTCGGCCGCCGGCACGACCCGGTTGAGGCCGCGGTCGGCGACGATCTCGATCGCGTGCTCGGCGAGCAACAGATAGATCAGGACGCCGTTGTTGCGTTCGGTGTCCCAGACGCCGAGCTTGCCGAACAGCGCGATCGCGCGATCGCGCGGCGTCGCGCCGCGCCGCAGATAGCTGAGCGGCAGCCCCGCCTCGACGACGACGCGGATCTCGCCGCTGTGGCGCTTCTCGCTCGCGGCGACGTGCGCTTCGATGCGCGCGAGCGCGTCCTTGCCGAGCATGCGCTGCGCATCGCCCTCGTCGAGCATGCGGTGCTTGAGCAGGCGAACGACCCAGTGCGCCATCACCACCGCCCCGACGCGCCGCCGCCGTCGAAATTGCCGCCGCCGCCCGAGCTGAAGCCGCCACCACCGCCGCCGAATCCGCCGCCGCCGAAGCCGCCGCCACCGCCGCCCCAGATCACCGGCCCGCCGAAGCCGCCGCCGCGCCGGCCGCCGCCACCGCCGAAGCCCATCACGCCGACGAGAAAGAGGGCGACGATGCCGGCGCCGATCGCCAGCAGCAGGCTCGCCGTCAGCCACCAGCCGGCGGCGCCGACCGCGGCGCCGGTCGCCAGCGCGCCCACCTTCCGTCCGAGGACGCTGCCGAGCAGGCGGCCGACGATCGGCACGCCGACGAAGAGGAAGATCGCCAGGTCCTGCCAGTCGAAGCCGCGCAGCGCCGGCGATCGCTGGCCGCGCGGCTCGGCCGAAGGCGCCGGCAGCTTCTCGCCGGCGACCAGCGCGGCGATGCGGTCGACCGCCGCGTTGAGGCCGCCGGCGAAGTCGTTGTTGCGAAACGCCGGGATGATCTGCTCGCGGATGATCCGGCCGGCGACGACGTCGGGGATCGCGCCCTGCAGCGTCGCCGCGACCTGGATGTTGACGTCGCGGTCGTTCTTGGCGACGACAATCACGAGGCCGTCGCCGACTTCCTTGCGGCCGATCTTCCAGGTCGATGCGACGCGCTGCGCGAACGAGGCGATGTCCTCGGGCCGCGCCGTCGGCACGATCACGATCACGATCTGGGTGCCGCGCTCGCGCTCGATCGCGGCGAGCTTGGCGCTCAGCGCGTCGGCCTGCGCGGTCGTGAGCGTCGCCGTCTGGTCGATCACGCGGCCGATCAGGACCGGCACCGCGACGATGGCCTGGGCATGCGCGCCGCCGCCGGCGAGCATGGCGACGAATGCCGCCGCGGCGAGGAGCGCGCGCATCGGGTCGACGATCGGCGCGGGCTCGGCCGTCAGCGGGACGCGGGCTTCTCGAAGCTCACCGCCGGCGGCACCGAGATCTGCGCCTCGTTGGTGACGGTGAAGCTCGGCTTGGTCTTGTAGCCGAAGATCATCGCCGTGAAGTTGGTCGGCACGCTGCGCACTTTCGTGTTGTAGGCCTGGACGGCGGCGATGAACTTGTTGCGGGCGACGGTGATCCGGTTCTCGGTCCCTTCGAGCTGCACGCGCAAGTCCTGAAACGCCTGGTTCGCCTTCAGGTTCGGGTAGTTCTCGGTGACGACGAGCAGCCGGCTGAGCGCGCTGCTCAGCTCGCCCTGCGCCTGCTGGAAGCGGTTGAACGCGGCGGGGTCGTTGACGAGCGCCGGCGTCGCCTGGATCGCCGTCGCCTTGGCACGCGCCTCGATCACCTTGGTGAGCGTCTCCTGCTCGAAATTGGCTTCGCCCTTGACCGTCGCGACGATGTTGGGGATCAGGTCCGAGCGCCGCTGGTACTGGCTCAGCACCTCGGCCCAGGCGGCGGTCACCTGCTCGTCGAGGCTCTGGAACTCGTTGTAGCCGCAGCCCGGCAGGCCGGCGACGCCGAGGAGCCCGAGCACGGCGAAGCCGAGCCGGCGCAGCGACGACAGTGGGAAGCGAAGCATCGAGTTCCTCCGGTGTGAAGCCCGACTATCCTACCGTGCGTGGCGTCGTGCAGCGGCGCGCGCCGGCGCTATCCTGCGGCCATGCGCGCTGCCACGCCCGCCCCGGCATTCGCGAGCCACGGCACGCTCGCCCCGCAGCAGCCGCTCGTCCTCGACTCGCCGCACTCGGGCTTCGACTTTCCCGACGACTTCGGCTCGATGTTGAGCGAGTTCGATCTCCGCGAAGGCGAGGACTGCTTCGTCGACGAGCTCTATCTGCCGGCGACCGAGCGCGGCGTCGGCCTGATCGCCGCGCTCGCGCCGCGCACCTACATCGACCTCAACCGCCACGCCGGCGACGTCGATCTCGCGCTGATCGAAGGCGGCCGCTGGCCCGACGAGCACGTGCCGAGCGGCAAGGCGCGCCTCGGCAAGGCGCTCGTCTGGCGCACCCTTGACGACGGCCGGCCGATCTACGGCCGCAAGCTCGCCGTCGACGAGGTCCGGCGCAGGATCGAGCGCTTCCACCGGCCGTACCACGCCGCCGTCCGCGACCGCATCGCCGCGACCCACGCGCGCTTCGGCCGCAGCTGGCACATCAACTGTCACTCGATGAATTCGATCGCCGGCGCCCAGGGCGAAGGCGGCGCCGGCCAGGCGCGCGCCGACTTCGTCGTCGGCGACCGCGACGGCACGACGTGCGACGCCGAGTTCACCGAGCTCGTGCGCAGCACGCTCGCCGCCATGGGCTACGACGTCCGCGTCAACGATCCGTACAAGGGCGTCGAGCTCGTTCGCGCCTATTCCAATCCGGCCGAGGGTCGCATGAGTCTGCAGCTCGAGATCAACAAGCGCCTCTACATGGACGAGTCGGAGCGCACCCGCAACGCGAATTTCGAGACCTTGCAGCAGGAGCTGCTCGAGCTCGTCGACGCGGTGCTCGACTACGCCCGGAGCGCCCTCGGCGCGCGGGCGACGGCGCGATGAGCGGTCCCGCACGGCCGCTCCGAAGGGGCCGCTCCGTCCCGCCCGGCGGGACCGCGCGCAGCGCGAGGGTGCACCCATGAGCGGCAACGGCGCCGCGGCACGCGCCGCAGGCCCGCAGCGCGTGCAACTCAAGCGCAGCGCCGGCTGGAAGATGCCGGCGAACACGGTCAAGGTCGACCGGACGACGCGCTGGGGCAACCCGTTCACGGTCGCCGAATGCGGCAGCGTCGCGATCGCGGTCGCCCAGCACGGCCGCTGGATGCGCGGCGAGATCGCCGCGCCGGGCGGCGTCGAGCCGCCGTCGAAGGAGACGCTGCGCGGCGCGCTCGCCGGCCGCAACCTCGCCTGCTGGTGCGCCCTCAACGGGCCGTGCCACGCCGATCTGCTGCTCGCGCTCGCCAACAAGCGCTAGGGTTGCGCGTTGCGCGGCAGCGAGAGCGTCGCGACGGCGCCGCCTGCCGGCTGGTTCTTCAGCGTCACGCGGCCGCGGTGCAGCTCGACGATCTCCTTGACGAACGACAGGCCGAGGCCGGTGCTCTTCTTCGCCGTCGCCGGTCGCGCCAGCGAATAGAACTTCTCGAACACCTTGCCTTCGGCGAACTCGGGAATTCCGGGACCGGCGTCGCGCACGACCAGGTCGGCGCTGCGCGCGTGGCCGACGACCTCGATCGTGACGCGGCCCCCCGCCGGCGAGAAGTCGATCGCGTTGTCGACCAGGTTGGCGAGCGCGCGCTGCAGCAGGAAAGCATCGCCGGCGACGACCGGGTCGGCATCGCCCGGCAGCACCTCGACGACGACGCCGCGCGCGAGCGCCGCCGGCGCCGCGCTCGCCGCGACCTCGCCGGCGAGCGCCCGCAGGCCGACCGGCGCTGCCTGATCGAGGCTCTTCCTCGACTCGAGCGCGGTCAGCTCCATCATCCGGTCGACGAGCTCCTGGATGCGCTGCGTCTCGCGCACGATGTTGGCGACGAAGCGCGCGCGGTCGGCGTCGGCCATCGGCTCCTGCAGCAGCTCGGCGGCGCCGCGGATCGCCGACAGCGGGCCCTTGACCTCGTGCGTCATCGTCTGCACGTAGTCGGCGACGTAGTTGCGGCCGGCGAGCGCGTCGCGCATCTCGTCGTAGGCGGCGCCGAACGCGCCGAGCGCGCGACGGCCGAGGCGCGGCAGCGAGAAGCTGCGCTCGGCGCGCACGTAGCGGAGGTAGTCCGAGATGACGCCGAACGGTCGCACCAGCCAGACCGAGAGGATGACGACCAGGAGCAGCACCGCGACCACCGAGGTCGCGCCGAGCTCGAGCGTCTTCCGGCGCGCCGCCTCGACGAACTGGCCAAAGCTCTGCACGGGCTTGCCGACGCTGACGGCGCCGATGATCTCGCCGCCGGCGCCGCCCGCCGTCGTGTCGTGGATCGGCGCGGCGACGTACATCACCGACGTCCGCGGATCGCCCTCGACGTCGGGCGTCGTCCGCGCGCCGTAGCGGCCACGCAGGGCGAGGAAGATGTCGTGCCAGCGCGAATGGTCGGCGCCGACCTGCGAGAGCGACGCCGCCGCTGCCGTCGCAGCGCTGGCCGTCGGCGCGGGGTTTGCGACCGCGCGCGAGTCGAAGATCACCGTGCCTTGGCGATCGACCACCGTCATGCGCAGCTCGACCCGGGTCTTCTCGATGCCGTAGATGTCGGCGACGAAGCGGCGCGCGTGCAGCGTCCGGAACAGCGGCGCGAGCGCGTCGACGTGCAGCGTGCCGTCGGGCGACGCGTTCTCGACCAGCGACGCCATCAGCTGGGCGGTCTCGACCAGCGAGTCCTCGGCCGACTCGCGGTAGCGCGGGTCGATGTCGCCGAGCTGGCGATACATCAGGAACGCGACGCCCAGCGCGTAGGCGACCAGGATGCCGATGAAGATGCGGGTGCGCTTGGTCAATCGGCGATGGCGGCGGCGGTCGCGGTCTCGACGGCGCGACGCAGGACGCGCTCCAGTGCGTCGACCTTGGCTGCCGGCGTGAGCGCGTCCCACGCGAGCACGACACCTTTGGAGTGGACGGGCACGTTCATCTGCGACTCCATCGCCGGCACAGAACGAATGGACGCCATCGACGCCACGTCGACGAGCGTCACTTTCACGTACGCGTAAGGGCCGAGAAAGCCAAAGGCCTCCTCGCCGGTGTCGAGCCTTCGGATGCGCTCGAACGGCTCGACGTAGAAGCCGAGGCCGCTGATCTTGCCAGTGCCGGTGGTCTTCTCGTACAGCTGGAAGCGCGCGTCGTCGCGCCACTTGGTCACGACCACGAGGCGTGTCGCCTGGTGCTCGCGCAAGAGCTTGGCCAGCGCTTCGCGCATGCCGTGCGACTCGGCGCTGTCGACGAGGAGCTTGTCCTGGAGTTCGAACAACCGCGGATCGCGGATCGAGAAGCGCACGGTGGGGGAAACCGGCTTCAGCCGCTTGAGCACGCCTTCGGCAGCGCCGACGGCCATGTCGTCGAGCGTCGCGCCGTCGATCGGATAGCTGCGGCGCGCGTTCTGATCGAGACGCGAGCCAGTCTGCTCGCGCCGGCTGACGACGGTGAACTGGTCGCCTACGAGCGACAGGAGAGCGTAGGTTGGTGGCGGGCCGCTCGTTCCGGCCGGCTGCTGCCCGAACGCATCACCGCCGAGCGCGAGCACTGCGCCGAGAGCGCACAAGAATCGATGGACCGAGACGAACTTCATCGAGTCCTCCTCTCGTTGCTCACGGCGGTGCCGCGGGCAGGTCCTCGGCGAGCGCGTAGCCGCTGCCGCGCAAGGTGCGGATCGGCTCCAGCCCGGGCGCGATCGCCTTCATCTTCGCGCGCAGCGTCTTGACGTGGGCATCGACGGTGCGGTCCATGCTGTCGCTGTCGTCGCCCCAGACGCGGTCGAGCAGCGCTTCGCGCGTGAACACGTGGCCCGGCCGCGCCGCCAGCGTCTTCAGCAGGCCGAATTCGTAGCGCGAGAGCTCGAGCGCGCGGCCGTAGTAGCGCACCTGCATGCGGCCCTCGTCGACGACGATCGGGCCGCTCGCGATCGTCCCCGCCGGCCCCGGCGCGGCGACAGCGACCGTGCCCGGCCTGCCGGCGCGGCGCAGGACGCCGCGCACGCGCGCGACCAGCTCGCGCGGCGAGAACGGCTTGGCGACGTAGTCGTCGGCGCCGAGCTCGAGGCCGACGACGCGGTCGATCTCGTCGCTGCGCGCGGTCAGGAAGACGACCGGCACCTCGCTCGTCTCGCGCAGGCGCCGGAAGATCTCGAAGCCGCTGGCGTCGGGCAGGCCGACGTCGAGGATGACGAGCGCCGGCGGCGAGGCCGCCGCGCTCGCGAGCGCGTCCTCGCCGGTCGCGCACCAGTGCGGCTCGAAGCCTTCGGTGCGCAACGCGTACTGCAGCGTGTCGGCGATGCCGGGCTCGTCCTCGACGATGAGGATCCGCTGTCTCACGGCAGACGGTCGAGGCGGAACCGCCCGAGCGCCGGGCCGCCCCAAGCCGGGCGGCGGCCCCCCCGGGGGATACCGCTGCAGCGAAGCTGCAAGGTTGGGGGCCTCATTCCGGCAGGAAACCTTCGATCGAGAGGTAGCGCTCGCCGGTGTCGTAGTTGAAGCCGAGCACGGTCGTGCCGGCGGCGAGCTCCGGCAGCTTCTGCGCGATCGCGGCCAGCGTCGCGCCCGACGAGATGCCGACGAGGAGACCCTCTTCGCGAGCGCAGCGCCGCGCCATCTCGCGCGCCGCCTCGGCCTCGACCTGGATGACGCCGTCGAGCAGGTCGACGTGCAGATTGTTCGGGATGAAGCCGGCGCCGATGCCCTGGATCGGGTGCGGGCTCGGCTTGCCGCCGCTGATGACGGGCGACGCCGCCGGCTCGACCGCGTAGACCCTGAGCCTCGGCCACATCTTCTTCAGCACCTGCGCGCAGCCGGTGATGTGACCGCCGGTGCCGACGCCGGTGATCAGCGCATCGACCCCGCTCGGGAAGTCGGCGGCGATCTCCTCGGCGGTCGTGCGCATGTGGACGTCGATGTTGGCCGGGTTGTCGAACTGCTGCGGCATCCAGGCCCCCGGCCCGCTCTTGGACAGCTCGGCGACGATCTCGCGCGCCTTCGCGATCGACTCGTTCATCCCCTTCTCGCGCGGCGTCAGCACGAAGGTCGCGCCGTAGGCGAGCATCAGCCGGCGCCGCTCGACGCTCATGCTGTCGGGCATGACCAGGACCAGCTTGTAGCCCTTGACGGCGGCGACCATCGCCAGGCCGACTCCCGTGTTGCCCGACGTCGGCTCGACGATCGTCGCGCCCGGCTTCAGCGCGCCCGACGATTCGGCGGCCTCGACCATCGCGACGGCGATGCGGTCCTTGATCGAGCCTCCTGGATTGGCGCGCTCGCTCTTGACGTAGACGCTGTGGCTCGTCCCGAAGAGCCGATTGATGCGGATGTGCGGCGTGTTGCCGACCGTGTGCAGGACGTCGTTGGCGAGCATGGTCGGATCCGGCAGCTGATGCGGCGAGGAGAATTATGGGCCGGGCGCGGCGACAATCCGCCGATGCCCGCGCCGCTCGCGAACGACACGTTCCTCCGCGCCTGTCTGTCGCAACCGACCGCCTACACGCCGGTGTGGCTGATGCGCCAGGCCGGGCGCTACCTGCCCGAGTACCGCGCGACGCGCGCGCGCGCCGGCAGCTTCATGGGTCTGGCGACGAGCCCCGAGCTCGCGACCGAGGTGACGCTGCAGCCGCTCGAACGCTTTCCGCTCGACGCCGCCATCCTGTTCAGCGACATCTTGACCGTTCCCGACGCGATGGGGCTCGGCCTCTCGTTCGCCGAAGGTGAGGGTCCGCGCTTCGCGGCGCCGCTGCGCGACGAAGCCGCGGTCCGGCGCCTCGCGGTGCCCGACCTGGCGAAGCTGCGCTACGTGTTCGACGCCGTCGGGGCGATCCGGCGCGCGCTCGCCGGACGCGTGCCGCTGATCGGCTTCGCCGGCAGTCCGTGGACGCTCGCCTGCTACATGGTCGAGGGCGAGGGCTCGGACGACTACCGGCTCGTCAAGACGATGCTCTACGACCGGCCCGACCTCCTGCACCGCATCCTGGCGGTCAACACCGAGGCAGTCGCCGCCTACCTGAACGCGCAGATCGACGCCGGCGCCCAAGCGGTGATGGTGTTCGACAGCTGGGGCGGGGTGCTCGCCGACGGCGCTTTCCAGGCGTTCAGCCTGGCCTACACGCGCCGGGTGCTCGGCCTCCTGCAACGCGACGCCGACGGCCGGCGCGTTCCCCACATCGTCTTCACCAAGGGGGGCGGCCCCTGGCTCGAAGAGATCGCCGCCGCGGGCGCCGACGTCGTCGGCGTCGACTGGACGGTGCACCTCGGCCAGGCCCGCAGACGCGTCGGCGCCGGGATCGCGCTGCAAGGCAACCTCGATCCCGCGGTGCTGTTCGCCGGTGCCGAAGCCGTCCGCCGCGAAGTGGCCCGGGCGCTGGCGAGCTTCGGTGCTGCCGAGACCGCCGGGACGCGCAATGGCCACGTGTTCAACCTCGGACACGGCATCAGCCAGCACGCGCCGCCCGAGAGCGTCGCCGTCCTCGTCGATGCGGTGCACGGCCTGTCGCCGCCCTTCCACGGTGCTTCGCCGTGAACCACTTCACGGATTGGCAGGATGTGACGTACTGCGGGTGAGTGAGCACTCAGGGCTTGACTTATCCCCACGACTTGGTCCTGTCACGAAACGCGTTCGCTCTGTTGCGATGCGTCACGATCAAAACCATCCCACGCGCTAAGTTGTTGATTTTCCTAGGGCGCGCAGATTGCCGCGAAACCGTGCAGGCTGTCCGGAAGCGAGACAGGGCAAGCGTTTGTGGCGGTGCGGCGGGGTTTGCCCACAAAGTTTTCCACAGACACGGTGGAGAAAACCAAAAGCCGCTGCAAATCAAGAACTTACCGGTCGAACCTGAAGCGCCGCCGAGGTTGCGCAGGGCTTCGGCGCCCGCGGACCGCGACGATGGCTGAAGCGATCGTCGCGGTGCTCGTCGATGCGCCCCGGCATGCCGCGTTGACGCCGGCGTTGAGTTATCGAAGTCAGCATTTGCTCGCGCCCGGAACCCTCGTGCGTGTGCCTTTCGGGCGCCGCGAGGTGGCCGGCCTGACGTGGCGAGAGGGCGCCGGCGACGCCCCGCCGGACGCCTTGCGCGCCATCGCCGAGGTCTGCGACGAGCTGCCGCCGCTCGCGCCCGATTGGTGCGCGCTCGTCGAGTTCGCCGCGGCGTACTACCAGCGCAGCGTCGGCGAGGTCGCCTTGGCGGTGCTGCCGGCCGAGCTGCGCCGCCTCGGTCGCGACGCGGTGGCCGATCGTGTCCGCCGTCTCCGTCGCGCGCTCGACAGCGCCGCGGCCGTCCACGCCGCCGACGCCCGCCCCGCGCTGACGCCCGAGCAGGCCGCCGCGACCGCCGCGATCGAGGCCGCGATGGCGCGGCCGACGCCGGGAACGATCCTGCTGCACGGCGTGACGGGAAGCGGCAAGACCGAGGTCTATCTGCGCGCCGCCGAGCAGGCCCTCGCGGCAGGACGGCAAGCGCTCGTCCTCGTCCCGGAGATCAATCTGACGCCGCAGCTGATCGACCGCTTCACCCGTCGCTTCGCCGGGCGGCGCATCGTCGCGCTGCACAGCGGGCTGACGCCGGCGCAGCGCTTGCGCAGCTGGCTCGCGGCGCAGCTCGGCCTCGCCGACCTCGTCCTCGGCACCCGGCTCGCGGTCTTCGCGCCGCTCTCCCGGCTCGGCCTCGTCGTCGTCGACGAGGAGCACGACGCGTCGTACAAGCAGCAGGAAGGCGCGCGCTACTCGGCACGCGACCTCGCGGTCTGGCGCGGCCGGCGCGAAGGCGTCGCCGTCGTGCTCGGCTCGGCGACGCCGTCGCTCGAGAGCTGGCGCCGCGCCGACACCGGCCGCTACCAGCGGCTGGCGCTCGCCGAGCGGATCGGCAGCGCCGCCTGGCCGGCGGTGCGTCTCGTCGACATGGCGCGCGTGGCGAAGCCGACGACCGGGCTCGCGGCGACGATGCCCGCGCCGGGGCTCGCGCCGCAGGTCGTCGCGGCGCTGCGCGAGCGCCTCGGCAGCGGCGTGCAGAGCCTGGTCTTCCTGAACCGCCGCGGCTATGCGCCGGTGCTGACCTGCGGCGACTGCGGCTGGCTGAGCGGCTGCCCGCACTGCAGCGCCTGGCGCGTCTTCCACAAGCAGGACCGGACGCTGCGCTGCCACCACTGCGGCCTCGCCGAGCCGGTGCCGCGACGCTGCCCCGACTGCGGCAACCCCGACATCGCGCCGGTCGGGCGCGGCACCGAGCGGCTCGAGGAGCAGCTCGCGGCGCTGCTTCCGGAAGCGCGCATCGCCCGCATCGACGCCGACACCACGCGCAGGAAGGGCGCGCTCGAGGCGACGCTCGGCGCCGTCCACGCCGGCGACGTCGACATCCTGGTCGGCACGCAGATGATCGCCAAGGGCCACGACTTCCGTCGCATCGGCCTCGTCGCCGCCGTCAACCCGGACACGTCGCTCTTCAGCAGCGATTTTCGCGCGCCCGAGCGGCTGTTCGCGCTGCTCATGCAGGCCGCCGGACGCGCCGGGCGCGACGCCGGGCACGGCGGCGCGAGCGAGATGTGGGTCCAGACCTGGCACCCGGGCCACCCGCTCTACCAGGCGCTCGGCCGGCACGACTATCCGGCGTTCGCGGCGAGCCAGTTGCGCGAGCGCGAGAGCGCCGGCCTGCCGCCGTACTCGCACCTCGCCGTGCTGCGCGCCGAGGCGCGCACGGTCGCTGCCGCGCGCGCCTTCCTCGCCGCCGCCGCGGTGGCCGCCCATGCGCTCGCCGAGACCGGCGACGTCATGGTCTACGCGCCGGTGCCGCTCGACGTCGCCCGCGTCGCCGACATCGAGCGCATGCAGATGCTGGTCGAGTCGGCGTCGCGGCGCAAGCTCCAGGCGATGCTGCAGGCGTGGCTGCCGCAGCTCGACGCGCTGCACTCGGTGCGCGGCGACGACAAGGTGCGCGTCCTGCGCTGGGCGATCGACGTCGATCCGCTGACGATTTGACCGCGCCGCGGCACTAGCGCAAGTGGCGGACGCCGGCGACGTCGGCGAGCAGCAGCGTCGCCCGGACCATCTCTTCGACGGCCTGGCCGAGGTCGGCGGGCGGCTCCAGCGTCTCGATCTCTTCGTTCAGCGCCTCGGCATCGTCGAGCGTGTCGGTGCCGACGTGGCGGTAGAGCAGCGCGAGCGGCGCGGTCAGCGCGTCGTCGTCGGCCGCGAGCAGCGCGGGAAACGTCTCGAGCGCCGCGGTGAAGCCGGCCGCCCAGGGCAGA
>Ga0307416_100001482_pt1 | contig 12771 bp, 10 predicted proteins | sample DK1Cmetagenome_2_FD_203821 | JGI IMG/M metagenome (GOLD analysis project Ga0307416, IMG submission 203821) | Maize rhizosphere microbial communities from greenhouse at UC Davis, California, United States - DK15-C-3 | ecosystem: Host-associated > Plants > Roots > Rhizosphere > Soil | place...
CCCAGCTGAGCATCAGGACGCCGTGCCTCTCAGCCGGCGGTCGCGCCGCGCGCGCGGCGCGGCACACGGGCCGCTCCGAAGCCGACGCCGGTGCCGACCAGCAGCGCCGCCGCGCCGATCGCGACCACCACAGCCGCTCCGGTGCCGGTGCCGGCGCCGTCGCGGGCGGGAACGGCGATGACCGGCTCGGATGGCACCTTGGGCCGCGAGACGTCTCGGACAGGCTGTCGTAGGCCGGCAATGGACAGGGCAGGCGCCGCGCTGCACGCAGAGGTGATCGCGCTCGCGGTCCGCGCCGAAGCCAACGTCGCCACGATCGCGCGCGCGCGTCGCGACGCAGCCGCCGCCGCGCGCGCGGTGGCGAGCGCACAGACGTTGCGCGATGCGGCGCTCGTACGCGCGGCCGCAGCCACGCAACCGGCGCTCGCTGCGACGATCGGCGCGGAGCTGGCGCGCGCCCAGGGCCGCTCGGACACGGGACTGTGGAGCTGGCGGCGGATGCGTGGGACGCCCGCGCGACGACGTATCGGGCCGCCTACGCTCGCTGGCGACAGGCGGAGGCGCTGCTGGCCGGCAAGGGCGGGCGAGCAGCGGCGAGCTCGGTGCTGCGTGACGCCCATGCGATCGCAGTCGGCCTCGGCGCGCGGCCTTGCCGAGGCGATCGAGGCGCTGGGACGCCGCTCGCGCATCGACCTGCTGTCGACACGACCGGCCCCGACAGCTCCGCCGGAGCGTGACGACGCCGTCGGCCTCATCCAGCGGGAGCGCGAGGTGCTCGATCAGCTCGCGCTGGGCCGGACGAACCGGCAGATCTCCGAGGAGCTGTTCATCAGCGTCAAGACCGCCGGCGTGCACGGCTCGCACATCCTCGAGAACCTTGACGTCGACACACGGGGAGGCCGCAGCCGTCGCGCGCCGGCTCGGGCTCGTCGCGTAGGGTGCGGGCGCGTGAGCAGGCGGGCGATCGTGACGGGAGCGGCGAGCGGCATCGGCCGGGCGATCGCGCAGGCGCTCGCCGACGACGGCGCGCAGGTGCTCGCGGTCGACCTCGAGCCGGATCCCGCGGGGCCGGGGGAGCCGTTCGCCGCCGACCTCACGACCCGCGACGGCAACCGCGCCGCCGTCGAGCGCGCCGTCGAGGCGTTCGGCGGGCTCGACACGATCGTCGCGAACGCCGGCTTCCAGCACGTCGCGCCGGTCGCCGAGTTCGACGAGGACCGCTGGGACGCGCTGCTCGCGCTGCTGGTGACCAGTCCGTTCCTGCTCGCGCGCTACGGCTGGGAGGCGCTGGCCGCGAGCGGCCAGGGCCGCTTCGTCGCGATCGCCTCCGCCCACGGGCTGGTGGCGTCGCCGTTCAAGGCCGGCTACGTCGCGGCCAAGCACGGCGTGCTCGGCCTGGTGAAGACGCTCGCGCTCGAGGGGGCGGAGCAGGGCATCAGCGCCACCGCGATCTGCCCCGGGTTCGTGCGCACACCGCTGGTCGAGGGGCAGATCGCCGACCAGGCGCAGGCCCATGGCATCTCGGAGGACGAGGTGCTCGAGCAGGTGATCCTCGCGCCGCATGTGCTGAAGCGTCTCATCGAGCCCGACGAGGTCGCCGCCGCCGTGCTGTTCCTGCTCGGCCCGAGCGGCTCGGCGTTCACCGGCGCGCCGTTCGTGATGGACGCCGGCTGGACCGCGCGCTGACTGGCGCCCGGACTGGCGATCACGCTCGCCGCTCGAGCACGTTGATCTGCGCGCCGGGCAGCAGGTCGGCCTCGAACGCCGGCCGCCAGCCGCCCGGCGGCAGCTCGAACCCGAGCGTGTCGAGCCCGCCTTCGCGCAGCGGCAGCGCGACGACGACATCGTCGCCGCGCAGGAACGCGACCGCGTCGGGGCCGGCTTCGAGCGGCGTGTAGGCGCCGGCGAACGCGTCGCGGCGGCGGGCGCGGAGCGCAAGCAGCTCGCGGATCAGCCACAGCTTGCGTGTATCGGGGTCCGAGGGCGGCGCTCCGAGCAGCGCGCGCCGGCGCGCCCAGTCCACCGGGCGGCGGTTGTCTGGATCGACGAGCGCGAGCGCCACGAGCTCGTCGCCCTGGTAGACGTCGGGCACGCCCGGGACGGTCAGCTTGAGCGCGGTCTGGCGCAGCGCGTGCAGCTCCCCCACCGCGGCGACGCGCGCCGCGAACGGCTCGAAGTCCGCGCGGAACTCGGCGCGGTCGTAGAGCGCCCGGCAGTAGGCCAGCACGCGCTCCTCCCAGCCGGCGTCCTCCGCCGCCCAGCTCGTGTTGCGCTTGGCCTCGCGCATCGCCTTGCGCATGTAGGCGGACAGCCGCTCGGGCTCGATCGGCCACGCGCCCACGAGCGTCTGGAGGATCGTGTACTCCTCGATCGCGTCGGGCGCGCCGCCGGCGCGCAGCGGCGCCAGCAGCGCGCGCCAGCGGCGCACGCACGCGGCCCACTCGTCCGCGATCCCCGCGAGCACGCCGAGCCGCGCGCGCACGTCGCCCGAGCGCTTCGTGTCGTGCGTCTGCGTAGTCAACAGGTGGCGCGGGAAGCGGGCGGCGCGCGCCGCGTTGGCGGCGTGGAACGTCGCCACGTCGATGCTGAAGCGGCTCGGGTCGCCGCCGACGTCGCACAACGCGAGCAGCCGCGCGTAGCGGTAGAACGCGGTGTCCTCGACGCCCTTGGCCATTATCGCCGGCGTGGTCTGCTGGAAGCGGGCCTGGAACGCCGCGGGAGCCTGCGCGAACCACTCCGTCAGCCCGGCCGCGGCCAACACATGCAGGTCTTCCCGCGACGGCAGGCCGCGGATGTACGTCCGGTACACCGGCAGGGCGGCGAGCGCGTGCTCGAGCCGCTCGACCCCCGGCCACAGCCGCCGCAGCCAGTCGGCGTCGGGGGCGAACGTCGTCTGCGCCTGCTCGAGCTTGGCCTCGGCCGCCCACTCGCCGAACGGGCGCGCGTCGCCGCTCAGCTCCTCCCACAGCGCGGTCAGCGCCGGCTCGCCGGCCGGGTCGACGAACAGCGCCGTCGCGTCGCACGCGAACTCGTAGCCGACCGTGCCCTCGACGGGCCAATCGCGCAGCTGCTCGCCGGGGTCCAGGATCTTCTCGACCCAGACGTGCTCCGCCCCACCCGCGCGCAGCCGGTCCAGATACCCCGCCGGGTCGGCGAGCCCGTCGGGATGATCGACGCGCAACCCGTCGACGAGCCCCTCGCGTACCAGGGAGAGCGCGAGCCGATGGGTCTCGTCGAACACCTCAGGGTCCTCCTGGCGGACGCCCGCGAGCTGGTCGATGTCGAAGAAGCGGCGGTGCCGGCCGGTCGCGGGATCGACGTCGAAGAACTGCGCGCGGCGGCGCTCGTCGGACCAGTACGGGTTCGCGTCGTCGGTCGCCATGTGGTTCGGCACGATGTCGAGGACGATCCCCATGCCGGCTGCGCGCGCCGCCCCCGCGAGCGCGCGGAAGCCGTGGTCCCCGCCCAGCGCCTCCGACAGCCGCGACGGGTCGACGACGTCGTAGCCGTGCGTCGACCCGGCGCGCGCCTCGAACGCCGGTGACAGGTAGAGGTGGGAGAAGCCGAGCTCGCTCAGGTACGGCACGAGCGCGGCCGCCGCCCCGAAGTCCAGCTCGGCCCCGAGCTGGAGCCGGTAGATCGCGCGGAGCGCGACCACGTCAGCCGCCCCGGCGCAGCAGCGCCAGCGAGCGCGCCGCCAGCGTCAGCCGACCGCGCGCCGCGATCGTCATCGGGGCCGCGTCGGGATCGAGCGTCTGGAGCTCCAGCACCCACTGCCGGCCGAAGCGGCGGCTGGGCAGCGTGAAGCCGCAGTCCTCGCCCGAGCCGTTAAACAGCAGCAGGAACGAGTCGTCGCGGACGCGCTCGCCCCGCGGCCCGGGAGCGATGATCCCGTCGCCGTTGAGGAACAGGCCGAGGCAGTGGGCGTCGGAGCTCCAGTCCTGCTGGGTCATGCGCCGCCCGTCGGGGCGGAACCACCACGCGTCCGGCAAGCCCGAGTCGGCACCATCCTCGCCGGCGAGGAAGTCGCGCCGCTGGAAGACGGGGTGCGCACGGCGCAGCGCGATCAGCCGCTTCGCGAACTCGAATTGGCGCCGCGCGCGCTCGTCGAGCTCCCAGCCGAACCACGAGATCTCGTTGTCCTGGCACCAGCCGTTGTTGTTGCCGCCCTGCGTGCGCGCGAGCTCGTCGCCGCCGAGCAGCATCGGCGCGCCCTGCGACAGCAGCAGCGTCGCGAGGAAGTTGCGCTGCTGGCGCTCGCGCAGCGCGTTGATCTCCGGATCGTCGGTCTCGCCCTCGGCGCCGCAGTTCCACGAGCGGTTGTCGTCGGTCCCGTCGCGATTGCCCTCCTGGTTGGCCTCGTTGTGCTTCTGCTCGTAGGAGACGAGGTCGCGCAGCGTGAAGCCGTCGTGGGCGGTGATGAAGTTGACCGACGCGAACGGGCGCCGGCCGTCGTCCTGGTAGAGGTCGCTGGAGCCCGTCAGGCGGCGCGCGAACTCGCCCCCGCTGCTCCGGCCGCGCCAGAAGTCGCGCATCGTGTCGCGGTAGATGCCGTTCCACTCCGACCACAGCACGGGGAAGTTGCCGACCTGGTAGCCGCCCGGCCCGACGTCCCACGGCTCGGCGATCAGCTTGGTCTGGGACAGGATCGGGTCCTGGTGGATCACGTCGAAGAACGCCGACAGCCGGTCGACGTCGTAGAGCTCGCGCGCCAGCGCGGAGGCGAGGTCGAAGCGGAAGCCGTCGACGTGGCACTCGACGACCCAGTAGCGCAGCGAGTCCATGATCAGCCGCAGCACGCTCGGGTGCACGACGTTGAGCGAGTTGCCGGTGCCCGTGAAGTCGATGTAGTAGCGCCGGGCGTCGGGCTGGAGGCGGTAGTAGGACTTGTTGTCGACGCCCTTGAAGCAGAGCATCGGGCCGAGGTGGTTGCCCTCGGCGGTGTGGTTGTAGACGACGTCGAGGATCACCTCGATTCCGGCCCGATGCAGCGCCTTGACCATGCCCTTGAACTCGCGCACCTCCTGGCCTCGGTGGCCGGTCGCGGCGTAGGCCGAGTGCGGCGCGAAGTAGCCGATCGACGAGTAGCCCCAGTAGTTCGTCAGCCCCTTCGGGTGCAGGAAGTGCTCGTCGGCGATGTGGTGCACCGGCAGCAGCTCGACCGCCGTGACTCCGAGCTCGTGCAGGTGCGCGATCGCGTCTTCCGACGCCAGCCCGGCGTACGTGCCGCGCAGGTCCTCGCGCACGCCGGGCCGCAGCTTCGTGAAGCCCTTGACGTGGGCCTCGTAGATGACGGTCTCGTTCCACGGCGTGCGCAGCGGCCGGTCGCCCTCCCAGTCGAAGCGCGGGTCGATCACCACGCACTTCGGGATCGCCTCCGCGTCGTCCTGGTCGTCGGGCACGAGGTCGGCGTCGCCGTCGCCCGTGACGACGTACGGGAGCACGTTGCCGGCGTCGAAGCGGATCGGGCCCTCGATCGACTTCGCGTACGGGTCGAGCAGGAGCTTGCACGGGTTGAAGCGGTGGCCCTCCGACGGCGCGTAGGCGCCGTGCACGCGGTAGCCGTAGCGCTGGCCGGGGCCGACGAGCGGCAGGTAGCCGTGCCAGGTGAACGCCGTGACCTCCCGCAGCTCGACGCGCTCCTCCACGCCGTGCGCGTCGAACAGGCACAGCTCGACGCGCGTCGCGTTCTCGGAGAACAGCGAGAAGTTCGTGCCGCTGCCGTCCCACGCCGCGCCGAGCGGGAACGGGTTGCCGGGCCAGATCTCCCTCATCGCAGCACCGCCCCCGCCAGCGGCGCGAGCGCCCCGTCGCGCAGCTCGCCCGCGACCAGCAGCGGATCGCCGTCGAGCGCCCACGGCTGCTCGCCGAAGTTGGCGAGGATCCGGTACGGGCCGCGGCGAACGGTCAAGCGCCGGCCGTCGGCCCGCGCGTCGGCCTCCTCGCCGGCCAGCTCGCCGCGCAACGCCAGCGCGGCGACGTAGAGCTCCCGCAGCCCGGCCGGCTCGCCGGCGCGCGTGAGCTTCGAGCGCTCGAACGTCGCCGCGTCCTGGGGATCGGGCACCGCGCGCTCGAACGACGCGAACGCTGCAAACTCGCGCCGGCGACCCTCGCGCGTCGCGGTGGCGATCTCGTCGTCGATGTGGTCGCTGAAGAACTGGAACGGCGCGCGCTCGCCGAATTCCTCGCCCTGGAAGAGCATCGGCGTGAACGGTGCCAGACACGTCAGCAGCGCGGCGAGCGGCCGCGCCGGCACGGGCAGGCGGTCGCCGAACGCGCGGTTGCCGACCTGGTCGTGGTTGGACGAGAAGACGACGAAGCGCTCCGGCGCGACGTCGTCCGCCGGGGCGCCGAAGCGGCGCTGGCGGAAGCTCGAGTACGTGCCGTCGTGCACGTGCGGCCGGTGCAGCGCCTTCACCAGCGTCTCGATGTCGGCGAACTCCGCGTACCAGCCGTCGGTGTCGCCGGTCAGCGCGACGCGCAGCGCGTGGTGGAAGTCGTCGGCCCAGGCGGCGTCGCAGCCCCACCCGCAGCGCTCGCGCGGGCGCATCACCTTCGCGTCGTTCATGCCCGACTCGGCGATCACCAGCGCGCCCGGGTCGGCGGCGTGCACGCGGCGCGCGATCGCGGCGACGATGTGCTCGGGGTTGGAGTCGATCAGCGCGTGGACGGCGTCGAGCCGCAGGCCGTCGAGGTGGAAGTCGCGGATCCACCGCTCGGCCGACTGGCAGATCCACTCCCGCACCGGATCGGACTGCGCGTCGTCGAGGTTGATCGCATCGCCCCACGGGGTCGCGTGCTTGCCGGTCAGGTAGGGGCCGAACGCCTCCATCGCCCGCACGCCCGACGCGCCGATGTGGTTGTGGACGACGTCGAGTATCACCGCGAGCCCCTCCGCGTGCGCGGCGTCGACGAGCCGCTGCAGCCCGAGCGGGCCGCCGTACGCGGAGTGCGCGGCCGAGATGTAGACGCCGTCGTAGCCCCAGCCGTGGCGGCCGGGGAACTCGGCTACCGGCATCAGCTCGATCGCGGTGACGCCGAGCTCCCGCAGCCCGGCGAGGTGCTCGATCGCGGCGTCGAACGTGCCGGCGGGCGTGAACGTCCCGACGTGCAGCTCGTAGAGCACGAGGTCGCGCAGTGCGGGCGGCTCGAATCCGGCATCGGTCCAGTGGAACGCGCCGGTGTCGAGCACGCGCGAGGGCCCGCGGAGGCCCTGCGGCTGCCAGCGGCTGCAAGGATCGGGCAGGCGCACGCCGTCGACGACGTAGCCGTAGTCGCTACCGGGCGCCGCCGGCAGCTCGGCCGCGAACACGCCGTGCCCGGCCGGCTCGAGCGGCGCCTGCGCGCCGTCGCGGTCGAGCGCCAGCGTGCCGGCGCGCGGCGCCCAGACGCGGAAGCGCGTATCGCCACGGGGCGTCGGGAAGGCGCCGAGCGGCGCCTCCCACGGGCAGTCCGCGCCGGGGAGCATCGGGCTCGACCCTACCCGCCGACGCCGGTCCCACACCGTTCCGGCCTGACGCGTCAACGCCGGTCGGGGCACTGTCCTCGCCCTGCCGACCGGCGTTGACGACGTATAACGAGGTCAACGCCGGTCGGCGCCTCCGTGCGCGCGGGCGACCGGCGTTGACGCGCGGCCCCTCAGGTGGCGAGCTGGAGCGTCGGCGTGCCCGGGCGCCAGTCGACCGTGCAGTGACGGTGGTCGTCTACGGATGGGACCCGGGACAGTGCGAGATCCGCGTTCGGTTTCCCGATGACGCGCTCCCCGGCATGCCCAACGCGGTCGCCCGGCAGAACGCGTTCAACGGTCTCGTGATGGCGGAGCTCAAGCGTGCGCTCCCGCAGCTCGGCGGAGAGTAGACAGGGCATGGCGCCGGCACCGGCACTGGGCGCCGTCCGGCGGCCCGCGCTCTTCGCGCTGCGCAACGGGGCGCTCCTGGCCGCGAGCGCCGCGGTCGCCGGGCTCGTGGGCGGGACGATCGTCGCGACCGGCAGTCTGGTCGGGCTGGCGATCGCCGCGGGCTCGTCGCGTCGATAGCCGTGGAGCGCGCGAACATGCGGCGCGAGCAGCATCCGCTCACGACGGTCCTCGCACCCGAGTTCATGCATCTGCAGGCGCGCAGCTGGTGGGTCAACGGGCACCCGCGCGCCTTCTGACCGCCTCCCCTACTCCGGCACCAGCCAGATCGCCCCGAGCGGCGGGAGGGTCAGCTCGGCCGAGTGGTACTGGTTCATCCACGGGACGTTCTCGGCCTCGACGCCGCCGAGGTTGCCCTGGTCGGAGCCACCGTAGTGGGAGGAGTCGGTGTTGACCAGCTCACGCCAGCGGCCCGGCACGGGTAGGCCGAGGCGGTAGCCGGTGCGCGGCACCGGCGTGAGGTTGGCGACGAACACGAGCGGCCGACGCGCGTCGCGCCCGATGCGCGCGAAGGCGAACACGCTCGCCTCGGCGTCGTTCGGCTCCAGCCACCAGAACGCGGTGTGGTCGTAGTCGCGCTCCCACAGCGCGGGCGTGTCGCGGTAGGCGCGGTTGAGGTCGCGCACGAGCGACTGCACGCCGGAGTGGCCGGGGTTCTCGAGCAGGTGCCAGTCGAGCGAGCGCTCCTCCGACCACTCCTGCTCCTGCGCGATCTCGTTGCCCATGAACAGCAGCTTCTTGCCGGGGTGCGCCCACATGAAGGCGTACAGCGCGCGCAGGTTGGCGAGCTGCTGCCAGCGGTCGCCCGGCATCTTCGACAGCATCGAGCCCTTGCCGTGAACGACCTCGTCATGCGACAGCGGCAGGATGAAGTTCTCCGTGAACGCGTAGACGAGCGAGAACGTCAGCTCGTGGTGGTGCCAGCGGCGGTGGATCGGCTCGTGCTCGAAGTAGGCGAGCGTGTCGTGCATCCAGCCCATGTTCCACTTGAAGCCGAACCCGAGCCCGCCGAGGTAAACGGGGCGGGAGACGCCGGGCCAGGCGGTCGACTCCTCGGCGGCGGAGATCACGCCGGGCTCGCGATGGACGACCTCGTTGTACTGCTTGAGGAAGCTGACCGCGTCGAGGTCCTCGTTGCCGCCGAACTCGTTCGGCACCCACTGGCCCTCCTCGCGCGAGTAGTCGAGGTAGAGCATCGACGCGACGGCATCGACGCGGATCCCGTCGGCGTGGTACTCGCGCAGCCAGTACAGCGCGTTGGCGATCAGGAAGTTGCGCACCTCGTTGCGGCCGTAGTTGAACACGAGCGTGCCCCAGTCGGGGTGCGCGCCGCGGCGCGGGTCCGCGTGCTCGTAGAGCGCCGTGCCGTCGAAGCGGGCGAGCGCGAAGTCGTCGCGCGGGAAGTGCGCCGGCACCCAGTCGAGGATCACGCCGAGCCCGTTCTGGTGCAGCCGGTCGACGAACGTGCGCAGCTCGTCGGGCGAGCCGTAGTGCGGCGTCGGGGCGAAGTAGCCGGTCACCTGGTAGCCCCACGAGCCGCTGAACGGGTGCGCCATCACCGGCAGCAGCTCGATGTGCGTGAAGCCCATGTCGCGCGCGTAGGCGCTCAGCTCGTCGGCCAGCTCGACGTAGGTGAGCGACCGGTTGCCCTCGAGCGGGTTGAGCCGCCAGGAGCCGAGGTGGACCTCGTAGATCGACACCGGGCCGGCGAGGTGATCGGCTATGGCGCGGCGCTCGAGCCACGCGGAGTCGCTCCAGTCGTGGTGCGACTGGAAGACCACCGACGCCGTCTGCGGCGGCAGCTCGGTCGCGAACGCGACCGGATCCGCCTTCAGCCGGATCTCCCCCGCCCGCGTGAGGATCTCGTACTTGTAGCGCGTGCCCGACTCGACGCCGGGCAGGAACAGCTCCCAGATGCCGCTCGCGCCGAGCGCGCGCATCGGGTTCAGCCGGCCGTCCCACGAGTTGAAGTCGCCGACGACGGAGACCGAGCGCGCGCTCGGCGCCCAGACAGCGAAGGCGGTCCCGCGCACTCCCTGGTGCTCGATCACGTGCGCGCCGAGCTTGGCGTAGAGCTCCTCGTGGCGCCCCTCGCCCGCGAGGTGCAGGTCGAGCTCGCCGAGCGTCGGCAGGAAGCGGTACGGATCGCCGATCGTGAACGTCCCGTCCTCGCCGTAGTCGACCTCGAGCTCGTAGTCGAGCGGCAGCTGGGCGCCGGCGATCGTGCCCTCGAACACGCCGTCCGGATGCACCGGCTCCAGGACGGCGCCCGGTCCGGCCGCGGTCACCACGCGGATCGCGCGCGCGGCGGGACGAAACGCGCGGATGACGACGCCGCCGTTGCCGTCCGGGTGCGCGCCGAGGAAGGAGTGCGGGTCGGCCGCGGTGCGCGCGGCGAGCTGGTCGGCGTCGGTCACGTCTGTGTTCTAACCGATCCGCACCGGATCGAACACCGAAGTGAGGCAGAACGGCCCAAACGAGCAGCGACTCACGACGGCCACGCGTAGAGGTGCTCTGGGCGCCCGGTGCCGCCGTAGCGCATCGAGAGCGTGACCACGCCGTCCACCACGAGATGCTCGAGGTAGCGCCGCGCGGTCACGCGCGACAGCCCGCAGCGCCCTGCCACCTCCGAGGCCGTCAGCGGCGCACCCGCCTCCCGCACCGCGTCGCGCACGTGGTCGAGCGTCGTGGCGTTGAGCCCCTTCGGCAGCGTCCGCGCCGTGGTCCCGCGCAGCGTCCCGATCAGCGCGTCGACCTTGGCCTGGTCGGGATCGGCGGCGACGTCGACCTGCGCGCGGTAGCGCGCGTAGCGCTCGAGCTTGTCGGCGAACGTCGCGAACGCGAACGGCTTGACGAGATACTGGCTGACCCCTTGGGCGATCGCCGCGCGGATGCTCTCGGCATCCCGCGCCGCCGTGACCGCGATCACGTCGACCGGCGCCGCCGACCGCGCGCGCAGCAGCCGCAGCATGTCGAGGCCCTTGACGTCGGGGAGATGGAAGTCGAGCAGCACGAGGTCGACGGGCCGCGACGCGAGGATCTCCAGCGCCTCGGTCGCGCGGTGGGCGACGCCCGCGATCTCGAACCCCGGGACGCGCTCGACGTAGGAGGCGTGCACCTCGGCGACGAGCGCGTCGTCCTCGACGACGAGCGTGCGAATCACGGCACCTCCACCGGGCCGCTCGCCTGCGCCGGCAGGTCGACGGTCATCACCGCTCCGCAGTCGGTCGCCGCGCGGACGCCGCCGCCGAGTCGCGCGGCGGTAGCGCTGACGAGCGCCAGCCCGACGCCGCGGCGGCCGGCGGGGGTCCCGGTCTTCGTCGACCAGCCGGCCTCGAAGACGTGATCCAGCGCCTCCGGCGGGATCCCCGGGCCGTCGTCGCGCACCTCGATGACCACGCGCCCGCCGTCCGCGACCAGCCGCACGTCGATCCGGCCGCCGGCGCGCCCGCCCAGCGCGTCGAGCGCGTTGTCGATCAGGTTCCCCACGATCGTGACCAGGTCCTCCGACGGCACCAGGTCGGCCGGCAGGTCGCTGCCGCTGTCGAGCGCGAGGTGGACGCCGCGCTCCCGGCACGCGGCCGCCTTGGCGAGCAGCAGCGCGGCGAGCGCCGGGTCGCCGACGCGCTCCTGTACGAGGTCGACCTCGTCCTGCGTCACGCCGATGCGGCGGGTGGCGAACGCGATCGCGTCATCGTGGCGGCCGAGCTCGACCAGACCGACGACCGTGTGCAGCTCGTTCGCCGACTCGTGCGCCTGCGCGCGCAGCGCGTCGGCGAGCCCGCGGACGGTCGCCAGCTCGCGGACGAGGCCCTCGAGCTCGGTCCGGTCGCGCAGTGTGGTGACGGTGGCGAGCCGGCGGCCGTCGCGCTCCGCGGGCCGCTGGCCGGTGACGAGGACGCGGCCGCCGACCACGTGCAGGCCCTCGCCGGCCGCGGAGCTCCCGCGCATCGCGGAGAGAAGCGCGGGGTCCTTGACGAGCTCGGCGATCGGGCGGCCGACCGCGTCGTCGGCGAGCCCCAGCAGCCGCCGCGCCTCACCGTTCGCGAGCAGCAGGCGATCGTCGTCGCCCACGACCACGATGCCCTCGCGGATCGCGTGCAGCACCGCGTCGTGGTGGTCGTAGAGCGCGGCCAGCTCGTCCGGGTCCAGGCCGCGCGTCTGGCGCCGCACGCGGCGAGCGACCAGCAGCGACAGCAGCGCGCCGACGACCACCGCGATCGCGAGCGACGCGAGCAAACCCGGCAGCTGGCGGCTCACCTCGTCCGAGATCGCCTCCTGCAGGACGCCGACGGACACCAACCCGGCGACGCGCGAGCCGTCCCGGATCGGGGCAACGGCGCGCACCGACGGTCCGAGCGTTCCGGTCGTGGTCTCCGTGAAGGCGCGGCCGGCGCGCGCCGGTGCGATCGTGCCGACGAAGCGGCCGCCGATCCGGTCCGGGTTGGGGTGCGAGTAGCGCACGCCCTCCGGGCTCATGAACACGACGAAGCCCAGGTCGGACCTGCGGCGCACGCGCTCGGCGAGCGGCTGGAGCACCCGCGACGGATCGTCACTGCGAAGCGCCGCGCGCACCTCGCCGGAGACGGCCAGCGCCTGCGCCAGCGACAGGACGCGCTCCCGCTGCTGCTCGGTCGTGCGGTCGTCCGCGGCGCGCACGGCGATCACGCCGGCCACGACCACGGCGACCACGACGACCACGAGCTGCAGCAGCAGGAGCTGCCTTGCGAGGCTCATGCGGTGCACGAGCCAATTGTGCCGCCTGCGCAGCACCTTCCCGACGCTCCCGTCAGGTGAGCACGGGCACCGGCTCGGGTGCCCGGCCGGGCTTGACGAGGGGCTCCGACGGCGCAGGG
>Ga0307416_100001485_pt1 | contig 12750 bp, 9 predicted proteins | sample DK1Cmetagenome_2_FD_203821 | JGI IMG/M metagenome (GOLD analysis project Ga0307416, IMG submission 203821) | Maize rhizosphere microbial communities from greenhouse at UC Davis, California, United States - DK15-C-3 | ecosystem: Host-associated > Plants > Roots > Rhizosphere > Soil | place: USA...
ATGAGTCCGCTTATTAAAAATCCACTCTTCATAGAAAAATGACATACAACGTCCGGATATAAACCATATGCAATACCCTCCCACTTCATCCGGATAAAGACTATGGCATATATCCCTTTATTAAATGTCCGAAAATACAACCACAAAACCCCACCCGCCTATGGTTTTTTGTTAAGGTGCGCGGCAAAACCGCACAATTACAATCCCTTAATGGCGCACTAAATTGCAGGGAAAACAGACATGACTGAACACCGTAGCTCTTGTATTTCTCTACATTGAACGAAAGGAATAAAAAAAATGCAGCCACACAGCCACCGCTTAACCAGATGCGATGATCTCTGAACATCGCACAGACCGTTCAGTCCCCCAGCTCCAGCGGAGCTTCCTGTTTATAGAATAAAGGAGGGAGGAAACACCTTGGCTCCGGAGGAGCCTCCTAAGAAGAGAGATGAATCGCCTAAGCACACGCGCACAAGGAACACCGACCAACCCGATAAGGCCAGGTGCTAACGACGCAAGCGTTCATCACAGATACACCTCCCCTACTCATCCCTCAACGACCTGACCGGATTCGCCGACGCCGCCCTGACCACATGGTATCCTACAGTGACGAGCGTGATCACAAACGCCAGCAACGCCGAAAGCACAAACGTTGGCCACTCACCCTCCAGCTCGATGCGATAAGCAAAATTCTGAAGCCAGTTATTCGTAAAGTACCAGGCCACCGGAAACGCCAGCACCATACCAATGCCAACGAGAATAAAGAATTCCTTCGACACAAGCATCACGAGGTTCTGCACACTCGCGCCGATCACCTTCCGCACACCGATCTCCTTCGTGCGTTGCTCGGTCGTAAACGCGGCAAGGCCCAGCAAACCAAGGCATGCAATAATGATGGTCAGCCCCGAGAATGCAGTAAAGATCTGACTGCGCTTTTCATCCGCCTTGTACTGGGAATTAAAATCAGCATCAAGGAAATTGTACTCGAAAGTATAAGTTGGAAAAACATCCTTCCATGCTTTTTCCATGGCGGCGATGGATTGCCGCACATCACCTTCGGCCGTGCGCACCAACACGACGCCGTTGTCTTTGGCGTTCAGCATGATCATGAGCGGCTCAATTGGATCGTATAGGGAATTCTGATGATAATCCTTAACAACTCCGACAACACGCTTCTCGACATCCGGCTCATCCCCTCCTTCAAAAATAAATTTCTTGCCGATCGGATCATCCCATGACATACGTTTCACCATCGACTCATTCACGAGCACCGCATAGGTTGTGTCGGAAGGAACCTCACGCGAAAAGTTACGGCCCTTCACGATCTCCATACCCATTGTCTTCACGTAATCATAATCTGCTGTATACAGATCCACACCACGATCACTGAGGTGTCCGTCGTTGTCCTCGACCTTCAGGAGTAATTTCCCTATCCCCTCCCCGGGCCAACTGGAAGCCATTCCGACCCCCGCGACTTCCGGCGTCTGCCTCAGGCGTTCGACCAGAACCTGTGACTTCTCCCGGAGTGACCGCTCATTCAAACTCAGCCTGACAACTCTGTCCTTTTCAAATCCGAGGTCCTTGTTGCGCATGAACTGCAACTGATCATATACAATTAGCGTCGAGATGAGCATGAAGATCGAAATAGCAAACTGAAATACGACGAGAAACTTCCGGAAGAAAGCATTTCCTCCTTTGCTGGTGAGCTTGCCTTTCAACACATTCACAGGATTAAATCCCGAGAGATAGAAGGCCGGGTAACTTCCTCCAACGACGCCCACAAATAACACTATGCCCAGCAAGCTCAAAATGACGGGGCCCTGCAGCACAAATGAGAATGGAAGGGATTTATTCGCAAGCTGATTGAAGAAGGGAAGTAACGCATAAATGAAGATCAGGCTGAACACCATGGCAATTAAAGCAATGACGACAGACTCAGTGATGAACTGCGCGATAAGCTGCCTTCTCATAGAGCCCATTACCTTGCGGACGCCTACCTCACGCGCGCGGTTAATGGATCTCGCAGTTGCGAGGTTCATATAGTTGATACAAGCGATGATCAACATGAACGCAGCGACGGAAGCAAAAATGTAGATATAGGAAATATCGCCCCCGGCCTCAGCTTCGTCCTGGATCTTGGAGTACAAGTGTATGTCGAGGATAGGTTGCAGCTCATATTTGATCTTGATACCGAATTGCTCGAAGATGGGATCTACACGTTCCTTGATCACCTTGTCAAGGCTCGCATACATTTTTGAAAGGTCATACCCTTCAGGAAGATGAACGTATGTGAATACCCCAAAATTTCCCCAGCTGCCCTGGAAGTTCTGGCGCGTGTTGCGGGAGATAAGGCCATCAAAAATAAAATGTGAATTCAGCGGCACGTCTTCCATAATGCCCGTGACCTTGAACTCTTCGGTCTTCCCCCCTTCCCCTTGTTGATTTTGTATCGACTGGCCTACAGCTGATGAAATATCTGAAAAATATTTCCTGGCGGTTTTTTCTGTCAATACGATGGAGAACGGATTATCAAGAGCCGTCTCCTTATCGCCGTGCAGAAACTTGTAGCTGAACATGTCGAAAACAGTCGAGTCTGCCAGATAGAACTCCTCCTCGTAAAATTGCTTTTCACCATTCTTATAGAGCGTGCGTCCCGTTCCAAAGAAACGAACTGCATCTTTCACTTCCGGGTAGTTATCCCTCAACTCGTCTGCGAGAGGTATCTGGGCGACGGCCCACGTGAAGGCATTGTCTGGCTCCTTGATGTTTGACACCACGCGGTAAATGTTGCGGGCGTTCTCATGATAGCGGTCGTAGCTCAGCTCATGCAGTATATACATCAAAAGAAAAAGGCTGCAAGTAATGCCGATCGTGAGGCCTGTGATGTTCAGTATGCTGTAAGTTTTATCCTTTGCAATGCTGCGAAAGGAGATCTTCAAGAGGTTTTTGAGCATAAGAATTAAGGATGGTAGTGCATAAGTGATGAAGCGAACTGATAAAAAGTTCTATAAAAGAAAAAGGGTTCAATCCACATTAACCAAAACCTGAAAGAGCTTACGGATTGAACCCCGCGCTCTGATACCAATTAGTGTGCCGCACCCTTCCGGATGGCTTTTCTAACGTTTATCCAATTATTTGCAGAAAGTACTGTTCGAAAATCGTAATAGTCGTCCACAAGCGGACAATGACCCCAGGCTAGCGTCCCGCCAAAGACTCCCGGCTGCGTTTAAGGAACGCTGCGCTGATCAAGGTGATAACCAGGCCGACCGGCACGATGTCAATCATGGTGATGCCGAACCTGACGAAGGTATTTTCATACAGTTCATTGAATGCTTCCATGTGCGTTCGCATCGATGAGATCTCCTCCTGGCTCGCACCTTCCTTTTCCATTTTCTCGAGATAATGCGCCGTATACTTCTCGGAAAAATCACTTGCGGCAACCCTGTAGTAAAGATCCCATGTGATCGCATACATGACGGACGCCACGAGGGTGATAAAAAGCCCGACCTTGACGGCCTGCCCAAAGGAAATGATCCCATTTAAAACCTGGTCCCGGTAAGTCCTGATCCCAAAAAAGATCAAAGACAATGCAAGAACCATAGAGGCGTACCCGACAAGCTGGCCGTTGTCGTAACCAATCCTGCCATCTTCAATCATTGGATGGCTGATGACCATGATACCGGAAACGATAAGCCCCGCGATCACACCGTTAACAATTACGATTTTTTTCATGATCGATATTTTTTCTGAAATCACCGTAAACACGCCAGGGAGTCCTTCACCCGAAAGTATGAAAAAAGAGAATAAGAGAAATCACCCGAAAGGGCAGCTTGTAGTGCAGCGACAGTCACGGTATCAGCCGCAGAAGTTTCCACTGCTTCAGCCCTGAAAAGGACGGCGTCAATAGCCGATGTTGTAGAAGCGGAGGTTCGCAGGCCTGGGTATTGTGCGTTTGGTATTTGAGCCCTAATGGGTGACAGATGAGGTACACAAATCCTTGAACGGGATGTTCCTTCATTACCTGAGCGTGCCAAAATTGATTTTGATGTTCGTCTTCGAGATGGTATAAGCGTGGTATACTGGCACCAAGCGCTGTAGGCGCGATAGAAATAGCCCAGGGTGCAGAGCGCAGCTCAAGCCCTGGGTTGAAATGTCGTACGAACATAGAGCCCTGTAGGGGCGAGAGATAATTCGGAGCGCAATCTCATCTGAAACAAGCAACGCAGGGGGAATTCAAAGAATGCTGCAAATTATCAGTTCGCATCATGGCGTATGGAGGAAAGTATGGAGGAAAGCTATGAGTGACGATCGAAATGACTTTGGTTACAGATTCGTGTAAATTCCTTCTTGCGCCCCTTCAGGGCTTCCATACCGTGTGCATCTCTACCCAGGGCTTGAAGCTTCGCTTCTACACCCTGGGCTAGTATCTCACGCCCTTTCAGGGCTCAACGGATTGCGCAGCTCAAGCCCTGGGTTGAAATGTCGTATGAACACAGAGCCCTGTAGGGGCGAGAGATAATTCGGAGCGCAATTTCATCTGAAACAATCAACGCAGGGAGAATTCAAAGAATGCTGCAAATTATCAGTTCGATCATGGCCTATGGAGCTACGGGTGAGGATCGATATGACTTTGGTAACAGATTCGTGTAAATTCCTTCTTGCGCCCCTTCAGGGCTTCCATACTGTGTGCATCTCCACCCAGGGCTTGAAGCTTCGCTTCTACACCCTGGGCTAGTATCTTGCACCCTTTCAGGGCTGAACGCAACGAAAACCTCTGCGAGCTTCGCCGGGCGAAGCCCAACTACGCTTCAGCCTGCACCTCCGCCGCGAACTTCGTCGGGCGCAGCACCCGGCAACTGGTACCTGGAACCCGGCATCCGTTTCACCCCGCCCACCCATCTCTGTCAAGGCTTCGGTACTGAATAGCCTCCGCCAGGTGTTCGGAGCGGATGGCTTCGGAGCCTGCAAGATCGGCGATGGTGCGCGAGACCTTCAGTATGCGGTCATACGCCCTTGCGGATAATCCAATTCTCTCCATCGCTGTCTTCAGTAAAGCAGTGCCGGCGGAATCCAGCGCACAGATCTTCTTCACCATGTTGGAAGGCATCATGGCGTTGCAGTAAATATTCCGCTGACTTGAAAACCTCCGCGTTTGCACGTGCCGCGCCAGGATGACACGCTGCCTGATGCTTTCACTGTTCTCTACCTTCCGGTTCGCGGTCATCTCGTCGAAGCTCACTGGAACTACTTCTACGTGAAGGTCTATGCGGTCAAGCAACGGACCGCTGATCTTGCTCAGGTAGCGCTGCACAATTCCCGGCCCACAGACACAATCCTTCTCGGGATGATTGTAGTAACCACAAGGACACGGGTTCATGCTGGCCACGAGCATGAAGTTAGCCGGATACTCTATAGAGACCTTCGCCCGTGAGATCGTGACGCGTCGTTCTTCCATTGGCTGCCGCATGACTTCCAATACCGTGCGCTTGAACTCCGGCAACTCATCCAGAAAGAGCACACCATTGTGCGCAAGGGAGATCTCGCCGGGTTGAGGATTGCCTCCGCCACCAACGAGCGCGACATCGGACACGGTGTGGTGCGGCGATCTGTACGGTCGCGTTGTAAGAAGGCCAAGATCGCGAGAGAGCTTACCCGCGACGGAATGGATCTTGGTCGTCTCAAGTGCTTCGTTTAATGTGAGGGGCGGAAGAATCGTGGGCAATCTTTTCGCGAGCATCGTTTTCCCTGCTCCCGGAGGACCTATCATAATAACGTTATGGCCACCCGCCGCCGCGATCTCCAGCGCGCGCTTGATATTCTCCTGACCCTGCACATCCTTGAAGTCAGTGTCGTACGTTTTCGATTGTGTTTCAAAGATCTCGCGTGCATTCACCTTGAGCGGTGCAATGGGCTCGTCTCCTTCGAGAAAGCTGATTGCCGCGGGCAATGTTTTCACCGGATACACATCAATGCCATCAACGACTGCAGCCTCGCGCGCATTCTCTTCCGGAACGATCAGGCCTTTGAAACCTTCCCGCCGCGCGTGGATGGCGATGGGCAAGACGCCTTTGATCGGACGAAGCACGCCATCGAGGGCAAGCTCGCCCATGATCATAAAATTGTCAAGCTTCTTTGTGACGATCTGACCCGAAGCTTCAAGAATACACAGCGCGATTGGAAGATCGTATGCAGAGCCTTCCTTGCGGATATCGGCAGGTGCGAGATTGACCACGGTTCTTTCGCGTGGCATGAAGTACTTCCAGTTCTTGAGAGCGGATTCAATCCGAAGTTGACTTTCCTTGAGAGCGTTGTCCGGGAGACCGCTCATGTAGAAGCGTGTACCCTGACCTACGTTTACCTCGATCAGGATCGTGCGGGCATCCACGCCATGGACGGCGCTGCCAAATGTTTTTGCAAGCATATGAATTCAGGTTGAGAGGGAAACCTATAGAAGCGTCTCACACTGCATTGCGCGAACGCCTCATTACCGGAAGTTACACGAAAGTTCTGGAAAAGATGACAATGCCGGGGAAGTTTTCCGGATTGAAATAGCTTTTAAACGAGTAGACATCTTCGTGCATTCATCCATTCGGTCAACATCATTGATTAAGCAAGCACCCGACGCGCTGGTGCCCATCAATTTGCGCTCATAGATAATGTGCAGGCTAAGAAGGTAATAAGGTCAGATAGTAGTGCAGCGTGTTGTCTACGAAGGTAATAAGGTTAGCGTCTGCTTCTTAAACATCGATGCGCGCCTGCATAATTCGCAGATCAAGAATGCAGTAAGCTTAAAATCGGCGTCGTTCCCGATAGGACGTAACAGATAATGTCACCGTCTTAACGACCTTCACCTGTTCTCACCGCATGCAATTCCTAAACTGCAAAGAGCTGTGGCTGTTCAATTCCGCGAAACACTTTATTCGCGGCACCCACAAAACCTTATTACCTTCGTAGAACGAGACATCCAACCACACCCTTAACCTTATTAGCTTATAGTCAGGCTATGCAATTTGCGATATAGATTTGTTGGATTTTGTATTGGAGTGTCCATTAATTAACACAGTATGAAGGCGGTGTGAAGTGACGACCTGACTTCCTTTGCCACTGGAAATGGCCCTACAATTTTTTCTTGCGTCCCATGCCGCATCGCACGAACGCCTCATTATCGGAAGTAACATGAAAGCCCTGGAAACGATGACAAGACCCGGAAAATTTTCCGGATTGAATAGACTTTAAAACGAATAGGCGTAAAGGAGGAGGGAACCCAGCGAACTAACTTTGACCCCTGGCTGAATCCATTAACACATCAGCACATCAACACATCAACACATCAACACATTCTTCAATGCTGTGACGGCGGCGGACTCATCGGCTTTTGCACCGACTTCGCCTTATTCATATCCTCCTGCATGTCGAAAAGTTTCGCTTTCAGGGTATTCACCTCGTGCGCCAAAGCTTCTTTCTCGCGGCGACGTTCCTTTGCAGATGCCCACGACCATATGACATCGATGAGCACAAAAACGAGCCCCGCCAGCGTGACCCACTTAAAATAAGGCACCCAGCTGAACATACTCATGAGGAAACTCGAGTCCCTCGCCAGAGCAATAGTAAAGATGAAAGCCCCGATATGGAACAGTGCGAATATCACATAAAAAATGATCCTGCTTCTTTTCATTGGAATACCGGGGTTTAACGAAACGTTCATGTCAAGTATCGACTGCCGAACTTCGATTGTCCACGGTCGAACATTGACCCTTAAAGGTAACCGAAAATTAAAAATGGTCAAAACGACCTATGCCTTCTGAATCTCGCTGAGCTTTCTGTATAAACCACTTCTCTGGATGAGTTGCTCATGACTGCCTCTCTCGGCAATGCGCCCGTCCTGCACAACGATGATCTCGTCGGCGTGCTGAATGGTACTGAGTCTGTGCGCTATGACAATTGACGTGCGGTTCTGCATGAGATTATTCAATGCATCCTGCACGAGGCGCTCGGACTCCGAGTCAAGAGCAGATGTGGCCTCATCAAGGATCAGAATGGGAGGGTTCTTCAACACTGCACGGGCGATGCTGAGGCGCTGCCGCTGACCGCCGGACAACTTCGAACCCCGTTCTCCGATCGTAGTCTGGTAACCATCTTCCGTCTGCATGATAAAGTCGTGTGCGTTGGCCACTTGCGCAGCGCGGATCACATCCTCCTCCTTTACATCCTCCATCCCGAAAGCAATGTTGTTGAATATTGTGTCATTGAAGAGGATTGATTCCTGCGTTACCACACCCATGACCTTCCGCAGTGACTCAAGCTCATAATCGGGCAACGGTATGCCATCGAGCGTAACAACTCCGCTTGAGGGATCATAGAATCGCGGGATAAGATCAGCAAGCGTAGACTTACCTCCTCCCGACGGACCTACAAGCGCAATGGTCTTCCCTTTGTCTACCCTGAGATTGATGTCTTCGAGTACATGCTCTTTGTCGTATGCGAAACTCACGTCCCTGAATTCAATTGCCTTTTCGAAACCCTTCAACTCTATCGCCCCGGGCTTATTCCGGATAGCAGGTTCGAGATCGGTGAGAGCGAAGATCCTGCGGGCCGACATCGTTCCTTTTTGAAGGGACGTCACGCCGTTGGTAAAACTTTTAGCAGGCTGGATCATGTTCGCGTAGAATGTCAGGAACAGAAGGAACACGGATGGCTCCAGCTCGCGGTCGCCGCTCAGTACTAACTGTCCGCCATAATAAAGAATTCCGGCGACGACCAGTACGCCCAGGAATTCAGACACAGGCGAAGCAAGCTCATTCTTCTTTGAAATGGAAAGGTTCACTCGCTTGTGATGCGTTGTCTCCTGATCAATCTTCCGGATTAAAAAATCCCGGGCGTTGAATGCGTTGATGACGCGCATACCAGCGAACGTTTCGTCGAGTATGTTGACGATGCGGGCCAGGGTCTCCTGACTTACCTTTGCCTTCTTCTTCAAGCGCCTGACGATCTCGGAAATGATTCCACCGGTGATCGGCAGAACAATGAGCGTGAAAAGAGTGAGCTTTACACTGATGCTAAAGAGAATCACGATAAATACAATCAACGTGATTGGTTCCTTGAACACAGATTTCAATCCGTTAACCACGGCTCCTTCCACTTCCGAAACGTCGTTGGTAAATCGCGATATCAGATCACCCTTGCGCTGATCGCTAAAAAAGCCAATGTGCATCAGCGAGACTTTCCGAAAGATTGACATGCGCAGGTTCTTCACAACATCAACCTTTACCTTGGAGGCCGTCACCCGCTCGAGATAACGGAAGATGTTTGATATAAGAAGGAAAAACACAATCAGCAAACAGACAAATCCTAATGCCCTGGTCGAACCATATTCGACAAACACGTTCATAAAATGGTACTCGAAAAGGTCCGTAGCAAATGACATCGGATCAGTGAACTGCGGGTAAGGCACTTCTTTGATCCGTGTCTCGACAAAGAGGATATCGATGAGCGGCTTCAGCAGCGCGAGGTATGTTGCCTGGAATAAAACACCGAGAACAGCGAAAATAAAAAACTGCGTAAGCCTGAAGTTTAAGCGGGGAGCGTAGTTAAGGATCCTGAAAAAGATTTTCATGTACTAAAATTCGTAAAGCCTTTGCGCAATATTCCATCGCAAGGCAAGAGATGTGACTGAGGTATTGTTGTTGTACTGTTGAACCGAACTTTTGCTTTGCCGGAGGATCACAGATGCATCTATAAAAAGATTGTGCTTCAAATGCCAGCTGGCTGTAAAGCTGCCGAAAAGGATATCATTGTCCGCGCCTTGCAGAATGGTGTTACCAAATTCCTTTTCCCGCGTTACATTGCCTTTCAGGATATCTCCGCCCCAGTTGTCCGTAGCGACTGAGTCTCGTCCCACTGAAGTTAACACCAACTTTGCGGTAATATTCAAGCGTGGCAACGGCTGATAACGAAGTATCCCTGCAAGCTCCTGAAGATTCGCCCCTAACGGATGGGCAATGGGTTGCCGGTAACTCGAATAGCTTCCAAAGATAGTGTGATGGGAATATGTATATGGCCTGATGAGATTTATTTCTCCCTGGAGATCGAGATTGCTCACACCAAAGGCATCAACGTATTTTCCGCCCACCTGCAACGCGAATTTATTTGCCCACCATCCGTTTCCATCGCGGATGTGGTCTATGACAAATTCATCCAACATAAACTGCCCATAGAGTGAAAAGTGCTTTAAGGCATTCCACTTAAAGTCAAAGCCGAGCAACACATTATCGCTGCTTCCATTTTGTTGCTCGATGGCACGATAGAAAATAATTGGATTCAGGTACTCTAAGCGAAAGTGATCTGTACCAAGTGAATCGTCCGGACTGAAAATCACAGACTCGAAGATGCCGACGTTCAGCTTCCGTCCAACATTTACACTCAGGTGATGAAGTGCGACATATTTATTAGGATAGCCTCTAAAAAGCCCATTGCTGGAAACGGAGCGAGTGTCTGCCGTCATCTGGTTCAGCAAGAACAGGTAATTAAGCTTCCATACTTTTACATTGCCTTTCAAAAAAAGAGAGGGTGGCGCGAAATCTGAAAAGATCATCGACCGATATCCATTTCCGATGAAGAGGCGGTCGTGCCCGAATTGAACGTTAATGCTTTTCGTTGCTTCAAAACTCACATACCCGCGGGCGTTCAGAAAATCCACGCCTTTCCCCTCCTTATAATTTTTCCAGAAGCCTTCGTGCGGTACGACGCGCGACAGTGCCATCCAGTCGGAGACATACGAAGGCAGCATCGCCTGATTGTCTGCCAGGTAAGTGTAGAAGCCGACTTTTTTGTCGACCATTCCGCGCACTTCGACACCGCGTGTATTGATAAACAACGTTTCCTCGCGACGCGAATCCTTTCCAACCCCAAGGTATAGGACCGGATTAACATGAAGATCGAAATCCTTGGTGCTTACAGAATAGAAGTCCGACTTTTTCTTATAAAAATGTTTGAACAGTGGCCGGTCACTTTCATTCGTATGAGACGAAGCATACTCCCAGTTATCATTCGTGAGATAGTGCAGATTGAACTTATCTGATCGGGAAGTGAATAGTCCAATGTCGTTAAGAGAATCCACGTAAGCGACTATAGCCGACCGCTTGTAGGGTTTGACAGTGGAATAGAAGTACGGCATGATCACACCCGCCTTTACCTCGTATCGGTCGATCGCATGATAATAGTCTTCATTGAGCGGAGCATAATTGCTTTGGGCTGGCGATCGAAGTGCGAACCCTATGAAAAGAAGAGCAACAAACAGACGTAGCTTGATCATGCGAATTTTTCAATAAAGGTCAGCGGATGGATAGCGATGCCAGGAAACTTCTCGTGCAGGAGGTCGTCGAAGGTAATCAACGGCACTCTGTGGGACTGCGCGACCTGGACGTATTCACAACGGGAGGAAGGACAGCCCGACTGGTTCGCCAATCTCAGCACCTCGGCAGAATTAACCAGATATTCATGACCTTTCATCAGGGCTTCCGCACGTTCAATGGATTCGAGCCCGTTTTCAAAAGAAACCCCGCGACGTAGATAAAGCGAGACAACGTTTGTGAATTCCGATCGCCATAAATAGGGCGCGACCCAAATCGGGTCGCAATTATAGAGTTTTTCCACGATGGACGTCCTTTCTGCCGGAAGCCAGAAAGAAGCGAGAACATTGGTATCAACCGTAATCATTCCTGCCCGAGCCGTTGCGTGTCCTTTAGGTCAGCCTCTGACAAAGTAACCCTCATCTTCTTTCGAAGCTCGCGCGCCTGACTTAAAACATCCTCATGTTCAGATGGTTGATTGAATCCAACCACCTTTTTCAGACTGAAAAGGATCTCACTGTTAATGCTACGATGATTGGTTTTGGCCCTTTCCTTGAGCATTTGATGTAGTTCTTCAGGGATGTTCTTAAGCGTGATGTTGGCCATCGCGGTTCCGTTTTGGAACCAAAGGTACCCATTATCCTGTCGCTTGACAAATTATTGCGCGACACATTGCATTTTGGCTCGTCATCTCTATCTTTGCAGTCCTTTAAGGGGAAAAAGCATTTAAAGACATGAAAAAAGGCATTCATCCGGACTATAAAGACGTCGTATTTTGGGATACGTCAAGTGACATGAAGTTTTTGACCAGGTCCACCCAGGCGCCTAAAGAGACCATCAAATGGGAAGACGGGAAGGAATATCCTGTGATCAAGGTTGAGGTTAGCTCAGCATCCCATCCCTTCTTTACTGGCAAGAAGTTGTTTGTAGATACAGCTGGCCGTGTGGAGAAATTCAAGAACAAGTATCAAAAGAAAGCTTAATTATTCTTCAAATAAGCACTGTGAAAAGGTCTTCGTCCTGAAGACCTTTTTTATTTTATTTTTGTCCATCCGTAACGGCCAACTTAGAACTTAAAAATTCGAACTTATAACTTGATGACTCCCATCCTTTTCGATGACCCGATTATAAGGATAAACCTCCTGCCCTTTACATACACGCGGCCGGTCGGGAACATCCGGGTGGGAATCCTTACAATAGATGAAAAATGGGAATACTGGCTGGGAATCAGACCCTCATTCCAAACCGCCGGCTATCTCGAAAAGAAGTTTCCGAGAATCAACTCAAGCGACAATTTACTGATCAACGGAGGTGTCTGTCCGGATCAAAAGCTCGCCGATGCCATCATGGCGTTGCCCAAAAACAATTTTCTTGTGCAGGGGCAGACGTTGATCGCAGCAAG
>Ga0307416_100001486_pt1 | contig 12748 bp, 8 predicted proteins | sample DK1Cmetagenome_2_FD_203821 | JGI IMG/M metagenome (GOLD analysis project Ga0307416, IMG submission 203821) | Maize rhizosphere microbial communities from greenhouse at UC Davis, California, United States - DK15-C-3 | ecosystem: Host-associated > Plants > Roots > Rhizosphere > Soil | place: USA...
AGGCCACGGCGCCGACGACGCCGGTGAGGGCGGCCACGCGCTGATCCGGGCGCAGGTACGGGCGCCAGAGCAACCGGCCGGCCTCGGCCGCCCGGTCGGCTCGTTGTGTCACCACGTCATCGCCCCTCATCGCCATTGGGCCGAGGCCCAGGTACCGCCGGCCCACGTCCGGGCCGACCAGGTCCGCGCCGTCCAGGTCCCGGCGGTCCAGCCGGAGGTGGTCCAGTACGCGTCGCTCCAGGTCCGGGCCGCCCACGAGCCGCCCGTCCAGGTGCGCGCCGTCCAGACGCCGGCCGCCCAGGTGCGCGCCGTCCACGAGGTACCGGTCCAGGCCGATCCCGTCCACTGTGTACCGTTCCACGTGCCGCCGGACCACGACCGCTCCCCGGCCGCGTTGGCCGACCAGGCCGCCGCGTTCCAGGCCACGCCGAAGATGTCCCGCTCGCCGGTCAGCTCGGCGCCGGTGTCCGGATCGGCGACGTGGAACGACCCGCGCGCGGCCTCCAGCGCCCCGCGGCCGGTGGCCGGCTGGTGGGTCTGGACGTACGTGGGCGTGGCGGTGTCGAAGGCCCTCCTGACGTCGATCTGGCCGGTGGCGTAGATGTCGCCGGCCCCGGCCGACATCGCCTGGTTGGTGGTCATCAGCAACCGCTTGACCTGGTCCGGGGTCAGGGTGGGGCGCTGCTGGAGCAGCAGGGCCGCCGCGCCGGAGACCATGGCGGCGGACTGGGACGTGCCGCTGCCGCGGAAGAACCGCTGGTACGGGTCGCTGGCCACGAGGCCGGCCGGGTAGTTGACGTCCACAAAGGAGCCCGGATCGCGCAGCGACACGACCGACCGGCCGGGGGCCAGGATGTCGGCGTGGCGGGCCGCGCTGCCGGCCGTGCTGAACGTGGCGACGGTGTCGTCCTTGCGGCTGTCCGTGCCCATCGGGTCGGCCGCGCCGACCGCGATCACGTACGGGTTGGCCGCCGGCATGGACACCCGGGTGCGGGTCGGCCCGTCGTTGCCCACGGCCACGACCACGACGATGCCCTTGCGCCAGGCCACCTCGACGGCGTACGAGAGCGGGTCCAGGCGGGCGTCCTGGAGCGAGTCGGTGCCGAAGGACAGGTTCAGCACCCGGATGTTCAGGCCGGCGTCGTTGCGGTGGGCGACGACCCAGTCGATCGCGGCGAGCACCTGCGACACGTCGGTGGCGCCGTCGGCCGAGGCGACCTTGACGCTGACGATGTGCGCGCCCGGGGCCACCCCGACGAAGCGCGTCGGGTCGCTCTCCTTGCCGCTGACCACCTCCGGGTCGCGGCCGGCGATGATGCCGGCCATGTGGGTGCCGTGGCCGAACGTGTCCAGGTAGCGCAGGTTGGCCGCCTGCGACTCGAAGGACAGGTCGGGACCGTTGACCACCTTGCCGGTTCCGGTGAGGCCCTTGACCGCCGCCACGCCCGAGTCGATCAATGCCACGCCCACGCCGGTCCCGGTGATCCTCCGGCCCTGCGCGTCCGTGCGCGCCCACGCGTCCTGGACACCGCTCGCCCTGGTCAGGCTGTACAGCGAGTTCTCGTCCTTGTCGGCCATCCAGGTCTGGCCGGTCATGCGGACCGACGCGTTCACGGTCACCGACTCCACGCCGTCGGCCGCCCGCACCGCCGCCACGGCATCCGCCGGCACGACCGCCGCGAACCCGTCGATGATGTCGAGGTCCCGGCCGAGGGTTCCGCCCATGCCGTCCACCGCCCGCCGCGCCGGCGCCGGGCCGGTCGCCGGGTCGTAGCGGACGATCACGCCGATCATCGGACCGGCCGTGGCCGCCGGGCCGGACGCGACCGCCGGTTCGGCCTGGGCCGCTGTTGGGACGGCCGAGGCGGCGGCCGGGCTGGGCCACGCGACCGCCCCGACCATCAGAACGGCGGCGACGACCACCCCCGTCCGGGTTCGCACCTGGCGCCCACCGTGCACCCGACCCGACCGCATATCCCTCGCCCCCGCTCCCGATTCCGTTCGGGCGGCGGCGACCACGGCGAACCGCGTCAACCACCGGCTCTGAGGCGATCGGACCCGATAGTCGCCGGACGGGAGCCGCTAGGTTGCCGAACGGTTGCGTCCGTGCCCGAGCGCAAAGAGGCACGGCCCCGGCAGTTGTGGCCCCAGCGGGCCTGTTGAGACCACAACTGCCAGGACGTCGCGGAGGGTCACGGGGCCGGGGCCCCGCCGTCAGGGGGCGTGGCGGTCGCGGGGGCCCGGCCCCCGGTGTAACGGATCACGGGGGCGGCTGGGCCACACCCCCGTTGCCATTCGCGCGGCTCGCCGCGACCTCGAAGAAGTCGCCCCCCTTGCGCCGCACGTCATCGGTACCCCAGGCCCGGTTGCTCGGCATCTTGTACGCCCGGGGGATGTGCTTGGAACAGTGGATGTACGCCTCCTCGACGAGGACGACGACCCACCTCTCGGCCCGCCGTCCCGGCACCGGGTCGGCCGGGAGTTCGGGATGCCGGCCGCGCATGTCGATGTCGTCGACGATCGTGGCGACCCCGTTGACGTGCAAACCGATGCGGTCGCGGAAGAAGTCGACGAAGAGGACGCCGACGTGCGCGTTCTCGCTGATGTTGCCGATGCTGGCCAGGACCCCGTTGCCGCGGTACTCGGGCCAGGTCAGATGTATGGGGTCGAGCACCTGCACGAACCCGGGCGGCCCGGCCCGGAACGTGCAGTCGCACTCGCCGCGGCCGTCGGCCGTCGCGACGAACATCATCTCCTGATGGCCCACGAACTCGCACATGCGCTCGTTGAGGTGATCCAGGACCTGCTGGGCGTAGAACCGTTCGGCACGCTCGCAGGTGCCGTACTGCTGTTGCAGCCTGTGCTCGCCCAACGAGCCGGGCAGAGTCACCAGGTCGATGATCTGTCTCATGCCGCCTCCTGCGGCAGGCCATCGATCCGGCCTCGTCGATGGTCCCAGCCGCGTGTCGATGGTCCGGCCCGGCCGTGCGGCGAAGTCGCACACCATGTGCGACATTCGCAGGTCAGGCCAGCCTGATCATCCGGCGAAGCGATCACCGATCGTCTGGCGTACCAGCAGCACCGAACGCGGGCGTGGGGTGCTGGCCGACAGGCGAGGCGCGCTATCGACGACCGTCCGGGCCCTACAAACGACCTGACGGCGCTTGACACGCAGCTCGCCGAACGACATTCATCGACATTTCTTGTCAGATAGCGGCCAGATAACAGCGGCCTTTCTGGTTGGGCCGGTGCCATTTCGAATCGCCCGCGAGGCGGCGCCGCCAACTTTGGACACATTCCGTATAGGAAGCGTATCCGGCATGGGAGCGCGCCCATAGTAAACGAAAGCTCCAAAGGGAGGGCTGCCATGCCAAGGAAGATGCCGACCTCCCGTCCGCTGCGGGGACGGGGCGAGGAATGGGCGCAGATGCTCGCCGCGATGGAGTACGCGGCCCAATCCCACACCACCGTTCTCGTGCTCGAAGGCCCGCCCGGCGTCGGCAAGACCCGGCTGCTGCACGAGCTGACCGCGACGGCGCACCGGCGCGGCTGCCCGGTGTTCGAACATCGCGGCTGGATGGCCCCCGAGACCGTCCGGCAGCGCGTGACGGACTACGAGTACCTGGCCGGTCGGCTGACCGCACTGTCGACGACGACAGTCGGCGGCCCGGTCGTCGTGGTGTGGGACGACCCCCAGTGGGGACGGGGTGCCCTACTACCGCACCTGATGCCGACATCGGCGTCGTCATCGGTGCTCTGGGCGCTGGCCAGCTCCGCCGAGGGCCAGCGCCTCGCCTCGCCCGGCAAGACGCCCGACGTGGTGTACCTCGAGGTCGCGCCGCTCGATCCCACCGCGGTCGGGGAGGTCGTCGCCGACCTGCTGGACGCGGTCCCGGCGCCGGACCTGCTCGCCCTGGCCCGGACGGCGGCCGGCAACCCGGGACGGATCGGCGACCTGATCGCCGGACTGCGCGACGAGCACGCGATCAGCGTCCGCGACGGCGTCGCCCACCTGACCGCGACCGCGTTGCCGAGACGGGCCGGCCGGCGGTTGCTGGCGCCGCTGGCCCGGCTCTCCCCGGACGCGCGGCGTCTGGTCCAGGTGGGTTCGGCCATCGGTGCGTCCTTTGTCATGGCCGACCTGGCCGACATGATGCGGGACACGGCCGCCCGCCTGCTGCCGGCGATCGAGGAGGCTCTCGCGTCGGGCCTGCTCATCTCGGACGGGGACCGGCTCGGGTTCGCGCACGAACTGGTGCGGGCGGCCGTCGCCGGTTCCGTACCGGCGACGGTGCACCGCGCGCTGCGCGACGAGGTCGAGCGGCGCGCCGGCGGGCTGGCCCGAGCGGGGCCGACGCCCTGGTCGGGTCGTGGCGCGGCGTCAGAGGCGCCGAGCCAGCCTTGGCTCACCGCGGCGGTCGACCCGCCCTCGGCCTGGGACAAGCTGTCCCAACGGGAGCAGATCATCGCCCGGTACGCCGGGCAGGGGCTGACCAACCGGCAGATCGCCTCAGAGGTCTACCTGTCCCCTCACACCGTCAATTTCCACCTACGACAGATCTTCCGGAAGTTGAAGATCCATCGTCGCACCGAGCTGATGGGTCTCCCATGCCCCCATCAGCCGGCATCCGCCGACGCCCGCGGAGGCGGATCAACGTGGCGCGGCACCGACGCGCGTCGGTGATCGTCCACAGTGGCGACCGATGCGCCCCGCCGCGGGGCCTTTCTGGGCGGGACGCACCGGTCTTCCCCCAACCCCCCGTTCGCCAAGGCTGGCTCGCGCGTCTGTCGCCCGCGCCACGACCCAGCCAAGGCGTCCCTGGCCTCAGCCGGTCCGCACCGGCGCGCCCAGGGCGCGTTCGACCTCGAGGGCCAGCATGGTGTACGCCACGATCGGCGAGAGACGACCCTCGTTGACGTGCAGAAGGTCCTCCACCGCCGACGCCGGTGGCGCGAAATCCAGAGCGGACGCGAGCTGCGGGTTGGATCGCGCCCACTCCGAGACGACATCCACGAGCGCATCCCGGCCGGCGCGGTCGGCGTGGTCGCCGCACAGCCAGGTCTCCCGGTACGGCCAGTAGGACCACACCTTCGTCTCGTCTATGAGCTGCTCCACCGCGCTGGATCGCTTGTACCGCAGGGCGATCTGCAGTGCGTTGATGTGTTCGGCCGCGACGAACTCGCGGACCAGCGGATGCCGGGCCTTCGGTCCGGTCACGTCGTAGAACGTCGTGCGGCTGCCGGCCGGACGGACGGCCGCCACCACGGAACGCCACGTCAGCGGTCGGTCGGGCCTCGACTCGAGCAGGTCGGTCACGGCCCGGTAGTAGGCCGCCTTCGTGCGCCAGTGCCGGGTGGTCAGGAGCCGCCGCTGCCACCGCGACGCGACGGTGGTCACGGGGCTGCGGGGGAACGGCTCGGGCATGGCCATGGGCCGAGCATTCCGGTTGCCGGGGGCTGACCACATCACGTGTTCACGTGGTCCTGTGACCGGTCACACGGTCGAGGACGTCGTCCCAGTTGTGCGGGGCTTCGTCATCGCGCCAGGCCACATGCTGATCGGGCCGGACCAGCACGAGATCACGCTCCCAACAGGACCGCACGGCCGGCTCACCCAGCGGCACGTGGTTCATCGGGATCCCCCGCTGGCGGGCCTCCTTGACCAGCGTCTCGCCGATGCCCCGGCCGGACAGATCCACCAGCGACAGATCGCCGCCGAGCAGGTCGAGCACCTGGTCGCCGCCGGCCAGGCGGACCGAGGGCACCCGGCAGCCCGGCCAGGTCGTCGGGTTGATGCGATCCCAGTACCAGCTCGGCGCGCTGCCCCGCTCGGGCCAGACCACCGGCGACTGCGTGTACCGGGTGCCGAACTGGGCGCCGAGGTTGTCGACGTGGTGGTACTCCTGCTCGAGGACGCCGGCCAACTGCTCGCGCGACGCGCCGGCCGCGGTGAGCCGCTGGAAGCGCCGCGACACCTCCAGCAGGCCGGCGCCGAGCTCCCGGTAGACCAGCGCGGCCGGCCGCCGCTCCATCTCGTAACTGGTCAGCAGGTAGGGTCCGCCCCACCCGTTGACCGTGGCGGCCAACTTCCAGCCGAGGTCCACCGCGTCGGCGATGCCCGCGTTGGCGCCGATCCCACCGGTCGGATAGAACTGGTGGGCCGCATCGCCGACCAGGAAGGCGGAGCCGGCCCGGTACTGGGTGGCCACCGACAGCGTGCCCTCCCACTGGGCGACGCTGATGACGTTGTCGACCATGAAGTCGATGCCCAGGCGTTCCCGGATCGCCGAGATCGGATTGGCCGTGTGGGGCTGGTCGGCGGGGATGGGGATGCTGGCGGTCCAGGCCGCCTTCTCGTCCCGGGAGACCAGCGTCAGCCCGACCGGCCCGATCGTCACGAAGGCGCGGCCGTGGCGGCGCAGCTCCGGGTCACTGCTGGTGAAGTAGACCGACGAGTGCTGCGTCGGTTCACCCAGCGTGTCCACCGGGATGTCGAGGCAGCGGCGCACGGTGCTGCGGGAGCCGTCACAGCCGGCGAGGAACCTGGCCCGCACCGTCTGGCGACCGATGCTGCCGGGGCCGATGACGGTCGCCGTCACGCCGTCCGGCTCCTGCCGCAGATCGGAGAAGGTCCACCCCTCGCGCAGGTCGATCAGAGGATGCTCGCGCGCGGCGTCGCGCAGGATCACCTCGAGCAGGGAGCCCGGGACGCGCTGGTACGGCTCGGCCGGGCTGCTGCCGTCGTTGACGGCGAGGTAGCGCTGGCGGACCTGGTTGACCGAGGGGCGGTGCCACACCATGACCGGCGGCTCGTCGAAGCCCCGCGTCCACAAGAAGTCCATCGAGTGGTCGGGGTGCACGCCGCGGTCCCGGACCACATCGGCGAGGCCCAGGCGCCGGAGCAGCTCCATGCTGCGGCCGGTGACGAAGTCCATCTTCGGGTGCGGCGACGGCCGCACCGAGCGCTCCACCAGAATGCACGGCACGTTGTGATGCGCCAGCTCGAGGGCGAGGACCGCTCCGACCGGTCCAGCCCCGACGATCAGCACGGGTGTGGCATGCGTCCCCACGTGTACCTCCCCTGGACGGTCCCCCCGCCACGGCCAGCATGCGCGTCACCGGCGGCCGGGCACCTCACGCGTTCACGTGGTTTGGTCCTCCGCCTCGCTCGTTCCTCGCTCGTTCCTCGCTCGGACGTCAGCTCCCGGGTTTCGTCGGGGTCACTTCCGCCTCGCTCGTTCCTCGCTCGGACGTCAGCTCCCGGGTTCGTCGTGCTCGAGCATGATCCGGGTCAGCTCGACCCGGCTGTTGATCCCCAGACGCTGATAGATCGTGCGCAGGTGGCTGTCCACGGTGTGCGGGGAGATGTAGAGCTGCTCGGCGATCTGGCGGTTGGTCAGCCCGGCGGCCACCAGCCGTCCGACGCGCAGCGCGGCTTGGCTGAGGCCGGCCAGGGGCGAGTGCCCCCCGGCAGCGGCGGCCGTTCGCGCCGCGCGGCGCATTCCAAAGGTACGCAGGCGCCGCTCCAGCCGGGCCACGGTCTGGTTGGCGCCGCACGCGGTCGCCTCGATCAGCGCCTGGTCGAGCAGCTCCACCGCCGCCGCCCGGTTCTGCGCCCTGTGCTCGGCCACGGCGGCGTCCTCCAGGGCGCTGGCCCGCACCAGCGGACGGGGGCTGCGCCGCAGATGATCGACGGCCGTCCGCAGGGCGTCCAGATCATGACGTAGCAGGCCCTCGGCGTGCGTGGACACGCCGGCCAGCGTGTCCACGCCCGGGTTGCGCTGAGCCAGCTGCGCCGCGGCGGCGGCCACCCGCTGCGCCCGGGGGACGTCGCCGGCCTCGAGCGCGACCCGCACGAGCTGCGGGGCGGCGCCCGGATCGTCGGCGAAGAGGAGCACCCGCACCGGCAGCAGGTCGTAGATCTCGGTGATGGTGTCCCGGACCTCCAACGGCGCCCCGTCGGCGTCGCGCAGCACGGCCAGGGCCCACATCCAGTCCTCGGGCGCGGCGGTGATGCCGGCGCCCAGCAGGCGCTGCATCCCGCGGATGTGCTCACGGGCCAGCGGCATCTGCGCGCGCCGCACGGCCAGCCGGGCCAGCAGGGCCAGCAGCGGCACGCTCAACTGCTGCGCCGCGAGCTGCTCGGCGATGCGCAGCCCGGCGTCGGCGGCGACGGACGCGTCGTCGAGCCGGCCCTGAGCCGCCATGAGTGAAGCGTGGTAGAAGTGCCACAGCGGATATGACCAACCGGTTCCGAGAGTCTCGGCCTCCCGCCGACCCCGCGTGTACTCCGCGTCGGCCTCGGCGAACCGGTCCACGGCCGCCAGGGCGACGCCCAGCCAGATGCGCGGATGGCGGTGCGCGGCGTCCCCGCCCGCGCGGTCCGCGGTGGCCACCGCGTGCCGCGCGTACCGCAGCGCGTCGTCCAGCCGGCCCTCGGCGCGGGCCACGATGCTGCGGGCCGTGGTCCCGAAGACTGACGCGCCGTACTCGCCGACCGCCTGCCCCAGCTCGTCGGCCTCGGCGCCGGCCCGGTCGGCCGCGGGCATGTCGTCGACGACGGCGAACAGGGCGTGGGCGGCGATGGCGTGCAACCGGGCCCGGACCGTCTCCGGCACGCCGGGCAGGCCCAGGGCGCGGCGGGCGTGATCGACCGAGGCGGCGTTGCGGCCGGCATGCTTGAGGGCCTCGGCCAGGCCCAGGAGCACGGTCGCCTCGATCCGGGCATAGAGTCCATTGTGGAGCACGGACTCGCCGAGGCCGAGGGCCTGCTCCAGCCGGCCGGCCGACGCCAGCAGCCCCACGGCGTCGGCCACCAGGGACGGGCGGGCCTCGTCGTGCTCGCCGAGCATGTCGACGGCCCGCAGCATCAGATCGGCGGCCGTGCCCGGCGCCCGGCCGGCCAGCCCGACGGCCGCATCGCGCAGCACCATGACCGCCTCGCGGTCGAAGGCCTGCCCGCCCCGGGTCAGGTGCTCGGCCGCCTCGACCGGCGAACGGCCCTCGGCCCGGACCACCTCGGCGGCGGCGCGGTGCATCCGGGCCCGCACCGGACCCGACATGTTGTTGTAGATGACCTCGCGGAGCAGGTCGTGGACGAAGTCGAGCCGGGAGTCCCGCTCGACCAGGATGCCGGCGGCCACGGCCTCCTCGGCCGCCGGATACAGGTCCGACGGTGGGGCGCCGACGATCGGCGCGACCGCGTCGATGGTGAACGGGCGGGCGAAGACGGCGCCCGCGTCCAGCAGGCGCCGGGCCCGGTCGGACAGGCCGCGCAGCCGCTGCGTGACCACGGCCTGGAAGCTGGACGGAAGCTCGTCACCGACGACCGTGGCGATGCCCTCGCCGACGACCATCTGGCCGGCGGCCAGCATGGCGCCCAGCAACTGCTGGACCAGAAAGGGATTCCCGCCGCACCGGGTGGCCAGGGCCATCACCGTCGCGTCCGGCCGGGCCCGCGTCACCAGGCCGCACAGCAGCACCACCGAGTCCTCGTCGAGAGGATCCAGTCGCAGCTCGGCGGCGGCGTCCTGGTCGATCAGCCAGTCGATCGTCCGCTGGCCGGCCGAGCCGGCGGGCACCGGCCGGCGCGCCAGTAGCCAGTGCACCGCGGCCGAGGACAGCTCGGACACCAGTACACGCAGCGCCAGCGCGCTGAACTCGTCGGCCCACTGGGCGTCGTCGATCACGGCCAGCAGGGGGCGCTCGGCGCCGTAACTCTCCAGCGCCTCGCCGAGCCGGTCGATGTACCAGAACGGGTCGCCCTCGTGGTCGCGGAGGCCGGAGAGGTCCACCGGCACCGGCACGGCCCGCTGCAACGACGAGACGATCGTGGTCAGCGGGGCGACCCGGTCCAGCTCGACCGCCCGCCCCGGCGCCACCGCCAGGCCGAGGGCCAGCGCCTCGGTCAGGGCGACGTCGACCAGAGCCGTCTTGCCCATGCCGGCGACGCCGGTGACGATCGTGCACCCGCCCGTGCCCGCCAGGGTGGCGTCCAGGACCGACCGCAGGGCGGCCCGCTCGGCGTGCCGACCCACCAGCCGATGCGGCGACTCCGGGGCGACCACGGGCCTGCCTCACTCCCATCGACAGTCAACGAGCTTGCGAGTTGAACAACGCAGCGCTCGAACGAGCTTGCGATTGATCAATGCAGCACTTCATAGGCTCAGGTCGACGGAACGAGTTGTATCACACGAGGTCCCGGCCAACCGGCGGCAGCGGCATGCCGACCTCGCTGCCCATGGGACCCAACCGCCGAAAGCGTGCCACGGTGGCCGCCTCGCCACGGAGATCGAATCTGCGGGCGCCGTAGAAAACTGGTTCCGCTGTCATCGGGCACCGTCCAGCAGCGCGGTCAGCATGCCGGCCAGCAACCCCGGGCCGTCGCGGGTGAGGACCGACTCGGGATGGAACTGCGCCGAACGCAGGCCCGGCGCGCGCAGCCCGTACACCTCACCCGAGGCGCGGTCCCGGCTGACCTCGACCGGTCCGGCGGTCAGCGTGCTGTCGAGCCGGTCGCGGTCGCTGTAGGCGGCGAACGTGTTGTAGCAACCGACCCGCTCGCGCCGGCCGAAGAACTCGATGTCCCGCGGCGTTCCCTGGGCCGGAGAAGGCATGCTCCGCACCGGCAGGCCGAGCAGGCCGGCGAGCACCTGATGGCCGAGGCAGACCGACAACAGCGGCCTACCGCCGGCGACCAGCCGCCGGGTCAGGTCCCGCAGCGCGGCGATTCTGGAATCGTTCAAATCGCCGGGGTCGCCCGGCCCGGGGCCGATCACGACCACCTCGAAGTCCGCAGTGGACACCCCGTCCCGGCCCCCCGTGGCCAGCCGGTCGTGCGTCCGCACCACGACGTCCGGCCCGAGCGCGGCGATCTGCTGGGCCAGCATCGCGGTGAACCGGTCCTCCGCGTCCACCACGAGCACGCGCCGGCCCCGCAACTCCGCCGCCGGGCGGCGCCGCCGGCGGGGATCGGCGAACCAGAACCGCGCGAGCCGGCCGTTGCGCGCGGCCAGCGCCCGGCGTACCCGGGGATCGGTGCCCAGAAGCGGGCCGGCCGTCGACCGCCCGCCGGCCGGCGAGTTCCCAAAGGCATCGAGCAGGCCGGCGACCTTGGCCCGCGTCTCGTCCGCCTCGGCCGCCGGGTCGGAGGACCGCACCAGCGTCGCTCCGGCGCCGATCGCCAGCCGACCATTCGGGTCGATGTCGGCCGAGCGGATCACGATCGCCGAGTCGAGCGCGGGTCGCCCGCGACGCCAGCCGAGCAGCGCGATGGCGCCGCCGTAGTAGCCGCGGCCGCGCCGCTCGTGGCGGGCGATGACCCGGCACGCGTTCTCCAGCGGACTGCCGGTCACGGTGGGCGCGAACATGGTCAGGCGCAGCACCTCGCGCGGATCGAGGTCGGTGCGTCCCTCGATGACGTAACCGGTGTGGGCCAGCCGCGTCATCTCGGCCAGCCACGGGCCGCGCAACCGGCCGCCGGCCGGACACAGCTGACCCATCATCTTCAGTTCCTCATCGACCACCATCTGCAGCTCCTCGGTCTCCTTGCGGTCGGCCAGGAAGCGCAACAGGTCGACCGCGTCGGGGCCGGCGGGTGGGTAGCGGTACGTGCCGCTGATCGGGCTCATCATCGCGACGCCGTCGGCCAGGCCGACGTGCCGTTCCGGCGACGCGCCGACAAGCGTGCGCCCGCCGGAGCGGACGAGGAACGTCCAGTAGGCCCCCGTCTCGGCGGTGAGCAGCCGGCGGAAGACGGCCAGACCGGTGCGGTGCGAGTGGTCGGCCACGCTGGCCCGAAACGTTCGGCGGATGACGAAGTTGGATCCCTCGCCGCGGCCGATCTCGTCCTTGACGACGGTGCGGACCACGTCGGCGTAGTCGTCATCGCCGATGTCGAAGCCGCCGTCGACGAGCGTGGGCCCGGTGTCGGGCAGGGCGGGCAACGCGTCGGCGACGCTCACCCGCCGCCGGGTGGCCACGTCGATGGCCGCCATCGCGGTGCCGTCGTCGACGCAGGCGAAGCCACGCTCGGCGATCTGGCGGAACGGGATGACGACCAGCAGCCCGCACCGCCCCGGTCGCGGCAGCCGGCCGAGCCGGTCCACGACCATGGACTGTCCGATGAGGATGGTGATGGAGTTCGGGTCGGGCGAGCGGGGCCGGTGCAGCAGCGCGTACGTTGGCACCCGACCGTCGAGGATGGCCCGCAGCTCCGGTGGCGTCGTCATGGTTCCCACGGTGGCCCGGCCGGCCGGAGGACGGCCACTACCTGTTCAGGTAGAGCGGCCACCCGTGGACTACCCGTTCGAGTCGGTGCGCCATCGCGCACGCCCGGTCTAGCTTGGCGTTCTCGACACATGAAAGGGCGTTCCGCATGGCAACGAACGACACCTACGGCCGGTCGATCCGGCTCCGGCGGCTCTTCCGCGACGGCGGCCGCCGGCTGTTCGTCGTGCCGCTCGACCACTCCGTGACCGACGGGCCGGTGGTGCGCGGCGGAGGGCTGGGCCGCCTGCTGAGCCAGGTGTGTGGCAACGGCGCCGACGCCGTGATCCTGCCCAAGGGCAGCGTCCGCCACATCCGGCCGCACTGGTTCACCGCGACGTCGCTGCTGGTGCACCTGAGCGCCGGCACCTGCCTGGCGCCGGACCCCGACTTCAAGTACCTCGTGGCCGGCGTCGAGGAGGCGCTGCGGATCGGCGCCGACGGCGTCAGCGTGCACGTGAACCTCGGATCCGGCCGCGAG
>Ga0307416_100001489_pt1 | contig 12743 bp, 11 predicted proteins | sample DK1Cmetagenome_2_FD_203821 | JGI IMG/M metagenome (GOLD analysis project Ga0307416, IMG submission 203821) | Maize rhizosphere microbial communities from greenhouse at UC Davis, California, United States - DK15-C-3 | ecosystem: Host-associated > Plants > Roots > Rhizosphere > Soil | place...
GTGCACCGCGATGCCGGCAACCTGTCGCAGGCGCTCGAGCTCGCGCACGCGGCCCTGACGCTCGCCCGGGACACCGGTAGTCGCCGGCACGAGACCGACACCCGCGGCACGCTCGCCGCCATCCACAACCAATTGGGTCACCACCAACAGGCCGTTGAGGAGTACGAGCAGACGCTGAACCTGGCACGCGACACCAACAACCGCTACGCCCAGGCAGAAGCCCTCATCGGCCTGGCCGCGGCCCACCACCAGTTGGGCCACCTGGAGCAGACGGTCGGCTACGGCCGCCAGGCCCTGGCTGCCGCCCGAAAGGACGGATACCGGGTACCGGAAGGCCAGGCCCTGACAGTGCTTGCCGCGACCCACCTTGCTCAAGACAATGTGGACGGGGCGATCGACCTGGCACAGCAGGCGACGGCCGTGCACAACGTGACCGGCCACCGACTCGGTCTTGCCCGTGCCCTCCTGGTCCTCAGCCACGCCCTGCATCGCACCGGCCGGACCGACCGCGCAGCGACCCATCTACGGCAGGCCCGCTCCCTATTCGCGGACATCGGCACGCCCGAAGGCAACCAGATCCGCGACCTCCTCCGCGCCGACCTGGACGACGCAATGGGCTGACCGTAGGTGAAGGGGTGCGTCCACCATCAGTTGATCACCATCGGCCATCGCCGAGGTCGCGATCCGGCTGCTACAACTCCGAGGCACAGCCACGGGAGGGCTTCGCCGTTCTCGGCGACTAGGGCGGCCGAGCGGTCACGGCTACTTGTCCCGGCTCGAAGAAGGTCATCGGCACCGGCGGAGGAACGGGCAAGAAGCCCTTCGTTCAAGCTCACCAGTATTGACCCGTCGGCCGACCTCACCAGCGTGACCGTGAAGACCATCTCACCGGCCCGGTCGCCTTCGAGCACCATGCCGGAGTACTCAAGGGTTTCAAGGGTGTGTCGTGTTCGATGGCGGGCACTCGCGAGGCGCGCGGCCGAGGGGCGCAACCGTGAACCGGAACCTTGGCCGCAGGCGTGGGGCGAAGGGCTCGTCATCGCGGCAGATTGGCATCGATCCAGCGTTACACCGTGGACGGTGTTGATCTACCCGGATAGTGTGCGCTGGCATACTCGCATGGGCTTGGGATGATCGTGCCTGATGGGAGGCGGCCGACATGGCGGATCACGTTAGGCTGTAGCGCGCTCACCGTGTCCTGCGTTTGATCGTCTGGTCCGAACTCGTCCTATCGCTCTGGTCGGCCTCGTCCTCGCGATCGGTTTCAGCCACGCGGGTTGGGCGTTGAGCGTTGTGGTCGGGCTCGCATTCGTCGCCCTCGCCGCGGTGCAGTGGGCGTTCGTACTGCGTCCGAGAGTCGTGGCCAACGGTGCTGGTCTGGCCATCCGCGGATACAAGTCATCGACGCAAATCGCCTGGCAGGACATCGTCGCGTGCCGCCCAAGCCGGACTGGCCTCGACATCACCCTCGGCAAATGGCAGACGGCTGTTCGCTCCATACCCGCAGAAGCCTCCGATCTCTTCGGGACGCACGACGGAGGCTGATCGTGCCGCCGCCTTCATTCTTGAACGGACGCAGATGTCATGGTCAGTTTCGCAGGCATGCCGTGACCGCCGCGCTGCTCAAACGCTGGCATCACGTCAGATCCACACAGCTCCAGCCGGCGATACTCGCGTCGGAGATCATCGCGCCGCGTGAGCACACTTGATCTTGCGACAGGTTTGCGCGTTGAGCGAGGGTCACGGCGCGTCGGACCTCAAAGGTCTGGCGCCCGGCCATCGGCCCGACTGGCGCCTTCGGCGACGGTCGGGTGGATCTGTTGCGGTCTCGCACCCAGGTCGCACCGGTCGGCCGAGCCAGCGCGCGAGCAAATACGACGCGGTAGGCACCCGAAGTCAGGGCGCTGCCGCCAACGAAACGCGCCGCCCGGACACCATCCTAGGCGGCGCGTGAGACGAAGCCACAACTTCCGGCATTGCGGGTCGTCGAAATCGTCGGCCTAGTTGATGGCGACGACGGTGAAGGTGCTATATGGACCATCGGCGAACAGGGTGAACGTTACGGTGCCTGCTTTCAGCAAGCGGCATTCGTGACTGCCGCCCTCGTAGACGCAGGCGACCGCATCGGACGGTTTCACCGATATGGCCTGGTTATCAGGTCCGAGCATCGTGATCTGGACCGTGGCCCCGACCTTCATGCATTCCGCAGTGTACGGGTAACCGGAATTGTCGATGCGGTGCACAGTGCTGGCGTCCAAGCACGCCGGCGACGGCTTTGGCGGGGACGACGCTCCGACCACCACGACCGTGAGGGAGCGGTCCCCATGCGGCTTTGCGACCTCAAATTTCACCGTCCCCGTCGCGATCAGGCGGCAGCTATGGGCGCCGCCCTCGTATCTGCAGTCAGCCGAGCCAGGCGGGCTGGAGCCTAGGTTCCCGGGTCCGGTGCTGACGAGTAGCAGTAGGCCGCCAATCGTGATACATAACGTCGGCCAGCGTCGCTCATCCGAGGTGTCGATTGTGTAGAGCACTGCGCCCAGGCACTTGGGCGGGCTCGTTGACGAATGTGTGGTTTCCGGCGTCAAGGTGGTCGGCGCAGCGGTGCTCGGCGTGGCGCTGCTCGGTGCGGGCGTGCTCGGCGTGGGTGCACTCGGCGCGACGGTGCTCTCCGGTTGTGGGAGTGCCTTCCCAGATGCCGAACTGCACGCGGCAACCGCGATCGTCGAGGCTAACGCTATCGCGGTGGCCGCGATGAGGTGACGTAGTGAACCATGACGCATGACAGATCTCCCTTGTTGGATCAACCTTTCACTTGTTGGTCTCCCCCGTCGCACCAGTAGTTGGGCCTTAGGACGCATTGCCCTGTCGGGTTCGGGCCATGAGCGGCGGCGACGGTCTGGCCACGGTGACATCCCCGGACCGGGTCGAACGTAGGCGCGTAGCAATTGCTCAGGCCGGACCAGGGTCTCTTCGGCGACCGGGATGTTCTTCAACACGTTCCCACCATGAGGTCATTCCGGTGGCTGCTCCCCATTCGGGCGGTCCCGGAATACTGGGTTGTCGGCGGGCGGTGATGAGCCAGGCCGAAGGAGCCGAAGGGGTACCGGTCGAGGTGGCGTGCGCGGTCGGGTAGCGCGAAGCCTGTCCTTACCAGGGCTGCCGCCGACGGACCGCGGCATAGCACGGTCAAGGTCGACCCCCCCAAGAGCAACAAAGCACCGACGCTCCGCTGATCGCTTCCTACGGACACACGGACAACGTCGCCTTGGGCGATGGCGACCTGATGAGATCCATACCGTCCTCGAAGCCGTTACCAGCATGGACTGGGCATCGTGCATGCCAAGGAGCTCGACCATGCTTGACGGCACTCGCAGGCCTTCCCGACCCATCTCACGCTCCCGGCGAGCGGCCGACGCGGGGTGGCGTTCGTCGTAGGCGCCGCGCGCGGCGGCAACGTCGGCTCGAACGAGCGAGCGCACCTGCACCGCATCTCTCAGAACATCACCACCGTCTGGAAGTTTGATTTGGTTCGGGACGCTCGACCGCGACCGACGACGTGGCGGCTGGCGAGCCATCTCAAGCGACATTGCACGCCAGGTGGGCGGTCGTTGGACCACACGGAGCCGTCGAACACCCGATGGCATACGCGAGGTCGCCGCAGTGGCGGCGGGACCGGTCGCAGAGGTCCGTGCGCGGGCGCTGGATCGCGGCCTACCGCTCGCCTTCGGGCAGCTGACCCCGAGAGAGGCAGGCCGCATGCTGGAGTCGATCGAGCAGGCAACCGCGGTGTCCCGCACCAGCAGCAAGGAGCTGCAGATCGCGCCGCGACACCAGCAGCTCGGCCACCGGCGCCTGCCCCGCATCATCGAGCACCCGATCGCCCACAAGACCCGAGATTATCCACCGCATGACGCCAACGACGTCGGCATCGTCTACTCGTCCTCCGGACCCATCGTCGTCGCGGTATTCGCCAACGACCTCGGCGGCGACTACGAGGAGGAAGAGGATCGAATCGGCCAGATCGGCCATGTGATCGTCGACCACTTCGAGGGATGAGCCGACCTCTTACGCCAGGCGTTTCCGTCATCGCCGCTAAATGAGCTCACCTGATCTTGCGAGCATCGTCCCGGGTTCCCTTTGTGCGTGCCGGCCGCCATCCCGCTCCCGGAGCGTGTTCATTGGTGGTGGAGACATGGTCATTTGGTGGGCTCTCGGCCCCAAACAACGGATCAAGCCGAACTGCTGGACGTCGGGCGGTAGCACCCGGCGCGGACCGGAATCACAGCCACCGTAAGGCTGCCGGACGGTACGCGGGTCGCCGACACGCTCAGCACGGTCGGCGCTGTCGCCTCGGCCCCGCCGACGGACCCGGCAGTGGACCGCCGGCGACCGTCGACGTGGTGGTTGCCATCGCCGACCAGGCCGCGCTCGGCGCGCCTTCACCGCGCCGATCAGCTCAAGCCTCGTGGTCGCTACCCGTGCGGGATTGCTCAGCGTCCCGGTCGGCGCCTGGTCCCGCTCACCGGCGGCGGATACACCGTATAGGTGTTGGACGGGCGGGCCGCCGGTCACGCTCGCCTCGGAAGGGCTGTGGTGCTTCAGGGTCTTGTCGCAAGAGTCCCGTCAAGGGCTCGACGTCCAAACCCGGCTCCATCGTCGTGATGCCGTCGCCGAATGAATCGAGGCCGCCGATCCGGGTGGGGTTTACTGCACCGCGTTGCGGATCCTTGATCCGTGCCATTCGGTGCCCGAAATGGCGCCGCGGCTCGACAAACCACGACACTCCTCGCTACCGCTCACTTTGTCATGGCGTGCCGTGGGCCGCAGGCGTTCTCGACGCGTCACCGGATGACATCCTTCTCGAGGATGTCGCCCCGCCCGAGTCGATCCCCCAGCACTGCGCCGACCGAAGATGTGAGGTGCAACCGCATCCCCTCCCAGCCCTCGTCGACTGTGGCGTCGGTCAGGGTCCTGATGGTCACGACTCGGCTTACGGTGCCGGCCGGGAACCTCAACCAGCCGGTCTTGCCGACGTAGTCCTGACCCGCCCTCGCCACTCGGTCGATGGTGGCGTACCTGACCCAGGTCGGGTGGGACAGCTTGCGGGACAGCTTGATCCCGAACACCAGTGAGCCGCCTTCGACCACTGGCGTCGCGTCGAACACGATGAACCTCGGCGGGTCGTCATCGAGAATCAGACCCCGGCCCCACGGATCGTCTATGGACGCTCCGTGGGTGGTCCCGATCAGGTAGAGCCAGAAGTGCTCCTTGGATTCCCCGCGTCTGTCATTGATGAGGCGCACCCGCACCGTCGTCCGAGCCGTACCTCGGGCGATCTTCGCCCACCCCCTGGTGCGGCGGTAGTCCGACCCGGCCAGCGCGGTGGCGTTGACGGTGTTGTACCCGACCCACGTGTCCATCGGCACCTTGATGTTGGACCGAATCGTGAAGTGCAAATAGCTGCGGGCCTCCGACCGGTACGAGTCCGCGACCTCGACCAGGCAGGCCGAGCAGTCCACGACGGTCCGGGCCGCCGCCGCCGTAGCCACGGGCGCCGGTCCGGTCGCGGAGGCCGCGGCAGCGGGACGGGCGTGGCTAACACCGAACGCGGCGACCGCGAGAGCCATGAGGGACGCGAGGCCGGACCTACGACCGAGCCCGGCCCCCGGCGTGTGGGTGATGTCGAACATGGCAACCCTTCTCCTCGGCCCTATGGGCGCCCAGATGGCCCCCGTCTCGTGCCTCGGCCGAATCGCGGTCGCGCTCCGGCCCCACGATCTTGAAAACCGGGTCGCTACAGACGAGTCACTCTCAATACTCGACGCAATGCCGGAACATTTCCCGTAAACTGGACACTTGCCGAGCTGTAATGCCCGACCGGTCCAGCCGCACCACGTCCACCGGCACCCCGTCCGAGTCGACCGGGCAGGTGCCGAACCGGCAGCAATCGGCAGGACAGCCGGCGGCGGCGCCGGCCGAAGGACCGGCCTCAGCACGAGTACGCCGATCAGCCGTTCCTCACCGGGGGTGCCGCGGCGGTCGCATCGGCGAACAACGACCATCGTCGCTGGCCGGCACACAACCAGGGCGACCGGCGTCGGCCGCCGCACGACCTCTACGTTGGGCTGCGCGGTGCGCGCACAGGTCCCACAATCGGCCGGCCCAGGTCCACGCCGCGCCGGTGGTGGACCCCAGAACCAGTGTCGGAGGCCGGAGCCGACCGGCACGTACATGATCGGGCTCCGGGCCGAGCTGCATCTGGATTGGGCCGCCGGCGCCCAACTCCAGCGTGGCTCGACTGGACCACCGTTGCTCGGCGTCGGAATAGAATCCGTTCTGGCTCGGGTCCGTTTACTTCTGCCGATATGAGCGCACTGTGATCTTGTAGGGAAATGACGACGGTTTGAACCTCAAGATCGACCAAGTGACCGGTCGGAGTCGAGAGCGGCTGGCCATGTACCGTCGGCTTCCTAGCCAGGTTTCCCGGGGAGGCCAAGACGACGATCGAACACTGCTGCCAAGCCATGCTCGAACACCTGAACTGGCGATGCGACCAGCATGAGGACCCGTTGGACTGTCCCGAAGCGCTCGTCTGGTTTCAGTGCGAACCTACAAGAGTACGGGCTGATCGTTCACGACGGCGGTAGATCTTTCGTAGTCATCACCTTCTGCCCGTGGTGTGGTGGTCGCCTGCCACCTCCCAGCTCCCGCTGAGGGCTCAACGGTGACGACCAGGCCCCACGTACCTGGGCGATCCGCTTCCTACGCCAGCTCGGGGCGCGGCCCGCGCGCGAGGCGCTAGGCGCATCTTCATGCAGCGGGTTCCGGGCTGAGCAGGAATGGTCCTTCGATGGCTCTGACGGTGCAATCGACACATTCCTCGTGGACGTCATCGGCGTCGCTTACCGCTGGTGACCGGAACCGACGCGTGTGTTCCTCCGTGCGGCCACGGAGGAACACACGGTGGGCAGTGTCGACGCGGTATACACCGGACCGATGGTCGGATCGATCCGCTACCCCCGCATTCCGGCGATCGTGGACCTTCTGCTGCCTGTGCCGAACGCGGTCCTGGAGTTCACGCCTTTCAGGGTGCTCGGATTAGAGGGCGACCGTAGAACTCGACTAGGTGTCGCTGCCGTGGCCGTAGTACTCGATGTCGTTGGTGACGTGGAAGGGACCGGTCAGGATCTGGCGGACAAACGCACCGCCCGCGGGCACCATCTCGCCCGACACGTCGAACGTGAACTGCTGGGCGGCCGACAGTGGCCGCCCGCCGATGCGTACCGACCGGCGGGCCACATAGATCGACGACCACGGGCAGCAGTGGTAGTAGCCGGGCGCACCCGGTTTGCTGGCTCGGACGATTTGCTTCGCGGCGAGTGCCTGGTCTATCTCCGCCTGTATGGCCAGCGTCCGTATCGGATCCGGGTCGGTAGCCCACATTGCCTCGATCCCCCGACGGGCCCGCCGGTCGGACCGGAACTGGTCGCGGCAGTCGGGATCGGTCAGGCACCAGGGGTCGAAACTCGGTCCCCGCGGTAGGGCGGCTGGATCGACTCTTACCGGCGGTGGCCCCGGCTCGTAGGTGGCGATCAGCGATGGCATGGCGGCGAGCTGCCCGATGTGAAACCACAACACCAGGGCGCGCCGCAGGTGCGCCTCGATGTACTCGTGCAGCCGCCGATCCGCCGCCGAGACGCCCAGGTCCGCTGCGTACTCGGTGGCCGCCGCCGCCTCGGCGGCCATCTGCCGCAGCCGGTCGACCACCTGCCGGCGGTCATCGCTGCGGCTGCACTTGTCGAGGTCGAACATGGCCAGCTCGGCGTACTCACGTATGGGCGGGATCGCGGCGAGCATCGCGCCCAGGTGCGCCCGCGGTAACGGCTTAACGTCCACGAATGCAGGCGGATCCGCCGGCAGATGGAACTGATCGCGGGGATCGTAGCCGGGATTGGCCCGGGCCTGCCGAGCTATGCTGAGCCACTCCGCGGCCGTAGCCAGCCAGCTCCACGCCTGCTCGAACGTCACCGGCGGGACGTAGCCGGCCGTGCCGGGATCCGTGGCGTAGTCGGCGTCGAGCAACGCCTCGCCGAGCGCCTGCAGCACGAAGGCGTTCCACGAGGCCAGCAGGTGACCCCCCACGGCGGCCGTCGCAGTCCAGACGTCACCACCATCGGCTCCGGCGGCCAGATTCGTTCGGGCCGTTTCGGCCTCCGCGAACTCGCCGTAAATCGAGACGCCGGCGCGCCGCATCGTCTCCAGCGCCTGCGCGCTCTGCTCGCCGCGAATCGCTGCCCGAAATCGAGTACCCAGCCCCCAATGACCACCAGGCTCGGACATCACGACTCCTCGATGGTCATCGGCTGGCTGGGCTACATCGTAACCACACGCCAGGACGGCGGCATCTCGCCGTGGTGCACGGCGGCACGCGAGAAGAAGGACTGGTTCTCCGGTGGGTCGTGGAAGGTGACCTACGACAGCAACCAGGGGTTCAAGACCGAGGCGACCAAGCCCCGTCCGGTGGCGGTGGTAACCCACCCGGTGCCGGGACTCGGTCCGCTCAGCAACAACGCGCTGCTCCTCAGCCCACGAGTCCCGGCAACCTGCGCATGGCGGCAGAACAGCACGGGTCGCCGCCCTGCCGGGCGGGCCCCCCGTTGGTGACGTCTGTAGGCCCGCCCTCGACGTGCGCACGGCGGCAAAGTCGCACGGGTCCAGGCCGTCGCCCGTCACCTCAGTGAAGGATCGAAGCCCCAAGGAACGAAGTGCCCGCCGAAGGCCGGCGGGCGCGAGGGACCCGCGGCGGATGAGCACGGCCATGCCGGACCGGTCGCTGCAACTCTGTCGGGCACCAGACCGTACAAGATCTTGCCCACAGGCACCAGGTGCCGGCCGTCGTCGTGGGGCACCGTGGTCCACTCCGGACGGTCCATTCGATGAGGCGGCAGCGTCGAGGGTGGCGTGGTGTAGCGGGCGTCGCCGAGGATCACCGAGTCAACGCACCCGCTGCGTTTGGCGGGACGCGGGCCGATTCTGAACTAATGCCGAACCCTGTATCGACGACTTGAATAGTCGACTGACTATGTAGTCGAAGTTGTACAGAGGCCGCAGCGATCGCGCTGACGAAAACGAATCGGTCCGGCGTCGTCGAGTATTTGACCGTGGTTAACTCCGATCGCGACGAAGGGATGCGTCCAGGGCCCAGGGCCGGGAACACACCAACCGTCCCATCTATGACGCAAGCCGCAACCTCTACAACTGATCACCTCGACTGTTGCGGCTGTCGCGGTGACGCTGGCGCTGGCCATGCTGGCCGCGGGCAGTGGTCCGGCGGCGTCGAGGCTCAGCCGACGCGCCGCCGCGGCGTCACGCACGTACCCCGCCGCCGCGAGCGCGGCTACAACACCCGGCCCGCATCACCGACGCCGTCAGCCACGTCCTCTAGTTGCTGCATACGGTGCCGCACGAGGTTGTCAGCCAGATCGTCTTGATCAAGCGCATCGATCAGACCCACCACCTGCTCCGCGCTCGTGCCGTGGACGCCGCTGTAGGTGGCCGAGATCCGACACAGATAGGCCGAACAATTGCGGGCACGTGGCGAACTAACAGGGTGAAGGTCCGTTCGCTCTAAGGAGATCCGTCATGCGTCACAGTCCACTACGTCACTTGATCACTGCCACAATGGCCTTGGCCTTCCTAGCCACGGTTGCGGCGTGCAGCTCCGCATCGCCGCGGGCGCTGCCGGTTCCGGAGACCACGGCAACGCCGGCTGCGCCTGTACCGAGCACAGCCGCGCCGAGCACAGCCGCGCCAACCACCACGACTCGGCGAGCTACGCATTCGGCGACGAGTCCGCCCACCGTCGAAAATCCATGTGTGCCGTTCCGATCCGAGAAGGGTGGCTTTTACGAGGGCGGGGTCATTGCCACCGAGCAGCTGACGACGCCGCGTTCGCGCTGCACCACGATTAGCGTCTCCGACGTTCGGGATCCCGATAGCCGTCCGCCGGACAGTTGCGCGTACTTCCGGATTGGGTTCTGGCCGAATTCCGGCGTTGATTGGCCTACCACCTACACCGATAAGGTGATCGCTTGTGGCTCGCATCGGACGGTGTTGGCCCGCAACGTGCCCAATAACGTTCGCTATCACGTGGTCTACGACATCAAAGACATGGACCCCGACACAGGCAAAATTACTGGCGTGACCTTCCGCATCTGGCACTGAGCCGCTGTACCGGCTGACGTAGCCCGGAATGGAGATCCGGCCGCCTATCCGAGGCGGCCGGCCTTCGCCCGGCACCGTCTGGAACGATTTGGTCGGCGGTGCGGCGCTGCCTGCCTCGGCCGTGGGGATGGTCACTCTCCCTGCCGACGGCGGCAGGTGTTGCCGGGCGCCTGCGCAGCCGTGGCCCCGGTTCGACACCGGCTCGGCCCAGGGCTGGTGCGCGGTGGTGCGGCATCGGCGGCGGCTGTGCTTCGCGGAGTTGATCCGGTCGGCGAATCGGGTCCGCCCCGGAGAGCCTGACGCTGCTGTCGCTGGCCCGGCCACGGCCGTATGGGGAGCGGGTGTGATCCCCCTCAACGCTCGGGTGCTCTACGGGGTACCCGAGGCGATGTGGATTAGATCCGAGGAACGAAATGCCCGGCGGAGCCGGGCGCGGGCACGAGCTCGTCGCGGCAGAACAGCATCGTTTGCGCCCCTCCGGGCGGGCCCCCGCTGGTGCTGTTTGGAGGTGGCCCGCCCGCCGGCCGCGACGTTCACCATGAGCCAGATGCCTGCACGCCTCGGTCAGCGATTTACGTGCGACGTCTGCTATCGCGGCGTGGCGTACTGTCGCGGGTGCGCTCTTCGTCTATCGGACGCATTACGAGGGTCCGTTGGGCCTGCGGGTCCAGCAGGTTCCCGACGCGAGCGTGCTGGACTGGTTCCGGCGGGGCTGGGACTGCGACGACGCGTGGGACTGGATCGAGGCGGAGCTCGGCGGCCGCGTGTATGGCTTCGGCTCGATCTTCGAGGCTGTGCGCGCAAATGGGCAACCGCCGCCGCAGACGGTCGGCGAGCTGGGCGCGCTGCTGCGCGCGGACCGGCACGTCGAAGGCGGCGACGACGGCGTCCGGCTCGATGAGCACAGTCTGCGTGTGCGTGACGACGACGATGAGGTCGAACTGGCCTACTTCCTCGTCGATGACGACGTGGTGGCGGCCCGCGGCGACCAGTTCGCCTTCCTGCTGCAGTCCTGGCCGCTGCCGGGCGACGCGGGCGTGCCGGTGGCGTTCGACCCGGGCTGCGCGGTGACGGTCGCGACACCGGCCGGTCCCGGTGACGCGACGACGTACGCGGTGTTCCTCACCCACTACGACGGCACCACCCTGGCCCGCCTGGCGCCGCTTGCGTTCCCCGGCGTCGACCTGCCGGGCCTGGCCCGTCACCTGCGCGTCAGCAGCCCCGGCGCAGACTGGCCGGACGAGCTTTTCGTGCTGCGGGCGCTCGTCGCGCCGCATGACACCACCGTCGAGCCGGCGCTGCGGCGGTGCAACCACTGGCCGGGCTTCAACCTCGACGACACCCCGTGGCCACGGGGCATGCCGGACGGGCACGCCGCCGTGCATCGTGAGGCCGTCGACCTGATCGCGGTCGGCGAATGCACCGACGGGCGGAACCCAGACGCGTCCCTGCTCCAGGTCAGTGAGCACCTCGCCCAGCTGGCAATGCACTGCAACGAGCCGTTCGGCTACCAGCAGTGGTTCCTGTTCGACACCGCCTGGGCGGCCGTACATCCAGACCTGGCGCGCTCACTGCTGCGATACGCCGGACACTGGGACCCGCTCGACTGATCCAATGCCTACCGAGGCGCTCCGGCAACCTGCGGCGAACAGATGACCGGCTGTTCGGCGACGACCTGGTGCACCAAGCAATCTGCAACCCGACCGGCCTCCGAACGCAAGATGAGATGCACTGTCTTCGGCACGATCGCGCGCTTCCGAGCGTCGGTTCAGGTTCCGGAGGCCATGAAGGCGGCGAGGATGTAGTTGGGGTGTCCGTCGAGGTTTCGGCGGGCTCGGTCGTAGCGCATGGTGGTTCTCGGGTCGGCGTGGCGGGCGGCGATCTGGACGTCGCGCAGGCTGACGCCGGCGTCCAGCATCGTTGTCACGAAGGTGTGCCTCAACATGTGCGGGTGCATTCGGGCATCCGTACCCCGGCCACGGCGGCGAGATGCTTGAGGCGTCGGGTGGCGGCGTTGCGGTCCATGCGGGTGCCGGCTCGGTTGAGCAGGATCGGCCCTGCGGTGTGGTCGCCGGCGGCGCGGTCGATGGCCCGGCCGACCGCGGGCGGCAGCGGGATGAGGACGACCTTGGTGCCCTTGCCCACCACGCGCCGGGACCCGGTGGCCGTGCTCCTCGCCCCGTGCTCGGGCTGCGTTCGGCGCGGCCAGCCTGTTCCTCGCGGGCCAGGCTGGTGTGATCGACGGCCTGGCCAGGATGCCGGGCTCGGCGACGTAAACGGCCGCCGCGCCGTCACCGTCGAAGTCGACCAGGCCTTGGCTAAGGCTGGACACGTCCGGACCCCAGCGGCTGGGCCGCGTTCCTATCATCCGGAAGGTTGCGGCTCGGTCTACTTCCGCAGGTCAGTGGTCGGGCCCGGTGAGGCGAGCCGTTGGGCGATCGCGGCCGCCTCCAGCCGGCGGGACATGCCGAGCTTGCGCAGGATGTTCGAGACGTGGACGGACGCCGTCTTGACGCTGA
>Ga0307416_100001490_pt1 | contig 12742 bp, 10 predicted proteins | sample DK1Cmetagenome_2_FD_203821 | JGI IMG/M metagenome (GOLD analysis project Ga0307416, IMG submission 203821) | Maize rhizosphere microbial communities from greenhouse at UC Davis, California, United States - DK15-C-3 | ecosystem: Host-associated > Plants > Roots > Rhizosphere > Soil | place...
GACAGCGGCGCTCCGCCAAAGCGAGACAACACTGCAAAGTTTTTTCAACGCCACGGACTTGATGATGGGGGTTATCGAAGTGATCGAGGACCGCCCCGTCATGGCGATCACCAATCGCGCGGCCTCGAAGGCAGACGATTGCACCGACCACGCACCAGAGTCCCTTCCTCCAGCCTTGCGATGGGCGTCTGACGCGCCGACCTACTGGATGCCGCATCTCGAAGCGGCCCGCCGAACCGGCAAAACCGTGCACGTGAAATACGAGATTCCGTCCTTGCCGCCCACGGCGCTCTCGGGACGGATCATGACGTCGGCACTCTCTTTTATCGGTTACAGCGCCGCCGGCAACGGCCTGTATGCCTGGATGGGGCAAGACATCACCGAAAACGTGCACATCGAGCAGAAGATGGAGGCAAACCGCCGTTCCTTGGAGGTCAGTCAAGCGCAACTACGACAGCTTACGGCACAGCTGCTCACCGCACAGGATGATGAACGACGACGGATTGCGCGCGAGTTGCACGATGAAGTCAACCAACGCGTGATCAGTTTAGCCTTTGAAATCGACGATCAATTGCAACAACTACCTGAACTGCCTGCCGCCGCCCGCGCGGCCTTGCAGGTCGTCAAGAACGAGGTCATCGAGTTGTCGGATCAACTCCGCGAGCTTGCCCATCGGCTTCATCCCTCGGTCCTCGAGGACCTGGGCATCGCCAGCGCCCTTCGGGGGTACGCACAGGAATTCGAGCAACGGGAACACGTTCGAGTCGATTTGACTTTGGAAGAATACCAGCGGCCATTGGATCGGCATCTGGCCGAATGCCTCTTCCGTGTCACCCAAGAAGCGCTGCGAAATGTCGCGAAGCATGCCGGCGCCACAATGGTCTCACTTGCGCTTTCCTATCACGACGACCGGATCATGCTGCGGATCGAGGACAACGGCCGCGGGCTTACCTCACAAGACCGAAACGCAGTCCAGCGTGGCTTGGGATTGGTCAGCATGGGGGAGCGAGTCCGTCTTCTGGATGGAACGCTGACCTTCACCAGCGACGCCGGCAGCGGAACCTGCTTGTCAGTGTCAATCCCGCTCACAGGAATTTCGCATGTCCAAACCACGCATCTTACTCGCTGACGACCACCTGCTGCTCCTCGATGGGCTGCGCCATCTCCTGGAGCGGCATTACGATCTGGTGGGTGTCGTACAGGATGGACACTCGGTCGTCAGCGCCGCGCAGCGGTTACAGCCGGATCTCGTACTCATGGATGTCGCCATGCCGATCCTCAATGGTTTGCAAGCCGGACAACGGCTGCGAGAACGGCAGCCGAATGTGAAACTGCTCTACGTTTCCATGTATGGAGATACACCGTATGTGGAGGAGGCATTACGAATTGGCGCGTCCGGATACGTGCTCAAGCGGTCCGGTTGGGAAGAACTCTCGCGCGCCATTGAAACTGTCCTGGGGGGCAAGCAATACATCTCTCCGGAATTGTTCTCCGCCTTACAGCGCCCAGAAGTGCAGCCGCCTACGACACGCGAGGCAGACGTGCGGTCGCTTACGGATCGCCAGCGCCAAATTTTAAGACTGGTCGCGGCCGGCTATACGGCCAAAGAGATCGGCCGCATGTTGCACATCACGTCGAAAACCGTGGAGTTCCACAAGGGACGCATGATGCGGCAGCTGCAGCTTCAATCCACCGTCGAATTAGCACGCTATGCCCTTACGCACGGCCTCAGCAATCTCTAACGACCCCTAATCGAAAGCGGTGTACGGCCTTCGTCCTGTCGTAGGCGCATGGGAACACTTCAGGCCGGCCCACACAAATGACCCGCCCTGTCAATTCAGACGTACAGATGTCGAGAAAGCTAGGCGGCTTCTGAGGGATCTTTAGCCGGCGCTTTTTGGTAGGGATGCAGCTCGAGCTGGGTCACGGTATGCTGGAGGCGCGCCCATTCTTCAGGCTCCAAGGTGACGAATTCCAGGCCGAATTGCTGCGCACGGCACCAACGGACCACCGCTTCTTGCACCTTTAAGGGTGGCTCGTCTTCCGAGACATGCGCGCGTAGCTCCAAAGAGGTCCCCGTCCTGACCGCCGTATGACTTTCCACGCGGCATCCGCGAAGTGAGAGGTCGGTAATGTTGCCATCTCCTCCGACGATATTCAATGATGTGAAGGAACTCCGGAACCGGACAGGAAACCGTGGGTTCTTCCGCTGCTCCATATGGCCAACCTCTCAAGAATGAACGGCTGGCCGTATTGTGCCAAGCCGGCGCCAATTCGCCACTGTTTTTGAAAAATCAAACAGTGCCGAACTCTCTCCAGCAGACCCAGTCTATCTACCCTTTGATGTTCCCGATTGGTCGAAGCTCCGCGACTTTCCTGGTTATGCCGGCGCCTTCGACGGTCTCAACAACCTCGGATATATTTTTGTAGGCAAACCCCGCTTCCTCGGCAAGGCCCGACATGGACACGGCTTTTACCATAATGCCACGCTCTTTCATGAGCCGCTGAACCTCCTCGCCACGGATCTGTTTTTTTGCCTGGGTCCTCGACATGGTTCGTCCAGAGCCATGCATGGTTGACCCAAAGGTTTCCTGGACGGCGCGGTCCGTTCCGACCAACAGGTACGACCCGGTTTCCATTGACCCCCCGCAAATCACCGGCTGTCCGGTCTGTCGAAACTCCGGTGCCAGCTCCGGGCTTGACGGCCCAAAGGCACGCGTCGCTCCCTTGCGATGTACGAGCAACTCACCTTCCGCATAGCGTTCAACTTTGGCGATATTGTGAGCCACGTCATAAACCAATTGCATGCCCAGTTCCTCAGCGGACGTGGCGAAGACATGGGCAAACGCCTCCCGAATGGAATGCGTAATGACCTGCCGGTTGGCAAAGGCCATGTTGGCCGCACCATTCATGGCCGCGAAGTAATCCTGCCCTTCCGGCGAACGGAAGGGGGCACAGGCCAGTTGCTGATCGTGGACGGAAATATTGTACCGTCGCATCGCCTTTTCAAATATTTTGAGATAGTCGCTGGCGATCTGATGACCAAAGCCGCGGGAACCACAGTGAACCATGACGACGATCTGATCCTGGCCGGTAATCCCGAGCGCCATGGCCGTTGCGGCATCGAAAATCCGCTCATTGGAGGCGACTTGGATTTCAAGGTAATGATTGCCAGACCCCAACGTCCCCAGTTGGTTGATTCCACGCCCGAGCGCCTGATCGGACACCGTTGAGGGATCGGCTCCGCTGATGCAACCGCCTTCTTCGATTCGCGCAAGATCTTGATGCCATCCATAGCCTTGTTCGACGCACCATCGCGCGCCTTTCAGCATGACGCGAGTGAGTTCGCTCCGATCGAGCCTGACCGCTCCAGCTGCGCCGACACCGGCTGGAACCCGGCGGAAGAGCTCCGTCATCAGACGCTCCAAGCGCGGCTGCACGTCCATTAATGATAGATCTGTGCGGATCAACCGCATGCCGCAATTGACGTCATAGCCTACACCGCCAGGGGAAATGATTCCCTGTTGTGCATCAAACGCAGCGACGCCGCCGATCGGAAATCCGTAGCCCCAGTGGCCATCCGGCATGCAGAGGGCATAGCGTTGGATGCCTGGCAGACAGGCTACGTTCGTGACCTGATCGAACACACCCCGATCCATCGATTGCAAGATGGTCTGCGTGGCGTACACCCGCGCCGGCACCAGCATGCCCGGCTTTTCTGAGACAGGAATCTCCCACACTTCGTCGGCGATCCTGTTCACGCGCATGTCGGTATTTAACCGCATCGGACCATCCTTAGACATCGACGACCACTGTGACTTTCCACGTCGCACCGTTGCGTTCCATCCTGTACCGATGCTTCGTGATCCCTTTCACGTCATTGCGGAGTTCTTGTCTCTCCGCATCAACAGGAGCGCCGATCAGTGTCGCCTTGATCGTCCAGTCGCCGTTCTCGCCACGAAGGGTGAGCGGTGCGTCCCGGAACACGACGCCTGCCGCATCTTTCCAATAAACTATCTCCGATAACCATTCAATCAGGAGATCGTCTAGGTTCCCCTCCCTTTTCAGTACCTGACGCTGCCAGGTGTCCGCGATGGTCACGGGATTCGCCAGGACTTCGAGCAACGCCTTTGTTGCTCCGACAAAGAGCTCCTCGGCTGAATCGCCTTCGGCTTCGAACGCAATGTCGGCAATGGCAATATCGTCAAGGAAGCGAAAGGCGTACGACATGGGATTGCTGAGGAGAATGGCGCTCCCTGCACAGCGCGAGAAAGCAGGTGGCGGACATGGAACGGCCGGCTAATGGAGTTCGAACGCCTTCGAGAAATTCGTAAGGTTCCTGCACCCGTCTCCCGTGACAAGCACCATGTCTTCGATCCGCACGGCGCCCAGTCCGGGATAATAGAGGCCCGGCTCAACAGTGACGACGTGCCCTTCCAGCAACAAGGATCCTGTGCGACTAATGCGCGGGGCTTCATGAATATCCAGTCCGACGCCATGGCCGGTGCCATGGAAGTATCCGTGCATGCGGCCGTTCACCAGACCCGTCTTGTATCCGGCTTTTTCGAATCGCTCGCAGATGCCACGGTGAATTTTCATACCGTCGGCGCCGTCCTTGATTTGAGCGATGGCTTCTTCCTGCGCATCGAGCACTGTCTGGTACAGCCGCTTGAGCTCGGCACTGGGCGTTCCGCGTACGACCGTGCGCGACATATCTGCAAAGTACCGTGACGAAGCCGATCGCGGGAAGACATCAAATATGATACTGCGATGGGCCGGCAATGGACCGCTTCCTTCGTTGTGAGGATCACATGCCTGCTCACCGCCAGCGACGATTGTATGTTGCGCCACGCAATCGCGTTCCATCAGTGTTACGTTGATGAGTTTCTTGATGCGTTCGGACGTCAATGGTTCGTCGTCCAGCCATAGTTGCCCTTCCTTGATCAGGGCCTGCCGTAGCCGGTCATGTGCAGCAGCCACGGCCTCTTCCGTTGCGCGTTGAGCCTCTTCAATGTGACGGACTTCTTCGGCGGTCTTCACGACGCGCTGCTCGTAGAACGGGTCCGGTTTGGCATGAACCTGATAGCCGAGCTCTTGCAATCGCGCGGCATGGCTGTAGGGAAAATTGGCCGGCACGAGCACCTGCTTGATCTTTGCCTCGCGCAAGACCACATGCACAATGTCCACGCTCCCGGGTGCCGCGACGCCATGATCTCTCGCACGGCGCTCGATCTCCGAGTAGGACAATACACGATCAACGGCGGCTTGGCTCTTCGCCCGATCCATCTCAAGATCATTCATAATAAGCAGGCGCTCACCCTTGATTTCCAGGTAGATGAACGGATCCGGCGCAATGAATTTGGTGGCGTGATAGAGGTTTGAATCGAGCTCGCTGGCTGCGATGAAAACCGTGGCTTTATGGGACTGCGACGATGATCGTGACATACGTCTGGACCCCTGACTGTCCTCACCGAGCCCGTGGCTCTTCCACGCGGCGGTCCTCCCCGCCCGGTTGTATGACCCTCGACGCTGTGGGGCGTGATGGGAAACGAAGCCGGCGGGGGTATTAGCCTATCCTGGCGGAATTTAACACGGGGTCGGTAGAGGGTCAAGGAACAGCCGGAGCCGGTTCCTGCGGAATGACGTCCTTCGAGACAGCCTTATTTTCATCCGGCGTGACCAAGTCGATCGGGAGCATGACGGTGTTCTTCAAGACATCGACGGCCAATTGCGCCAAGCCCGTGAGGCCGGTGGCGAAAGACTTCATGGGCAAATACGTCACCTCCGGATCTTCGATGGCGCCTTTCACGGAAAACATCGCCGTGGCAAAGCCTTTCCGTTCGCCGGCGAACAGCCTGCCGAACAGTGGAATCGTCTTGAGAAATTGCGAATAGGATCCGAAGGGGCTGACAGCCCACACCATATCGACTTGGTCGGTCGGGAGATCGTAGTTTCCGGCGGCGGTAATTTTCACGATAGGACTGTCGATGATCAAATTCTCGGTTTCGAACAGGCCGTTGCGCATGATGACGGTCGTCGTGATCTTGTTGTAGGGCAACCCTTCCTTCTCAAGGTCGACCTTCCCTTGCAGGACGGCCGGCAGGTTCAAAATGCTGATAATCTTCCAAATCGCACGTTCCTCTGATTTAAAGATACGACCGTTCTCGAGCAAGAGATCGACCCTGCCGTTGAGCGTCGGATAGATCCCGTGAGGATTGCGCCCATGGCCTCGTACCGTCCCGGTTATCCGCGCCTCGCCGGTAATGCCACCGCCTTTGGAGCCGGCCAATCGATACATATCTTCGACCAGCAATCCGGTTGCGCGTAACGCGATCTCAGCCTCCGCCGGCTCCCCGCGCGGGAGTTGCACCACGATGCGACCGGCAATATCCCCGTTGGTCGACTGTCCGGACATCCGGTCGAGATCAAGGACACCGTCTTGAATAGTCATTCGTGCCGACATCGCGCCGAATTTCAGATGTTTGTACCGCCCGCGGGCAATGGACGCCGTCGCACTCACTTTGCTGGTGGCCGCTAGCCACTCGAGCAGGTCACGGATGGGGGCACGCTGACCTTTCGGAATCAGCAGGTCGATGTCCATCTGGTTGGATTCCAACTTGGCCGTCATTACGGGCCTTGTCGCCCAATTGCGTACGGTTCCCTCCATTGTCAGGTCACTATCAGCGAGACGGAAGGAGAGCCGCTTGAGCTCGGCCGTGTCGCGAGTGAGGAGCAGCCGCACATACAAATCATGAATCGGCCCGTCGGTACCCTTGGTGACCATCAGTCCGTTACTCAGAGCCAGCCACCCCGTCGTTTTCCAGGAATGCCAATCTCGGTCGCGACCTTTGATCTCCAGAGACAACTCCAGATTTCCGGCTTCGAACCCTCCTTTGACGATCCATTCGGGCACCGACGACAAGGACAACGTGCCGGTCGCAAGGGAAGCATCGATGAAGAATTTGTCTCCCAGTTGAATCTTACCCTTGATCGGCAAACGGAGCGGTGGAGCAGCGATCTCCACTCGAGTCAACATCATGTGCTTCGATTGCTCGACATCGCCTTCGAACATGACGCTGACGGGTGCACCCGCCGGTTTCTCCATGATGCCGGGAAGGCTGACCTTGGAGTCCGTGAGTACGATTTCTCCTCGCAAATGCGGCGCCCCGCTGGCTCCTGTTATCACCACAATCGTGCTCGCCATCCCTTCCATCGTCCCCGGCGGGACGGCTTTCGCGGGCATCAGGTTCGCCATGTGCGCAGCGTCGCCGCTGATCCGTACGGCGAAGTCGCGGAAAATGCTCCCTGTGCCCCCGGTAATACCGCCCTGGACCTGCACCAATAGGTCGCCCAGATGGCCGGTCACCTGGTCACATTGCGTTTCTCCCTCGGCCAGAATGAATCGCCCCTGAAGGCCGGTCAACCGCTCCGGCAAGTAACTGCTCGTCAGATTCACATGCTGCGCGTTCACTTCGCCTCCTGCGAACGTGATGGCATTGGGCGGCCCCACCAGACGAAACACCGGCGATGCCATCCCTTCCACATCACGTGCGGACGTCAGGACACGTGACAGGAGTTCGGACTTGACGGTGGTCGAAAGGAATTGCAGCAGGTCTCCAGCCGCCATTGTCCCGCTGATTTCCAGTTCCAGCCAGGGACCCTGCTCGAGAAATGAGAGTTGCCCTTTACTGTCCGTCATATGGATGGTCCCGTAGAGGCCGCTCAATTTCGTGACGCGGATTCTTCCGGCTTCAATCACGACACGCGCATCTAAATCTTTGGCAGCCACGCGGCTTTCGCCAAGCAGGGCCTGTCCCTTCTGGACATGAAACTCTCCGGTGACGGCCAGTTGCGGCCCTTCGACATACGACCCCGTCACGGTGGCGGACACCACCTCAACCAGCCCGTTGATCTGGCGATCCTGCATGACCGACGCCAATTGGGGATGAATCCACACGGTGGGAATTTTGTCGAGGAGCTCGCTGATTTGAACCGGCGACGACGAAAACGTCACGGCGAAGGTCGGCTGTGGAGCGAGAAGGCCGGACAAGCTGGCTTTGCCCGTCACGGCGAATTGCTCCATGTTGCCCGCAAGGTCCGAGAGCACAGCATCGTATCCCGCCACACCGGGGAAGATCTTGATTGCGCTGCGCGCATTCACACGCCCATGCAAGGATTCGGGAACGGGACGCGGGCCGAGGAAATCCGCGGCGTCGCGGATGCTGAGGTTGGCCGCTTCAATCAGGCCGTCGAATTGCAAAGGAAATACGAGCCGTTTGCCTTCGTCAACGACCAGCGTTTGCTGTTCAGCCTTTTTGAAGGTGCCAGACAGCGACAGAGCGGAGTGGCCCTGGGCGCCGTTGTGCGCAGCAGCCACGTGCAGGTCTGCTTGCCCACGGTCGAGGTAAATCTCGAGCGCGGCTTCCACGGACTGCAATGTCACGGTGCGGGGTCCATCCGGTCTGCCCTCATCGATCATGACGACCGTACCGTTCACAATCGTGGCCTCCCGGATGCGGAAGATCCGCGTCATCATTTGGAGCGCTTCGTCGTCATCGGTCGGCAAGGGATTGTCGCGATCGAGGAAGTTCCAGCGACCTGAACCGTCACGTCGTATCGTGAAGGTCGGCTCTTCCACGAGCAATCGTTTTCCAACCACCTGTTTACGCAGCAAGGGAACGAGTCGCAAGACGAGATCCAACTTTTTCGCGGAAAGCATGACACTCTTTGCGTTGCGGTCATAAATGATGATGTCTTTCATCTCCAAGCGGATCGAGGGGAAGATGACGAGCTTGATTCGATGCACCTCGATCTTTCGGCCGAGATTCTGCTCAAGCTGACGGAGGAAAAAGTCTTTGAGGTAGTCGTCGCCCGTCAGGGACGGTGACAGCAAGAGAAAGGCGACGCCTCCGACCACAATCAGTGTGATAAGGGCGACAACGAGACGAATCGGGGACACTCAGTTTCTCCACAGTGGACGAACGCTCAGCCAATCCAATCGTTCACGGCCCGTGCCTGTCACGGTCAGGACCCGCCCGGTCGCGAACGACGTGTGCGGAACATCCGGCTTGACGAGAGGACACGACTGCACAAGCCTGTCATCTTACCGAATCACCCCCTTGAAAGCCAGCAAGTCCGCGAACCAACAGGAGTTTTTCGTCTCATGCTCATACATTTCTTCTAGCGACACTTCGAAAGACCCGTTATAATCCGCCACCGTTCGTCTCTCCATCGGCGGTCAACATCGCGTGATCAATCTCGCTCGGACGCTTCCCATCCATTGGCTGATTCTTTTCCTGCTGTTCTGCACCAGTGTCGTCACCTATATGGATCGGGTCAACATTTCTGTCACGGCGCGTCAAATGATGCCGGCTCTCGGGCTCACACAGCAGGAAATGGGCTGGGTGTTCTCTGCGTTTGTCGTGGGATATGCCTTGTTTCAAATACCAGGTGGATGGCTGGCAGACCGCTGGGGCGCGAGAGCTGTACTCACGGCAGCCTTGATATGGTGGTCCGTCTGCACGGCATGGACAGCGCTCGCCGCAAGCTCGTCGCTTGCCGACGCGGTGGGGATCGTCGGTGCGCTGGTGACCGTACGATTTGCCCTGGGCATGGGAGAAGCCGTCGCACTGCCCTCATTCAATCGGGCCGTCGCCAATTGGGTACCAGCTGATTCGCGGGGCTTCGGAATTGGCATTGCGATCGGAGGCATCGGCCTGGGCTCGGCCGTGACGCCACCGGTGGCTGCCTGGGTCATGGTGAACTGGGGTTGGCAAACCGTGTTTTATCTATCGGCGGGGCTGGGCATCTGTATGGGTATCCTGTGGTGGTTGTTGGCTCGCGACCGCCCGAGTGATCATCCATGGGCTTTGGATCGACATGGCGTCTCGGTGACCTCAGCTGGGCAGGATGGGAAGCACCCCGTGAGCTGGAGCTGGCTCCTGCGAAGTCCGGCGATTTGGTGGTTGGTCTTGAGCTACAGCTGCCTGGGTTATGTCGCCTACGTCTACCTCTCGTGGTTCTATCTGTATCTCGTCAACGTCAGAGGATTCGATGTGCTGAGGGGAGGGCTCTATGCGTCCGCACCTTTCTTGGCCATCTTGATCGCTTGTCCATTGGGAGGATGGGTGACGGATCGAGTCGCCGCGACGTATGGCGTGACGAGAGGGCGCGTGGCCGCCGGTATGTCGGGGATGATTCTCGCTGGGTGCGCCATCCTGGTGGGCGCCATGGCAGATTCGGCAACCGCTGCCGTGGTGAGTCTCTCACTCGGGGCTGGCTGCCTGTACTTCTCTGTTGGCGCCTATTGGGCATCGACGACGGACTATTCGAAGACCCACGCGGGACTCTTATCAGGCCTTATGAACACGGGCGCCAATCTTGGGGGGGCCGTTTCCCCAAGTCTCACGCCTTGGATCGCGGCACAGTGGGGCTGGCCGGTTTCACTAGCGACAGCCGGCGGTATAGCGTTGATCGGCGCGGCTCTTTGGTTGAAGATCGATCCAGGGAAAGGCGTCCACGTCCGACCTGATAAGTGGTGACCTTGGTCGGCCACGGCCCTCGCAGATCGTGCGGAATCGCCATCGCGCTGGCCGGCATCCATTCCCTGCCTCTTGCCGCCCGAAGCGTTCCCCTGTTAGATTCCCTGTGATGGAGTTCAAAAAAATCGATCCCCGTGTGACGATCACGACGAAGTTCGGCGAGATCAAGATTCGTTTTTATCCCGAGGATGCTCCGCGGCACATCGAAAACTTCATCAATCTCATAAAAATGGAGTTTTACAACGGCACGACCTTTCACCGGATCGTGCCGGGATTCGTCATCCAAGGCGGCGATCCCCTCAGCAAAGAACCGGATCGTCTCAGGCATGGATCGGGAGGGCCCGGCTACTGGTTGAATCCGGAGTTGAGCGACCGCCCGCATAAGCGGGGGGCCATCTCCATGGCAAAAACACCGAGGGATGGCTCGAGCACACGGGATTTCAACGATAACGGCTCACAGTTTTTCATTTGTCTGGCGGATAACAGTGGATTAGATCGACGGTACAGTATCTTCGGTGAAGTGGTCCGCGGAATGGACGTGGTGGACAAGATCGCCGCCGTTCCGCGGGACGAATACAATAATCCCCTCGAGCCGATCATGATGACGATGACGGTCAAAGAGTAGTGACGAAACGCCCGTTCCATGACATTTTGGAGTTCCCGAACGTTGCCCGGCCAGGCATAGCGCATGAGCAGATCCGCCGCCGAAGGATCGATGACAGGAACCGAGACAGGAACTGTTTGAACCCGTTGCACAAAACGCGCACGAATTCGTTGGCCAACAGTAAAATATCCCCTTCTCTGGACGGAGAGGAGGAAGCGCCACCGGAATGACGTTCAGCCGATAATACAGATCCTCGCGAAATGTCCCCTTCCGGCACAAGTCTTCGAGATTTTGATTCGAGGCTCCGATCACCCGGACGTACGTGCGTGAATCGCCTTCCGCCCACCCGACGGACTTGCCGTTCTTGTAAGACTCGCAACAGCCGAGCTTGAAGGTTCGGACTCATGCCGCTTACTTCGTCCAGAAATAGTGTTCCCCCATGTGCCACCTCGAAGAGGCCGGATTTTGCGGCATGTGCTCCGGTGAAGGCTCCCTTTTCATGACCAAACAGCTCAGACTCCAGCAGGGCATCGTTCAGGGATATACCGGGCCAGCATTTCCTTTCCGGTTCCATCTCGCCGTCGAAACTCCACCCATCGGCATACGGCGGCTCGGCTGCAGGGAGGTCACAGGAGCGGACGGATTAGAAGAACGACATCGACGCATACGTCACCGTCGAGTTGTACTGATCCGTAATGCCTCGGTCGTATCGAAGCACCTGCCCTTGTTCGGCCTGAATCAGGCGAAGCAGGCTGTAGATCGGTGAGAAGCCGGAGATTCGGCGTTGGTCCTTTTCTTTCTGAATGTATCCCGCAAAGTCCTCTGCCTTCAGTTCCTCAACGAACTTCAGCATCTCGAGATCATACTGCATGGACCTGTGGAAGGAAAAATCCGTCGGGGGGGCACTGTCGCCGTAACGCATTCCCAGATGGGCGAGGTCTCCCGCGGCAATCACGCAAACGGTCCGCCCGGAGTCCGCAGTCGCTTCCTTCAGCGCCTCAAGGAATCGGTCGACCGCTGCGCGCACCGATGGATCGGTCAGGCTCATCGCCGAGAAGGATGAGAGAATGGGCACGATGCGGCACGCTGTCGCCGAGCCGGCGTTCGTTTGCAGAAACGGCAATTGAAACTCGATGGCATGTTCCGAGAGATGGGCGACCTCTTCGGAAAAATAGTCCGGCACCGCAGCCCTGAGCCGGTCCGTGATCGCACGGTCCACCGTCACAAGTCCAAGCGGCGTTTCGAAGTCTTTGTCGGTCACGGCAAACACATGCTCGAGCCCGGCGTGGGCTGTCCCGATGATCACGACGACGTCCGGTCGTTGAGCTTGTTGAAATTCTTTGTAGGCCCAGGCATAAATTGGCCCTGCCTGTTTGAGATCATAGGTCGGCGCAAGCAGACCTTTGATGAGCTTGCCCTGATGGTCCGATGGCTTGAAATCCGGGCCTTCTTTGGATGCAAAGAAGCCGTCGATCTGCTTCCTCAGTTTGGCCCCATCAGCCTCGTAGACTTTCCCGGCAAACGCCGCCGGACGAACCGGAGCGTGGCGATAGGCCAACCGGGCCTGCTCCTTCGCGCCTTCGGTGCGGTCACCTTC
>Ga0307416_100001491_pt1 | contig 12734 bp, 9 predicted proteins | sample DK1Cmetagenome_2_FD_203821 | JGI IMG/M metagenome (GOLD analysis project Ga0307416, IMG submission 203821) | Maize rhizosphere microbial communities from greenhouse at UC Davis, California, United States - DK15-C-3 | ecosystem: Host-associated > Plants > Roots > Rhizosphere > Soil | place: USA...
CGCTCTCGGGGATCCGCTCCAGCCGGACCGTGATCTCCGTGGCGATCCCGAACATGCCCTCGCTGCCCACAAACAGCCCGACCAGGTCCGGACCCCAGGCGTCGCCCTGAACCGACCCCAGTCGGGTGGTCGATCCGTCCGGCAAAACCACCTCCAGCGCGACAATGTGGTTGGTGGTCACACCGTACTTGAGACAGTGCGGCCCGCCGGCATTCTCGGCGACATTCCCGCCCACCGTGCATGCCGCCTGACTGGAGGGGTCTGGCACATAGTAGAGGCCGTGAGGGAGCACGGCCTCGGAAAGGCGGGCATTCACCACGCCGGGTTGAAGGACCGCGCGCCGCCGGATCGGGTCGATTTCGAGAATCCGGTTCATTCGGGTCAAGGCAATCAGCACCGCGTCAGGACTGGCCAGCGCGCCACCGGAAAGTCCGGTTCCGGCGCCGCGGGCCACAAATGGCACGTCCACCAGGTGGAGGAGGCGGACAATCTCCCGCACCTGTCCCGGATTCGCGGGCATGACAACAACGCCGGGTACTGATTCGTGGGTCGGGAGTCCATCCATGGCATAGGTCACCAGCTCGGCTCGCCGGTGGCGGACCCACTGGCGACCTACAATCCGACTGAGACCAGCGAGCAGAGACTGATTCATTGGCTGGTGAACGCGTCCGGAACGGTTCCGCCCTTTCCATTGGTGTGAGAGCGGCGATGAACCTTGATGCCGTTCTCCACCCCGGTGGTCAAGAGCGGCAGCAGCAGAATCAGCGCCCTGACCCGCCGCGCGGTGGAACGTTCGGCCAGCAGCTGCTGCTTGATGCCGAGGTCGCAATCGATGCTGCCCGCAAGGTGAAACGAGAGACTCGCGGCATCGTCGGGCAGCGTTGGCTCCTCTGGCGGCTCATCGTTGAGCTCGCGAAGACCGTTCAGATACAGGGTCGCCAGACGGCGCACGGATGCGATCTCGTCGGCCGATGGGTCGGTGCCCGCCTCGTCAGCAAACTCCTCCACCATGGCCACCAGATATGGAGCCGATTCATCGAGAAGATGTCCGACGACGAAGCGGGTCCCGCCCACTACGACGATGTTGGAACGGCCATCGGGCAGCTCCTGGTTGAGCCGGACTTCCGCCACGCAGCCGATGCTGCCCGGCCCTGGCGGCTGTGATTCAGTGGGTGCCGGCGTGATCCCGAAGCGCCGATCGCCAGCAAGGCAGTCGGTCAGCATCCTCCGGTACCGGGCCTCGAAGATGTGGAGCGGTAACGGATTCCCGGGAAACAGCACCAGTGACAATGGAAACAGGGGCAGCCGGAAAGGCATCGAAGAAAGGTAAGCGGTGAGAGGTGAGAAGTGAGCGGGGGGCTCCGGTCAACCCGAAGCCCCCCGCTGGTACATACCCGCCCACTCGATCGCTACATCATGCGGCGCCCCAGAATCCACGGAGAGCCCTGACATCCGGCGAGTCCCGGAGCTTCTCGAACGCCCGCTCCCGGATCTGGCGAATGCGCTCGCGGGTTACCCCCAGCAGCGCACCGATCTTCTCCAGGGTGAGTGCCTCGGAGCCTTCTTCCAGGCCGTAGTAGAGCGAGAGGATCTTGCGTTCGCGTGGAGTGAGATGACGCTGGAAGATGCGATCGATGAATTCGCGTTGCAGCCGCACGTCCGTCATTTCCTCGATTTCGACTCCGCCGGTTCCGGCGACCCGCTCTCCGAAGGTGCTTGCTCCCCGGTCCTGGCGCTCGATCGGGGCGTCGAGGGACACCTCGGTCGAGCTCATGCGATGAGCCGACCGTATGTTGTCCACTGAATCGTTGAGTGCAATGGCGATCTCTTCGTCGGTGGGCTCCCGGCCCAGCTCCTGAGCCAGAAAACCCTTGGCCCGGGACATTCGGACCAGCGCAGAGTTCTGGTTCAGCGGAATGCGGACGCTGCGGGTCTGTTCGGCGAGCGCTTTCAGCACCGCCTGGCGCACCCACCACACGGCGTAGGAAATGAACTTCACCCCGTGGTCGGGATCGAACTTCTTCACCGCCTTGAGCAAGCCTTCATTGCCGATTGCCACCAGCTCCGAGAGGTCCAGCCCGTGGCCCTGATACTTCTTGACGTAAGAGATCACGAACCGGAGGTTGGCCGTGACCAGGCGCTCCGCTGCGGTTTCGTCTCCGGCCACAGCCTTGCGCGCCAGCCTTTTTTCCTCGTCTGGGTCGGAGATCATGGGGAGCTTCTGGATGTCGAGGAGGTACTGGTCGAAGGCGCCGGAAGGAGCGGAGCGGGCAAACGGACGAGCTTTCCCGGTGCGGACATGCGTCATAAACAATCCCGGCAGAGGGAGCGGCGACAATTTGTGACTCGGTGATCCAGACATCGGAGAGGGCTGACCAGCGAATATAGGAAGTTCGCGGCAGGCGGTCAAGCAAAACTTTGTTTCCACATCACAAAATGTTTGTACACAACTGCTTCGTTGGTTTATCCACTTCTGGCTCTTGGCGCGGTGGATAACCGTCCTAGAAAATTGCCTGCAACCTCTTGCACTTGCGCGGCTTAGAGCAGCCGATCTGGAGTTACGGTGTCCGAGTCGGTTCTTCTCAGACGATAGTCTCCAATGCCGCCCGCATGTCCTGTAAGGAAACTGCTGTGGTCCAGCCATCCCTCTGGTGCATGGCTCCGAAAGTGGTGATGAGCGCACAATGAATTTGCCCCTTTCGGTTCTTCTTGTCCGCTCCCATCGGGCCGATCACCGCCGCCAGATCGAGGGAGGATGGCAAACGTACCGGTAGGCCGAGGCGGGCCAGCAGCCTCGTCAGCCGCTCCCTGACTTGGGGGTCAGTGACATGCAGCCGAACACCCAGCTCGCACTCCGCGACGAGACCCAGGGCCACGGCTTCCCCATGAGAAAGCTGATAGCTGGAGGCGGCCTCCAGTGCGTGCGCAACCGTATGGCCCGCATTGAGAATGGCTCGCCGGCCGGCCTCCCGTTCATCCTGGCCTACCACGTCCGCCTTGATCTGCACACTACGCCGTACCAGCTGCGCTACGACTTGCGGATCTCGCTGGAGAATCGGCTCGGCTTGAGCCTCGATCCACTCGAAATAGCTGCCATCGGCGATCAGGCCGTGCTTTACCGCTTCGGCCAGCCCGCCCCGGTACTCCGGGGCCGGCAACGAGACGAGGGCCAGTGGGTCGGCTGCTACTGCCGCGGGAGGATGAAATGCACCGATCAGGTTTTTCCCGTGACTGGTGTTTACCCCGGTTTTGCCTCCGACCGACGCGTCAACCATGGCCAGAAGCGTGGTGGGAGCGAGCACATAGGGCAGACCTCGCATGTACGTGGCGGCCACGAACCCGGTGAGATCCCCCACCATACCTCCCCCCAGACCGATGAGACCGCTATCCCGGCCGAAGCCCCTTTCGAAAAGAGCGTCGCTGAGGTGAGCCCAGCTCTCCCGGGTCTTGGACGCCTCGCCGGCTGGAACCCTCAGGGTGTCACCGGTCCATGATGCCGGCCCCCAATGCCCTGCCTGGTACAACTGATACACGGTGGCGTCGGCGATCATGGCCACCCTGCGGTCGGGCAGGTGCTCGGCGACTACACCGTTCAACCGGCCGAGAATGCCCGGTTCCACGTAGACAGGGTAGCTCGCCACTGCGTGGCTCACAGTGATGGCACGCTGCATCGTGGTCTCCAGCGAGGCTACCAGGTTGCGTCGCTGACCCCGGCCCGAATATTGGCCAGCCGAGCCAGGGTGAAGAGGAGATCGGACAACCGATTGAGGTACACCAGGAACAGCTCAGGGACGGGCTCGGAATGCGCCAGGTGGACCACGCTACGCTCGGCACGCCGGCAGACAGTTCTGGCCAAATGCAGTGCTGCGGCAACGCTGGTCCCGGCCGGCAAGACAAAGGCACGCAATGGGGGAAGCTCCGTCTCTGCCTGATCCATGATCTGCTCGAACTCCCGGACCCGGTCGGCGGAGAGTGACGCTTTTTCGAGGGTCTTCCGCACCCGCTCCGGATCTGGGGTCGCCAAATGTCCGCCAATGGAGAAGAGGTCCCGCTGAACCGATTGGAGCAGCTCGTCGAAAAATCTCTCGGCCGCCGCCGCCCGCACCACTCCCAGTGTGGAATTCAGCTCGTCAACCTCGCCATACGCTGCGACGCGCGGGTGATCCTTGGGGACCCGCCCACCGCCAAAGAGTCCGGTGTCACCCTGATCGCCGGTGCGAGTATAGATCTTCATGGACGGGAGCCGACGCGCAGGTTCATGGCGCACCCAATGTGCCGGGTCCCACCGCGCAACGAAAGGGCTTAAGCTTCACGGCTACCGACGGGAACATTTTTTTCAGGAGCGGTCGTGGCCGCGCATGACTTGAAGGATATTTCGATAATTGGCGGGGGTCCGACTGGACTGTTCGCGGCTTTTTATGCCGGAATGCGAGGCGCGTCAGCCCGGATCATCGACGCCCTGCCCGCGCTGGGCGGGCAACTCATGGCCCTCTACCCTGAGAAATACATCTTCGACGTGGCGGGCTTTCCCAAGGTGCTGGCCAAGGATCTGGTGCGAGACATGGCCGCGCAGGGCCTGCAATTCGGGGCGTCAACTCACCTGGGCCAGGTCGTGACCGGACTCAGGCGGGTGGAGGATGGGAATGGGGGGCACTTTGTGCTGGAAACCTCCGAAGGGGACTACCCGTCCCGCACCATTATCATCGCCGCGGGTATCGGTGCCTTCGAGGCACGCAAGCTGGGTATCGAAGGGGAGGAGCGCTACGAGGAGAAGGGGCTCTACTTCAAGGTGCTCGATCCAAAGCAGTTCACCGGCCAGCGGGTGCTTCTGGTGGGAGGGGGAGACTCGGCCTTTGACTGGGCAGTCAATCTTCAGGGTGTCGCCAAGTCCATTTTGCTGATCCACCGGCGAGAGGGATTCCGGGCTCATCAAGCCACGATCAACCAGGTGCAAGACCTCCAGCGCTGCGGGAAATGCGAGCTGCGGACCTTCTGGGAAGTGAAGTCACTGGAAGGGAACGGGAAAGTCGAGCGGGTCACCATCTTCAACAACAAGACCAAGGAAGAGGAGACGCTCGAGGTCGACGCAGTCATTCCGCTGCTGGGCTTCCACTCCGACCTCGGTGCCATCAAGCAGTGGGGGCTGGAGACCGAGAAGGCCGACATCAAGGTCGATCAGGTCATGGCCACCAACGTGCCGGGTATCTACGCCGCCGGTGACATCACCAGCTATCCGGGCAAGCTCAAGCTGATTGCCACTGGAGCGGCCGAGGCCTGCATCGCGGTCAACAACGCGGTGCACCTGATCAATCCCAAGACCAAGGTCAACCCTGGCCACTCCTCCAACCTGGCGATTTTTGGACAGAAGGACGACTGATAGATTCTCTCCGCCGTTCCTCCTCTCCCCTCTCACCTCTTACCTCTTCCCATCTCCACCACCACACTATCGATGGCATTGAGCATGATCCGGCCACTTTCTGCATGGTGATTGGCCTGGACTGAAAAAGTGAGCGACTTACCACCGCCGAGCTCGATGTAGCCAGAGAGCGACTGCACCCGGGCAATGCTTCCGGTCTTAGCCCGAACCCGGCCGGCGAGCGGGCTCGCGATGAAGCGGTTCTTCAGCGAGCCGACCTGACCAGCCATAGGTAAACCTGCGGCGAACGTGGAGTACCGGGGGTGCCGCCGCATGAAGCGCAGTACCTGAGTGAACGCCAGGGGGCTCACCAGATTGCTGCTGGAGAGACCGGACCCGTCGCTCAGTGAAAACTGGGTGGAATCCACTCGCATCGAATCAATCAGGAAACGGCGTTCAACCGCGAGCCCCTCGGGCCAGGACCCCGCCTTCCCGAACTGTTTTCCCAGCTGCTTCAACAGCATTTCGGCGAACCAGTTCTGACTGGTGTTCAGGATCGGAAAGATCCAGTCCTTCAGCGGTCGGGACTGAACCTCCGCCAGTGGCGGTGATGAGCGGCGATGGGCGTAGAGCAGCGAATCGGTGGTCGAGCGAGTAGTGCCGGCAACCCCGACTCCCGCATCCGCCAACGCTTGCCGCAGTGCTCTCGCGGCATACAGGTTGGGATCGGGCACGGCAAACGACTCCGTGCGCGGTGGGTTGTCCAGGGCCACCGTGCCTTCGGCCCAGATCTGGAGCGTGCCGGGCTGGCGGAAGAAGCGATCTCCGATGTCCGACTCGCCACCAGGAAGGACGGTCAGCGTTCGATTCTCGAAACCGACGTCGCCCAGGTCGGGCGTGATGGAGATGAGCGCTGGTGCGCCGACAGTCGGTCCGGGTTGCCAATCGAAGTCGATGCTGTTGTCGTGAAAACCGAGCCCGGACACGGGTGCGGCATACCACCAGTTCAGGTCGAACGATTCCCAGTTGGGGTGCACCAACGTCGGCTCGAAGTAACTGCCGTCCCCAACCACGTCGCCGGCTATGGCGCGGACGCCTCTGGCGCGGAGCGCATCTACCAGCTGCCGCATGCGGCCAAAGGGATCGAGGTCGCACACGCCTGCCAGCGTGCTATCGGCTGCGTAGCAGCGCTTGTCCATGGTGGGATCGCCTCGCCCATAGAGCACCAGGTCTCCCTGCAGAACGCCACCGACGATGGGGCCGCCGTACAGGCTGGTCTTCACCCGCCAGTCTGGCGGTAACAGGGCGGAAGCGACCGCACCAACGATGAGTTTGGTGTTGCTTGCAGGGATGAAGAGGCGGTTCTCGTTCCGCCCATAGACCACGCGGCCGTTCTCGTCAATCAGGGCGATTCCCCAGAGTTGCCGATTCAAGGGGATCGTGTTGAGTCGGGCATCGATGCGGGCGAGCGGATTCTGGGCTTGTAAGACCGGAACCAGGGGAACGCCGGGAAGCAGGAGAAGCAATGGGAGAAGGACCACCCGGAACCACCGGTTCGCTGCTCGCCGCCCATTTTCCCATCCGTTGCCTTCCTGCCGGCGCACACTGTCCTCGCGAACCTCAATCATACGCCACTCTGGGATCCACTCGGGCGTAGAGCATGTCGGTGATCAGGTTGACCAGTACGAACACCAAGCTCAGAAAGAGAATGCTTCCCTGAATGGCGGGCAGGTCCCGCTTATCGATGGCCGTCAGCACGTACCGTCCGACGCCGGGCCAGGAGAAGATGGTCTCGGTCAGGATGGATCCAGTGAGATAGCTGCCGAAGTCGAGTCCCAAGACCGTCAGCACGGGGAGCAGGGCGTTGCGGAAGCCATGGGCGAGGACCACCCGGGCCTCCAGCAGACCCTTGGCACGCGCCGTGCGAACGAAGTCGCTCTCCAGCACTTCCTGCATGGCAGCGCGAGTCATCCGCGACAAAAATGCAACGGAGCGCATTCCGAGTGTCAGGGCCGGCAGTATGAGGTAAAGCAACCCGCCGGAGCCTGACGGTGGCAGCCATCGGAGATTCACCGCAAAGATCAGAATGAGAATCAGGCCGACCCAATACACCGGGAACGAGATTCCCAGGTAGGCTCCAAACGCGGCGACTCGGTCGAGCCAGGTGCCCGGCCGCCAGGCCCCGTAGATGCCGATGCTGATTCCGGTTACTGCCGCGAACAACATCGCCGCACCAGCGAGACGGAGGGTGGCAGGAAAGCGCTGGAGCAGGTCGCCCAGGATCGCACGGCGGGTGATGTAGCTGGTACCCAGATCGCCGCGGAGCACGCCACTCAGGTAGTGGGTGAACTGCTGGGGCAGGGGATCGTCCAGATGTAGCTCGGCCCGCAACCGGGCCAGTGTCTCCGGATCAGCGCGCTCGCCCACCATGGCCTGGACCGGGTCACCAGGCGCGACGTACAGCAACAGAAAGGTGACCAGGAGAACACCAAGGAGAGTGGGAATCAGGAACAGGAATCGCTGGAGGAGAAATCGGATCACCGAGCTCGCGCGGCCTCGGTCCAGCGTTGCCCGGTGAATACCAGGGGGACCTCCCAGCCTCGCACCTCCGGCTGCATGGCCCAGACGTCTACCGGGAACCAGAGAAAGATCCAGGGCGCCAGCTCGAAAACGCGGGCATCAATGGCCCGAGCCAATCGAAGATTCTCGGCACTATCGACCGTGGCTCTGGCCCGCACGATCATCGAGTCGAGCGCGGGATCCGTCAGGAACGCGTAATTGCCTCCGGGGCCTTTGTTGCGGGAGTGGAACAGCGGGTAGTTGAAATTTTCCGGGTCGGGATAATCGGCCCACCAGTCGGTCAGAAAAAGATCGGCTTCGCCATGGCGCACTGCCTCCCGCGCACTGGAGGCGTCACGCTCCACGATCTCGGCTTTGATCCCAACCTCGGCCAGATTCTGCTGAATTGATTGGGCCAGTCGAGCCAGCTCGGCCCGCTGAGTGCGCCAGAGCTTCACGGCGAATCCGTCAGGATACCCGGCGTCAGCCAGCAGCCGTTTCGCTTGGGCGGGGTCATACGCGTAGGCCGTACGGCTGGAATCGTATCCCGCGATCCCCGGTGGAAGCGATCCCGCCGAGCGAACCCCGCGGTTCATGAAGAGGGTGCTGAGCAGGGTGGGGACGTCTACCGCGTGATTCAGGGCCCGACGAACCCGCAGGTCTTTGAGCGGCCCCCGGGTGGTGTTGATTGCGACATAATACTCCCGAATTACCGGGCGGCGTTGCAGCTCCTTTGGGTGAGTTTGTTCCCAACGCCGAGTCTCCCCGATGGGTACTTCCACCACGCTCAGGTGGCCCGCCTCATACTCGGCTGCCTGGGTCAGCGGCTCGGGAATGATTCGGATGCGGAGCGTGTCCGACTTGGGAGCGCCGCCCCAATAGCTTTCGTTCTTGGCCAGGACGATAGCGTCGTCATGCGACCAGGACACGAACTTCCATGGACCGCTGCCCATCGGCCGCTGGTCGAAGTCCCGCGGAGTCGGGGTAGGGACGACCGCTGCGACCGGCATAGCGAGCAGCTTGGGGAAGACGTTCAGGGGCTCTTCCACGGTGAGAAGAACGGTCGAGTCATTCGGTACGGAAATTCCATCGACTTCCTTGCTCTGACCTGCGGCAAAGGCGCGGGCGCCGCGGATCGGGTATAACGGCCAGCTTCGTCCGCCAGTTGTGCCTGGTGCGAGCGCCCGCAGCAGGGACGCCCGGACATCGGACGCCCGGATGGGGCGGCCATCGTGGAACCTGGCATCGGAACGAAGGTGAAAGGTGTAGACCCGGCCGTCGGGGCTTGCCTCCCAGGTCCGGGCCAGCCCCGGTCTCAGCTGAGCGTCCGCGTCGAATTGAGTCAAATTGTCGAACAGCAGCGAAACGACTTCTCCGGTGGGCACGTCGGTGGAGAGCGCTGGATCGAGCGACCGGGGATCGTAGCTGAAGTAGTAGTCGAGAGTTGTCCCGCCGCCCCGGTCCGCGCAGGCCAGCAGGACCAGGAGGGTGGCCCGGAGTAATCGGCGCATGGGGAGTTGAAGGGCCCTCGCGATGGGGTGAACGGCGGAGCCAAACAGCCTACCGGCGACGGCAGAGCGACGCCCGCCGACCCGCTAACGTTGACACTACAGCGTAAGACGGTCAAACTACCGGGCTTACGACATGCCGTCAATCTGGTCTTGGTGGGCCAACGGTGGGAAAACCCTCGTCCAGGAGCGCGGCATCCCCCTCCAATTGCGTCGAACCAACCTCGTCCGGTCCAGCACCGGTCGTTCGCTCCCATGCCGTTGATCGGGCAGCCGGTTCTGCGGGCCGCGCTCATCGTGGCCCTGGCCATGTTGGGTTTGACGTTTTCGCTCCCGGCGCAGCAACAACCCCAGCGGGTCGTGCGCCAGCTCAAGTTCGAGGGAAATCACGCGATCAGTGACGAAGTTCTAGCCGCGGCGATCGCCACCACGAATTCCAGCTGGTTTGCCCGCGCACTCTTCTTCCGTTCTCTGGGGTTCCTCGGGGCAAAGCGCTTTTTCGACGAAGAGGAGTTCCGGCGGGACGTCGTTCGGTTGAACGTGCTCTACAAGCGGAGCGGCTACCCGGACGTAGTGGTTGACACGCTGGTCCAGCGAACGCCGGAGGACATCTATCTCACCTTTCAGATCACCGAGGGGAATCCGATCCGGGTGACCAGCATGAACACCAGCGGGCTCGACTCTCTGCCCCCGCGGCTGCGCCGGGCGGTGTTGTTGGACTTGCCGCTGCAGCTGGGCGACCCTTTTAATCGCTTCGACATGCAGGCGAGCGCAGACTCAGTGACTCGCCGGCTTCGGGACCGCGGCTACCCATCCGCCACTGTTTTCACGGCATTTGAATCCAACAGAGATGTCAAGACGGCAGCGGTGACGCTGGACGCGGCACCTGGAAGTCGTGCGGTAATCGGCCGGATCGAAGTGATCGGCACCAGAGGGGTGGACACCGCCGTAGTCCGCAAACTGCTGGTGTCACGAACCGGGCGGCGCTACTCCCAGGAAGAGTTGTTCGAAAGCCAGCGCAATCTCTATGAATCCGATCTTTTCCGATTCGCCACGGTAAACATCGACTCCGCCTCGTTTCATGCCGGCGATTCGACGGTGCCACTGGTGATCCAGGTAAACGAAAACAAGCCCCGGCGTATCCAGGGTGGGTTGGGCTATGCCACGTACGATTGTTTCCGCGGCTCGCTCGGCTGGACCACCCGGGATTTCCTCGGGGCCGGGCGGATTCTCGATCTAACGAGCCGAGTCTCCAAGGTCGGCGTTGGTGATCCCGTGGACTGGGGTCTGGACCAGAACATCTGCCGCACATCCAGAGACGATACCGTGGGGTCCGCCAAGGCGAACTACTATCTGGGCGCCTCGATCCGGCGTCCCGCCTTCCTGTCACCGAACAATGCCATCACCCTCTCGGTCTTCACCGAGCGGCGCTCGGAGTACAAGGTGTACCTGCGCCAGGAGACCGGGGCCAGCGTGGCCCTCACCCGGACCACGCCCCGGCGGCGTAACCCCCTCTCGCTCACGTACACGATCTCCTATGGAAGGACCGAAGCCACGGCCTTGAGCTTCTGCTCCGTGTTTGGCGCTTGCACACCAGACGTGGTGACGCCACTCAGACAGAATCTGGTCCTGGCGACCTTGACAGCACTGGGAACCTTTCCCCGGGTCAACAGTCCGATCGATCCGAGCCGAGGCCGAATCGGATCGGTGGAGCTTACTCACAGCTCGAAATACATCGGCTCTGCCGAGTTACAACAGTTCACCCGGTTGGTGGGAGGGATGTCGTGGTATCGTCCACTCTCCCGCGACGTGGTCCTGAGTTGGCGGCTGAGAGGTGGCCTCATCTTCTCTCCCACGGTAGACGTGGGAAGTGCGTCGGGCGCGTTCATCCCTCCGGACCAGCGCTTTTATGCCGGCGGACCCAACGACGTCCGTGGCTTCGATCGGAATGAGCTTGGTCCCGTCATCTACGTCGTGCCGCCGGGAGGTATCAGAGGCGACACCATCTTTGCCGATTCGGTTCGCGTGGCGGCCACCGGAGGAAATACCTTTGCCCTTGGCAATGTCGAACTCCGAGTACCCTCCCCGATCTTCACTTCCCGGCTGCGGTTCGCGGCGTTTGTCGATGCGGGCGGTGTATGGCAGCGGCAGGGCCCCCGCTCGAGCCGGGTTATCCGGGTAACTCCGGGTCTGGGACTTCGAATTACCACCCCACTCGGCCCCGCACGCCTGGATGTTGCGTACAACCCGAACCGGCTGCAGCCCGGGACGCTCTTCCAGGCCGACGCTCTGGGGAATCTCACTCCCGCCTCGGTGCCGGGGGCAGATTCCTACGTCTTGCCTCGAGCTCGGAAATACGCGATCCACATTGCGGTCGGACAAGCATTCTGATGCGGCGCCACCTCGCCCGGTTCCTCTTTGTCTTCGTCATTGGCTCCATTGCCATGGTGCTGGGCGTGGTGACGTCCATGACCTTGACGCCACCGGGCCGGGACCTGCTGGCCCGGACGGTTTCCCGGATGCTCGACCGAATTGTGACCGGATCGGTGAAGGTCGGCTCCATTTCGGGTTCCTTCGTGTACGACCTCACTCTGGAAGATCTCGTGGTTCGCGATACCAGTGGGGTCCTGCTGGCCAATCTTCCCCGCGCGCGGGTAAGCTATCGCCTGCCCAATCTGATCGCCGGACAGGTTGTGCTCAGCGGGATGGAGCTGGACCGGCCCACCATTCAGCTGATCAAGCACCGCAATGGCCGAATGAACTACGAAGAGGTGCTGGGGATCGGCAAGGGTTCCAAAGGCGGCAAGTCGCCGCTGGTCGAGTTCCATAACGTGCGGATGACCGAGGGCACACTCCGGATTGCGCTGCCCTGGAACCCACCCAAGACCGCGGTGACCGAGGCCAGTGTGGATTCGGCAGTTCGAGCGGAGCGAGCCAAGCCGGGGCGGCTGATCGAGGATACCCCGGAGGGACGGAGACGCATCATCCAGCTTTCGGATCTGGCTACCCGGATGTCCCGGCTCCGGATTGCCACGCCGGACCGGCAGCCTTTTACCATCGATCTGGACTCACTTGCCACCCGGGTCAACGACCCCGGCATCACCCTCACCAATGCGGTGGGCCGAGTGCGAATTCGGGGAGACAGCGCCGTGTTCAGCCTCTCCCGCGGGGCGTTGCCGGACAGCCGGTTCTCCGGCGGGGGTGCGGTCACCTGGCCGCGCGACACCATCCTGTTCGATTTTCAGGTGATCTCCCCCCGGGTGAATCTGGAAGACCTGCGCTGGGTTTCGCCGTTATTTCCCGCCATGAGT
>Ga0307416_100001492_pt1 | contig 12733 bp, 9 predicted proteins | sample DK1Cmetagenome_2_FD_203821 | JGI IMG/M metagenome (GOLD analysis project Ga0307416, IMG submission 203821) | Maize rhizosphere microbial communities from greenhouse at UC Davis, California, United States - DK15-C-3 | ecosystem: Host-associated > Plants > Roots > Rhizosphere > Soil | place: USA...
CACAGTCTCGGCAGTGCTGACTGCTTGCGAAAGGCGCGCCGACCGTGAATCACGAGCTCATGCTCGAGCCGCTTCCCGCTGGCAAGCTGCCTGGTTGGCTCTTGCGAAAAGTGCTTCCCGGGTCACCGCGTGATCCGGACATCCTCGTTGGTCCGGGAATTGGAAGAGATGCGGCCGCGATTGCCGTTGGTGAACGAGTCATCGTCGCCAAGAACGATCCCATCACCTTTGCCTCCGAGGGCGGCGCCGCGCATCTGGTTGAAGTCAACGCCAACGACGTCGCCTGTATGGGGGCAACGCCGCGTTGGCTCCTGGTGACCGCTCTCCTACCGTACGGGTTCACACCGGCGGATGTGCTCAACCAGTTCGCCGAACTGCGAGAAACCTGCAGACACCGTTCCGTCGAGCTGATTGGCGGCCACACCGAAATCGTCCCGGGACTGGCGCGGCCGATTCTCGTCGGCATGATGCTGGGCGACGCATCGCCGCATGAGCTTCTCCGGCCGGGGCGGGCGCAGCCCGGCGACGTCCTCCTCCTTACCAGGGGACTCGCCATCGAGGGGACGGCCCTGCTGGCGAGAGAGCGGGCCGACGAGCTGAGGGAACTGATCGGAGAAGAAATCCTGAGTGCCGCGGAACGCCTGATAGTCGACCCCGGAATCTCGGTCGTGGCCGAGGCTGAGATCGCCCGCCGCTCTGGCGAGGTTACCGCTCTGCACGATCCCACCGAAGGCGGTTTGGCCAGCGCGGTGCGCGAGATGGCGACGGTTTCGGGAACCGGGGTCGAGATTGACGCCGAAGCGGTACCGATTTTGGCGGAAACACGTGCCGTCGCCGAGGCGCTCGGTATCGATCCGCTGGGCATGCTCGCGTCCGGATCGCTTCTGATCGCGACGCGACCGGAAGGTGTGTCAAGGATCGTGCACGATATCGAAGCAGCCGGAATCCCTGTCAGTGTCGTAGGACGACTGACTGACGATCCGCAAGAAGCGTCACTCATATTCGGTGGCAACCGACGGCCACTGCCCGAATTCGCGGTTGACGAGGTTGCTCGGTTGCTGTCCCAAGAGGGAGAATCCCGCCCCTCCTCCCCTGCTCCGAATTCATGAGGCTCGTTCTCGTCGGCAGCGTCAATGCTCATGTCGGCTTCCGTGACGGGATGGCCGTCCTGAACGCGAGAGGCTCGGCTCTCGATGCGGTCGTCGCCACGATCCGCCAAGTGGAGGCGAACCCTGACGACCACTCCGTCGGCTTCGGTGGTCTGCCGAACCTGGACGGCGACGTCGAGCTCGACGCGAGCATCATGGACGGCCGCACCTTGGCCACGGGCGCCGTGGCGGCGATGCACGGGTATCAGGACGCTATCTCCCTTGCCCGCGTTGTCATGGACGACCTACCACATGTCCTGGTGGTTGGCCCGGGCGCGGGCCGCTTGGCTCACGAAGCTGGGTTCCGATCTCAGGATCTGCTGACCCCGGAAGCCCGGGTCATTTGGGAGTCACCCTTCACGGCAGCAGGCACAGCGGACGCCTATCGCGAAAAGATGCGAGAGCTGGCCGGGCGGTTGAGCCGGGATCCGGAGCGCCCGCACGACGCTCATGGCACGGTCAACGTCATCGCCAGAGATGCGGCCGGCAACCTCGCCAGTGGCGTGAGCACGTCGGGGTGGGCCTGGAAGTTTCCCGGGCGGGTTGGCGATTCCCCCATCATCGGGGCCGGCAACTACGTCGATAACCGCTGGGGCGCAGCAACATGCACCGGTCGCGGTGAAATGGCGCAACGCTGCTGTACCGCTCACAGCGTGGTGACGTTCATGCGCTGCGGAATGTCTCTGGCCGACGCGCTGCGAAAAGCGGCCGACGACCTCCACCAGCTCCAGGACGAGTACCGAAGCGAAGTCAATATCATCGGCGTCGACCGGGACGGTCGCCACTCAGCCGTTTCGACAGCACCCGGGAAAACGTACATTGCCATGTCTGGCGCAGCTGATGACATCGTCGAGCTGGAACGCACGTTCGTGCCGCCGCCGACTGGCATTCCGGCGGCGACCACAAGCTGAATCGTCCAGCCGATGCAAGCACGTGACACCGGAGTCGCTACACGTCCCGATTCAGCGTCTCCAGAAACTCGTCGTTCGCCTGCGTCTTTGATAGCCGGCTAAGCAGCAGCTCGGTACCTTCGCTGCCGCCGAGCATGGACACCATCCGCCGCATCGTCCAGACCTGGCGCAACGTGGATTCGTCGAGCAGGAGCTCTTCTCGCCGCGTTCCCGAGCGCTGGATGTCAATCGATGGATAAATGCGCCGCTCCGCAAGTTTGCGGTCGAGGTGCAGTTCCATGTTCCCGGTGCCCTTGAACTCCTCGTAGATGACGTCGTCCATGCGGCTACCGGTATCGATCAAGCAGGTGGAGACGACCGTCAAGCTTCCTCCACCCTCGATGTTCCGGGCAGCGCCGAAAAAGCGCTTGGGTGGATAGAGCGCCACAGGATCGATACCGCCGGAAAGGGTGCGGCCACTCGGCGGCACGGCCAGGTTGTAGGCCCGCGCCAGGCGAGTGATCGAATCGAGCAGGATCACCACATCCCGGCCGCCTTCGACGAGTCGCTTGGCGCGCTCGAGCGCCATCTCGGCGACTTTGGTGTGGTCCTCGACCGGTTCATCGAACGTCGACGAGATGACCTCGCCTTCGATCGACCGGCGCATGTCGGTCACTTCTTCGGGACGCTCGCCGATCAGGCAGACCATGAGATGGATGTCAGGGCAGTTCGTGCTGATGCCGTTCGCGATCGCTTTCAGGAGCATCGTCTTGCCGGCTTTCGGCGGCGAAACGATGAGACCTCGCTGCCCTCGGCCGATCGGCGCCACCAGGTTGAGCAGCCGAGTTGAGAGGATGTTTGGCGCCGTCTCGAGGTTGATCAGCTCCAGGGGGAAGATCGGAGTGAGTGAGTCGAACGACGGGCGACGGCGCGCAGTCTCCGCATCGATGCCGTTGACGGCCTCGACGCGCAGCAGGCTGAAGAACTTCTCATTGTCCTTCGGCGGCCGCACCTGGCCACTGATCCGGTCTCCCGTGCGCAGACCGAAGCGCCGAATCTGCGACTGCGAGACGTAGATGTCATCCGGTCCGGGAAGGAATCGCGGCCCTCGCAGGAAGCCAAATCCATCTTCGATGATCTCGAGGATGCCGTCACCGAAGATTTGCCCATCTTTTTCCGTCTGAGCGCGCAGAAGCCGGACCATCTGCTCTTGCTTCGGCAGACGGCCAAACGACGGAATCTCGAGGTCTCTCGCCATCTCGGCCAGTTCCTCGGCCGTCTTTGCCTCGAGCTCGGCAATGGTGATGTGGGGCGGACCTGTGCGGGTAGGGACTGGCTGCGCGGCGTATGGCGCTCCGTTCCGTTGCCGTGGCTGGCCATATCCGGCCTGTCGACCGTCCCGGCTGTCACCAGCAAAGCGCTCGGCGCCGTTGGACCGTTCGCCCGGCGCCGGTCGCGGGCCCCGGTCACGCCGTCCCCGATTGTCTCGAGTGCGAGTGCGATTGTTGAGCTCGGCTCGGCCATCGCCCGTTGGTTCAGCGGGACGATCGATCGGCGGCGTTTCCCACACCGTGGCGGCTGTAGCCGGCGCCCCCGCTGCCGGGTCTGCCATGTGAATCTCGGGAATTGGGGCCGGATCCACGGGACGCACTGCCTCAGGTTCGGGGTTTACAGCGGCCTGAGGTTCAACGTCTACAACGGCTTCCCGGCTGGATTCTGACGGTACTTCAGCCTGTGCGGTCGACGCATCAGGCGTACTTTCCGGAGCTTGAATCGCTTCCGGCATGGCGCCTGAGTCTGCCGAGTTTTCGGTGTCGGGCTTCGCGGATGCCCGCGGGCGCGGTGCTCTCCGGCGAGGCGTAGGGGTCGACACAGGCGGCATTTCGACTGTCTCTTCGACGGTCAACAGAGTTCCCTCCATGTCCACGCACTTGCATTTGCAGATGAGGACTTGATCACGTTCGGTTTTGACCGAGCTTTCCACTGCCGCTCAGACGTATCGCTGTTTGTCTCACCACGGTCAACGACATGGATCGCCAATGCAGTGCCCACGCGGCACGCGAGTCTTCAGACACACCGAGAGAAGGTCAATGCAATGTCCGGCGCTCCAACAAGAGGAGAGAAAACGGCGAGGGGCGAGGTTTGCAATTGCCCCCAGCGCGGCAACGTTACTTTAGCACCGAGCGCCATGATCGTCAACAAAAACCACTCGGTCGTCGCGTTTACCCTCGAGACATGCGGAAACCCCCGTGCCCTGACGGTCGTCTGCCGTCCTCGAGTCGCCACCTAATCGAACGGAACACCGTAGACGTCGAGTTTGCTCGGTCGGTGAACCGTATCGATGCGGCGGGTCGTACCGAACCGGGAGCGCATGACGACCGACTGCGTAGTCGCTCCACCGCCGAAATAGTGCACCCCTCTGAGCAACTCTCCGTCGGTTATTCCTGTGGCCGCGAAAAAGATGTCGTCGCCGCGAACGAGGTCGGTGGCGCTCAATACGCGTGATACGTCGATACCGTGTGCATCGACCGCAGCCAACTCTTCATCATTCCGCGGCCACAGCTTGCACTGCATTTCGCCGCCAATGCTGCGGATGGCGCAGGCCGCGACGACAGCCTCTGGGGCACCGCCAATGCCCATCAGGATATCAATGCCGGTTCCGGGAGTCGCGGCCATGACCGCGCCGGCGACGTCACCATCCATGATGAACCGGATTCGTGCCCCTGCCTCGCGAATCTGCTCCGCCAGCGTTTCATGTCGCGGTCGATCAAGCATGACGACGGCCAAATCCCGGACATCCCTACTCAGCGCGCGAGCGACGTTCTCGAGATTGGTCGCTACTGAGGCATTGATGTCGATGGCGTCCGCTGCTTCAGGACCAACGGCAATCTTGTCCATGTAGGCAACATATGGTGATTCGAACATGGAGCCGCGTTCAGAGACGGCAACCGTGGAGATCGAATTCGCCATTCCCTGAGCGAGCAAGCGAGTTCCGTCAATCGGGTCGACCGCGATGTCAGTCTTCGGTTCATCGGCACAACCGAGATGCTCGCCCTCGAACAACATCGGGGCTTTGTCCTTGGCCCCTTCACCGATGACCACTACGCCATCCATCGGGATGGTGTTGAGCACCATTCGCATGGCATCGACCGCCGCCTGGTCGGCCGCTTCCTTCTGCCCGCGACCCATCCAGCGACCCGCCGTGAGGGCCGCCGCTTCAGTGACACGAACGAGCTCCAGCGCGAGATTCCTACCGATTTCCTGTTCCATTGCACTCCTCACGCGCTGTCCGACGAACGCCGGTCGATTGCTTGCTTCTCCCGTGCGGCTTCGAGCCAGTTCTTGGCCGAGCCGGGAAGATCAAACACGCTCCCAACTTCGACGGAGCACTCCGGAAGCGACTGCAGGAATGTCGCACCGTAGCGCTTCGTCAAGATCCGCCGATCGAGCACCGCGCAGACTCCCCGGTCGCGGCTGGACCGGATCAGTCGCCCGAATCCCTGCTTGAATCGCAACACCGCCTGAGGCACCGCGTATCCCGCGAATGCATCCTCGAAGGCTTCACTGCGAGCGGCAAATACAGGGTCGGAGGGAACCGTGAACGGGAGTCGGGTGATGGCTAGCAGGCTCAACGCCTCACCGGAAACGTCGACACCCTCCCAAAACGACGCCGTGCCAAGAACCGCGACGTTCGTTTCTCGCCTGAGGCGCTCAGTCAATTGCTGCGGTGAACCATCGCGCCGCTGCGCAAGCACCGCGATGCCCCGATCCTGCAGCGGCCCCGTGATCGATCTCGCCATATCGCTCAGCAGCGCGTGCGACGTGAACAGCACAAGAGCGCGGCCACGGGTGGCGTCGATGACGTCGATGAGGGTTCGCTCCAGCACGTCTCGATAGTCGGGATGAGTTGGCTCGGGCGTGTCATCGGTCAGGTAGAGCAGCACCGACGCCCGGTAATCGAATGGAGACGGCACGATCAACGACGAGGCATCTGGAATGCCAAGACGCGATGCCAGATAGTCGCAATCCCCGTCAACCGCCAGCGTCGCGGACGTCAGGATGGCGGCGCGTGCCTTTTTGAAGAGCCGCTCCTGGAGGAGCCCGCTTACGTCCAGCGGAGCAGAGCGAAACGTGATGCGGTCGGTCGTCCCTTGTCGTTCCAGCCAGAACACGCGTCCCGACTCGGGCGCATCAAGCGCGCTCGCGAACTTACCCGCCAGCTCTGTCCCAATGCGAATCGTGTTCGCCAGGTCGCTGAGGAGCAATTCTTGTCGCTCACCGGCCTCGGCGAGATCGGCGATGGCCACGTCATCGACCTCATCGACCGCGGACGCGAACCAGCGCAGCGCCGACTCGGCCGAACGAAGTCCCTCGAGGAGCCGATCCCAAGCTCCATCGACGGCTTGCCAGGCAGGGGATGTACGGGTGGCCGCGGTTACGCGGTGGGCACGTTCAGCTCCGCCGTTGGCGCCACCAGCTTCGACCTGGATGTACTCCAACGCCGCAAAGAGATCTCGGCCCGCGGACCGTATTGAAGCCGATGCGCCGAGGGCATCTTCAAGATGCTCGCGGGCCAGCCGGGCGCGGCGCTGCCCCGCGCTGTCAGCCGCGGCGCCCATCAGGAACGCCACCGCTCCGGCGGCCACGCCAGACAATGCAACACCGTCATTGCCGGCAACTGCCTCCGCATACTCAGTAAGATTCCGCTCGCTCAGCGTGACGGTGAACTGCGCGGTGGCCTGGTCCTCCAGATGGTGTGCTTCGTCGACGACGAGGGCGTCATAGTCCGGCAGAATGCGGTTACTCGACGCTGCATCGGTCAACAACAGGGCATGGTTCACCACGACGAGATGCGCGCTTTCGGCGGCCCGTCGCGCACGAAAGAGGAAGCACTGGCCGCGCTGATGGAAGACACAAGAACCAGGGTCGCAGGCACCTTCTTCTTCGGCGACCTGCCGCCAGAATGTCTCTTCGCCACCAGTCAGTCGCAGCTCGGCACGGTCACCCGTCGTCGTTCGCGGCAGCCACGCCAGGATCTTGGCTTTGAGTCGAGCTTCGTTCGGTTCAAGCGAGACCTGTCGCTCCCAGGGAAACCATTTCCGCAAGCACAGGTAGTTCGCGCGCCCCTTCAGGGCGACGACTTCAACCTGCCTGTCGCCATCAGCCATGGTCAGGGCCGCAATCAAGTCCGGAACGTCTTTGCGCAAGAGTTGGTCCTGAAGCGCCAGCGTGTTCGTCGACAGCACGACGGTTTCGCCGCGCTCGGTCGCGGAGAGGGCGGCCGGCACGAGATACGCCAGACTCTTCCCGGTCCCCGTGCCGGCCTCCACCAGGATCTGACCGCTGACGTTGATCGCTTCCGCCACGGCGTCAGCCATCTGCTCCTGCTGCCGGCGACGCTCAAATCCGGCGATCACCTCTGAAAGCGTTCCGTGCGGTCCGATGACGTCTTGCACGACCCGGTGATCGAGCGGCTCGAGCGAACCGGTGGGCTCGAGAGCGTCCTCTCTTGGGCGTTCCCGCAAGAACGCGATCTCCGGCGGCATGAGCCGGGGCTCCCCGCTCGTGCGAAAGCGAGCCGCGAACCGCGGCTCGAACAAGTCCGCGAACTGCCAGCCACCTTCAGAGATGTGGGTTGCCAGTCGTTCCAGCGTGACGTCATCGTAGGCCGCGATTCTCGCCTGCAGCGCCTCGAAAACGTCTGCAAGAGCATCCGCGACATTCCGCTGTGAGCCATTGTCCCCAGAATCGACGCCAAGGGCCTCGCCGAGCGTGTCCAGACCGGTCGACGCCAGCCCAGGAACTAGAATCGACGCAAGCTCGGCGGTATCGAGTGGAGCCTGTTCCAGGCGAACACCTTCAGCCGCCAGAACAGCCAGTGCCCGGTCGGCGTCGTGCGTGACGATCCGGCCATTTGCGAGGAGGACCCGCAGCTTCTCTGCGATCTCCGGCCACTCCGCCTCGTGAGGTTGATGCTCGGTGACCTCCGGTGTTGGATTCGGAAGCTCGATGGCGAGCGCCCTAGACTGCACGACCGCATCAAAGCGCGTTCGTTCTCCGCTGGCGTCGACAGTGACTGTCGACACGGCGCTCACGCGATCCCTACGCGGATCGGGTCCGGTCGTCGTCAACGCCAGCGCAATAAATGGCAGGCTCACGTCAGATTTTGCCTTCTAGTGATGAAGGGCCTACAGGGCCCGCTCGGACAGAGACTCTGCTAAGGCAAGCGTTAGTAATGCCAGCTGCGTGACGCCCATCGGAACAGGTTCCACATCGATGTACTCATCGGTACGGTGCACGTTGCCACCAGTGGTGAGGCCGACGCAAACTGCGGGGATCCCGGCCGCGATGGGAACATTGGCGTCGGTGCTCGACGCGTCGAAGCTCGGTTCCAGACCGAGCGCCGCCAGCGTACTTGCGGCGATCTGGACGATTGGGCTGTCGGCCGGCACCACACCCGCCGGACGCTCCCCAATCGACTCCGCTGTGTATTCGACCGAATCCCCGCGGTTGCTGCGATCGACAAGTCGCGTCACCCGGTCGCTCAGCCGGCGCAGTGCGGACTCGTCGATCGATCGTAGGTCAAGGAGGCAGGAGGCGTCCGGGGCTATCGTATTGACCGAAACGCCGCCACTGATCATTCCCACGTTCAATGTCGTCTTCGGCGAACGAGGCAATGGAATCGCGTCGAGCTCCGCAATCAACTTGGACAACCCATGGATGGCGTTTGCACGCCCAAAGTCGCCCCAGGAGTGACCGCCTGGCCCCTTGACGGTAATGCGAAATCGCCTGCTGCCGACTGCGACATGCGTCACGCGTCCCAGATTATGGCCTTCCAGCGCTACGACCGCGCCGATGTCAGAATGGGAAGCGAGCACTTCACGAATTCCTCGCAGGTTGCCTAAGCCCTCTTCGCCGACGTTGCCCGTGACTAGCACATCGACCGCGGGCACCTCGCCGGCGATCCGCAACAGATCTGCCAGCTTGATGGCCGCGGCCACGGCGACGCTGTTGTCCCCAACACCCGGCCCCGTCAGGCGACCGGCGGACCGCTTGACCTCCAATGGAGTGCCATTCGGGAACACCGTATCGATGTGCGCGGCGACAACCAGCTTGGATGTTCCCGCCCGCGTCGATTGCCGGCCCGGAATGACACCAACGACATCGCCTAAGGCGTCGCGCTCTGTCGCAAGACCGGCCGTGGCGAAGAGTCGGTCAACGAGGAGCGACTTCGCGGTTTCCTCTCCCGTCGGAGAAGGCACCGCCGAAATCAGGGCTGTCAATTCCAGGACGTCGGGAGTCACCGCATCGGCGGCAGCACGCACCGCCTCGATCCGCTCTGGTGAGGCCAGAATCACAGGGTCTCCGGCTCATGTTACAGGTGTGGCGCACCGATGCGCGCGCGCGCGCCGACGTCCCGAGAACTCGACCACGGCCGTGAGCAGGCGGCAGCGGAATGATACCATTGCCAACCATAAGATACTGCCGTCGCTGGCCGTCAGTTGGCCGACCCCGGTTGCAATCGGTCACCGCCGCCATCGTTACATGGAGGAGCAGCGTGGCATATCACCGCTACGACGCGGTCATCGTCGGCGCAGGCGGCGCGGGTCTGATGGCGGCCATCCAGATGGCCGGCAAGGCCAACATCGCGGTGGTCAGCAAGCTCTACCCAACGCGCTCGCACACGGGAGCGGCCCAGGGCGGCATCAGCGCGGCGCTCGGCAACGTCGAGGAAGACCACTGGCAGTGGCACATGTTCGACACCGTGAAGGGTGGCGACTATCTCGTCGACCAGGACGCGGCGGAGGTGCTCGCGCGCGAAGCTGTCGATGCGGTGCTCGAGCTCGAGCATATGGGTCTGCCGTTCAATCGCACGCCGGACGGCCGCATGGACCAGCGCAGGTTTGGCGGGCACACCCGGAACTTCGGCGAGGGTCCGGTCAGGCGCGCCTGCTACGCCGCCGACCGCACCGGTCACATGATCTTGCAAACGCTTTACCAACAAGGGATCAAGCACCAGGTCAATTTCCTCGACGAGTTCCACGTCCTCGATCTCCTGGTCAGCGACGATGGCCGCGCCTGCGGCGTGGTCGCCCTGGAATTGCGCACCGGTGAGATTCATACGATCCACGCCAAAAGCGTGCTCTGGGCCACCGGCGGGTTCGGCCGCATCTTCAGCGTTACGTCGAACGCCATGGCCGGCACCGGAGACGGCTTCGCGATCCCCTTCCGCCGCGGTGTGCCGCTGATGGATATGGAGTTCTATCAATTCCATCCGACGGGGATTTACAAATTCGGCATCCTGCTTTCTGAGGCGGCGCGCGGTGAGGGTGGCATTTTGCGTAACGGTCTCGGCGATGCGTTCGCCGAGCGGTATGCGCCGACCCTCAAGGACCTGGCGCCGCGCGACATGGTCTCCCGCTTTATCTATCAGGAGATCAAGGAGGGGCGAGGCGTCGATGGCAAGGACTATGTCTATCTCGATCTCTCACACCTTCCCCCCGACCTCATCGACAAAAAACTGCCCGACATCACGGACTTCGCCCGAACGTACCTCGGCATCGAGCCGAAACGTGACCCGATGCCGATTCAACCGACGGCCCACTATGCGATGGGCGGCATTCCCACCGACCTCGACGGCCGGGTGCTCGCGGACGCGGAAGGCACGACCATCCCGGGACTCTACTCCGCTGGCGAGAATGCCTGCGTCTCTGTGCACGGCGCGAATCGCCTCGGCACCAATTCCCTGGTGGATCTCGTCGTCTTCGGACGACGCGCGGGCCGGCATATGTTGGAGTTCGGCCGTGAAAGCGACTTGCCGCCGCTGCCGGTCGATCCTGAGTTCGTGGCCCAGGCGCAAGTGTCCGATTTGCTTTCGAGGCCGAAGGGCGAGCGCATGGCCGACCTTCGCAGTGAGCTGCAATCGATGATGATGGACCAGGCCTCGGTCGTCCGCAGCGCCGAGAGAGTCTTTCAATGGCAAAGCAAGGCATCGCGCGGATTCGCTCGGGATACGCATACGCCGGTATCGACGACCATGGGCCGACATTCAATACCGATCTTACCGAAGCGCTAGAGCTGGGGGCGATGCTCGACTGCGCGGAGGCGCTGGTCGAAGGAGCCCTCGCTCGAGAGGAAAGTCGAGGCGCTCATTACCGCACTGACTTTCCCGAGCGCGATGATGTCAACTGGCTCAAACACACTATGTTGCGGAAGACATCGGGAGGCTTGGAACTGAACAAGAGGACGGTCTCGATCACCGAATTTCAACCGAAAGAACGAAAATACTGAGGAGCAACGAATTGGAATATACGTATCGCATCAAGCGCTATGACCCCGATGTCGACGTCAAACCGCATTTCGAGGAATACACCCTAGACCTGGAGCCGAGCGACCGGGTCCTCGATGGATTGAACGAGATCAAATGGCGCCAAGACGGAACCTTGACGTATCGGCGCTCGTGCGCGCACGGCGTGTGCGGATCCGACGCCATGCGCATCAATGGCCGCAACTACCTGGCCTGCAAGACCTTGATGAAGGAGTTTGGGAAGAAGATCACGGTCGAGCCATTGATCGGGTTCACGGTAATCAAGGACCTCGTCGTGGACATGGATCAGTTTTTCGCCAGCTACAAGGCGGTCAAGCCGTATCTCATCGCCAGTGACCCTCCGGCGTCCGAGGAACGGCGACAGACCCCTGAACAGCTCGACCGCTACGAAGAAGCGACCAAGTGCATCCTTTGCGCGTCCTGCACGACCTCGTGCCCGATCACGTGGACGAATGAGAGCTTTGTCGGGCCGGCCGCAATCGTGAACGCCGCGCGCTTTATCTACGACAGCCGGGATGAGGGCGCCGCTGAGCGCCTGCGCATCTTGAACACGCAGTCGGGCGTTTGGCGCTGCCGCACCATCTTCAATTGCACCGAGGCTTGTCCGAGGGACATCAAAGTGACGAATATCATCGAGGATGTGAAACGCACGCTGCTCTTGGAACAGGTCTAACGCCGAACGAGGTGAGCAGACAACTGGCATGGAGTCGCTCTGGACCTGGCTGAGCACGTCTCCCAACAAGGGTGAGGTACTCGATGCCTTCGGCGTGTTCTGCCTTCTCCTCTTCGCTCCCGGGTTTGTGGCCTCGGCGTACCTCGCGGGAATTGGCGCGGATCGGCTTGCGAAGGACCCAGTTCGGCTCGCTGGAATCCGGTATTGCGCGTCGATGGGACTCTGGGTGTTCGGCGCCGGCCTCTTTTTCCTTGGGGTGCGGGTGATACAGATCAACCCGCTGTCGTTCGGAGAGCCGAAATGGCTCGTTGGGAGCATCGTCGCCGTCATCTTCGCGGCCGCCCGCTGCCTGGATTGGTGGCGAACGGAATATCCAGCGGAACTGGCACGCCGCGTCTCCGCGGAGACGATCTATCCACTCACCGATCTTGGGTCCCGCATCAGCGGCGCGCCGGCCAGACAATCACTCCCGGAAGCGATCGTGCGCAAATAAGTGCCGGCACGCAGAACGCCCCGCTCTGGTATGAGCGAGGCGTCCAAGATTGGTCGTGCACCTCTTGTCGATCTCGACGCTCCGGCTAGTCGCCGGTCGCCGGCTCAGGTCAGGCTTCCCCTCGTCACCCGGGGAGGTCGGTTTACGGCTGCTACCTTCCGGTCCTGACCGGGTTCGCCGTTCCCCGCCGCGCGGGACCTT
>Ga0307416_100001493_pt1 | contig 12731 bp, 13 predicted proteins | sample DK1Cmetagenome_2_FD_203821 | JGI IMG/M metagenome (GOLD analysis project Ga0307416, IMG submission 203821) | Maize rhizosphere microbial communities from greenhouse at UC Davis, California, United States - DK15-C-3 | ecosystem: Host-associated > Plants > Roots > Rhizosphere > Soil | place...
CTCGATCGCGCACGTAGGTCTTGATGTTCGCGACGGTGAGCGCCAGCAATGCCTGCATCGACCGTCAGTCCCGCAGCGCTCGACCGGTCAGGTCGAGGAAGACGTCCTCGAGCGTCGCCCGCCGGATCGCCAGGTTCTGCGGCTCGAGGCCGCGCGAATCCGCCAGATCGAGCAGCGCCCCGACCGTCTTGCCCGGGTCGCGCGTATAGACCAGGACCTCGTGCTCGTCCTCCTTCACGGACGCCACCGCGGGGAGTGCCGACAGCTCGTCCGGTGTCAGGGCTTCGAGTCGGTCGAACCTGATGGTCCGCTCCTGGTAGTGCTTGGACACGAGCTCCTCGACCGTGCCCATCTCGAGGATCCTGCCGTGGTCCATGATCGCCAGGCGGTCGCACAGGATCTCCGCCTCCTCCATGTTGTGCGTCGTCAGGAGCACCGACCGGCCAGCGGCCTTGAGCCCTTCGACGATGTCCCACAACGACCGTCGGGCGGCCGGGTCGAGGCCGGTCGTCGGCTCGTCGAGAAAGACGAGCTCCGGATCGTTGACCAGCGAGAGGGCGACCGCCAGGCGCTGCCGCTGGCCGCCGGACAGCTCCTGGCTCCGGGCATCGCGCCGCTCGCCGAGCTCGAGCGCGTCGATGATCTCGCCGGTCGGGCGCGTCCGCGGATAGAAGCTTCGGAACAGGTCGACCAGCTCGGTGACCGTGAGCTTCGGGTACAGGGCGGCCGTCTGGAGGCTGACCCCGATGCGCGGCTTGATCGCGTCGGCATCGCTCCGGACATCGACGCCGAGGACCCAGACCTCGCCGCCGTCGGGTTCGCGGAGGCCCTCGAGGATCTCGACCGTCGTCGTCTTGCCGGCGCCATTCGGCCCGAGGAGGCCGAAGATCTCGCCCTTCGCGACGTCGAAGTCGATGCCGTCGACAGCCTGGACGTCGGCGTACCGCTTGGTCAGGCCGCGCACGCGGATGACCGGGCTGGCGAGCGCGGCGGTCACAGGCGCCGGTCAGAGCTTCTTGCGCAGATACGCCGCGACCGAGGCGTCGTAGCCCATCGACTCGTACAACTTGTAGGCCTCCGGGCGGTGGTGGCCCGAGGTCACCTCGACGAAGGCGGCTCCGAGCTCGCCAGCGATCCGTTCCGCCTCGGTCATGAGCCGGTGGCCGACGCCGCGTTCACGCGCCCCGGCATCGACGACGAGCGCGAGGATCCGCAGGATCCGGTCGTCGTGCTCGAACCGCGGTAGCGCATGGAGCGCGATGAACCCGAGCAGCGCACCCTCGTGCTCGGCGATCAGCACGCGAGAGTGCTCGGACGCGAAGCGGGTCATCCGCGCGACGATGTCGCTCGGGCCGGCGGGATAGCCCTCGTCGGTGAACAGCGCCGCGATGGCCTCGGCGTCGCTGTCCTCTGCCGGCCGGATCGTGACGGTCGAATCAGTCGTCTCGGTCATGGCTCGATGGTAGCGGTCGCCACGACGAGCCGGAACGGACCGCTCCTCGGCTGGCCATCGGCGAGGACCTCCGGCCCGAGCGGACCGGGTCGTGGAGCCACGCCACCGATCTCGCCCGCATCGGTCGTCCAGGTGACGGCCCAGCCTTCGCCGTGTCGCGCGAGGAACGCCGCGAGGCGGCCCTCGGTGTCCGGCTCGAGGACGACGAACCACTGCCCGCCGACCCTCGCCCGCCTGCATCGAGCCCCCAGCCACGAGCAGCGCACGGCGGCCTCGAGCGCATCGATCCGATCGCCGTCGCGAAGTTCGGCCTCCGCGCGCGCCAGGTCGACCGTCGCCCAGCCTCGCCCGATGACCGGCCTCACCCGATCAGGATCATGTCGGGGCCCGGGTCGCCGCTCATCGTGAAACCGAGGCTCTCGTACAGGCGCCGCGCAGGGAGGTTGTCGGCGAAGACGCCGAGATGGATCCACTCGCTGCCCTCGTCGAGCGCATCGAGCATCGCCGCCGCGGTGACGAACCGACCGAGCCCGAGCCCCCGAACCGCCTCGACCGTGCCGATCGACGACAGGTACGAGAGGCCGTCGAACGTCGCTCGGCGGGCGGCAGCGACCGGCACGCCCTCTTGCCGCACCAGGTAATGCATGAACCTTGGATCCGCGAGCGATGTCCTCGTCTCGCCGATCAGCCCGGGCCGGCGCGCCATGTCGACGCCGAACGCGTCGATGAGCACCGAGACGACGCCGGCCGCCACGGCAGCACTGTCCGCGCCGGTCACGGCGCGATGTCGCTCGAGCGTCATGGTCCGACCGAGCCCCGACCGGCGCACGGCGGTCCGTGCCAGCTCCCCGTCCCGTGCCACGAGGAGCAATCCCTCCCCGACATTCTCGAACCCGTTCGCGAGCAACCGATCGACCAGGTCGGCCGGCTCGTCGTGCGGTGGCGAGGTCCAGAAGTGCGGCTGCCGGCCGATCGACGCGAACAGCACCCCGATCTCGGCCAGTCGCCGGTCGAAACCAGCCCCATCGGCCGGCCAGCGGATGGCCTCGGCACGGTTCCAGAACGGCTCGGGTTCGTCGGCATCGTGCAGCAGCAATGCATCGCCGAGGTCGCGCAGCGTCCGGCCCGGGATCGCATGGACCTCCGCCTCGTGGCGGAGTAGCCTCCGGACGGTCGATGCGTCGATCCGGGGGTCGAGCGCGCCGGAGCTCACGAAACCGCTCGACCCATCTGGGCGTACCCACGGGCGGACCCCAGAGATGACCCTCGGACCCGGAAACACGAGGAGACCAAGATGTCCCGGACCCTGTCCCTGGCGGTCGCGGCCGCCGTTCTACTCATCGTAGCGGCCTGCTCCGGCGGGACCGCAACGAGCCCTGCCCCGGCGAGCCTGGCGCCTGCCAGCGAAGCACCCGCAGGCGAGTCGCCTGCAAGCGAGTCGCCTGCAAGCGAGTCGCCGGCCGCCTCCGAGAGCGCTGCAGCCGCCGGGGCGTGTGCGCCATCGACCGAGGCCGGCACCGTGACTGCCACGATCGCGAACTTCGCCTTCAGCCCGGCGACGATCACGGCCAAGGTCGGCGATGTCGTGACCTGGACGAACAACGACAGCACCGCCCACACGGCCACCGTGAAGTCGGACGAGACGTGCACGACCGACAACCTCGCGAGCGGCGCAGCGGGCGGCATCATGTTCAGCGCGGCCGGCTCATATGACTACTTCTGCAAGATCCACCCGAACATGACGGGCAAGGTCGAGGTCAGCTGATCCCGAGGTGATGGCGGCCTGACGCGCATGGCGTCGTCAGGCCGGCTGCTCCGCAAGGAACACCGACGCGCCGGACGGCAGGTCGATCGACGACGGCTCGGGCAGGCCCGCCTCGGCGAACCAGGCCAGGAACTGGTCGCGCGTGGCGAGCGCCGTGCCCTGGTACAGCTCGTCGAGCTGCACGCCGGCGATGATCTCGCCGTGGCGCGTGCGGAACTCGTCAGGGCTCGACGGCAACGGCCAGTCGAGGACGACGATCCGCCCGCCCGGGCGAAGGGCCGCCCAGGCCGCCGCGAGGACCTTCGGAGCGTCGGGAAGCTGGTGGAGCGCGTACTGGAAATACGCGAGATCGAACTCGCCCGAATGGCCGGGGTCGGTCGCCTTCGCTTCACGGATGGTGATCCGGTCTTTCAGGTTCTCGGCGGCGATCGTCGCTCGCGCCCGCTCGACCGAATCGTGCTCGAACTCGACGCCGACCAGCTCGAGTCCGGGGAACCGTCGCGCCATCGCGACGAGCCAGCGCCCACCGCCGCAGTGGACGTCGACCGCGCGCCCACCGCGGGATAGCTCCGCGGTCAACTGCGGCATGGCCGCGAGGACCTCCTCGAAGAACACGGCGATGTCCTGGCGGGTAAGTCGTTCGATCGCGGCCCGGTAGCGGCCGGGACGCTCGGCGATGGGCCGGCCCGATCGGAAGAACGCCTCCATCCCGTCCCAGTCCATCGAGGCCACGACCGCGTGGACGAACTGGCCGCCGAGGAACTCGGACCGCTGATCGTCGAGCAGGATCTGGGCCGTATCGCGGTCGATGGTCGATCGGCCGTCCTCGAAGGTCGTGAGGTCGTGCGCGTCGGCGGCCCATGACCAGGCCGCGACGGCAGCCGGTTGTGTGCCTGTCGCGGCGGCGAGCTCGTCGGGCGTGATGCCGCCCTCTCCCGCCTCGCGGATGCGCTCGAACAGCCCGAGCTCGATCCCCAGGTAGATCAGCCAGGTTCGGTGGAAGCCGCCGAGACTCGAGATCAGGTCGTCGAAACGGTCCTCGTGGGCCATATCGGCGATTGTCGCATGGCCCCTCCGGGCGCCGGCACGTGCGGGGGGTACCGTTGCCATGTGCAACGAATCCGGCGAGGCCGTGGTTCTTCGTGGTGATGGATGCCGACGTTCGCCTGACGACCGATCTGGCCGACGACCTGGACCGCGCGTTCGACGCGCTGGTCGTGGCCCACCAGGACCGCCTCTACACGATCGCCTTGCGGATGCTCGGCGATGCCGGCGACGCCGAGGAGGCCGCGCAGGATGCACTCGTGCGCGCATACCGGGCGCTGGCGACGTACGAGTCGGCGCGGATCCGCGAGCTCAAGCTCCGAGGCTGGCTGACGACGATCGTCCTCAATCGCTGTCGATCGGTGGCGGCTCGCCGGGCGAGCCGCGGGCCGAAGCCCCTCTCGATCGACGCCGACCAGACGCGGCCGATCGAGGCAGCGGCACCTGAGGGTGCCGGGCCGAGCGCGAGCGCCGAGCGCCACGCGGCGCGCGAGCGCTGGGCGACCCGCCTGAAGGCGCTGCCGGCCTCCTACCGCACGGCCGTCGTCCTGCGCCATGTCGACGGCATGTCGTATCCAGAAGCCGCCGCCGTCCTCGGTCGACCGGAGGGGACCGTCAAGGCCCAGGTCCACCGGGGCATCGCCCTGTTACGCACCATGCTCGAGGCGGAGGGCCGTCGCGAGCTCGAGGAGATGACCGCATGACCACCACCACCACGAGCAAGACCCCGGAGGCAACCGATCGCGAGGCCGCCGCGCTCGCCGGCCTCGCGGTGCCGGCCCCACCGACGCTTCGCGCGTCGGTCCTGGTCGAGGTCGGTCTGCTCGACCGCTATGGACGCATCGACTCGCCGCTCGGCCCGGTCGTTGTCGCGTGGAACGGGCTCGGCGTCGTGTCGGTCGACATCGCCGGCGACGACGGCGCCTTCGAGGCGAGTCACCTGGCCTCGACCGGGCGGCGAGCGATCCCGTCCGAGGTGCCGTCCCGCCTCGCCAACGCGATCGCCCGACGCCTCGACGGCGACCGGCGGGTTCGCATCCGGCTCGACCTGCGCGGGCACAGCCCGTTCGAGCAGGACGTCTGGCGCAAGGCGCTCGAGATCCCGCGCGGAGAGGTGCGACCGTATGGCTGGATCGCCGCCGAGATCGGCCGGCCGAAGGCGGTCCGAGCCGTCGGCACCGCGCTGGGCCACAACCCCGTGCCGCTCGTCGTCCCGTGCCATCGGGTCGTCCGGAGCGACGGGTCGATCGGGCAGTACTCCCTCGGCGGCCCGAAGAACAAGCGGACGATCCTCGGGGCGGAGGGCCTGGACCCCGACGCCATGGAGGACGCCGCCAAGCGCGGCGAGCGCCTCGTCGGCTGCGCCTCGACCCGGATCGTCTGCTGGCCGACCTGCCGCACGGGCCGGCACATGCTGGAGCGCAACCGTCGACCGTTCCGCTCCCTGGCGGAGGCCGGTGCCGCCGGCTACCGCCCGTGCAAGGTCTGTCGCCCGGTGGCTGCTGCTGCCTGACGGAGGGTCCTCGAAACCCGTCTGTCGTATGCTTCGCACTTGGCCCATTCGACTAAGCCAAGCGCGCGACATGCCACGCCTGAGCGCGGCGCGATCTGGCTCGGCCTGGCGATCCTCTACACGGTCTGGGGCTCGACCTACCTCGGCATCGCCGTCGCGGTCGAGACGATCCCGCCGTTTCTCATGGCCGCGGCACGGTTCGCCCTGGCCGGCGTGCTGCTGTTGGGCTGGGTCGCTCTCCGCCGGCCGGAGTCCTTCCGCAGGCCGACGCGCCGGGAGCTGATCGACACCTCGGTCGTCGGCGCCCTGCTGCTCGGCGGCGGCATGGGCATGGTGGCGTACGGCGAGCAGACGATCCCCTCCGGCATCGCCGCGCTGCTCATCGCGATGATGCCGGTCTGGGTCGCCGTCCTCGGTCGGCTGGCGTTCCACGAGCAGCTGCCCCGGCTCGCCGTCATCGGCATCGTCGTCGGGTTCGTCGGCGTGGCGGTCCTCGTCGGCCCGACTGCGCTCGGCGCGAGCGGCGCGCTCGATGCGGCCGGCCTGGTCGCGATCCTGATCTCCCCGATCGCGTGGTCGTCGGGCTCGCTGTTCGCCACGCATCGCGCGAACCTGCCGCGCGATCCGCTGGTCGCGACCGGCCTCCAGATGGTGACCGGCGCGGGTGCGCTGGTGGTGATGTCGATCCTGACGGCCGAACCGGGCCGCTTCGATCCGGCCGCGGTCTCGACACCCTCGGCGGTCGCGTTCCTCTACCTGACGATCGTCGGCAGCATCGTCGCGTTCACGACGTTCGGCTGGATGATCCGCGTCGCGCCGCTGCCGCTCGTCGCGACGTACGCCTACGTCAACCCGGTCGTGGCGGTCATCCTCGGTGCGATCGTCCTGCGCGAGCCGGTCGAGCCCCGGACGCTCGTCGCCGGCGCCGTCATCGTCGCGGCGGTCGCGCTGATCGTGACGGCACGTGGTCGGATGACGCGTCCACGGGCCGAGACGAGCGTCACGACTCCGCCAGGACCGTCCGCGCGACCCGCCGCGCCAGCGCCATCACAGTCAGCATCGGGTTGATGCCGATGGCGGTCGGAAAGAGCGAAGCGTCCGCGACGTAGAGCCCGCCGACCAGGCGATCGCGTCGGCCACGGGCACGCACCCGGCCGTTCGGGTCGCACGGGTGATCACGTGGCGCGGCCCCCATCCGGATCGTGCCCATCTGGTGCGCCGAGAACACCGACCCGCGGTTGGGTCGGAAGTCCATCCGGGCGATGCGGTCCTCGAACCGACCATAGGCCGCCGCGTCGGTCTCGGCCGACGAGCGCAGCGGGTCGAAGCGGACGCCCGGCGTGGCGGCCACGACGATCTCGCCGGCGCCGGCCGCCCGGGCGAGGCGGGCCATCCGCACCGCCGCGTGACGCAGGGTGGTGACGCCGACCTCGTCGAGCCAGTAGTCGACGCGGACGCGGCCAGCCCGGGTCAACGTCACGCGCCCGGAGCCGCCGTCGCGCGTGACCGCGACGAGCGGGGCGAGGTAGCGGGCTTCGCGCATCGACGCCGCGTGGGCGTCGATGCCCTCCCACGGCAGGGCGAGCGCCATCAGGCCGAGGTGTCCCGGCGCGGACTCGATGACGTATCCGTTGCGCCCCGGTTCGCCACTGCCGAACTGCAGGGAACGGGCACCTTGCATGGGCCCGTGCCACATGTCGACCGGCATCGTCATCCGGCCGGCAACGACCGGCGCCGGATGCAGGCGGAGGTGGTAGCCGATCGCCCGGTGGCGGAGGCCCGACGCCTGGAGCAAGGCCGGCGAACGGAGGGCGCCGGCCGCCAGCACGACCTGGCGTGCGCGCACGACGAGGGGGCGGACCCGGGGCACTGGGTCCGTGCCCGGGAGCAATGCGCGGCCCTGGACGCCGACCGCCCGACCACGTTCGATGAGCACCTTCGTGACACGGACCCGCGGGACGATCCGTGCACCGGCCGCGGCCGCGCGTGCCAGGTGGACCCGGATGCCCGACTGCTTCGAGCCACGGCGGCAGCCGAACGGGCAACTGCCGCAGTCGTCGCAGCCCTCGGCCGCGTTGCGCCTGGCCGGCGCCGCTTCCCAGCCGAGTCGCTCCGCCCCGATCAGGATGAGTTGGTCCTTGGGCGGCTGCCGACGGACCGGGCCGACCGACAGCTCGTCCTCCAGCATGGCGATGTCGTCGCTCCAGATCCCGCCGTCCTCGACATCGGCCAGGCCGTGGTCGCGCCGCCAATCATCGCGGACATCGGCCGGCGCCTCCACCGAGGTCATCCAGTTGACGAGCGTGCCGCCGCCGACGCCCGACCCGGCGAGCATCGTGATCGAGCTGTCCCAGGTCGACAGGAGGCCGTAGTTGAGGTACAGCCGCGAGAAGGCGTCGAGCTCGTCGCGCGGCATGCTCGATTCGCTGACGAACGGGCCGGCCTCGAGCACGACGACGGAGCGGCCCGCCTCGGCGAGCGTCGCGGCGACGACGCCTCCCCCGGCCCCCGAGCCGACGATCACGACGTCGGCCTCGAGTGTCATAGGCTCGTCGGCGCGGCCGATCTCGAAGGGTAGGTCGAACGGGCGGATCGGCGTCGGGTCGGCGGTCATCGGCGGATGCTCCGGCTCGTAGCCGATCACCGCGTGTCGAGGATTGCCGGACGCGTCGGCGCCTGGGTCGGCATAGGCCAGGAACGTCATGAGCTTGCGAAGCGTGCCGAAGGCCGTGCGCCGGGACGCGAACGGCGAGGTCGACCAGCTCAGCAGGTAGCGCTCGCGCGCAGCCGGCGACATCGAGGTGAACGGCGTCGGCCGGCGACCGAGGAGCAGGTTCGCGAAGCGGGACTCCATGAGCCCGAGGAGTCGGTGGAACTGGCGGACCTGCTCGGGGTCGGCGGCGCGCTCGAGGGCCTCGGTCGTCAGCCGGGCGCGGCGGCGGGCATCTCCGCGGACGAACGTCTCGGCCACCTCGGCGAGGGTCGCCAGTTCGCGTTCCGTCCACGCGCCCATGTCAAACCCGGACGGCCTCCCAGCCCTGGGCGGGCCAGGGCTCGCAGCGCAGCGGCCGGTCCTCGCGATAGCCGAGCGCGTAATCGGCCTGGATGAGCGTGTGGAGCTGGCTGGTGCCCTCGTAGATCACGGCGGCCTTCGAGTTGCGCAGGTAGCGCTCGACCGGGAACTCGTTCGAGTAGCCGTTCGCGCCGTGGACCTGGATCGCGTCGAGGGCGCTCTGCACCGAGTGCTCGGTCGCATGCCACTTGGCCATCGATGTCTCACGCGTGTTCCGCTTGCCATGGTTCTTGAGCCAGCCGGCCCGCCAGACGAGGAGCCGGCCCATCTCCGTGCCGGCGACCATCTTGGCGATCAGCTGTTTGACCAGTTGGTGCTCGCCGATCTCCTGGCCGAATGTGTGGCGCTCGTGAGCGTATTTGACGCTGGCGTCGATGCACGCCTGGGCCAGACCGACAGCGCCGGCGGCGACCGTGAATCGCCCCTGGTCGATGGCACTCATGGCGATGAGGAAGCCCTCGCCCTCCTCGCCGATCCGGTTCTCGGCTGGAACCTCGACGTCGTCGAGGTTGATCAGCCCGGTGTTGCCGGCCCGGATGCCGAGCTTGCCGTGGAGCGTGCCGGTGGTGAGGCCCTTCGCGCCACGCTCGACGATGAAGGCAGTGACGCCCTTGTGCTTCTTGGCGCGGTCGACCGACGCGAATACGAGGAAGTGGTCGGCCAGGTCGGCGAGGCTGATCCAGATCTTCTGGCCATTGAGTCGATAGGCGTCGCCCTCGCGACGAGCCGTGGTCTGGAGGTTGCCCGCGTCCGTACCGACGCCCGGCTCGGTCAACCCGAACGTCGCCAGCTTCTCGCCCTTCGCCTGCGGGACGAGCCAGCGCTGGCGCTGCTCCTCCGTGCCCCACTGGAGGAGCGCGAGCGAGTTGAGCCCGACATGCACCGACTGGACGACGCGGAACGCCGTATCGGCACGCTCCAGCTCTTCGCACAGGATCGCGAAGCTGATGTAGTCCATCCCGCCGCCGCCGTACCGTTCGGGGACCGGGGCGCCGAGGAAGCCCTGTTCGGCCATCCGCTCGAACACCTCGCGGTGGACCTCACCCTTCTCGTCCCACTCGCGGATGTGGGGCAGGATCTCCGCCTCGGCGAAGGCCCGCGCGGCGGTCTGGACGAGCTTGTTCTCGTCGGTCAGGGCGAAATCGACCATGCGCTGCATCGTACGCGGCGCGCGTGGGCGTCGGAGCGTGTCGGCCGCATCGCCGAGAGACCGGCCGCTACACTCCGCCGATGGACTCAGCCGTCACCCCTGCCCCCCATCTGACGCCGGTCCTCGGCCGCTATCTCCAGCGCGAATGGAGCCACGGCGAGGGCCATCGCCTGTTCGATACCGACGGTCGCGCATATCTCGATTTCGCGAACGGCATCGCCGTCACGGCGCTCGGCCACAACCATCCGAGGGTCAATGCAGCGATCCATGCCCAGGTCGACAAGCTGATCGGGCCGATCAACGCCATCGGCTTCACCGAACCGATCTCGCGCGCCGCGGATGCTCTGGCCGCCACGTTCCCGGCGCCGATCGACTCCGTGATGTTCCTGAATTCCGGATCCGAGGCGATCGATGCGGCGTTGAAGCTCGGGCGACGGGTGACAGGCCGTCCTGGGATCATCGCGTTCCGTGGCGCGTTCCACGGCCGCACGTTCGGGGCGATGGCGGTCACGAGCTCGTCGCTCAACTACCGCGTCGGCTACGAGCCGATGCTGCCGTCGGTCCATCTCTCGACGTTCCCGGCCGTCTACCGCGGGTTCGGCGGCGACGAAGCCGTAGCCGTCGCCACCGCGATGGACGATCTCCGGACGCTGACCTCGACGACGATCCCGCCATCGGCTGTGGGATCGATCATCATCGAGCCCGTCCAGGGCGAAGGCGGATTCACCCCGGCTCCCGTCGCGTTCCTCCAGGAGCTGCGCGAGTTCTGCGACCGCCACGCGATCCTGCTCATCGCCGACGAGGTGCAGTCGGGCTACGGCCGCACCGGGAAGATGTGGGCGTTCGAACATGCGGGCATCGTCCCGGACGTCATCGTCATCGCCAAGGCGATCGCGAATGGCCTGCCGCTGTCGGCGATCGCCTCATCTCGCGAGATCCAGGAGCGCTGGGGACGGGGCGCCCACGGGTCGACCTATGGCGGCAATCCCGTCGCGTGCGCGGCGGCCATCGCGGTCCTCGAGACGATCTCGTCGGAGGGCCTGCTGGCGAACGTCAACGAGCGGGGCGCGGAGCTGCGAGCCGGTCTCGAACGGATCGCCGCCGAGGACGACCGGATCGGCGACATCCGCGGGCCCGGGATCATGATCGGCGTCGAGTTCGTGAGGGACCGCGCCACGCGCGAGCCCGACACCACCCTGCCGGACCGCCTGATCTCGGCGTGCGCGGACCGCGGCCTGCTTCTGCTGAGCTGTGGGTCGCAGCACGAGGTCGTGCGCTGGATCCCCCCGCTCGACGTGACCGCGGGCGAGATCAGCGAGGCGGTCGAGGTCTTCGGGGAGGCGCTGACCGCAGCCTGAGCCGGACGCCGACTGGGACCTTGCATCAGACGCAAGCAACCGGCATCACGGAGCGAAGTTTGGCGGCCGACTCGTCGGATGCTTGCGTCTCGTGGCGGGTCGCCGCGGCATCGGCCCACAGACCCATCATCGGACGCCGCGTGCCCGACGGCTGGCGCCGCTCAAAGTCAGTGTGCTTGCGTTCGATGCAAGCGGGATCCGAGACACGGCATCCGACGCCGCGTCCTGCGCAACTGAAGTTGCATTCGCGAGGCGCTAGCCGCCGACCGTCACCTCGACGGCCTGGATGATCGGGCCGATCTGGCAGATCGACACCATGTCCGCCTCATGGCCCTTGACCGTGATGGCATCCCCGGCCCGTGCCACGACCGTGCCGTCGGGCGCCACGAGTTCTGCCGCACCCTTCCGCAACTCCCACCCGTCCGGCGGGATGATCTCGTAGCGCTGGCCATCGGCCGTCTGCAGGTAGGTGCAACCACCCTCGATCGAGTCGGCACCGAGCACGCCGCTGTACGTGCTTGCCGGTCCCGCCGGCGAGATCTTCGGGCTCACGAGCTCAAGACTTGGGTTCGGCGAGGCACCATCGGAGGCGCCAGGCGGTGAGGACGCCCCTCCCCCGCCGCTACTGCAACCCGCCATCAGCAGGACCACCAGGAGGCCGACCAGCGCGCTGACCCTACGACCGGATGTCCAGCCCACGTCATCGTGTCCACTTCATCGTGCACGGCCCTCGCCGAAGCGCCATCATCGGACCCACCGGAGTGATCGCCGTCAGCCTACCTCGGCGGTCCCAACATGCGCCGCCATGCCCGGAAGCTCGCGCACCACGTCAGGGAGGTGGATCCGCGCCGAGGACCGTAGGAACGCGCTCTCGATCAAAGCTGGTGGATCCCCCGGGAGGAGAGCCGGATGCGGCGGATGAAGCTGTATCGATTGTTGGCGGCGGTGACCGTCCTGTCGCTGGCCGTGCCGGCCGTCGCGGCCCCGGTCGCGGCAGCCGAGAAGGCCAAGCCGTACGTGGTCGTCATGGCGGCCGAGCCGATCACCGCGTACGACGGCGGTGTGCGCGGTCTCACGGCGACCAAGCCCGCCGAGGGCAGGAAGGTGAACCGCGGCAGCCTGGCGGTCCGCGACTACCAGGCGTACCTGCGGCGCCAGCACGACACGTCGCTCCGCCAGGGCGGCGTCGCAACGACGAGGAAGCTGCACGATTACTCCTTCGCGCTGAACGGCTATGCCGCGCTGCTGACGCCGTCGCAGGTCGATCGGATCAAGGTGCAGAAGGGCGTCGTCCGGGTCCTGGAGGACCAGATGCGCCACGCGCAGACCGACAGCACGCCCAGGATCCTGCAGCTGACCGCCGACGGCGGTCCGT
>Ga0307416_100001494_pt1 | contig 12731 bp, 16 predicted proteins | sample DK1Cmetagenome_2_FD_203821 | JGI IMG/M metagenome (GOLD analysis project Ga0307416, IMG submission 203821) | Maize rhizosphere microbial communities from greenhouse at UC Davis, California, United States - DK15-C-3 | ecosystem: Host-associated > Plants > Roots > Rhizosphere > Soil | place...
GCGGTGGCGATTGCAACCTTCGCGCTGACGTTATGGATGCGGTTCCAATTCGGCCATTGGCCGCCGGTGGGGAAGACAGCAGAAGCGGCGACGATTCTTCTTGTTGTGGTAACGGCCGTGTACGGAATGTCCTGGCTCGTGAAAGCTCTGAGAGAGTCGGGAGAAATTGCCGGCGCAGCTGCAGCTCCTCGACGAAATAGGTTCGAGGCCGCTCCGTACATCCGCGCCAGCGGCAACGCAGTGCTCGCGGTGGCGGCCGCGGACGGCTTGGCGGCGCTCGCAGGCCTCTCCATCAACAGAGGGTTACTGCATATCGGCGGGTATCTCATCGCGATGGGGTTGCTCCTGGCCTTGAGGTTCTTCTTTGCCGCGCCCGCCGTCCGAAACTGACCTGCGATCGCCAACTTGGCTGCGGTTGGGTACGCGCTGCGCGAACTGGTGGCGCATGCTGGGTCGCCGATCTCACGAGTGGCGAATCGACCAGGCAGGCAAGGTCATTCGGACTATCCGTGGATTCGAAGGCGACGCGCTGTCTGCTCGGGCGCTCGGATACTTGAGGAAGGTGGAGCCTCTCGTCTTCGAAGAAGTGGTGCTCACTTGTCTCGAGGAGAGCGGATCCGCGGTGTGGCGCAACTCCGCCTATTCGGGAGATGGCGGTATCGACGGCCTCGTGCATCTGAAACCGTGGGGCTTCATGGCTGTGCAGGCCAAGCGCTACTCCAGTCACATCTGTCGCGAGCACGTGGTCGAGTTCCACGAACTGCTGCAGCGGCGCGGCTACGCTCGGGGCCTCTTCGTACACACGGGGAAAACCGGAACCGACTTGCGCAGCAGCTTGCGCAACTCACAAATCTATCTATGCAGCGGCGAGAAACTCGCGAGTCTCGTGCGCCACGCTACGTTAAACATTTAGGTTCTCCCGCGACACATAATGCTCTTTTCGTGCTGCGCACTGGCTTGCCGCCTACTGCTTCGCCTCGCGCCGGAGGCGCTGGCCGGGCTTCCATTTGCTGCTAATGCGCTGCCCTTCTGCAAGCTGTGCAGAAGTGAGCTTTTCAGAAACCATGTCACGCGCACCAATGGCCTTTTCATCTGCAAGTTTTGACGCGCAGATGTTCATCCATGCATAGGCCAGGACGAGATCCTTCGATACGCCTTCGCCTTCAAAATACATGGAGGAAAGCATGGCTTGTGCCTTCGCGTTACCTCGCTCAGCGGCTTTTAGCAGCCACTTGGATGCTTCGACATAGTCCTGCAGGACTCCCTTTCCCAGCAGGTGCATGCTTCCGAGCAAGCGTTGAGCGTCGTCTACTCCTTGCTCGGCCGCCTTGCGCAACCAATCCGCGGCTTGGGCGTAATCCTGCGAGACACCGCCTCCTAGATAAAAGGCGTTTCCCATGGCGAATTGCGCATCGGCGTGCCCCTGGTCAGCGGCCTTGCGAGTCCAGCTCACACCTTGTTCTAGGTCCTTCGGCATCCCGAGTCCAGTGATGAGAAATTGCCCTAGCCAGTACTGGGCGTCCGCGTGTCCCTGTTCGGCAGCTTTGCGAAACAAGTCGCCGGCCTGCTCGTGGTCCTTTTGTTGGGCGTAACCGATGCCAACGGTAAACTGCGCATCAGCATTGCCCAGGAGCGCCTGCTCAGCTAGTTCCTCGGCGCTCGACCATTTCGGCGTCGGAGTTGAATCAGCCTTCGGCATCTCCGCATAGGAACTGAAGGGCAGCAATAAAACTGAGATAAAGAGCGTCCCGGCTAGTTTCAAGTGATCTCCTTGACAGAAGTCTTTCGGCCACGTCGTCGCAGATGCGAACGCAGTTCGGCCGCAATGGGTAGACGGATCAACGCGGGATGCTCGCGCAGTCGGCGATCTGTCGGGGGCTGCGCTTCCAGAGGCCTTCACCCTGCCACAGGCCGTGCTGCTTAGAGACCGTGGTAGACATTTTCTCGCACGCTCGCCAGGGGCTCCAGCCTCGCATGCCGTCCAGTGAATAGCTCCGCTGCATCTCGCAGCGGAATGAGAAGTGAAATCGCCACTCGTAGCCATTGGCGCGATCAATCCTCGAGAGCTCATCCGCTCCGCTGTAGTTGACCTGCACGCCCCGGTACTCAGTCAGGTAGTCACCGCCTTCGACAAAGCGCGAGCTACCGCATTGCAGATAATTCCAATACAGGTCGTTCGCCTTCCGGGCGGCCTGCAACGGGGATGCACCGGGTGGCAGCGCAAGACGATACGGCTCTTCGGCTTTGAATCGAACGGCTTCCTGAGCATCAATCACACGCTGCTGGACGGTCCGAGCTTCCTCGCTTATCGCCTGTGCCTTCTTCACCAAGTCCAACAACGGGCGGTTGTATTCCTCCTGCAGTGCTTGCCAGTCCGCGCTGTTGCCGGTAGCGGAAGCGCATTGGCCTTCTTCATCACCGAACTTGAATCGTTGCAATCGCCATAGAGCGACCGGTCGCCCTTCAAAAGTAGCCGGCTCCCAGCGGCCTTCAGCCTTCATCGACCTCAATGCGGCTTTGTCCATGTACGGGAAGCCGCTGGGTGTTGCCACCGAGATGTTCGCAAGTGACCCGTCCTCCAGAACCTGGAATGACACGAGCGTGGATCCGCAGTCACCCTTGCGATTGCCAATGAGCCCAAAAAGGCCGCCTTCTCGAGGATCGCTCATGGAGATCGCGGCCTTGCGCTTGGGCCACGTGTGCGCGGGAACGGTCGCCGGCGGAAGAATCTTCCGATACACCGGGATTCCTGAAAACTCGTCGGCCGCAGAGACTCGTTGCGCAGCGCCCAATAAGGCGAGTCCAGCAGTGAATGCGTATTTCAGCGATTGAGAAGGTCGCATCTTCGATCTGCGCTATCGCTTTGCCAAACGGCGCTTTTTCCTCGCCAGGCGCTTCTGAACGCCGACAGGCTGCTCAATGAACTGAAAACGGATGCCCTCGACCATTGCCTTGTATTTGACGGCCCCGGGGGTCCGGCCGAGCTCCGCGGCGGCGAGGCGCGCGGACATGCGCTGGCGCGCCAGTTGACGCAGGCGCCGGAGCTCTTTTGCGGTCCAAGCAGACTTGTGTTGTGCGAGCGGTTTAGCCACGTGATTCCTCCAGAGTTCCGAATGAGTACCTTATTAGGGGCGTAGTTTGGCCGAGCAGTCAAATTGTCGAAAATGAGACGAATTCAGCAATTTTCCCCCCGGCGCTAACTGTCCGCGGTGGCCGAATCGGGCGGACTGCTTCAGTCGCCTGCGTCGAGGTATCTCCATACAGGGAGCGTGACTAGAAACTGTTCTTTTTGAAGTTTCGACTCGCGCAGTCGAGGCTTCTTAGAAGTCCCCCCTTCGCGCGGTTGTGGGAACTTCACTGTCGGCGCTGAACAGGGTCGACGTGCTGGGTACAGAATAGGAATCTCAGCCGAGACCTGGACACGGCCGCGGCCCCGACGATCGAGTCCGTCGTAAACCAGGTTTGCGCGAATGTTTTCATAGTAGTCGCGAACCAGAGCGAGGTGCTTTTCGGACTGCGGCAGATTGCTTATGCGAGCCAAGTCGGCACTCGCCATGGGGCCTGAGGATCCTTTAAGCATTTGGCGGATATCCGCGATGCCTTTTCGATACACCGCTCGTGTGAGCGTCCTCGAGAAAGCGACGGAAGAGGGCCGCCGTTCGAGAGTGGGGATACGGCGGTAGGCAGCCAGGAGGTTCAGATCGCTGCGCTGAACTCTGCGAAGTATGAATCTAAGAACGCTAATTGCCTCCGTCGTTTTCGAGTCAGATTTGAGTGGCACCCGCACCCGGATCTTCTGTAATGGTGCACACACCGTTCGGAAGTTTTCCTTCGCCTCGTTCACGGCCATGGCCGTCTTCAGAACACTCGGAAGCACGCCGACTACTGCCAAAAAGGAGACTGTCTCATTGGAAGAATCATCGGCGCCGTAGGTGATTGTTGAGAAAGCGGTGCAAATTTTCTGTAGTGGTCGAACTACCGAGGGACTCGAATCCGAAACCACTATTGGATCACCGTGAGCCAAGGCTTGTGTGAGGTCTTGAATCCTCGACTCGAGCGCAGTCAACGCCTCGAGAACCTTCGCCTGTTCGATCTGAAATCGCACTCAGCGATTATACATACCACGTACAGGAACCGCGCGAGGCGGGGAGACCTTGTTCTCGGCAAGCTGGAGAACGGTGTGTGGTTGAATGGTGCTTCGCTGTACGTGGTATGTATAAGCCTCTTCTGCCGGTTATTAGCAGGTTGCGCGTGAACGGTCTCCATACAGTGTTAGGGCTCCCGATGGGCTGTATGGACTCCAAGCGCTTCGCGCGGCAGCCTCCCGGCCATGAAGTTCGCGCTCGTGAATGCTGAACGCCAGGAGGCGAGGCCGGGTCTGGCTGGCGCCTGTCCGACCTGCGGGCAGTCAGTGATTGCCAAATGTGGTGAAGTCAAAATGCACCACTGGGCCCATCGCGGCATTCGGTCTTGCGATCCCTGGTGGGAGAACGAAACCGAATGGCATCGGGGCTGGAAGGGCTTATTCCCCATCAGTTGGCAGGAGGTCATTCATCAAGCCGAATCTGGCGAGAAGCACATTGCGGACGTAAAGACCGAGAACGGCTGGGTTATTGAGTTTCAGCACTCGTACCTCAATCCGGATGAACGTCGATCGCGAAATGCGTTCTACCAAAAGTTGATCTGGGTGGTGAACGGAACCCGCAGAAAGCGCGACAGGGCGCAGATGATCACTGCATGGAACGATGCAGGCCGTACAAACGCTCCGTTTGTACGCCGCCTGTATCCGGATGATTGCGCGCTATTGCGTGATTGGGGCGAAACGACCGCGCCGATTTTCTTTGACTGCGGGCCTGACCAACCGCTTTGGTGGCTTCTTGCGAAAGGCCAATCTGGACTCGCATACGTAGGCGCGTGGCATAGAACCAATCTGATTCAGATTCTGTTAGGTCAAGCTCACCACGAAGCTCAGGACTTCGAAAGCTTCGTCAAGGAGCTCGCGACATTGGTGGCCGAGTACGAGAGAGCGCTTCGCTACCGACGCTGATGTGAGCCGAATCCGGCTTCGCACAGCAAACTCTATCGGCGTCGACGATGCGTTCCGGGATAGGCGCCATGAAGTGAGATGGGTTGGTCACTCGGGTTGGATGGGTAGACGGCGACATAGTGACGTTGGCCACCTCGGCGTATGAACGTGCCGCTGAATGCCACCCCTTCAATTGACCACCCCTCGGCACGAAGCTCTTCGAGCTTTCCGTCAAGCGCGGCTCGCAGGTTCGTGCGCGCCGCAAGCTCTTGGACTTCCTGTACTCGATTGTGCTCATCGAGCCGTGAGAGCCAATGCGGCTTGTCACTCTGTTTCAAGGGGTCATATCGCTGGCGACGGGAGGCCATGCGCGGCACGCTATGGCCGGCGTGCGGCTACGTCCATTCAGCCCGGCCAGGTGCGGACCACTGTATGGGGCGCGAAGCACTCACTTTTGAAGTGGCGAGTATCTTGAAGGTCGGGGCAAAATCAGTCCATGTGCTATTCAGCCCAGCTCCAGGCAGCATTCTCGGAGTATCGCCGGCGGACCGGCGCCATGATCGACATCGATCAGTTCACCGAGATTTTCGGCGCGCGGGTCAGTGATCCCGCAATTCGCATTCCGCGTGCTGTGGAACGGTGGTTCGAAAGCCCTTCGACGCCATCGGAGGTGCGGATCAAGTCCATGATTGACGCGGCCAGAGAAGCCGAAATCACGAAACTCGAACAGGAAATCTTTTCGCAGAAGAAACGCCTAGCGGACGCCGAGCGCAAATTGCAGCTCAAGATCACGAAGGCGGCTTCTGAAAGCAAGCGAATTGCGGGCGACAAGATCGACAAGGCATTGTCGCGGCTCGAGCGTCTTAAGGAGTCAAAGCCGCGCGCCGGCGACGCGCGCATATTCCCGATGCACTACGCGCCCATCGTAATGGAGGAGGGCGGAAAGCGATGGATTCGACTGGCGCGGTATCACTGCCGCAAACCGGGCCAGCCGGCATTCATGGATCGGAAGCTCCCGGGGAACTACAACTCAAGACGAGACAACCTGTCGAAGTATTGGAAGGAGTTGTTCGGCGCCACCCATGGGCTGATGCTTGTCGAGTCGTTCTTCGAGAACGTGGACCACGACGGCAGAAACCAGGTTTTGCACTTTGTTCCGCGGCCTGCAGAGACGATGTTGATCGCCTGCCTGTGTGCGACTTGGAACGATCCGAAAACGGGCGAAACACTTTTATCGTTCGCCGCGGTAACCGATGAGCCGCCTCCGGAGGTTTCCGCTGCGGGACATGATCGAATGATTGTGAATCTGAAGGCCGAGAATGTGCCGGCCTGGCTGTCGCCGGCAGGGCATTCGTTGGCCGAACTCGATGCGCTTCTAGCGGACCGCCAAGCGCCTTACTATGAGCACGAAGTAATGGCCGCGTGACGTGAACTCTCCGTTTCGGCACCGCTTAAGCACTAGGAACCACGCAAGATGTCCGTCGGACGAAACGAACCCTGCGCCTGCGGCAGCGGGAAGAAATTCAAGCGCTGTTGCGGGGCGCCCCCACCGTTGCGGAATGCCAATGAAGCGGACAAATGCTGGACGCGGTTTCGGGCGCTCAAGAATGAGTACCGCCGCGACATGTCCAATTTCGTGGCTAACACATTTGAAACGGAAACGATCGATGCGGCATGGAGCGCCTTTCTAGGCGACGCCCTCGACCTGATCGGCTTTGATCTTCCGATGGAATTTGATCCGGAGTCGCCGATCGCCAATTTGTTCACCCCGTGGTTCTACCATCATTGGATTGCGAACCAGGATGACGATCCGGGACTTGATGACGAGCTGGTCGGCCACACACCGACGCAGCTGTTTCTGGCGGCGCGTGGCGACCGCGTGGATCCCGCTCTCCGGCAGTACCTTATGGACTGCATGGCTCGGCATGCGCGGTACCTGCAGGTAGAAGGGGTGGAACGCGAGCGGGGATTCCAGGCAGAAGACTTGTGGACCGGCGAAAAGGACTTTGTCCATGATCGAGGAGCGACCGACAATCTCTTCGCCGGACAGATTCTGCTGGCTCAAACGGTACCGTTCGAATCAATTGTTGTACTGGAAGCGGCGCCCCCTTGGGCTCTGCCGCCTTCAGTTGTCCCGGACGTGAAGCGACTCCGCCCATGGCTTCTTGAGCAACGTGCGTGCTCACCAGACGAACTGGTAGCAGTGTTTGAGGCAAGCATTCGAAAAATGTATTTTGGGATGGTTTGGAAGCTCGCAGACCCGGGCCCGCCCGAGCCGCCCGAATAGTTCTCCCGAAGTACCGCAACCTCGGTGCAAGAGATGTCGACGAATGCCGCGGCTGCGACTAGCAACATGATTTCAGTGATAGCCTGGAGTGTGGAGAAAAACCGTGGCGGACCAGGTTGAATCGCAGATCTCCATCGACGTTCCATCGGTGCTTGTGGAACGCCTGTCCGAACTCGGCGCGTCCATACTGATTCGCTGCCCGGGAGAATGGGGCAGCCGGGACACGTATATTCGCCCGAATGAGCTCGCCGGGTATCTCTCAGACCCAGAGGAACTCGTGGCGCGCCATCTGGGCGTGACACGCACCGAGTTCTTAGCGTGGCAGGATGAAGGCTTCAGTGTGCAGTGTGCGGCTCGCACGAAACGTGGGAAGCGTTGTCGTGGAGTGGTAACGGGCGGAAGTCATGTACCCGCCAAGATCTGGGTGCAAATGCAGGGTGGCTTTTGTGTCGCTCACGAGGATGGTCTGCCGCAACCAGGTCAAAAAGCGCTACGGTAGCAATACAAATGCAACGGTGAAGAGATCGATATGCGTCCGAACCCCATTCAGTGGCTAGTGGTTGGAACCCTTTTTCTGAGTGGAGCTGAAGCAGCAACACCAGCACCGTGGGCGAATGAACCGACGAGTGTGCTGGGGATCGAGTTGGGCACTGTCATTCGGGATAATATCCCCGACTGCCCCCAGCGAAAGCGAGGCGACCTCACCTCGCCCAGCCAATTCTGCAAGCGCATTGGAACGCTTGTCAGGGAAGGCCAGGGGTACATCGATTTTGACGCGATACCCATGGGCGCGATACTTAGTACGATCACCGCCTACACGTACGATGACGCGGTGGGTTCTGTTCATGCGCTGGCGCCTCATCGCAACTATAGCGACCTTCGCGCCGCCCTCGTCGAGCGCTTTGGACCACCCAGCACGGTGAGCACGTCAACGGTAAAGACAACCGCTGGCGTGGAATTGAGTTCGGAGCTCGTCGAGTGGGTAGGCAAAGCAGTCTCAATTCAGCTTCACGAGCGCTTCGAACGAATCACCACGTGCGCAATGATTGCGTCGCACCTCCCGACGCTGGCAAAACACGCGGATCGAGAGGACGCCAGAATCAAGAAGGCCGCAGCGGAGCTATAGAAGGATGACCTGTCAGAACATTAAGAGGTCTTGCGACGCATCCCACCGCAGGCGCGCTCGATTGTATTATTCCGTTCCGAATTGATAGGCACACCGGCAACCATCCTCGCAGCTGCAATTAGGATTTGGGATCTCCGGCACTGAGCTAAGCGCGAATCGCATTCTCGACGCCTTCTTGCAAGACGGACAAGTTCGGTGATCGCGCACTGAATCGATTGATACCACTGCGTTCGGCGTGAACTGCAGCGCGTCGGAAAGCTCCTTGGTGCTCGACGCGGCGAACAAGACCATACGTACCGCCACTTCCGCCGACAGGCGGCCGTTCGGAATAGTTCCTTCGAGCCACCGCTCTCCATCGGTTTCACCCCACAGCGCAAGCATGCAGGCGGCATAGCGAAGCGCGGACCAAGTATCTTCACTTTGATTACCAAGGATCGTTGGCTTGACGCGAAATATGTGCTCAAGGCGCTCGATAGTCGAGCCGATGTCTTTGGAGGAGGAACTCCAAAGTCCAATGCTTTGACCGGTGAAGAGTTCGAACTCAGCTACAGCCAGCGCAGAGGCATGGAGGTTGCCGAATTTCAAGGAAGCGAAGCATGCGGCTTGAGCGGCTTCGTGAGCGTTATTACGCCTTCTCTCCCAATCATGTACTGCTGCGCTAGCGGCGTTCGACAAACCAAGAAGCGGCTCATGACCATAGACGCCCGCCATCCCGTCCGGATCAGCCGCAAGCAGTCGGGTGCTTACCTCTGTCTTGGATCCGGACTGCCGTATACCTAGTGATTTGCACCTAGCTCGGAGATCGACGAGTGTTGCTTTCGCCTCAATCTGAGATTTCAAGTCAAGGGGAAAGAGCAGTCCGGCGGCTTGAGCCGCCTGGGTGAATTCGTTCGCAGTCATTCCAAGCGACCGCACCTCCCAATCCTGAATATCAGATACAGCGCGTGGGTGGAGAAAGCGCGAGAGGACGCTCAAGACATCTCTCGATTCTAGGATGTTCGGCGGGAAGCGCGAGTTCATTGTTGTGCAACACCGACTTGCTCTAGCGCCAAATATGCCACGGCGAGAAGGTGGGGGAAGTGCTGACAAAACGCGAATCTTCGTCGGCGACTTGACCCTCCCCAGTCGTGTGAACGCACCCCTGGCACCATTGCGGCGGCTTTGCTGCGCCCAAAACGATGAGCCTCACGGCGCACACGAATCGTCAAGAGACCGCGGATCCACGCAGAACGCGATGTTCGTTCGCAGGATGGCAACTCTAGTACCCGCAGTGTCCCCTCCAAGAAAAGCGCGATAGAGCCGACGCTGGCCATGACCGCTGATCTAGCTCCGCCTCATAAGGCTCACACAAGCCGCGGCGTTTTTCCTACACGCTGAAGGCGAGGACAGTCCTAAAGTAAATTTCAGCGGCAATGAGGAGTTCTGGGCGTGAAACCATAAATTGGCCGGAAGCAAAAGTATAAATTGACCGTCCCCTGGGATGTCTCAGTGCCCGTAGCGCTTGTAGATAGATTGGCCGCGCCTTGAAGCTGCTAAGTAGTGCTCCAACGGTTTACGCACGAGCGACTGTCTACGTCACAAGCGTGGCCCCCGCTGAGACCGCCGTGGCCGGTCAATCCAAGGCCTTGCTCGAACACGTCCAATCAATAGACGCAGGGGGAGGGTTGACGAGCGAGGCTCATCTGCTTCTCGCGGAATTGAAGGCGCATGGTGACGGATACGATCTGGCTTCGCGCTTAATTCCTTCGCACGGTGTCCGCCGTCACTGCACACGAGTTGGCCTCTCTACGCGGCTAGACTCCATCCGTGGAAACAGACGTACTTCTATATGCGGGGCTCTTCTTCACGGCATTCGCAGCAGCAACGATCCTGCCCCTGCAGTCGGAAGCCGCATTGGTCGGGCTGCTGCTCACCGGCCATCCAGCCTGGCTGCTTCTCATCGTCGCGAGCACCGGAAACGTGCTGGGTTCGATAATTAACTGGATCATGGGCCGTGCGGTTGAGCGATACCGAGACCGGCGTTGGTTCCCAGTGAAGCCTGAGTCACTCGAGCGCGCCCGCGGTTGGTACAAACGCTTTGGTCGCTGGTCCCTTCTGCTGAGCTGGGTACCCATCATTGGTGATCCACCGACTATCGCGGCAGGAATGTTTCGAGAACGGCTACTCGTGTTTGTCGCGCTCGTCACCATTGCGAAGGTAGGCCGTTACGCAGTCCTGATCTGGATTACCAGCCGTCTCGCTGGCTGAACTGCCCGCGCGCTTTCGGCAAGAGCCGTTGCCGCATGTGATCGGCACAAGGTCTAGCTGCACCGCTGATCCGTATCTGTACCATGGCCTCTCGTCATCTGAGAGGTAGCTATGAAGTGGGCCGAAATCAGCATCATGCTGGGGCTGATTCTCATTAATGGATTCTTCGCGGGATCCGAGCTCGCACTGGTCTCGGCACGAAAGGTTCGCCTCAAAGCGCTCGCCGATCGCGGCAATCGAGGCGCCCAAGTCGCACTTCAGCTCCTCGGCGACCCTACGCGCCTACTCTCGGCGGTTCAGATCGTAATCACGTTCGTCGGGATCTTTACAGGTTTGTACAGCGGCGCAGCCTTCGCCGATGACTTCGCGGTCGTGTTACGTCAGTGGCCAGCAATCGCCCAGTATGCAGATGAGATCGCCATCGGTATCGTGGTGATTGTCGTCACATACTTCTCGCTCGTGTTAGGCGAGCTGGCACCGAAACGGCTCGCGCTTGCTCACGCTGAAAGCATAGCCATATTCGTTGCACGGCCGATGCTCTGGGTCGCGAAGATCGGCACTCCTCTGGTTTGGCTCCTTCAGATCTCGACGGAAGCAATATCGCGATTACTCCCGGTAACCAGTGCGCCGATGGCGTCGGTGACGGAAGACGAAGTGCGGGCACTGATTGCGACGGGTACCAAGGAAGGCGTATTTCACAATCGCGAGCGCGAAATGATCGACGGTGTGTTGCGTCTCGCGGATCGATCGGTGGAATCGGTCATGATCCCCCGCGGCGACATACTCTGGCTTGACTCCAATGAGCCACTCGAAGCCCTGTGGTCGCAGGCGCGCACCAGTGGCCATTCGCGATTCCTGCTTTGTGACGGAGTGTTCGAAAGATTGGCCGGAGTCATCACGCTAGCCGATCTCGGCGAGGCATTACGCGTGGGACGACTGATCCCCGAGCAACATGTACGTCAGCCGCTCCATGTGCCGACCGGCATTTCGGTGTTGCGACTCATGGATCTGTTCCGCACATCGAGCATCCATCTGGGACTCATCACCGGCGAGTACGGCGAAATCTTTGGTCTGGTCACGCCCACCGATGTTCTTCGAGCTATCGCGGGTGAACTTCCATACGACGGAAATCGGGAGCCTGCGGAAGTTGTGCAACGGCCCGACGGTAGTTGGTTGATGGATGGGCAGCTCTCGATTCATGAAGTCGAGCGGCTGCTGGGCCGCAACGACCTGACAGCAGGCGACAACTTCCACACGATTGCGGGGTTCATTCTTTGGCGTCTGGGTCGCCTGCCGCTGGCGGGAGACTCTTTCATCTGGCGCAACTTGAAGGTGGAAATTCTCGACATGGATGGACAGCGGATAGATAAGGTAGCGATCTCGGTCTCGCAAGAACCGGAGGTCGACGCCGGCGCAGACGGCGATGGTAACGGTGCATCCGCGTAGGAGCGCTCAGTAACTCGCCGGTGCGCGGGGGCGTGTTACGCTCGCGGCAACTGACGATTTGAGAACCTCATGCACACACTCCGACAAATTCTATTGACCATCCTCCTCACCTTCGCGGCCGCGCAAGCGACTGCTCATCCGGGCGGACATGACGACGATGGGAAGCTGATCTCCGCTGAAGAGGCGACGACGTTGGCGGACTACGCAGTCAGCACGTACGTCAAGGACAAGAAGCTCGATGGCTCGTGGGCCAAGCGCAAAGCGACAGAGGCCAAGCTCCAGAGCACGGGTACTGAAATGGTGTGGGGCGTCACGTATGCCAATCCGGCCGAAAAGGACGCGTCCAAGAAGACTCTTTACGTCTTCATCGATTCGCTAGGCAACTTCGTAGACGCCAATCACAGCGCCATGAAACTGACGATGCCGCATTGAATCACGGACGGAATAGCTGCTCATAGAATCCGCTGGTCTTCACCGTCACCGTCACGAGTTGCTCGCCACGGTTGCGCCAATACCAGCCGTGAGTACCGTCGAAGGGAGCCACGAAAGCGCCGTGTCCATCAGCCGCTCCACGACCCTTCCAAAAGCTGGTGAACTCA
>Ga0307416_100001495_pt1 | contig 12730 bp, 10 predicted proteins | sample DK1Cmetagenome_2_FD_203821 | JGI IMG/M metagenome (GOLD analysis project Ga0307416, IMG submission 203821) | Maize rhizosphere microbial communities from greenhouse at UC Davis, California, United States - DK15-C-3 | ecosystem: Host-associated > Plants > Roots > Rhizosphere > Soil | place...
CAGTACCCTTAGTACCCTGGGTTATGACCTTTCCCATGTCATAACCGACTGCCATTTCACCGCCGCCTGGGCCCACCGCGGTAAAATTCCTGAAAGCGCAATAAGTTCTTTGGGTTAGGACGAAAAAAAATGGTGACAAAGCGACTTCTTTTTGTTACGATTCCCTTACATAGTTTGACGGCAAGATTGAATTCCCCCATTTATTTGCAACGAACAAGTTGGTTTTTTCAACTAAACAGAAGATAAAGTTCTGTAGATGCAGTGCTTTAGGCGGGATTCAAGTATTTGAGAACTATTGATATTTGATAAACGTAAATCGTAAACAAGGAGAGTGAATAACGTGGCAGCAGCTAAACCCATGACACTGCAGGACAGAATTCTGCAGATCGATCATATCCAAGCTCGTCGTTTTTCAAAGCCTACCGGCGACGCGGTCGAGATCGCGGCGGAAGGGATCATCCGGCACCTTAGGGCGTGCGTCCGAATGGACGTTAATCCTGATGCATCGGCCGTTCGTGAGATCATCGACGATGCGCTCAATGGAAGGCGAGTTTTTGCAGAAACCTCGAACGACCTTTTAGCAGCTTAGGTACTAAATATAAATTAGCAATACATATGGACCGTCTTGAAAAAGACGGTCTTTTTTTTGAGTTCGCTCACTGCGGTTCGCGCAGCCTGACCCGGTAAATCGTGTATTTTCCGACGACTTCCCCACTGTCGCGCTCGTACCACGCCTCAACCGCCGAGAGGTCCGTTTCGGCCTCGTTGTTCACCACCACATAGCTCAACAGGGGTCTCGCCGCCTGCAAACGCCCGAAGTTAGCCCGGTATTCGGCGTACCTTTCCACCTCGGCGTCCACCTCCGCGTACGTCAGCGGTTTCGAATCGAAACTGAGCCGATCAGTGTGGCGCCCCCAGCCGAACAACGCGATCTGTGAAACGAAATCCCTTTTGAGGAGATATTCCAACCCGCTATCGTCGACATTCGAATAGTAGAGAAACTGATAATACCGCTCCTTGCTCTCCTCCCACGACAGCCCGGCAAATACGTGCTGATGCCGAGCCCACAAAACATTTTGCGGGGCCACCGACGGCAGGTCGTCGGCCTGTATCATGTCGAACGCGAGTACGGTCGAGCGGTGAGGGTCGGGATCGGAGGCCGCCAATTGCTCGAGCCGATTCGCGACCGGATAGCTCAGGTCGCGCTCGACGTTCGCTTCGTCGAGCACGCGGACGGTGTAATGGCACTCGACAAAACCCCATAGAGCAAAGGCGGTCAACATCGCGATACATGCCGCCCTGGCCGCGGCGGTCCCCGACACAAGTGAGCTTTGGACCAGCAGTCCAACCGCCAGAACCAATGCAAGCCCGGCAACATAATTGCCGATGAATACCTGATAGTGTATCGGCTGCAGCGACCGGCCGGTCAGGATCTGTTGGTTGAAAACGATGAACGGCACAAGAGCCAGCGAAAGTGTGAACAGCGTTGTGCGGTCGCGAAACGCTATCCGCTTCGTCACGGCGCCCACGGCAAGCAATAACAGAACGACCAGCCCGATGTATTCCGGAACGCGGAACAGATCAGGGGCCCTCGTGTACACGAGAAGCTGCACATGATCGAGCGTGTCGGAACGCTTCGACAAAAGGTACGCGTACGGTATGAGGATCGCGACGCACGCCGTTCCAAGCAGCGACAGCGCTTTCAGATCTTTAAGCCAGCCCGCGGGCCGAACTGCCGCCCAAACGAGGAACAAGCACCCAAGCCATGCAGCCGCGGTCGTCCAGATGTAAAAATATGAAAAGACCGTGTAGCCGAAACAAAGTGCAGCGGCCGCACCAACGGCCCAGTGTGATCCCGCGGAAGCCGCAACGCCCCGGGCTTCACTTCCGCAGCCGTCTAGCGGGTTGGCGACGAGCGCCCACACGAATCCGAACATAGCGAATATCCCAGCCATCGCCATGGCCGGGATGTAGCGCCGGAAACCCGGGAAATAAGGGTACGAAAATCCCTCGAAAAGTATTTCAGAGATCGCGCCTTCGCCTGCGGCCAGCGCGCCGCCGGCAAAAACGGCCGTGGCTCCCGCCATTCCGTACCATGAGCTTCCCGTCATTCGTCCGATCAGCCAAAAAGCGGCCAATGCGCACAAGATACCCGCCAATGCACCTGACAATGTCATCGCCCAAGGTATGCCGATCCCAAAAACACGGGCCGGTATCGCGAGCGTGTACGGGGCGGCGAACTGGATCGAAAAAAGCGATTCCAGCTGCGGCGTCTCCGGCGACTGATCGCGGCCGCTGTACGGGTCATTCTTCCGCGGCCGGCCGTCGATTAGGGCCCTGACATATGCGGCATAGGCCACCTCGTCGATGTCGTTGTAGGCGTAGTGGCCGTTCCAGTCATCGCCGCGCAGATAGAGCATCTTGAACTGCGGGTACAAATTAAAAATTGCAAGAAGTACGGCGGCAACCAGGCCGAAACGCCAGTGAAGCTTCATAAAGGAAATTGAACGAGTGCGCACATACGATCTGGTAGGCGTAATCTTGATCCTCTTCCAGGCCGCTTCAGTATATTGTCCATTTTCCTTTGTTTTCAGCAAAAGGTGACGGGGCTCATATTTAGCTATGGCGGGGTTTCAGGGGCAACACCTCCACGAGATATCGGGAGAATGAGGTGCCGGCGCCGGCGCGCGTCCGGGCGAAACTTTCCGCCCGTGTCCGCATGCGATTTCGCATCTGATATAATTAGTTGACAAGTTCGCGGTCTGGCCGCAAACTTCAACTGTCGAAATGGTAATAAAAGATCTCGGACCCGCGGTCGTCAGTGTTTGGGACGGCTTGCGGCCTATCACGAAAAAGATGCTGGCCGGCGCGATGCGTTCGGGCAGTGCCAACACCAACAATCCCGGACAAAAATTCTCGTACGACGCACACGCAGATTGGGAGGTCAGCCGTTTGCTGACTGCCCTCGATGAGCAATCGAAGAGCGCCGCGACCCGAAAGGACTCGGAAAAACTGGACGAAATAGCCCAGCTCGCCGAAACGTGCGTGCGCGTGCTTGAGGCGCAGAGCGGCTCGGCCGAAGTTTTTATCCAGCTCGCCGAACGTGCCCTGAGAAAACACGACTACAACAAACTGGATCAGCTCTCGGACCGCCTGTTCGAACGTTTCTCGGCCGCCGAGATAGCCGAGGTCGTCCGCCAGACGGAAATGCCGCAGATCAGGGCTATCGCGTACGAAACCCTTTCCATGCTGCCGGTTCCGATCCTTGTGCCGCTGCTCGACGATCCGCTTTATTCGGACATCGGGGCGAGCTCGCTGGAGCAAAAAGCTTACGAATACGAGTCGGAAGAGGCGAGGGACGCACTTGAGCAGTATTTCCCGGATAATGATCTGCAGGGCGATTAGCCGGGCATCACCGACGCGTAATAATTGAAAAGCCGCCTTTGACGGGCGGCTTTTCAATTTATGGCGGCGACGTGCGCGGCTAGACGGTCGTATTTGCTTCCGCCTTCTTTTCCTTCAGACGCGTCGGGTACATCGGAAACCGGGCGGTGATCTCCGCGACGCCTGTCTTCACCCGCTGCTTGACCTCTACCGATTCCGGTTCGCGAATGATCGAGGCGATCATTTCGCCGATCTCCCGCATTTCCGCCTCGCCCATCCCGCGGGTGGTCAAAGCCGGCGTCCCGAGGCGGATGCCCGAGGCGACGAACGGCTTTTGCGTGTCGAACGGGATCGTGTTCTTGTTGACCGTTATATGGATCTCGTCGAGGGCCTTTTCGGCCGCCTTGCCCGTGATCCCCTTTCCGTCCATGTACACGTCGACCAGCAAAAGATGGTTATCGGTGCCGCCCGAAACAAGCCTGAGCCCTTCATTCGTCAGCGCTTCCGCCAACGCCTTTGCATTGTCGACTATCTGCTGCTGATACGCTTTGAAATCCTCACGCAATGCCTCGCCGAACGAGACCGCCTTAGCCGCGATAATGTGCACGAGCGGGCCGCCCTGAACGCCGGGAAACACGCTGCGGTCCAGGTCCTTTGCAAACTCCTCGCGGCACAGGATCAACCCGCCTCGCGGGCCGCGAAGGGTCTTATGGGTCGTGGTCGTCACGAATTCGCAGTGCGGCACCGGCGACGGATGCAGTCCGGTCGCGACCAGGCCGGCGATGTGTGCGATGTCCGCCATCACTTTGGCACCGACGGCGCGGGCGATCTCGCCGATGCGCTCGAAATCGATCGTCCGCGGGTAGGCCGATGCCCCGCAGATCAGCAGCTTCGGCCGGCTTTCCTCAGCTTTTCGCAGGAGTTCGTCGTAGTCGATCTGCTCGGTCTCTTTATTTACGCCGTAATCCGCGACCTTGTAGTTGATTCCCGAAAAATTCAGCGGATGCCCGTGCGTTAGATGCCCGCCATGCGACAAATTCATCCCCAGGATCTGATCGCCGTGCTCGAGCGCCGTCAGCAACACGGCCATATTCGCCTGTGCCCCCGAATGCGGCTGCACATTCGCATGCTCCGCCCCGAAGATCTCCTTGGCCCGGTCGATCGCCGCCTGCTCCACTACATCCGCAAACTCGCACCCGCCGTAATATCGCTTGCCCGGGTAACCCTCGGCGTATTTGTTCGTGAAAACCGTGCCCATTGCCTGCAGGACGGCTTCAGAGACGAAGTTCTCCGATGCGATCAGCTCGAGGCCGTTCGTCTGGCGGCGGACTTCGTCGTCGATAGCGTCGCTGATGGTCGGGTCGGCCGCTGCGAGGTCGGACGTGAAAAAGTTATTCATAGTAATTTCTCAGATTCTAATTGCGGCGGATCAAATCCGTAGAGCTCTTTGAAAACGAAACGCTTGATACCGGCCTCATCGAGGCCTTTCGGGGCTCTTTGGCGAGCGAATTCTCGTGCGATCTCGAACAGCTCAGCACCTTTTCGAAATCGCTCCTCTTCCGAAAGGCTCATCCAGATGCGTTGCTGCTCCGCAATTACTTCTGCGCTCGTGTCTTCCATTTCTCAAACTCGGCCCAGGCGTTAGTCAGCTGCTCTCGACTGAGCCATTCGTCGATGTACGGCTGGTCGACACCGCTCTCGACCAGTGCTCTTATATCCTCGAACTGTCGTTCTGACACTGTTTCGGCCGCCCATCGTAACTTTGATAATATCAGGTCTTCCTTCGAAATCACCCAGAAGTCGACGCGAAAAATTGTCTTCTTTAGGCGTCGCTCGAATTTGGCTTTTTCGAACGCGGACGATTTCCTGACGATGCAATCGATCTTTACCGCTTCCTTATTGTTGATGACATTAAACATCGATTCGTCGCCAAGCGCACGTCTTATTGAGTTCGCGTTTACGTAATAATCACCCGCCAGAGCCGATTCGATCCGGGATTCGTCGCCGGCTTTGATCTCCAGTATTACGTCGACATCCATCGTCGTGCGAGCCGGCACATAGGGGTTCATCGCAAATGAACCCGTTACCATATACGGGATCCGCAGCTTATCCATCCGAGCTGTGAAATCGCTCAGGGCGTCTATCATTGCGTAGCCGGTCATCCGCCTACCATTTCCTTAAAATCAGATTCTCCCAAAACAGAGACACCCAGGCTTTCCGCCTTTGTCAATTTCGACCCCGCATCTTCGCCCGCCACAACATAGTCCGTCTTCTTGCTCACCGACGAGGAAACCCGCCCGCCGCGGTCTTCGATGAGTTTCGCGGCCTCGTCGCGGGTGTAGTTATCTAGTTTGCCGGTGAGAACGAAGGTTTTTCCAGAGAAGCGTTCGTCGATCGAAGCGGCTCCGGCACTGTCGGTTTCCATTTTCACGCCGGCGGCTTTTAGCTTATTTATCAGGTCTGTGTGCAGCGGGTTGCGGAACCACTCGTAAACGCTGACGGCGACGGTGAGGCCGATCTCGTGGATGGCCTTGAGTTCCTCGACGGAGGCCTCGGCGAGGCGGTCGATGTGGCGGAAATGGTTGGCCAGGATCTTGGCGTAGCGTTCGCCGACGTGGCGGATGTCGATGCCGTAGAGCAGCCGCTGCAGGCCGCGTTCTTTGCTCGCCTCGATCTGCTCCATCAGCTTCGTCGCGGATTTTTCGGCCTTGCGTTCGAGGTTGGAGATGTCTTCGGGCTTCAGCGAGTAAAGGTCGGCGACATTTTTCACCATGCCGTTGCTGACAAGAGTTTCGACCAGCACGTCGCCTAGGCCTTCGATGTCCATCGCCTTGCGGGAGGCGAAATACAGGATGCGTGCCTTCACCTTTGCCGGGCAGTCCGGGTTCGAGCACCGGCGGACGGCCTCGCCCTCCGGTCGCAAGGCTGGCGAGCCGCATTCCGGGCATTTGGTCGGGAATACATAAACTCTCTCGGTGCCGTCGCGTTTTGCCGGAACGACGCCCAGCACCTGCGGGATGATCTCGCCGCTTTTTTCGATCATCACGGTGTCACCGATCTTGATGTCCAGCCGCTTTATCTCGTCCTCGTTGTGCAGCGACGCGCGGGCGACGGTCGTGCCGGCCAGCAGCACCGGTTCAAGATACGCGACCGGCGTCAGCGCCCCGGTTCGGCCGACCTGTATCCGGATGTCGATGAGCTTCGTGGTCGCCTGACGGGCGGGATATTTGTACGCGATCGCCCACCGCGGGGCCTTGGTCGTGGACCCGAACTCCTGCTGCAGCTGGGTCGAATTCACCTTGACGACGACGCCGTCGATCTCGTAATCAAGCGCGTCACGCTTTTTCTCCATCTCCGCGACGAAGGCCCACAGTTCGTCAAAATCGCGGCACAGTGCTCGATGAGGGTTTACGTGAAATCCGTTCGCCACGAGCCACTCAAAACTCTCCCAGTGAGTCGCGAACATTTTTTGGCGGCCGCTCAGCACGTCGTACGGGAACATATCCAGCTTTCTCGACGCGACCACCGCCGAATCCAGCATCCGCAATGTCCCCGAGGCGCAGTTGCGCGGGTTGGCAAACGTCCGCTCGCCCTGCATTTCCAGTTCGGCGTTTATCCGTTTGAACTGCGTCCGCGAAAGAAAGACCTCGCCGCGTATCTCGGCGTGGGCCGCCCCGTCCACTTTCAATTTCAGCGGGATCTTTTTGATCGTTTTGACGTTCGGTGTGACGTCGTCGCCGCGCGTTCCGTCGCCGCGTGTAGCCCCGGCGGCAAGGTAGCCCTTCTCGTAGTGCAGGGCGACGCTCAGCCCGTCAATCTTCAGCTCGGCAACATATTCGAGCTTCCTGCCGTCGGCCAGCCGCTCGCAGCGTTCGGTGAATGATTTCAGATCGTCCAAGTCGTAGGAATTGTCCAGCGACATCAACGGAACGGTGTGCACGAACGGCTTCAGGCTCGTCGCCTTTCCGCCGATCCGCTGCGTCGGGCTGTCCGGCGTGATCAGCTCGGGATGTTCGGCCTCAAGCTGCTTCAATCGCTCGAGCAGTTGGTCGAATTCGTAATCTGAGATCTCAGGCGCGGCCTGCTGATAATAAAGTTCGTTGTGCCGGTCGATCTCAGCCCGCAGCGTTCCCAATTCTTTTACAGTCTTCTTCGATGCGCTCATATTGAAAGGCCTGCTTCGCCGGCTTTCGGCCCGCTATAAAGCTAAACTGCCATAAATTCCGCGATCAACCGATGAAAATGGTGCGTTCCCTGCTCACGGGTCGGTGAGTAGCGGCCGTGTGAATAAAACCGCGACCGGATGCCCTTCTGCACGCTTTCAACCACGGCTTCGTCTTCCAACTCCACGCCGTGCAGGTCGGCACCGGCGCCTTTGTCGGTCAGCGATTCGTCGCTCACGTATGTTAGAAATTCCACAACTGTTTCCGACGGCGAGGCTGGCCGAACGATATTTACCGAAACTCCCCATGGGTAGAAATTGAACATCAGATTCGGAAAAATGAACAGGTACCGCCCAGCGACCTTACCGTCATCGTCAAAGCCGGTCTGAAGACTGTTGTACCGAAACGTTTCCGTTGTGTAGGTTCCGTAATCGACTATCTGGTTCAGGGCCTTGTGCACGTACGGGATGTGAAAGCCTTCGAGGTAGTTTTCGCAGTACAGGGCCCAGTGTGCCTCGACCTGGTATTCATGCGCCGAAGTGAGCTTTAGGCCTGACGGCCATTCCACATCCGCTGCGTTCAGAAAATCCTCCAGCGGCCCGGCTGGATCGATCGATGTGAAGTAAAAGCCGCCGCGTTCGGCGAGCGGCAAACGCTGCAGGTGGTCGGCGGGGGAAGGAAAATCTTCGGCCTCGTCGAACTCCGGCATCGAGAGGAATTTCCCGTCCAATGAATATCTCCGGCCGTGGTAGCCGCAGCGGATCAGGTTAGCCGTGCACGGCTCTTCGACCAAGATCTTCCCGCGATGTGTGCAGACGTTCGTGAGGCAGTGGGATGAATCGCCGCCTTTAACCAAAAGCACCGGTTCATCCAAAAACCCCGGAAGAAGCGTGAAGGGCGTCAATCCCGTCCCGATCTCCGGCCCGCCCAGCAGTTGCCACGTGCGGGCGAAGACCTTGTTCTTTGAAGCCTCGAAAAACGCGCCGTCCGTGTAAAAGTCGGACGGAAGTGTTCGTGCTTTTCTTATATCCGGGTCGATGAAAAATGTCATGACAAAACTGATTGGCAGGTGCGGATAACCGAAGCGCGGAACGGGTCGCCGGGGACGCCGCAGTCAATACAACAAATATCTGGGATGCTGCTCGTCGCGGGCGAATCCCCGGGCAACGAGCCCTGAGCCGAAGGCGGCTTCGAACTTCTCCCGCAGGCGCGACTGCACCTTAAGGGCTTCGTTCGGGTCCGCAACGACCAGTGCGGACCAGTCGTTCGGTACATCGATCTCGGCCCTTATTCGGCTTGTTTCGATGAATCTTTTGCCGTCGGCCAGTGACCGGACCTTTTCGCTCGTCAGGTCCCATTCCGCGAACAGCCTGTCGCTTGCGAGGCCGATGCTGCTGCCGGTCTGCCCCGCTGTCGTGTAGTCAATTCCGTAAAAGTTGCGCTCGTACTCGCGAATCTCCGCCCCGAGTTTTTCAAGATTGAAGTAAGCGTTACGCGCCTTCCATGGCTCGAAGGTCCATTTCACATACCTCACGCCCAGCTCCAGCGCCCGATCGCGCTGGCCCCATTTCAGCCGGGCCCCGATACCGCTGCTCTGAAAATCCCGGTGCACGGCGGTCATGTGCGAATAGAACGCCTTTTCCCAGCGGAGGAACGCAGGAACGCTCAGCACGAACCCGATCAGCCGGTTTCCTTCGTAAGCCCCGAGAATGAACCCGCCCGCGTTCTTCGTGACCACGAAATGCCGCACCGGCGAGATCTCGATGTCGGGCAGCGCGAACACCTCCCGCTGCAGGTCGACACATTCCGAAAGCTGCTCGAGGCTCACACATTCGCGGATCTCAATTGTATGCTGCATCAATAGTTAGGTTTAACAAGGCGTTCCCGTGTGCCGATCTTTTGCAACTTTCGCAATTTGCTTTGAGGCTGTCAAATTCCATAGACGGGAAACGAAATTGCCGATCACGAGCCGCCGCCCGGAATTTAATTCTTAACTTTTCGCCGACAAGTTTGGTAGAATCATACGCGGCCCTTGGGCCTCGAACCTTCCGCGCTCTGCCTTACAAATGACAGCTCAGAATCCGCTTGACCACCAGGGAACCCTGGAATCTCATCCGTTAGCCGAACTGCTCGTCGAGGTGCAGCAGGCGAAGCTGGACGGTTCGATGCGCGTGTTTCGGGCCGACGCGAAGGCGATAATATATTTTCGTTCGGGTTCGGTGGTTTTCGCCGCTTCGAATTCTCCGGAATACCGGTTGGCGAAGGTCCTCAGTGAGCGGAACAATACTATAACGGAAGTAATCGCCCGTCTGCCGAAATGCTCGAACGAGGTTGAGCTTGCGGCCATGCTGGTGCGCGAGAAGGTGCTCAAAAAGGTCGAGGTGGACGCGGCGGTCGTGACGCAGATCGAGTTCATCGTCGGTGACGCGCTGAACTGGGCTGATGGAAATTGGCATTTCAGCCCGCTCGTTCGGCCGCGCGCCGATCTTGTCTACCCGGTCGATATGCGAAGCATTCTTGTCGCCTACGCACGGTCCAGGCCGATTGCCGGCGTGATGGCCGGATTCAAAAGCGCCGAGGAGCAACTGGAAAAGATCGCCGAGGCCGCGAGCCTTCCAGGACTTCAAAGTCATGAAGAGTACGTTCTTCAGCGTTTCGGGAATGAACCGCAGAGTATTCACGACCTGACGTTCGAATGCGGGCTTCCGGAGAATGGATTTCTTCAGGCGGTTTACGTGCTGTGGCTCGCGGGCCTGCTTCGCCGTATCGGATGGGACGCCGCGTTCACTGAGCCGCGCCTCGCCGCGATACGCGGCGCGCGCGTTGAGATGGTGCGCCAGGCACAGAAGTCCGCCGTGAACGAAACTACCGCCCCCGAGGCACCCGTGGAAGCAAAACCTGTGGAAGCGGCCGCCGCGGAAACCGAGCTGACTCTGGAGGAATACCTCGAACGCGTCGAGGGAGCAAGCACACACTATGACGCGTTGGGGATCGACCTGAAGGCGACGAATGCTGAGCTAAAGTCTTCGTACCTGGTGCTCGCCAAACTCTTCCACCCGGACCGGTTCCACCGGCACGACCGGGCCACCCTGGACCGGATCCAGGCGGCGTTCTCGAGCGTCCAGGCCGCTTACGAAACACTCAAATCGCCGGATTCCCGCGAGACGTACAACCTGAAGGTCCGGAAGGAGCTTGAGACGAGAGAGAAGCTGCGGGCCCAGGGCGTGTCCGATACAGACGAAACCGGTATCAAAGCCGAACAGGGCCTCGAGAGCTTTGAGGTGGGGCTTAGCCTGTTGATGGACGAGGAATTCGAGCGTGCCATTCCGTTTCTCGGCCGTGCCGCCCATTACAATCCCGAAAACGCCCTGTACCGTGCTTACTTCGGCAAAGCACTCTCCTACGAGCGGAAACAGATCCACCGGGCCGAAGGAGAAATGCAGGCGGCGGTGAAGCTGGATCCGCAAAACCCCAAAATAAGGCTGATGCTTGTCGAATTCTTCATCGACCAGAACCTGCCGAAACGGGCCGAAGGCGAACTGAAACGGTTCCTCGAGATCGCACCCGACAACAAGGAAGCCCAGTCACTGTTGTCGAAACTGCAGGGTTGATCGTCAGATTGGTTCAACCTTCGCGAAAGCGTTATGCTAGAATTTTCAATTCCGCGGTTGATTTGAACTATGGAACCGATGCAGGCCAAGGATTCGAATTTTGATGAGAAGCTGCTTGAGCTGTCGTCCGAAATGGACGCGTTCGAGGGGTACACGCACGCGCACGGGCTGCGCATCGCCACCATAGCGGACGCCATCGGCAAGAGTTTCAACCTGGTCGCTCACGACCGGTTCTTCATGCAGCAGGCCGCCCTCATTCACGACATCGGCGAAATGGTGATGAACCGCGATTATATAAAGCAGAACCGCGCCTTGTCCGCCTCCGAACGCCTGGACATGCAGCGGCATCCGGTGATCGGCGAGCAGGAAGCGGCGAAACGCGGATTCCCGCGCGGCGTGCAGCTCCTGATCCGCTGGCACCAGGAATGGTGGAACGGCAGCGGCTACCCGGACGCCCTGGAAGGCGAGCAGATCCCGCTGACCGCCCGCATCCTGCGTGTCGCCGATTCTTTTGCCGCTCTACGCGACGACCGGCCGCGGCGCAAAGCGCTGTCCGTTGCGGAAGCAAAAGAACACCTGTCCCAGTGGGCCGGGCTGGAATTCGATCCGAGGGTCGTTAAGGCCTTCCTCGCGAGCGATTACATCGACCACCTTGAAGTTACCACCGCGGCTGACGCGCGTGGAGTGGCGGCATCTCAGCAGACTGAGATGAGGTCCGCTCCGGTATTGTCGGCGGCGGCAACGGGTCCCGCCAACCTCGAAACGACCCCTGCCGGCCGCGGGCAACCGCAGTCGCCGCATCGATCGGAAACGGCGCACGCCGACGAACAGCCGCTCCTGCACCCAGTGAACCATGAGTAGACAATCGATCTTTACCCCGCGAAGCTGGCTCGCATTCGAACTGAACGTGCTCCGACGCCTCGAGTACAGGTCCGTCGCCATGCCCTTTACCGGCAATCCCACGCTCGGCGCGTTCCTCAAACGCGGCGACGTCAGGGTGCTTGCCAACGACCCGCTTCAGTCGGCATGGACCCGGGCCCTCGCGGCCATCCAGAACAACGGCGAGCGCCTCACCGACGAACACATCAACCTTGTGCTGGAGGATGTGTATGTGCCCGGCAACCGCTTGCACAATCCGGCGCTGCGCAACTGGTTCAGCGAAACCGATTCCTGGTGGTTCGACAATATTCGGCGGAACCTCGACCGGCTCCAGTCGCCATTCGCCTTCGCGATGGCCGCGAGCCTGGTTATGGCGGTGGGCGATTACGTTCTTTCTTTCAATGAGGATACCCGCGACCTTCGCCAACCGCTCTCGAACGTGTTCCGCAGACTGTGGACCGTGATGCCCGAGGCGTTCAACAACCGCCAGAACAACGGCTGCCAGAACAAAGGGGTTGAAGATTTCATTGCCGAAAGCCCGGCCGATCTGATGTTCCTGCGCCTGCCCGCGGCGGGCAGCGGAGGGCGCACCGCGTCGCCCGATAAAGCAGTGTGGCGTGAGGAATGGCTCCGAGGGGGCGACGATTTCTGGCCCGCGTTCGAGGTAGCGAGGCACGGCAAACTGGGCGGCCC
>Ga0307416_100001496_pt1 | contig 12726 bp, 9 predicted proteins | sample DK1Cmetagenome_2_FD_203821 | JGI IMG/M metagenome (GOLD analysis project Ga0307416, IMG submission 203821) | Maize rhizosphere microbial communities from greenhouse at UC Davis, California, United States - DK15-C-3 | ecosystem: Host-associated > Plants > Roots > Rhizosphere > Soil | place: USA...
GTGATCCGGACCGCGACCTCACGGCGGATACTCAGGACAGCGCCGGGCACATGCCGAAGTCCATCGTGATCGAGTCGGCATTCACCTGGGGGGACGACCAGTTCCCGCGCACTCCCTGGAATCGCACGGTGATCTACGAGTGCCACGTCAAAGGCATGACGATGCTGCACCCCGATGTGCCCGAGCCGCTCAGAGGCACGTATCTGGGACTCGCCACCGAACCCATCATCGATCACCTCCAGAGCCTGGGCATCACCGCGCTCGAGCTGCTACCGGTGCACCACATGGTCACTGAGCGGCGACTGGCGGAACAGAAACTCACGAACTATTGGGGATACAGCTCCATCGGGTACTTCGCTCCGGACATTCGCTACGCCTCCCGGACGGGGAGGGCAGGACAGCAGGTGGCCGAGTTCAAAACCATGGTGAAGCGGCTGCACGCGGCGGGGATCGAGGTGATTCTGGACGTGGTCTACAACCACACTGCCGAAGGAAATCATCTGGGTCCCACGCTTTCGTTTCGGGGTATCGACAATGCCGCCTACTATCGGCTCGACCCGGAGAATCCGCGTTTGTATGCGGATTTTACCGGATGTGGCAACACCCTCGACGTGCGCCATTCACGAACGCTGCAGCTGATCATGGACAGCCTGCGGTACTGGATCACTGACATGCACGTGGATGGATTCCGGTTCGATCTGGCGCCCGTGCTGGCCCGAGGCGATAAAGGCGTCGATCCCTTCGCAGAGTTCTTCGACCTCGTGCGCCAGGACCCCATCGTGTCGCAGACCAAGCTGATCGCCGAGCCATGGGATCTCGGGCCGGACGGTTATCAGGTCGGACGGTTTCCCGCCGGCTGGGCCGAGTGGAACGGGAAGTACCGAGACACCACGCGGCAGTTCTGGCGCGGTGACTCAGGGATGGTGGGTGGTCTCGCCTCCCGGGTGACCGGGAGCAGCGACCTCTATGAGACCAGCGGCCGCACTCCGCTGGCCAGCGTGAACTTCGTGACTTGCCACGACGGGTTCACCCTCCAGGACCTGGTGAGCTATGAGGCCAAGCACAACGAAGCCAACGGCGAGGAGAACCGGGATGGGACCGACCACAATCTGAGCCGCAACTGGGGAGCTGAGGGGCCGACCGAGGCCGCCCACATCGTGCGGATGCGGGAGCGAATCAAGCGCAACTTCCTGGCCACCCTGGCGTTCAGCCAGGGTGTTCCGATGCTGTCACACGGTGACGAGCTGGGTCGCTCCCAGTTGGGGAACAACAACGCCTACTGCCAGGACAGCCCGCTCACCTGGATCGACTGGCGGCTCACTCCGCTGCAGCGGGAGCTGCTGCAGTTCACGCGGAAGGCATTCGCCATACGATCGGCCAATCCGGTGCTCCGCCGCCGGACATTCTTTCGGCACGAGGCCGCCGAGGGGTCGGGCAAAGACCTGACCTGGCTCCGGCCGGATGGAAAAGAGATGACGGCAGAGGAGTGGAATGACGCCGGCAATCACGTGCTCGGCATGCTGATTCGGGGCGAGGCGACCGATGAAGTGGATGAGCGGGGCCGGAAGGTGACGGGTGACGCCATCCTGGTGCTCCTCAACGGGGGCACCCGTTCCAAGCCGTTCCTGCTCCCGGTGCTGGGTTGGCCAGGCTCCTGGTCCGAGGCCCTCAACACCGCCCACCCGATGCCCCGGCAGGTCCGGGAAGGCCGGGTAAACCTGGTGGCGCACTCGCTGATGCTGCTGCGCTACGACTCTCTCCGGGCGGATGTGTTCGAGCCACTGGGCGGTGTCTCGCTTGATCAGCAGCGGCGAGGCTTCCCGGCTTAACCGTTGAGCCGGTCGCCTTGCAGCGCCCGCTGCACCAGGTCAGGAAAGCTTCTGACGTCAATGGGCTTGGTGATGTACCCGTCGAATCCGGCCTGCAGCGCACGCTCGCGATCACCGGTCATGGCATGGGCGGTCAGGGCGATGACCCGCACGGTGCCGAATGGAGATCCCCGAATTTCCCGCAGCAGAGCAAAACCGTCCTTTCCCGGAAGTTGGATGTCCATGAGGACGAGGTCGGGACTTCCATGCTCGATGGCATCGAGCAGCCCCTCTCCTCCGGGCAATCCAACCACATCGTATCCCTTGAGTGTGAGCAAGGTACGAAAGAGCTTCATGTTATCGGGGCTGTCTTCGACGATCAGGATTTTCGGCACGCGCAGATTTCCGGGAAAGCCTATGCCTTATCAGTACAATCGTGGCTGTTGTCGGGCAACAACCCGGCACCGCCTCTTGCCGTAGCAACCGGTGGTTCCCTCGTCTCTGACGGTAATCGGGCTGGGCGCCATTGGTGGCTCGCTTGCGTGGCAATCCCTCTTGGCGGGTGTGGCCCGGGTCGTCGGGTATTCCCCCAGGCCGGCGGAAGGGATTCAGGCGCTGAAGGCGGGAGCCATTACCGAGCTGGGGGAGACCGCCATCCGCGCCGCTCGGGGCAGCGACCTCGTCGTACTCGCGGTTCCACCGCGTGCGACGCTGGATCTCCTAGGCGGGATGAGCTCCGCTCTCGAGCCGGGTGCGCTGCTCACCGACGTGTGCAGCGTCAAGGAGCCGGTGATCAGGCAGGCGGTGCTGTCGGGAGCCGGCGATCGATTTGCCGGCAGCCACCCCCTCGCAGGCACTCACGGAACCGGTTTCCCCTCCGCGAGCCCCGACCGGCTCCGGGGATGCGTCGTGTACGTTTGTGCGACCGGGACCCCCGGGGGTCACCGCGCGGCCAGCATGATTGCGGGCTTCTGGGAGCGGGTTGTCGAGGCCGCGCCGGTATTGATCGAAGCGGGAGCGCACGACCGGCAGCTTGCCTGGACCAGTCATCTGCCTCAGGCTGTCGCATCCGCCCTCGCCAAGGTCCTGGCCGACCAGGGCCTCGGCGGAGTGTCATTCGGCACGGGAGCGAGAGATACAATGCGGTTGGCCGCCAGCGATCCTGATATGTGGGCCGATATCCTGCTTCTGAATCGGGAGCCGATCACGCAGGCGCTGGAACACACCCGCGAGACGCTGGGTGCGTTGCAGCACCTTCTCTCGAACGGGGACCGCGCCGGCCTGGTCAGCTACCTCGAGCTGGCCCGAAGCTTCCGCCGGGGTATCGAGCGGTGAAGGTGGCCGGAAGCGTCAAGGTTCCGGGTGACAAGAGCATCACCCATCGGGTCCTGCTTCTGGCCGCCCTGGCCCAGGGGAGCAGCAGCATTGGAGGCGCGCTTACGTCCCTCGACGCCAGATCGACCGCGAGGATCTTGCGGCAACTCGGGGCCAGGGTATCTCCCCTCAGAGCCGGCTCGATCACCCGGGTGGAAGGGCAGGGACGGCTCCAGGCTCCCGAAGGAGTCCTCGACTGCGGCAACTCGGGAACCACTACCCGCCTCACGCTGGGCCTTCTGGCTGCGCACGATTTCCCCGCTACGCTCACCGGCGACCGGTCTCTCCGCCGCCGCCCGATGCGGCGCGTCACTGATCCCCTGACCGCGATGGGCGCTTGGTTCAGCGAAGGCAATGGCGATGGCCTTCCGCTCACCATCAGAGGCGGGCCTCTCCGGCCGCTGCGCTATGAGATGCCGGTATCGAGTGCGCAGATCAAGAGCGCCATTCTCCTGGCCGGTTTGGCTGGGGAAGTCGAGGTCAGCCTGCGGGAGCCGCATGGACGGTCCCGGGATCACACCGAGCGACTGCTTCGGGCGTTCGGGTATGATGTCGCAGAGTCCCACGGCTGGATCACCTCAAAGCCCAGCGGCAGGGTCGAGCCATTTCAGATCGAAGTGCCGGGTGATCCCTCATCGGCCGCTTTCCTTGTTGGCGCTGCCATCCTCGGCCAGGCCGGCACGCTTCGGATTGCGGACGTAGGAGTAAACCCCACCCGGACCGGATTTCTCAGGGTGCTGGCCCGGATGGGTAGTGAGATCACGATCGAGAACCAGTCGGAGCGCTTCGGCGAGCCCGTAGGAGATCTCATCGTCTCGCCCGCTGCGCTCAGAGGTACCGAGGTATTGGCGGAAGAGGTTCCCGGCTTGATCGACGAAATTCCGATGCTTGCCGTGCTCGCCTCGCGAGCCGAGGGGCTGACGACTTTCCGCCAAGTCGGAGAGCTCCGAGTGAAGGAGAGCGATCGCCTGGGGTTGCTCGCTGAAAACCTGCGGGCGGTCGGAGCCCGGGCGGAGGCCGAGGGGGACGATCTGGTTGTGGAGGGCACCGAGCGCGTGCCGGTGGGCCCCGTCCGAACCGCAGGCGACCACCGCCTGGCGATGGCCTTTGCCGTGCTGGGTACAGTGCCCGGGGCTCACATCGATGTTGACGATCTGGCGTGTGCCGCCGTGAGCTTCCCCGGTTTCCCGGAGACCCTCCAGCAGATCGCCGGCGGAGCCGATCGATGAGCGGTGGGGTCATTGCCATAGATGGCCCGTCCGCTTCGGGGAAGAGCAGCACTGCCCGTGCAGTCGCCCAGGCGCTCGGGTTTTCCCACCTGGACTCGGGGTCACTCTATCGAGGCGTCACGCTGGTGGCGCTGAGGGAGGGCTCTCGACGGGGACTCCAGGGCGCAGCTGCGGTGGCCGGCCTCAGTCCGGAGACCATTCTCCGAGCAGCCGAGGATCGGGGGCTCATGCTGCAGTCGGACGGGACGGGATTTTCCGCCTATCTGGAGGGGGAGCCAGCCGAGGACGCGCTGCGCAGCGCCGAGGTGACAGCAACCGTATCCGCCATTGCTGCCATCCCGGTGGTGCGTGAATGGGTGAACTCCCGGCTCCGCGCCATGGTCCGGGCCGGGCAGGACGTGGTGGTGGATGGCCGCGACATCGGGACTGTGGTGTTCCCCGAAGCCGATCTCAAGATCTTCCTGACCGCTTCGCCCGAGGCGAGAGCCGGCCGCCGCATAAGCCAGCGCGGCGTGGCCATACAGCCGGGCCACCTGGATGCGGAGACGGCGGCCCTGGCCGCCCGGGACCACGCCGATTCAACCCGGGAGGTGGCGCCGCTCCGCCCGGCGGCTGACGCCGTTCACCTGGACACCACTGCCATGGACTTTGCCGAGCAGGTCCGCTTCATCGTCGAGCGCGCCCGTCCCATCTTCAGCGGGCGCTGACCCGACTCTGACACGCTCAACCGCTTGATAGACCTTGCGTTGTGGGCCGACGGCCGCTATCCTCATGGGCTCTCGACGGTGGCGCTTCGGCCCCCGCACGGCATGACTTTCACCCGCGGCCTTCAGGCCCGGCAGACCAAAGGACGCAGCCCTTCGCATGCTCGACCAACTTCATCCTTCTAGCGACCAGTTCACCTCTCCCACCGGCCTCCGTGTTCGGCAGGATCTGTACGACGAAGACTATAGCGACGCAGACTACGAGCAGATGCTCTCGATGTACGAGGGCACCATGTCGCAGATCGTCGAAGGCGAGATCGTCAAGTCGAAGGTCCTCCGCGTCACCGACAACGCTGTCATTCTCGACGTCGGCTTCAAGTCCGAAGGCTCCGTTCCCCTCGATGAGTTCAAGGACCCGCAAAGCCTCAAGGAGGGCGACGAGGTGGAGGTCTTCCTCGAGCACCTCGAGGACCAGGAGGGCGCGGTCGTCCTGTCGAAGAAGAAGGCCGACTTCATGCGGGTCTGGGAGAAGATCCGTGTGGCGCATGAGAGCGACCAACCGGTCGAGGGAACGCTGGTCAAGAAGATCAAGGGTGGCGTGGTCGTAAACCTCATGGGGGTGGATGCCTTCCTTCCCGGAAGTCAGATCGCCCTGCGGCGGGTGCCCAACATCGACGAGCTGCTGGGCCAGACCTACGAGTTCAAGATCATCAAGCTGAACAAGCGGCGGCGGAACATCGTGGTCAGCCGCCGGGTGATTCTCGAAAACGAGCGGGCCCACAAGCGCGAGCACCTGATGAAGGAGCTGGCGGTAGGCCAGGTCCGAAAGGGTGTGGTCAAGAACATCACCGACTTCGGCGCCTTCATCGATCTCGGCGGGGTCGATGGCCTGCTCCACATCACCGACATGTCCTACGGCCGGGTCTCCCATCCCACCGAGATGGTCGCCATCGGCAAGGAAGTCGAGGTCAAAATCCTCGACATCGATTGGCAGCGGGAGCGGATCAGCCTGGGCATGAAGCAGCTGCAGTCATACCCCTGGCAGAACGTCGCGGCCAAGTATCCGGTCGGCACCCGGGTTCAGGGCAAGGTTGTTTCCATCACGAATTATGGGGCCTTCGTCGAGATCGAGCCCGGCATCGAGGGACTGGTCCACATCTCTGAAATGAGCTGGACCCGCAACGTACGGCACCCGTCCAAGATCGTGAGCATCGGCGAGACCATCGAGGCCGTGGTGCTCAAGGTGGACGAGGCTGAGGAAAAGATCTCCCTCGGCATGAAGCAGACGGAGCAGGATCCCTGGATGATCCTGCCGCTCAAGTATCCCGTGGGCACCCGCATCAACGGCAAGGTCCGGAACCTGACCAGCTTCGGGGCCTTCGTCGAGATCGAGCCCGGCATCGACGGCCTGATTCACATCTCGGATATGTCGTGGACCAAGCGGGTGCAGCACCCGTCCGAAGTGGTCAAGAAGGGCGACGCGGTGGATGTGGTCATTCTCAACATCGACGCCGAGAACAAGCGAATCTCGCTGGGACTCAAGCAGGCAGAAGAGGACCCCTGGCTCAAGATCGGGGAGACCTATCCCATCGGCATGGAAATGCGGGGCCGCGCGGTGCGGCTGATGGACAAGGGCGTGGTCGTCGATCTGGGCAACGACATCGAGGGGTTCGTTCCCATGTCGCAGCTGGGCGTGCCCAACCTGGAGAATCCGGGCGATGCCGTGAAGGAGGGACAGGCGCTCGACCTCAAGGTTCTCGAGGTCGATCCGATCCATCACCGGATCGTGCTGGCCGTCATCGGGTTCCCGGACGAGCCGATCATCCCGCCAGTCAAGCCGGTGTACGAGGAGACCACGGCGCCGGAGTAGGGAAACGCGGATGAGCCCGCCAGGTATGTCACCCTGAGCGCAGCGAGGGGGCCGGAGCGTGCAATGAGCTTCGGCCCCTTCGCTTCATTCAGGGTGACACGTTCTCCCGTCGTCTTTATCTTCTCCCCCCATGCCCGACCCTCGAAAACTCCTCGACGACCTGCATCACCGCCAATCACTGGCCGAACAGGGCGGTGGCGCCGATCGCGTGGCTCAACAACACAAGAAAGGCAAGCTCACCGCCCGCGAGCGGCTCGATCTCCTGCTCGATGAGGGCAGCTTCGTCGAGCTCGATCGCTTCGTCACCCACCGCTCGAGTGATTTCGGTCTCGATCAGCAGATCTTCCCCGGTGACGGCGTCGTCACCGGGTCGGGACGCATCGATGGACGTCTGGTCTATGTGTTCTCCCAGGACTTCACCGTATTCGGCGGCTCGCTGTCCGAGGCGCATGCGGAGAAGATCTGCAAGATCATGGACCTGGCGCTCAAGACCGGCGCGCCAGTGATCGGGCTCAACGATTCAGGTGGCGCCCGGATTCAGGAAGGCGTCGTGTCCCTGGGTGGGTATGCCGACATCTTCTTGCGTAACACACTGGTGTCCGGTGTCATCCCCCAGATCTCGGTGGTGCTCGGGCCCTGCGCCGGCGGTGCGGTCTACAGCCCCGCCATCACCGACTTCATCTTCATGGTCCGGGGGGTGAGCTACATGTTCGTCACCGGACCGAATGTGGTGAAGACGGTCACGCACGAGGAAGTGAGTTTCGACCAGTTGGGTGGCGCCGATACCCACGGGGGCACCTCCGGAGTTGCCCACTTCGTGCATGATTCGGAGCCCGAATGCCTCCAGGCCGTGCGAGAGCTGCTCGGCTTCCTGCCGCTCAACAACCTGGACGAGCCGCCCCAGCGCCCGACAGCCGATCCGGTGGATCGGCGGGACGAGGCCCTGCTCGACCTGATCCCCGACAGTCCGAACAAGCCCTACGACATGCACGGGGTGATCGGCCGGGTAGTGGACGATGGCGGGTTCCTCGAGGTCCAGGGTGGCTACGCGGATAATATTGTGGTGGGATTTGCCCGATTTGGCGGGACTCCAGTCGGCATCGTGGCAAACCAGCCGGCAGTGCTCGCCGGCGTCCTGGACATCAGCGCCTCACTGAAAGCAGCCCGGTTCATCCGCTTTTGTGACTGCTTCAACCTGCCGGTCGTCACGTTTGTGGATGTGCCCGGCTTCCTTCCCGGGGTGGCCCAGGAGCACGGCGGCATCATCAAGCATGGAGCCAAGCTGCTGTTCGCGTACTGCGAGGCGACGGTGCCCAAACTCACCGTGATTACCCGGAAGGCCTACGGCGGGGCGTACGACGTCATGAGCTCCAAGCACATCCGCGGAGATGTGAACCTGGCATGGCCCTCGGCGGAGATCGCCGTGATGGGTCCCAAGGGAGCGGTGGAGATCCTGTTCAAGGATGAGATTGCGCGGGCCAAGGACCCTGCCTCAGCCACCGACCGGCTGATCGAGGAGTACACCGAAAAGTTCGCTCACCCCTATGCCGCGGCCGCGCGGGGATATATCGACGATGTGATCGATCCCCGCGACACCCGCCCCCGGCTGATCGAAGCGCTTCGGGTGCTTCGGGGCAAACGGGACCGGAATCCCCCCAAAAAACATGGGAATATCCCGTTGTAGACTGCCGATTGCGCACCGTGTTACTCGGGCCAGCCGCGACGTCCCCCTACTAGCCAACTGGTACCCCGCAGGGCATTTTTGTCACACATGTTTCAGGTCAGGACGGTGCACACCAGACCAGCTGCAGCCTCGACCCTCCTGTTCAGAGGGATGCTGGCGATCTCGGCCCTCTTTACGCCGGCAGGGCTTGGGGCGCAGGCTGCTATCGATCCCAATGTCGCCCCTCGCGCCGCCGCCCTCGAGCGGAGCGGGGAACGACAGATGGCTATCGACCTGCTCGGCCGCTACCTCGCCACGGCACCGGATGATGGCCGCGCCTGGTTCCAGCTTGGCAGGTTCTATCTGCTGGACGCTCAGGACTGGCACCTCCAGGGACACCGGGGCGATCCCGACGGTCTCCTGTATCTGGACTTTGCCGCCACCGCATTCGATCAGGCCATCCGTCTCTCGGTCGACTCCGGGATCGTTTTCCGCGGGTTGGCCGAGCTGGAGCGCTCGGTCGTCTCGCTGGAGGACTCAGGGTGGGGGGTGGCACGGGCCGGCCGGATCCGGCCAAACGCTCCTGAGATGCCTTCCTTCATTCTGGAGCTCGGCGCTAATCTGTTGAGCTCCTGTCCCGCCGGAGGAGTGCTGCTCCTCGGCAGCGACCTCGAGGCGCTTTCAGTCTGGTACGACAACCTGGACCTCCGAAGCCGGGAGATCCTGCCCATTCGTCCGGATCGGTATGCCACAGACTCGATTTACCGGCGTCGGATGGCCGAAGCGATGGGCATCGATCCCGGGCTGCCGGTTCGGAACGCCCTCGAGGACGTGGCCTCACACCGGACGCTGTGTCTCACACCTACGGCGGACAGCGCTGCAGCACCCGCCCTCGATTGGACTCCCTTCCGGCTGAGCCGGGTCAGCCGCACGCCGCAGCCCGGGCCGGAGGCGCTCTCGCTGACTGAGTTGCTGGAGGCGACTCGCGAAGGTAACTCGGTCTGGGTGCGGGACGTTCGCCTGGTGTATGACCGCGCCGCACGGTTCAACCGGCTGCTGTGCGGCAGCTTCCTTCCAGTGTTTGGAGATGCACCCCCGGCGGCATGTAGACCGTGAATTGGGCAGGTTGAATCGTTTTCCGCCTTCCCGTCCTTCCCGTCCTTTCCGTTCTCCTGTGAAACGCGTCCTGATCGCCAATCGCGGCGAAATAGCGCTGCGCATCATCCGCGCATGTCACGAGGAGGGTCTGGAGGCGGTGGCCGTGTACTCCAGCGCCGATCGTTCCGCCCCACACGTGCGTGCGGCGGACCATGCGGTTGCCATCGGACCGGCGGCGCCCAGCCAGAGTTATCTCTCGATCGAACGCTTGATTCAGGCGGCCCGGGACTCCAGCGCCGACGCAATCCACCCGGGCTACGGCTTTCTCGCCGAGCGGGCCGCGTTTGCTGAAGCCGTCGAGGGCGCGGGCCTGATCTTCGTTGGACCTCCCGCGTCTGCCATCAAGGCTATGGGTGACAAGACGGAGGCCCGCCGGCGGATGCAGGAGGCCGGGGTGCCCATTGTTCCGGGCGCGAGCACGCCGACCGGTGATGGGAGCGCCAGTCAGGACGCGGCCGCACGGATCGGCTACCCGGTGATGGTCAAGGCGGCAGCCGGAGGTGGCGGCAAGGGCATGCGTGTGGTCCGGGCGCCTGAGGCGCTGGCGAGTGCTCTGGACGCGGCGAGGTCCGAAGCGCTGAAGGCGTTTGGCGATCCCAGCGTGTACCTGGAAAAGTTCATCGAGCGACCGCGACACGTCGAGATCCAGGTGCTGGCGGACCATGAGCGCACGGTTCACTTGGGCGAACGGGAGTGCTCGATCCAGCGTCGTCATCAGAAGCTAGTCGAAGAGGCGCCCTCCGGAGCGGTCTCCGCGGAACTGCGCGAGCGCATGGGGGCGGCAGCGGTCGCTGCTGCCCGGGCGGTCGGGTATCGGAGTGCCGGGACCTGCGAGTTCCTCCTCCTACCCGATGGGTCTTTTTACTTCCTGGAGATGAACACCCGGATCCAGGTAGAGCATCCGGTCACCGAGCTGGTCTATGGGGTGGATCTGGTGCGGGAGCAACTGCGCATTGCCCAAGGCCAGTCCATGGGAGTGTCTCAGGGCAGCATTGCCCCGCGAGGCTGGGCGCTCGAGTGCCGGATCACCAGTGAAGATGCCGGAAACGGTTTTCTCCCGTCGACCGGACGAATCGAGTATCTGAGGGCGCCCGCAGGGCCGGGGGTTCGCTGGGACAGCGGCGTCGACATAGGCGATGAGGTGACCCTGTACTACGACTCCCTGCTGGCCAAGTTGATCGTGTGGGCTCCAGACCGGACCCGGGCGCTGGTCCGGATGACCCGAGCGCTCGACGAGCTGGTGATCACGGGGGTGGCAACCAATCAGGCGTTCCATCGCCGCCTGATGAGGGATCCGGCATTCGGTCGCGGTGAGATCGACATCCAGTTTCTCGAGCGTCGTCCCGACCTCACTGGCCCGGAACATTCCCCCGACGGGCTCGAGCATCTCGCCATCGCCGCCGCCCTGGCTGAAGATGAGGCGCGCCGCACGCGCCGTCCGCTGGTGACCGCTGCCGCGAGCGCATCCAGCGAGTGGGGAAGACAGGCCCGGAGCGAAGGGCTTCGGTGAAGCCGATCCGAATTCTGCGGCTTGCCGCCGGCGGGGATGGCGTCGGCAAGCTGGAGGATGGTCGCACCCTGTTTGTTCCCCGAACTGCGCCGGGAGACTTGGTCGAGGTAACCGGGCTGCGGGAGCACAAGCGTTTTGCCCGGGCCCGCCTGCACCAGGTACTCGAGGATTCTCCCCATCGGGTGGAGCCCCGCTGCCCCCACTATGTGCGGGACGAGTGCGGCGGATGCCAGCTCCAGCACCTCGACAGTGAGACCCAGCTCGCCGGCCGGCAAAGCTTCGTGGGAGAGGCGCTTCGGCGCATCGGAAAACGTGACTCGGCCGATCCTCCCATCGTCCCGGCTGACCAGGTCTATGACTACCGAACCAAGCTGACGCTGCACGTCGCCGCCGGTGGCCGCCGGATTGGACTGCATCGCTATGACCGCGCCGAAGAGGTTTTCGATTTACAGTGGTGCCACATCACGGTTCCTCCCTTGATGGAGCTGTGGCAGTGCGTCCGAGAGCTCCGCGCATTCCTTCCAGCCCAGCTCCTCCAGCTCATCTTGCGGCTGGACCGGCGCGGCCATTGCCACCTTGTCATCCGCGTGGGCGAAGGGGAGGTCTGGTCCGGGGCTGAGCGGTTGTATCGGGAGATGCAACGGAAGGGGGCCACCGCCACCGTGTGGTATCAGCCGCCCGAGGGCGCGGCTCGAGCGGTGGCCGGCGCGGACGAGGCATTCCCCGCGACCGTGTTCGAGCAGGTGAACCCGGTGATGGGTGACCGGGTTCGCGCCTACGCCGTCGAGCAGCTGGGCCAGTTGACCGGCCGGAAAGTCTGGGACTTGTACGCCGGGATCGGCGAAACCACGGCGCAGCTGGTCGCGCGCGGGGCACGGGTCGAGAGCGTGGAGGTCGATCGTCGGGCCGTAGCCGAGGCGGACGCCAGAGGTCCGGCTGCCCGTCGGCACACTGGCCGCGTCGAAGATGTGCTGCCTGAGCTGGCCGAGCCGGACTGCGTGATCACCAACCCGCCGCGCACAGGCATGGATGAACGGGTCACCAGCGCACTGGAACGGCTCGGTCCGTCGCGGCTGGTCTACATCTCGTGTGATCCGGCTACGCTGGCCCGCGATATCCAGCGATTACCCCGGTTTCGGCTCGCGGCGGTCCAGGCCTTTGATCTGTTTCCGCAGACGACCCATGTCGAAACGGTGGCCGTTCTGGACCGGACATGAAATACCTGGTGCTCATCGATCGGCAGCGGATCGAAGTCGAGATCGATGGTGAGCGAGTTACCATCGACGGCCGCAGCCATGAGGCCAGCCTCGGGTCAATCCCGGGCACCCCGTTGCGTCAGCTGCTGCTCGATGGAGAGCCCTCCACACTCTCCATGACCTCGCTGGGTCGCGGCCGCTGGGCACTGACCCA
>Ga0307416_100001497_pt1 | contig 12724 bp, 12 predicted proteins | sample DK1Cmetagenome_2_FD_203821 | JGI IMG/M metagenome (GOLD analysis project Ga0307416, IMG submission 203821) | Maize rhizosphere microbial communities from greenhouse at UC Davis, California, United States - DK15-C-3 | ecosystem: Host-associated > Plants > Roots > Rhizosphere > Soil | place...
TGACCCGGCGGTGTTCGTCTCGGTCTCGGCGGCGCACCAGGGCCCCGACGGGGGCGGACCCGTCGCGGCGATCGTGGACCTCGGCGACGAGCCCACCGGGTACCGACCGCCGGCCTGACCCGCCGGCGCCCGCTCCTGTCACGCGGGGTCGTGGACCGTGAACAGGCGGTATGCCCCCTCAGCGCACGGGGCACACCTCGCGGAAGGGCTGCTCGGGGAGGAACTCCGACCACTCGTCGCGGGTCAGGTTCCGGCCCGCCATCTGGCAGGCGTAGTCAACCGCGCGGTCGTCGTCGGTGTCCCAGGTGAACGTGTGGCCGTCGTACGACGCGATCGCGACGTCGTGGTCGGCGCCGAAGTCTGCTCTGGCGGACACGGGGTCCCCCTGCTGTCGCGGGTACACGGTGCCGAGCGCCTGGAGCGTCCTGCCGTCCCACAGCGTCACCGCGCCGTCTCCCGAACCCGTGACGATGCGGCTGCCGTCATCGGAGTAGCGCACCGACAGGCCCTCGGCCGCGAGTGCCGTGGAGCCCTTCCGCTGCTGACCGCTGCGTACGTCGACCGTGGCGACCTCGCCACTCTGGCCGGTGACCGCGACGTGGCTGCCGTCGGGCGAGGTCGTCGAGTCGTGGACGCGGAAGCCGAGGTGTCCGGTCGTCCGCACCGTTCCGTCGCTGAGATCCACGACGCGCCAGGTCTCGGAGGCGCCATCGGGTGCGTCGTCGAACATCAGCGCCGCTCGATCGTCCAGCACCGGGGTCATGCAACAGTCGGAGCGCACATTGAACGGCGCATGCAGCGGCAGCAACGTGTCCGCGTCGACGACGACGAGCGTGCCGCCGGAGGCGCCCACGAGAAGGTCGTCGCCATCGTGGATGTACGCGAGCGAGACGATCACGCCCTTCACGACCTTCTTGGTGGCGACGACCTCGCCGGTGACGGGATCCAGCACGGTCACCACTCCGTTAGCGGGGCACGAGTCGGGACATTCGGCGTAGCCGGCGTACCGGCTACCGTCCTGGCGCCAGGCACCTGGAGACAATTGCTCGCCGAGGAGCGGGAGCGGCCGGGCGGCGGTGGAGGACCCCGAGGCGATGTCCACGAACCTGATCGATCCGGTCTCACCGTCGACCCACCGGTAGGCGACTCGACGGCCGTCCGGCGACACGTCGGCGTCGGCGTACCCGTCCGGCACTTGATGTACGGCGGTCGACTGGAGGTACGTGCGCTGCGTCGCGACGTCCCAGGTGCGCAGCATCCCGTCGTCACCGCCGGTGTAGACCAAGGAGCCGTTCGGGCTGAAGGCCACGCTCCAGGACACCTCGAACGTCTTCCAGCGGTCCCGGGATCGTCCGGTCGCGACGTCCCACACGATGATCTCGCCGTCGCGTGAGGCGGACGCCAACAGCCTGCCGTCCGTGGAGAAGCGCAGGCTTCGAGGCTGGTCCTCGTGTCCCGCGAGGCGGTGGACGGTCCTCCCCGTCGTCGCGTCGACGAGCGCGACGGTGCTGCCGTTCGGAGAGTCCTGCAGCTGCAAGGCAAGCAGGGTTCCGGCGGTATTGACGTCCAGCACCGCGAACGAGGACACGTCGTCCCTGCGCCACAGTCGATCGCCGGACTCGACGTCGTACGCCGTCAGCGGCCAAGCGGTGTACGCGGTGCGGCCGTCGGGGCTGAGCGACATGCCCTGCAGGCCCGGACCAGCTGAGACCCGCGTCGGCGGCGCGGCCGGCGCTCGGACGTCCCAGACGAACACGGACGCCGGAGCCGAGAAGGCATCCTTCTCAGCGGCGGCGGCGGTCTGCAGGGTCGCCGCAAGATGCCTCCCGTCTGCGCTGAACTGGAGGTCGTTGACCTGGGCGGCTGCCCGGCCGGGCGGCGCCAGACCGATGGAGGCTGTCTTCATCGTGCGCGGGTCCAGCAACCTCACCGGGTCGCGGTCGCCCGTGCCCATCCCGACTGCGAGGTACCTGCCGTCCGGGCTGAACGCGGGGTACATGAACACCTGCTCGCCCGGCGGAGGAGCAGACGAGTAGCTCCGCAGCAGATCGCCGGTGGACGCGTCGTAGAGGTGCATCCTCCCGCCGTCATCGGCGGCGGCGATCCAGCGACCGTCGGGGCTGACGTCCATCCAGTCGATGTAGCCACCACCCGCGTGTGCGGACCGGACCAGACTCGGGTGCTTGTCGAGCGCCGCGAGGAGGTTCACGCGGGTGTCCGGGGAGTCGGCCAGCCGAACCCCAGCCGTCGCAAGCAGCAGCGAGAGGCTCACGTCTTCGGACAGCTGAGCGCGCGTTCCCACCCGCCGCGCGTCGGCGCCCACGGCAACCCGGTCCGCGGCCGCCGCCTCGGACGTCGCGCGCGCACTCTGGCGCAGCGCATAGGCACCGGCGGTGGCGGCCGCGAGCAGCAGGACCACCGCCGCGGCGAGGAGGACCCGCAGGCGGCGGTTGGCCCGCCTCTCCCGGTGGGCCTGGGCCTCGGCCGAGCGGAGCTCGGTCTGGGAGAGCCGTTCACCGGCCTCGAGGAAGGACTGCTCGGTCTCGGTGAGCTGCGGTGTCGCACGCCGGCGCCAGTCCAGCACGCGGGCCAGGCGTACGCCCCGGTAGACCTCGCTGTCCGGCCGGCCGAGGGCGTCCCAGGAGTCGGCGGCCGTCGCGAGGTGGTGCAGGAGCCGCTGCCCCTCGACGTCCTCCTCCAGCCACTCGCGCAGTCGCGGCCACTCGCGAGCGAGCGCCTCGTGGGCGATCTCCACGACGCCGTCGTCGCTGGTCACCAGCCGAGAGCCGACCAGCAGATCGACCATCTCGTCGTGCGCGCGGTCGGTGACCACCAGCCGTCGAGGCAGCCGGCTGCGTACAGGCTCGCCTTCGGCGCCGGGAGTGACGAGACGCAGCAGCAGATGCCGCAGCATCGACCGCTCGTCCTCGTCGATGCGGGAGTAGATGTCCTCGGCGGAACGCGCCACCGCCTCCCGGATCCCGCCCGAGGCCTGGTACCCGGCTACGGTGAGGGTTCGACCCTCTCGCCGCTGCCACGTCTCCCGCAGCGCGTGCGACATCATCGGGAGGGTGCCCGGACTGGCGGACACCTCTTGCACCAGGATCTGCACCAGCGCCGGCTCGACCTGCATGCCGGCCAGCCGCGCCGGTTCCTCGACCGCGACCCGTAGCTCCTCCTCGCGCATGCCTGCCATCAGGTGCAGGCCCTGCTCGACCAGGCCGGCGAAGTCGCGGTGCACGGAGACGTCGACGAGGTGGTCCGCCCGCAGCACGACGACGAGGGCGCCGCGGGCGGCGTGCCGCACGAGCTCGTCGAGGAAGCGCGTCCGCTCGACGGGGTCGTGGCACAGCGAGTAGACCTCCTCACACTGGTCCACGACGAGCGTGGTCCCCTGACTGCGGCGGGGGAGCAGGGCCAGCGTCTCGACCGGATGAGGACCAGGAGTCATCACGAGTACGTCGCGGCCGTCACGTCGCAGGGCGGCCACGACCCCCGCCCTCACCATGGAGGACTTGCCGGTGCCGGACGGTCCCACCACGGCCAGCACACGCGACGCACCCAGCCGCCGCAGGCACGCGGTGACGTCCTCGTCCCGCCCGAAGAACGTGTCGGCGTCGTCGGTGTCGTAGGGCAGCAGGCCCCGGTACGGGCACACGGCGCTCGGCTCCGGGAGGGCCGCGTGCTCGACGAGTGACGGATCCTGACGGAGCACCGCCTGCTCCAGCTCCTCGAGCTCCGGACCCGGGTCGAGGCCGAGCTCACGGTTGAGCACGGCCCGGACCCGGCGGAGTGTCGCCAGAGCCTCGGTCTGGCGGCCTGTCTGATACTGAGCCAGCGCGAGCAGCGCCCATCGGCGTTCGCGCAGTGGCTGCTCGTGCGTCATCGCCTCGGCTCGTGCCAGGACCGTGTCCGCGTGGCCGGCGCGGAGCCTCGCCTCGACGTACAGCTCCTCGGCCTCGAGGTGCAGCTCCTCGAGTCGTCCCGCCTCGATCCGCCCGGCGTCCCAGTCCTCGACGTCACCCATCGCCGCTCCCCGCCACAACGACAGGGCTTCGGTGAGCACGAACGCTGCTCGGTCCGGGTCACCGGTCGTGTGCAGAAGGGTCCGGGAGCGCTCGACGGCCCGTTCGAAGCGCTGCGCGTCGATCTCGTCGAGCGCGATGGTCAGCCGGTACCCGAACGGGGTGGTCTCGATCGACTCGGACCCGAGGACCTTGCGAAGCCTGACCACGCAGCCCTGGACGACCTTGGCCCAGGAGGCCGGCGGCTGTTCGCTCCACAGCACGTCGGCCAGCTGCTCCGCGCTGAGCACTTCGCTCGGGCGAACCGTCAACGCTGTGAGAACCACTCGGTCACGACGCCCGAGACCGGAGTCGGCACCGTCGATGCTGAGTGGGCCCAGGACCGCGATACCCACGCCTTCGACTGTCGACCTGCCCCCTCACCGCGTCAAGGGCGGCGATACCGCGGTGATACCGGACGGCGACACCGCGGAACCGGCATGCGGCACAACGGGCTGTCCCAGCATCGTCAGCCCGAGAGGCAACAAGACCATGAACACCACCTTCACCACCCGCATCGGCGCCGTCGTCCTGATGGGTGCCGCCGCTGCTGTCGTCCCGATGGCCGCGCAGGGCGCGCCCGCCTGCGAGCCGTCGGCATGCTCCGCCACCGTCGTCACGCAGGGCAGTCCCTATGCCGAGCCGCTGGCCGCCCTGGGCGGCCGGACGCTGGCGGAGTACCTCGCCGACCACATGGCCCAGGTGCTGGCGGCTCCGGGCGTCTGACCCGGAAAACGGCATGCGCCGCGGGTCGCCGGGGCCCTACCCTCGCCCGGTGGACATCACCCTGCGCCCGTTGACCCGTGCCGACATCCCCGCCTGGGCGCGCCTGCTCGCGGACATCGAGAAGGTCGACCAGACCGGCGAGCACTACAGCGCCGCGGACCTCGAGGAGGAGATGGCGAATCCCGAGATCGAGGTCGGCAAGGACATCGTCGGCGCCTATGACGGCGACACCCTGGTCGGCTACTTCTCGATCCTGCCGCGGGGCGAGGGCGAGGGGCACTTCAAGGTGCACGTCGAGGGCTCGGTGCTGCCGCTTCGACGGGGGGAGGGCATCGGCACTCGTCTGGTCGAGGCCATGCTGGCCCGGGCGGAGCAGGTGCACGCCGAACGGCGTCCCGACCTGCCGGCGCGGCTCACCACCACCGGACTGTCCTCCGACGAGGCTCAGGCCGACCTCCTGGCCACGGCGGGCATGAGCGGCGAGCGCTGGAACTTCGTGATGCGGACCGCGCTCGACGCACCCCCGGACGAGATCCCGCTGCCACAGGGCTACGAGTTCGTGCGGTACGACGCGTCGATGGCCGCGGCGATGCTCGAGGCGCACAACACCGCGTTCCTGGACCACCCGAACTTCACGCCCTGGTCGGAGACCCTGTGGAAGCAGTTCGTGACCGAGTCGCGCAGCTTCCGTCCAGACCTCTCGTTCGTGGTGGTGCCGGTGGGTGAGAAGGAGATCGTGGCGTACCTGCAGACCGCGGAGTTCGACGCCTACTTCGAGGTCACCGGCCGCCGCGAGGCCTACGTGGGCAAGCTCGGAACGCTGCGCGAGCATCGCGGCAAGGGCATCGCGGGTGCCCTGCTCGTGCACTGCCTGCACGCCTACCGGGAGGCCGGCTTCGACGAGGCGTCGCTGGACGTCGACTCGGAGAACCCGACCGGCGCCCTCGGCATCTACGAGCGGGCCGGCTTCGCGGTCGAGTCGAGGTGGACCAACTACTTCAGAGTCGTTCGCCGCTGACGCCGTCGACGATCACGTCCGCGCGTTCGCGGGTCCGCTGCCGGACGAACATCGCCTCCTCCTGCGCGCCCCACGTCACCCAGTGGTCGCGCATCTGCTCACCGTCCCGGGCGAGCCCCCGCTCGAGGCGTACACCGGGCGGCGCCTCCACCCACACCAGGCAGGTGATCGACTCGTCGTACGCCGCGCCCGCCGATCCCACGCCTTCGAGAATGAGTACGTCGACCGGGTCGACCACCCGCTCCTCGGCGAACTCCATCCTGTGCCAGTCGAACCGTCGGTAGCGCCCGGCGCGGCCGGCCCGCAAGGGCTCGACGATCGACGCCGCGACCGTGGCCATGCCGGCCTCCATCCCGGACCAGCCGGCGTAGACGTCGTCCATGTGGAGCACCCGCACGGTTCCACCGGCGGGCAGCAGGTCGCGCGCCGACCGGCGCAGGGCGGCGGCGAGCGTGGTCTTCCCGGAGCCCGCGGGACCGTCCACGCAGAGCAGCCGGCCCGCACCGAGTGTCGGGGGCTGCGCGAGCACCCAGGCGACCACCGTGGCGCCCAGACTGTCGAGCGCGCGGAACCGCGAGGTCACCAGGCGTTGCCTGTGCCGCGATAGGTCGGCACGGAGTCCACGATCTCGCTGCCGGACAGCAGGTGAGCTGATGCGACGTGCTCCGCGACCTCGCCGGCCTTGGCGTGCCGGAACCAGACCATCTCGCCGATCGTCAGTGCGGACGCGCCGGGGCCGCTGAGCGGGGTCTGCACCTCACCGGCCCCCTCGAGGGCGGTCAGCCGCAGGCCGGGCGGAGCCCACGGCACCGGTGCGCGGTCCTTCCCGGACGGGCCCGACGCGATCAGCCCGCCTCCTCCGACGGTCGCGACGTCGCGGGACGGTCGTCGCACCACCCGGAGCCCGAAGTACGCCGCGGGCAACGGGGCGAACGACCGGTAGTGGTCGAACAACCCGGACACCAGCAGCCCCGAACCGGCGGTCACCTCGGTGACCACCGGGTCCCCGGCCGACGTCTCGATGCTCCCCGAGCCGCCCGCGTTCCAGAACTCGATCGCGGTGACCTCGCGCAGCGCCGAAGCGATCTCCGCGCGGCGGGCCGCCAGCTGCCCCACGGACGCCGACTTCACGCGACGCACGGCGCTCGATCGGACCCGGCGACGGGGTACCTGGTCGGGCACGCCGGCGACCTGACCCTCGTAGGTCATCACCCCGACGAGCCGGAACCCGTCGCGGTCCTCGATCCTGCGAGCGAGCCCCACCACGTCGGCGGCGTCGTACAGCGGTGAGCGCCGCGGCCCCAGCCGGGCGGGACCGACGCGGAGGCCGGCGTCGACATCGATCGCCACCCGCACCGGGTCCGACCCCGGTGCCCGCACCAGGTCCACGAGGTCGAGATGGGACTCGTCATCGACCATCAGCGTCACGGCCCTCAGCGCGGTGGGCGATGCGGTGAGCCGGTGCAGGGCAGGCAGGTCAGCCGTCGGGTAGCCCATCACGATGTCGTCGCCGATCCCGTGCTCGCACAGCCACAGCGCCTCGCGCAGGGAGTACGCCAGAGCCCCGGAGAACCCCGGCGACGACAGGGCCCGGGCGATCAGGGCGGGGACCCGCAGCGACTTGGTGGCGACGCGGACCGGCGTGCCGTTCGCCCGCCGCGCCAGGTCCGCGGCGTTCGCGTCGAAGGACTCGAGGTCGACGACGTAGGTCGGCGTCGGAGGCGGCTCGGGAAGCGCGTCGACGGCGCCGTTCAGGCGGGCATGAAGACGGTGCCGCGCGATCTGCGCGGCAAGGTCGTTGCGCCTCACGAGATCCCGTGCTTCCTCAGGATCGCCTCGATGTCGTCCATGTCATCGTCGTTGTCGACCTTGCCGGCTTTGCCGTCGGGGGCGCCGGCGGGCTGCGCCTTCCGCGTGGAACGCTCGGCCGGCAGCGCGGCGTCGGACTTCCTCACGGGCTTCGCGGCACGGCCAGCGGAGGAGCCGACGCCCCGACTTCGCATCGCCGCGGACACCCCGAAGAGCACCACCGACACGCCGGCAAGCATGATGCCGACCCAGACGACCGGGCTGAACACCAGCCGCACCGCCCAGTCGACGACCGAGTCGCCGATCTGCCACAGCAGTCGCAACGTCCCCGTGAGACCGGCCGCGGCCGGAAGCAGCGACCAGGCCACTCCCCGAACACCGGCGGCCGCGCCGCGGCGCTTCCAGACCAGGAAGCTGACGATCAGGCCGAGGAGGGTCAGCGTGATCCCGAGGGCCTGCCAGGTCGACGCGTCGATGTTTCCCACGCATCCACCCTACGGCGGTCCGGCACGGAGCCCACGAACTTTCTCGCCCGGCGGCCCGGGGAGGATGGGCGCATGCGCTCGATTCCTGACCCGGGGTTCCCCGACGACGACGGTTCGGCCCCGCCGGAGCTCGTGGACGCGCTACTGGCCTACGACGCCGACCCGGACGGACGGCACGACGCCACCCTCGCCGTACTGCAGAGCCAGCGGCTGCTCGTCCCGGTCGTCGCGCTGCTCGGGGAGGTCGAGCACGACGACCGGGGGCTGGCGCGCGACAAGACCTCGGACATGGCCACCGTGCTGATGCGTGGCCGGGACGGCCGGACCGCGCTGCTGGCCTTCACCTCCGCCGAGACGTTGCACCGCTGGAACCCCGACGCCCGTCCGGTACCCGTCCGCGCGGCGACCGCCGCGGAGGCCGCGCTCTCCGACGACGCCTCGGCGATGCTCGTCGACGTCGCCGGACCGGTGATGTTCGTGGTGGAGGGGGAGGACCTTCGGGCGCTCGCGCAGGGGCAGACGCTGATGCGACTCGGACAGGAGGTCAGCGGCCGCTACGCGTGGGTGAGACCGGACCGGTGAGCTGCTCACCCGGGCCCTCGCCAGGTGCGTCCGGCACCTCCGAGGCCTCGCGGAAGGCGAGCTGCAGGGTCCGCAGCCCGTCGCGGAGGGGTGCGGCGTGGTGGTGCCCGAGCCGTGGTGCGGCGGCGGTGACGAGGCCGGCCAGCGCCTCGATGAGGGTCCTCGCCTCGTCCAGGTCCCGGTGCTCGGGCAGGTCCTCGGCGAGCCCGAGGTTGACCGCGGCGGCGCTCATGAGGTGCAGGGCTGCGGTCGAGACGATCTCCAGCGCGGGGACGTCCGCGATGTCGCGGGCCGAGTCGGGCAGGGAGGCTTCGGTCATGGCGCCAGCCTTCCACCCGCCAGAAGGATGTGCACCGAGGGGTGCCTGCTTGCTACCCTGGCTCCGACCGATCCGTTGGGTCGGCCGTCTGTGCGGTCGGGGGTGGAATATCCCGGGCGTGCCGGAGGTTGACACCAACGTGATCTGACAAGCGGAGACGAGCTCTCCCACCCGCATCGACCGCCGAGCACCACAGGTCGTCGGGTCCGGTCGGACGGCAGCAGTGTTCGGGCTGCCCGATGAAGGCGGCATGCGCGAGCGTGCCGCCGGGACTGGCCTCCGCTTGCATGGCGGAGGCCTTTCGTGCGTTACGGGCTCCCACCTCAGGTCACGACACGGAACACCGCTCCGACCACATGGAGGACCCATCAGCACAGAGCTGCGCATCAACGACCGGATCCGGGTGCCGGAAGTCCGGCTCGTTGGCCCCAACGGCGAGACCGTCGGGATCGTCCGTATCGACGACGCCCTCCGGCTCGCGCAGGAGTCCGACCTCGACCTCGTCGAGGTCGCGCCCACCGCGCGCCCCCCGGTCTGCAAGCTCATGGACTACGGCAAGTTCAAGTACGAGAACGCCCAGAAGGCCCGCGAGGCGCGCCGGAACCAGACGAACGTCGTCATCAAGGAGATGAAGCTTCGTCCGAAGATCGACGCGCACGACTACGAGACCAAGAAGGGTCACGTCGTCCGTTTCCTCAAGCAGGGCGACAAGGTGAAGATCACGATCATGTTCCGTGGTCGTGAGCAGCACCGGCCCGAGCTGGGATTCCGGCTGCTCCAAAGGCTCGCGGAGGACGTCACCGACCTCGGCTTCGTCGAGTCGTCGCCGAAGCAGGACGGCCGCAACATGGTGATGGTGCTGGGGCCGCACAAGAAGAAGGCCGAGGCGAAGGCGGAGGTGCAGGCCGCGAAGGTCGAGCGTGCCGCCGAGCGCCAGGCGGAGAAGGACGCAGAGCACGCGGAGCGGACGGCCACCGCGCCCACCGCCCCGCAGGACAAGAAGCCGCGTCGACGTTCCGAGAACATCGACCCGGACATGTGAGCTGCATCGTCACGCGACGGGCCCACCTGCGCGGGGCGGCAACCCCGATCGACCCCTCGAACCAACCACGAGCAACCAACGAGCAACCAGAAGCGACCAGAAGGACTACTCATGCCGAAGAACAAGACGCACTCCGGTGCCAGCAAGCGGTTCCGGGTGACCGGCTCGGGCAAGATCCGTCGCCAGAAGACCGGTCTGCGCCACAACCTGGAGCACAAGGCGTCCAAGGTGACCCGCCGGATGAGCGGCACCACCGAGGTGTCGAAGGCCGACACCGCCAAGGTCCGCAAGCTTCTCGGCCGCTGACCCCTCGGCACAGCAAGACAGTCGGCACCAGCCGGCACCAGCCAGCACCAGCCAGCACCAGCCAGCAACAAGGAGTAACAAGTGGCACGCGTCAAGCGGGCGGTCAACGCCCACAAGAAGCGCCGGGTAACCCTCGAGCGCGCATCCGGCTACCGCGGTCAGCGCTCGCGTCTCTACCGGAAGGCCAAGGAGCAGGTCACCCACTCGCTGGTCTACAGCTACCGGGACCGCAAGGCCAAGAAGGGCGACTTCCGCAAGCTCTGGATCCAGCGGATCAACGCCGCCGCCCGCGCGAACGGCATCACCTACAACCGGTTCATCCAGGGTCTCAAGGCTGCGGGTGTCGAGGTCGACCGCAAGATCCTCGCCGACCTGGCGGTCAACGACGCGCCCGCGTTCGCGGTGCTCGTGGAGACCGCCAAGGCGAACCTCCCCGAGGACGTGAACGCCCCCCGTCCCGAGACCGTCGAGGCGTCCGCCTGACCGACCCCGTCGGTCGCGCCCTCGAGCCCGGTACGTCGATGGCGAGCCTCCCTGCCGACGCTCCGCTCCTCACCCCGAGGAGTGGCCGCGTGAAGACGGCACGGAGGCTCGCCAGACGTGCTTCTCGGGCGGAGCACCGGCTGTTCCTGGCCGAGGGCCCGCAGGCCGTCCGCGAGGCGCTGCGGGTGCCGGGCTGCGTCCGGGAGGTCTTCGCCGTACCGTCCGCGCCTGCCGCCCACCCGGACCTGCACGCCGCGGCGACGGACGCAGGTGTGCCCTGGCAGCCGGTCGACGACGCGGCGCTCGCGTCGCTCACCGAGACCGTCGCTCCCCAGGGCCTGGTCGCGGTGTGCCGCTTCCTCGACGAACCGCTTGACGAGCTTCTCGCTCGTGCACCGGGGCTGCTGGCCGTGTGCGCGGAGGTCCGTGACCCGGGTAACGCCGGCACCGTGATCCGGTGCGCGGACGCGGCCGGCGCCGGCGGAGTGGTGCTCGCCGGCTCCTCCGTCGACCCTTACAACGGGAAGGCGGTGCGCGCCTCCGTCGGCTCGCTGTTCCACCTCCCGATCGCGCTCGAGCCCGGTACGGCGGACGTGGTGGGCGCGCTGAGGGCGGCCGGGATGACCGTGCTGGCCGCCGACGGTGCCGGCGACGTGGACCTCGACGATGCCATCGACGAGCGGCTGCTCGCGCGGCGCACCGCCTGGTTGTTCGGCAACGAGGCGTGGGGGCTGCGCGAGGAGGTCGCCGCGCTGGCCGACCACCGGGTACGGATCCCGATCCACGGTGCCGCCGAGAGCCTGAACCTCGCGACAGCCGCTGCCGTGTGCCTGTACGCCTCGGCCCGCGCACAGCGCCGGTCCCGCTAGCCCCCCGATGCGGTTAGCCTGTTGTCCATGGGGATGGGGAACGGGGACGTCACCGGCGAGCGGCAGGTCCTCGACGCGCTGCCGGACGGGGTCGTGGTCGCCGACGAGTCGGGGCTCGTGACGGAGCTCAACGAGGCGGCCGCCCGCCTGCTGCGCCGGGAGGACGGGGTCGGCAAGCATCTCTCCGACGTGGTCACCCTGCAGGACCGCGCCGGGAACAGCTGGTTCGACTGCGCCGACCCCTACGACGGGCTGCCCACCCGGAGCCGGCTCACCGAACAGGCGTGGTACCTCTCCGACGGCACCGAGCTGCTGCTCACCGGCAGGATCCTGCGTGACGGGCCGCGCCGGTCGGTGCGCGGGGTGGTGGTCTCGCTGCGGTCCGCGAGGGCACGCGAGCGTCTCGACCGCGAGCGCTCGGACCTCGTCGCGACGGTGGCGCACGAGCTGCGCTCGCCACTCACCGGGGTCAAGGGGTTCGTCGCGACGCTGCTGTCGAAGTGGGAGAAGCTCAACGACGAGCAGAAGAAGATGATGCTCGAGACCGTCAACGCGGACGCGGACCGGCTGACCCGGCTGATCGCGGAGCTTCTCGACGTGGCGCGGATCGACACCGGTCGGCTCTCGCTCTACCCCCGCCCGCTGGACTTCCGGGCCGCCGTCGGCCGGGTGGTCGCCTCTGTCCAGGCCGGGACCGGTCGGGAGATCGCGTTCGAGGTGCACGGGGAGCTGCCCACGGTCAGTGCCGACCCCGACAAGCTCGCCCAGGTCGTCACGAACCTCGTGGACAACGCGATCCGGCACGGCGAGGGTCAGGTCCGGCTGACCGCCGCTCCGATCACCGACGAGGCGCCGTTCCCCGGGGTCGTGCTGCACGTCGACGACGAGGGCGACTGGATCAGCCCGGACATCCGCAGCCGCGTGTTCACGAAGTTCTGGAAGCACGGCGCCCGCGGAGGCTCCGGGCTGGGCATGTACATCATCCACGGCCTGGTGACCGCCCACGGCGGGTCGGTGGAGA